>Ga0209017_10000910_pt1 | contig 25789 bp, 14 predicted proteins | sample YNPBryunderm2012_FD_185812 | JGI IMG/M metagenome (GOLD analysis project Ga0209017, IMG submission 185812) | Anoxygenic and chlorotrophic microbial mat microbial communities from Yellowstone National Park, USA - YNP Bryant MS undermat 2012... ...
TGGTGTACCGGTATCGAGCCACGCTACACCGCGTCCGATAAGCTCAGCACGTAGGCGATTCTGCTCTAAATACAGTCGCTGAACATCGGTGATTTCCAGCTCTCCCCGCGCACTCGGACGAAGCGTCCGTGCAAACTCGACAACATCCGGTGAGAATACGTACAGACCTGGAATAGCATAGGAAGAACGTGGGCTCCGAGGCTTCTCTTCGATGCTGAGCACTCGACCATCTGGACCAAACTCGACGACTCCGTATCGCTCTGGATCATGGACGCGATAGGCAAAAATCGTTGCACCCTCGTTCGATGTGAGCGCACGGCGCAGAAAATCTAACTTGCCGTAGAATAAGTTGTCGCCTAAGATCAGGCAAACCTGATCCTGTCCAATGAAGTCCGCACCAATGGTGAACGCTTCGGCAATGCCACGGGGCTTAGGTTGCACGGCGTACTCAAGCTGAATTCCCCACTGACTTCCATCACTTAAGAGACGCTCCAATGCTGGGACATCGTGTGGCGTTGAGATGATGAGCACCGAACGAATCCCTGCGAGCATGAGTGTCGCCAGTGGGTAGTAAATCATCGGCTTGTCATAGACTGGCTGCAGTTGTTTGCTGAGAACGGCGGTCATCGGGTAGAGTCGTGTGCCACTGCCGCCAGCAAGAACGACACCTTTTGTCATTGGTCCTGATCCAATGATGATGGTGAAGTACCCCAGCGCTTATCGTTCTGTAGCTGCTTGAGATATGCAAAGTCGTGTGCAAAATCAACGACGTTGCGCAGCGCACCAGCCGTGAGTTCAAAGTACACCGCTTGGAAGCGTTCCAGAACTGCCTCGTCGGCGCACTCTGCGATTGCGGTCGCGATACCAAGGCGAAACTCATTGACTTGATTGGTGAATTCACCTTCGAGTTTTCGGTAGCCGTCATCGCCACGTCGCAGCCTCCGCAGTGCACGGTACACGCTCCAGACTGACGCACCACTCGTGATGATGTGCTGTGCAAGGTGTGCATCTGCACGGAGGGCACACAGTTCGAGCACAATTGCTAAATCACCAGGCTTGCGGAGATGATTGCCGCTATATTCCTGCAGAAACGCCACAACTGCTGCGGTATCGTCCGAAATGTCCATCGCTATGCTCGGAAGAAAAAGTACACGGCTGCAAGAAGCAAGAGAAAGCCAACCACGTGATTCCACGCCAAGTGTTGGCTTTTGAATACTGCCACGGCAATCACTGTGAACACCACAAGGTTGACTGCCTCTTGAATAACCTTCAACTGAAAGAGCGTGAACGGTCCACCTGAACCAAGGTACCCGATACGATTTGCAGGAATCATGAACACGTACTCAAAGAGCGCTATCAGCCAACTGCTGAGGATGATACCAACTAAACCAAAACGCTCGATACCGAGTTGGCCGCTATAGCGCAAATGGCCATACCACGCAAACGTCATGAACGCGTTTGAGAGCACCAAGAGAGCAATCGTCGCCAGTGCACATAGTAGCATAGGAGATCACCGTGTGTAGCTCAAAGCAAAAATACCGTTCGCCCTGCGCGGGGCAACAGTAAGCGAACACTACACACAGCTTCGCGCTCACATACGCTGCCCACGACTGGAGGATCAACCACCGCAAGCTCGTCTCTATTTTTGCGCTCCACGACGTCTCTGGTGGCATACGCAATGAATTCAAAGTACAAATCCTACATCTACATCGAACATCTCACGAAGCATATCGGCAATGAGGTAACACTCCGCGGCTGGGTGTACGACCGCACGGAAAAGGGGAAACTGCAGTTCATCAAATTGCGTGATGGAACCGGTATTGTCCAATGTGTGCTCTTCAAACCGAACGTGAGTGAGGATGTCTTCGAGCGTGCCAAGCAGTTGCAGCAAGAGGCATCCATCGGTATCCGCGGCACCGTGCGGGAAGATTCGCGTGCACCTGGTGGCGTCGAGGTAGATATTGCTGATCTCTGGATCTACCACCTCCCTCGAGAACAATATCCAATCACACCCAAAGAGCATGGTATTGAATTTTTGATGGAGCACCGCCACTTATGGCTCCGCTCCCAACGCCAATGGGCAATTCTCCGTGTACGCTCAGCAGTCGTGCGTGCGATCCGTGAGTTCTTCGATAGCAACGGTTTTGTCCTGGCAGATTCACCGATTTTGACGCCGAATGCGTGCGAAGGAACCAGCACGCTCTTTGAGACAGAGTACTTCGATCTCGGGAAAGCGTACCTGTCGCAGTCAGGTCAGCTCTATGCAGAAGCCAGTGCCATGGCACTCGGAAAAGTGTACACGTTCGGTCCGACGTTCAGAGCCGAGCGTTCCAAAACGCGTCGTCATTTGACCGAATTCTGGATGGTCGAACCAGAGATAGCTTTCTTCGACTTAGACGATACGATGGACCTTGCCGAAGATCTCGTGGAGTACATCGTGCAATACGTTCTGCGAACCTGTGGCCGTGAATTGGACGTGCTCGGGCGTGATCGAACCAAACTGGAAAAGGTCAAACGGCCGTTCTACCGTCTCAGTTATACAGAAGCAGTTGAATACTTACAACGACGCGGCATCAAGCTCATCAAGAAACTTCCTGATGGGAGCGAAGAACACGTGGACTTCCCTTGGGGCGAAGACTTCGGTGCACCTCAAGAAGAAGCAATCATGGAGCAATTTGATAGACCGTGTATCATCCATCGCTACCCCACCGACGTAAAAGCATTCTACATGAAGCGCGATCCTGAAAATCCTCGCGTCGTCTTAGCGATGGATATGCTTGCACCGGAAGGAGGTGGTGAAATTATCGGTGGTTCCCAGCGGGAAGATGACTATGATCGTTTGCTCGAACGCATACGGCATGAACATCTCCCCGAAGAAGCATTTCAATGGTACTTAGACTTGCGGAAATACGGAAGCGTACCTCACAGCGGTTTCGGTCTCGGTGTTGAGCGTACCGTCAAATGGATTACCGGTGCTGAACATATTCGCGAGGTAATTCCCTTCCCCCGCATGATCTACCGTATCATGCCGTAAACAAAAAGAGTGGGCAGCGTACTGCCCACTCGTTCCCGGAGTGTTCCCTCTCGCGCTTAGGCGATGGGTATTTCGGAGACTTTCGCTTGCGCCGGCTCTTGTTTGGGGAGTGTAAGCTGGAGCACGCCATTTTCATAACGTGCTTTGATCGCGTCACGCTTGACGTTGTCCGGTAACGTGAACGACCGCGTGAACATCCCGTAGCGGCGTTCAATGCGGTAGAAGTTCTTGTCTTCGGTCTTCTCTTCATGCTTCTTCTCGCCGCTAATGGTCAGCACACCATCGTCGCTGATGTTGACTTTGATGTGCTCTTTCGGGATGCCCGGAAGCTCTGCGGAGATGTAGTAGTTTTCCTTGTCTTCCGAGATGTCCACACGCGGAACGAGCGTGACGGTCGCATCGGCGTTACTGCTTGCTATCATCGAGCGTTCCAGCTCACTCATCCAGTCGTTCATCCGGCGAACCAAGCTATCGAATCCTTCGAACGGATTGAACTTAACCAATGACATAGCAACCTCCAATAATGTGGTGAAACATACAATCAATTGGTCGCGATGAATGAAAGGAAAAGTGTGCCAACCTCGGTTATACGCTGTGATCGAGACGCTGCGGCAGAACAACACGCAATTCAACTGTCAGAACTTCGCAACAAACGGTACAAACCGCGTCATGCGTAGTTTCGCACTTCAGCACCCCTTTCGGCAAAACCATCATCAGCATGCGCCCAACCCGCATCGAGATTTCCCAACACGCTTTAGAACAGAACGTTGCAACCTTTCGCCGCATTGCCAATGGGAGAGCCATTATCGCAGTGGTCAAGGCGAATGCGTATGGACATGGGATGGAACTCTGCGCACGAATCCTTGAGCCGCACGTGGATATGTTCGGCGTTGCATTCGCTCAAGAGGGTGTCCAACTCCGCGCTGCTGGAATTACAAAGCCTATCCTTGTACTCATGACGCCGACAGCGTCTGATGCTGAGTGCATCGTCAGAGCTCATCTCGATGTTGTCGCATGCGATCTGGAGGTTCTCGCAGCTCTGAATCGGAGCGCACAGCAACAGCACACACACATCCGCGTACACCTCTACATTGATACAGGAATGCACCGTGATGGTATCATGCCAGACGATGCTGTCCGCTTTGCCGAGTGTTGTCGCACGTTCGATCACCTCACACTCTACGGCATCTGCACACACTTTTCCCGAAGCGACGAGCGAGACTCTACGGCGACATCACTGCAAAACCAACGCTTTGCCGCAGTCCTTGCAGAACTTCGAGCACACGGATTTGAGTTTCCCTTGATTCACGCTGCCAATACGGGTGCTGCACTTTTGCATCCAGCGACGCACTATACAGCACTCCGCATTGGTATCGGGCTCTACGGCATCGCGCCGGGCGAGACTGTAGCCCCAGAGCTTGTGCCGGTACTGCGGCTCGTAACTAAAGTCACAGCGTTGCGACGTGTTCAAGCAGGTGAATGTGTAAGCTACGGCAGCCACTACTGCGCCCGTCACGATACAACCATTGCAACCATCCCGATAGGTTATGGTGACGGATTTGTGCGCATGCTCACAGGGAAGGCGGAGTGTCTGATTGCTGGCAAGCGCTATCCAATTGTGGGCGCCATCTGCATGGATGAGTGTATGGTGGATGTCGGGGCAGAACCGATCACGATTGGCCAGGAGGTTGTGCTCATCGGGAACCAAGGAGATGAATCACTTCCTGCTCGGGAATTAGCCAATCGGCTCGGGACAATCCCTTACGAGATCACAACTCTGCTCAACCAGCGGATCACACGAGTAGTCGTACCGGAATAGTAGTACGGTGATGTTAGTGCGATAACGACGCTGGTTGTTTGACCGACTCCTGTCGTTGCCTCCGCAGCTCGTTATAGTCCACGGATGCGCGGAATCGGAATGTTGAATCTATGATACCACGCGCAAGGAGCGTATCGCGCGCGACGATGTACCGGCGTTTGTTCGGCAGTCCACGGCGCAGTTTCTCCGGAATCTGTGAAATTGGAATCCATGGCTCCTCGACCGCCAGCGGATGGAGCGGGAGATTGGTTATCACCGGACGGTTCGATGTCAAATCGAGCCATGGTCCATTGCGCGGGCGGCGATAGTCGAACATGTCGAGTACGATCACCGGCGTGCCGAGTGGATAGAACGTGCCGATCGAATCACGAACGTTAGCAGTTTTCACCCAACGATAGAGCCACGCAGCGTCATCCTCGAATTGCCGCACGCAGGCATGGGAGACAGGTCTGCCGGGCATCTCAAAAGCATGGAATGCACATCCTGCGTATTGGTGGACGTTAATCGTGTACAGCAAGACCCACTCATCGTTGAGCGACGAAATGCGCCTGCGCTGCTTCCAGTTGCAGTGGTAACGTCCCGGTAGCGTTGGTTTCTGTTTGCTCCCCGTGTTGCACGCAGCGAAACGAACTAATTCACCATGCTCGTAGCATCCATAGGCTTGGTACGCATTACTGACCACAATGAGCTTGGGAATATCCGCTGCTTGCGGATAGAACCACGGAAAGACAGAATAGATACGCATATCGCACGCAATGCTATCGGGGACAATTATCGTATCACCCACTGCGATGAACCGCAGCTCTTTGCGATTGAGCGTAGCAAGGACCTTCTTTCCATGAGCTGTGTCGGCTTCTTCAAATGCTCGTATCAGTGAATCACGTTCCCGCCGGTTGCGGAGCACAATCCGCCGATAGCGAATCTCTGGCATTGCACGTTCTATCTCTTGCTGACGACGAACCAGTTGCGCATTCTGTTCTGCGCGTCGCAGTGTAGCGCTGTCCTGGGCAATCACTCGGCGTGCATCAGGAGTCGCTTTCTCCTGGCACGCATTCAACGTCAGCAGCAGTGAAAGCAAAGTGCACGCGCTCGAACACTTGAGGAATAGAGCGATGAGCATCGTTGCGATACGAACCTTGTCATGCAATTGGTGAGTATAAAGACGAGAGCGGCCCCGTTGTCGTTGGGGCCGCTCTTGACGAGTTCCGTTGGTGTTCGCTCGAGTGGATTAATCCACCTTCGTCACACGTCCGATTGTCCGCATGCCGCTTGGGAGGATTACCTCTACCATGTACACACCGTTCGGCAGGTTCGCCAGGTCGATCGTCTTCGATGAACCAGCGCTGATCGCACCGAGTTCTACCCAGAGCAGCTCACGACCGACGAGGTTTCGCACGATGACGCGTGCATGTTCAGCACCGATTGCATCACCAAACACTATCCGTAGTTCACCACTGGTCGGATTCGGCATAAACTGGATTCTAGTGTTATCGCCTGCAACTTCGACCGGTGTGATGTCAATGTAGATCGAGTCGGAGGTGTTTTCACAGCCGTTGTTATCACGAATGCTGACCTTGTAGTATCCGGACTGATCGCGACCTCGTACGAGTGTGTACGACCGATCGGTGGCACCGCTGATGGGCTGGCTATTGTAGTACCACTGGTACTGAGCTGCCGAGCTCGAGGTCAGCGTGCCGCCTGTTTGGGTAATCGTCGGCTTTGGAGGTTTCGGATAGACCGTCACGACGACTGGCTGCGACGTACCCGAGCAGTTGTTTTGGTCGGTTACGGTGACAGTGTAGCTGCCTTGCTGGGTGACCGTGATCGTGCGTGTCGTTGCTCCGTTCGACCACTGGTAGCTGGCAAAGCCTGCTCCAGCATCGAGTGTCACACTGCCACCTTCGCAGAACTCAGTGGGTCCGCTCGCTTGGATTTGTGGTGTAGGTTTCGGATAGACGGTTACCACCACCGGTTGCGACGTTCCCGAACATCCGATGTTGTTCGTAACGGTCACCGTGTACGTGCCTGCTTCCGTTACCGTCAGTGTAGAGCTTGTGCCGACCGTCTGGGTACCGTTCGACCATGCGTACGTTGCAAAGCCTGCACCCGCGCTGAGAACGACCGAGCCACCTTCGCAGAACGATGTCGGACCGTTCGCAGTGATGCTCACCGTTGGACGCGGCACGACGGTTACTTGAATGATCTCCGTCCGTGCTCTGCAACCGTTGTTGTAGGTCACCTCGCACCAGTACGATCCGCTCGTTGTCACGGTGATCGAACTTGTCGTCGCACCATTCGACCAAGCGTAGCCTTGGATGTTCGTGCCTGTGATCGAGAGCGTCACGCTCTGACCTTGGCAGAATGTCGTCGGACCACTTGCCTGGATTTGCGGCGCTGGGACGTTCTGCACCGTCACGGTGATCGAATTCGAATTGTTCGAGCATCCGTTGTTGTCCACGACCGTGACTACGTAGGTACCCGATTGTGTCACTACAATGTTCGGTGTCGTTTCACCCGTATTCCACGAGTAGCTCACAAATCCTGGTGTTGCAAGCAGCGTAAGGCTTTGACCGTTGCAAATCGTCGTCGGACCGCTCGGGGTGATCGTCACGCTCGGAAGTGCATTGACTGGGATCGTGCGGCTGACGGTGGTATCACAGCCGAGAGTATTGGTTTGCTTGACGCTAATTGTGCCGTTGCCTACTGTTGTCCACGTCACCGTTACCGTGTTATTTGTCGCTGCACCGCCGATCGTACCACCAGTGACGGTCCACTGATACGTGTCTCCTGTCACAAGTGGCGTGCTGTAAGTCTGCGTACTATTGACGCACACTGGTGGTGCTGGTGGTCCGCTGATGACCGGTGCAGGCTTCGGATTGATCGTGACATTCACCGACGCTGTGTTCGAGCACGAACCTTGAGATGGTGGTGTCGTTTCCGTCACTGCAATCGTTCCAGTCGGTACGTCATACCAGAGGACCGTGACTGTCGGATCAGTACTCGATCCTTGAATAATGCCATTGGTTACCGTCCACTGATACGTGTTGTTCGCATTCGGTGTTTGGACTGCGTACGATTGTTGCGTGTAACGGCACACCGTTGTAGGTCCTGTGATAACTGGATTCGGCAATGGCCGGATTGTCACAGTTGCGGTGACCTGCGTCCAGCAGCCTGAGCCAAACATCGCTCCGACCTGTTCGCGTACTGTGATCGTTCCGGTACCTGCTGAACCCCAGACGACCGTCACCTGGTTGTTCGTCGCTGCACCGCTTATCGCACCGCCCGTCACCGTCCACAAGTAGCTGTTCCCTGTGTTGAACTGTGTCTGGTAGATGTGTGTTGAACCTGCGCAGACACCGTTCGGATTCAGACCACCTGTTGTGCTCGTAATGACTGGTGTCGGATTCGGGTTGAGTGTTACCGTGAGCGTATCACGTTCTGAACATCCTGTGACCGGGTTCGTTTCAAGCACAATGACGTGCGCCGTCAGCGGTGTCGATGACGTACCGCCCCAGGTGATTTGGAAGTTCTGGTTCTGCGCACCAGATGTCACCGTCGAAATCACGAGCGATGCTGGCTCTGCAAACCATTGGTACGTGTTGCCTGCAACGACTGTCTGCACAGTGTAGTTCCCGACATTCGTACCGTTGTTGGTCTGCTGGCACAGCACCGTCGGTCCAGTAACCTTTGGCGATGGCTTGACTTGGATTGTCAGGTTCTGTTGGACGTACGTCGAGCACATCGTCGCAGGAGTCAGGAATGTCTGCGTCACACCGACGTAACCTGGAGTCGGAGACGTGACGTTATTCCACTGGACGTTGATACTGTTACCAGTCGAAGCACCGATGATTGACCCACCGCTCACGACCCACTGGTAGCTGCTATTTCCATCGGCTGCCACTTGGTAGGTGTAGGTGTCACGTCCGCACGGGCCTACTCCATTGGGACCTGTGATCCCGTTGTTCGGCGAGGTTATCACCGGCTTCGGTATCGGGTTGATGACGACGCGGAATGTATCGGTAATACCGCAGAACTTGTTCGTCGGTGTTGCGCTTGTGTTGAGGTAGTTAATCGTTTCGGTTACGCTGAGGACGGCGTTCACTGGTGTATTTGCCAACCCGCTTGTCCAGGAGACTTGCACAGTTGGTGTCCCTTGTCCGCTGACAACCGTTCCAGCGCTCGCTGGTGTGATTGTCCAGTTGTAGGTACGGCTCGAACCAGCTGGGAGCACTGGCGTCTCGGGAACTTGGACGCTATAGGTCGCCAGTCCTGATTGCGATGCGTTCGTGCTGTTTGCAGTGTAAAGCGAGTTATCACACCAAGCACGTGGTCCACTAATCGAAGGCTTCGGATTCCAGTTGACTTGCACGTTGCTTGTGGTTTGGCCAGTACAGTTTGTCGGCGCTCCGAGCGTCACCTGTGCTGCAATCTGGCGGCTGACCGTTGCAGCGGCAGTCGGTTCATCCCACTGCACGGTGATGGTCGTCACACCGGTACCACTCGATGCACCCGTGAAGGTACCGCCACCGAATGGCAACGTCCAGACGATGTTCGCCGTCGTGTAGTCGATACCGTTTGCATCGCTGACAACGTACGTTTCCGTGTTGTTGATCGGAATGTCGTCGTACTGCGCCAGATAGCCGCAGACGTTCGTATTGCCCGAGATGACCGGCTGTGGTGCTGGCTGAACGGTGACTGTCTGAGTTGCTGTGCCTTGGCATCCGTACGGTGATGTTTCAGTCACTTGCAGCGTCGCTGTCTGACTTGATGCACCTGGGCTATTGAAGCGTACCGTCACGGTATTGCTGGTCGTACTTCCACCGGTGATGATGAAGCCCGGTGTGTAGCTGATCATCCAGCTATACGTGTTACCAGCCGTGTACAGTGTCGTATAGGTCCGATCAACGCCTGGGCAGGTTTGTGCAACACCGCTGATCGCAGGCGTTGGATTCGGTTGGACGTTGATCGTAATGGATTGCTGTCCGGTACAACCACTATTGTTCACTTGCACAGTCAGTGTTGCCGTTACTTGCGTATTGCTCCACTGAATAGTCACGCTGCTTTGGTCGTTCTGACCAATGATCGTTCCAGCACTTGCCGGTGTGATGCTCCAGTTGTAGCTCGTCATACCAGTTTGTGTGCTGTAGGTATGCGTCGAACCAGCACACGGATTGACATTGCCACTAATCGTCGGCGTCGGGTTCGGATTGACCGTCACCGGAAGTGGGCTATTGGTCGCGGTGTTCGTACATCCGGTACTATTATTGGTAACTGTCAGTGCGACCGTGCCGTTCGTATTGCCCCACGTGACAGTAATGGCACCCGTCCCTTGGCCACTCCAGCTTTGTGCATTGGTAACGGTCCATGCGAAGCTGTGGCCCGTCAGTGCTGGAGTATGCGAGTACGTCACCGTCTGTCCTTGGCAAACACTCGTCGGACCCGTGATCGCCGTGATTGGAAGTGGGTTGACCGTTACATTGTACGTCGCCGTTCCGGTGCAGACACCGCCTGCTGATTCGACAACCTGGACGGTTGCAACGAACGGACTTGAGCTCGTGTTAACCCAGTTGATCGTGACTGAATTCAAGTTCACTCCAGACTGGCTGAACGGTGTCATACCTGGAGGCGTGCTCGTCGTGCTCCAGCTATAGGTGCGACCGGTCGTTAGTGGCGTGCTATAGGTTCCACTCTGACCGGAGCAAATTGTAGCGGGGCCGCTAATCATTGGCGTTGCTTGTGGGATGACGTTCACGGTATAGATTGCGCTTCCTGTGCATCCGCCAACGTTCACAACTACGGAGACAGATGAGCTATAGCTCGATGGCACGTTCGCCCACGATACAACGATCGAGCTTGTCCCTTGACCGGACTGTAAGGTTCCATTCGAACCGACCGTCCACGTGTAGGATGTTGCTCCTGACGGTGTCGCTGTGAACGTCACCGTTTGTCCACCGCAAATTGGGTTCGCTTGTGACGCAGTAATCGTCGGTGTGGGCGCTGGTTGGACGATCACATTGAGTGAGTTCGTCTGCACGCAACCGATGCTATTTGTTTCGGTCACTGTCACTGTTCCACTGCCAGTACCGGTCCACATACCATTGAGTTGATAGGTATTGGTTGGACCCGAAGCTGTGAAGCTTGCCCCACTGGTTGTCCAGCTATAGGTGCTTCCAGTGTTATTCGTTGTCATATAGGTGACTGCAGTATTTTGACACGGTGAAGTTGGTCCCATCACCGCTGGTGTCGGCAGTGGCACCACGTTGACCGTCTGCGTCACTGTTACCGAACAGTTCCCTATAGTCTCGGTGAGCGTGATCGTCTGCGATCCCGTCGCGCTCCAGGCAATGTCAACAGTGTTGTTCGTGCTGGCACCGACGATAGACCCACCACCCGTTACACTCCACTGGTACGCGTTGCCACTTGCCGGAGTCAGGTAGGTGATTGTCTGTCCGACGCACGCTTGACCGACCGGTCCTGGGGGCGACTGGCGGGAGATTGATGGCGTCGGTGAGGCAACGACTTGGATACCTGCCTTCGTATGGGAGGCGGAACATGATGTCGCAATGATCGTCTCGGTGACCATGAGGTCGAATGAGCCTGTATTTGCTGCACTGACTGTCACCGTAGCGGTGTTCTGGCCGCTCACGATGCTTGCACTGGCGGTGTTACTCAATATTGACCAGACGAAGCTGCTCGCCGGTGCGTTGTTTTGCGTTGTGTAGGTATAGTTCTGATTAACGCAGATCGTCGATGGTCCGCTCACAAACGGTGTCGGCAGTGGATTGACGACCACAGTGTAGTACACCCGTGCCGTGCACCCTTGGGCGGAGATCTGCGTCAAGCGAATCTGGTATGTGTTCGCGCCACCTGTACCGTTCCAGTTTATTGTAATCTGGTCAGGCGTTGAACCAGGAATAATGGTACCTCCATTGCTCGGAATGATTTCCCACAGGTACGTGTCAGGATAAATGTATGGCGTTGCTGCATACGGTACGCCCGTCTGGCCATAGCAGACGCTTGCCGGACCACTGATCACTGGATTCGGCGGTGGGAAGATAGTGAAATTCAAACTTCCTGTCACGCTGCACCCATTCGTCGCTGTCACTGTTGCTGTAATTGTTTCATTCCCTGCCGAATAGAACTGATACCGCACGGTGTCGTTCGCGTTGGGAAGCGTGAAAGGTGCGCCCGTCGTCGAGTAGGAGTAAACAGCGCCATAACCATTGACAAGCGACCATGACACACTCGCTATTGTGTAGTTAGTTGACTTCGGAACGGTGAACGCCTTAATGTGCGAATTCTCACCGTTGAACACGCACGGACCTTCTGGCCCTACCATGATCGGTGTTGCATCCGGCGCAAGCAAGATGTATGCTGTTGCCGTATCCCCTTCGTAGCAGCCTGCGGAATTTTGTACAACCACATCAATCCGTGGCCAGCGGATGGGCACATCGCTGAACGCAGGCCAGTCGATAGTCACTACTTGAGTATTGTTTGGACCCACAAACGTTGGCGCCGTACCCCACGGAGGTGAATTCCCACCTGCACCAGTCGGGAGGATAGTCCACGAGTATGATGCTCCGGGTACTCCGCAATCATACTGCGCTGTTTGCCCAGAGCACAAACCGGGAAGCGAGAGTGATGCTGTACCGTTCGCATCATTCCCAACGATGTTCGGGTTCGGCTCTGGGCTGATGGTAACATCTGCTGAAGGGTCGAACGGCGCGCCGAACGGTAACGTGCATCCACCCGACGATGAGGGGAAGGTCACCTGAATATCCAAGCGGATTGGTTGCGTTAGTCCGTCAAGGTTCTTGCCATAGGTGATTTGTGCACGGTTGTTGGTGTAGCTACCTGTGCTTGTCATCGTGATGGTATAGTCCGTTCCGACCGTCAGCGGATTTCCTCCGTTGTCCACTAACCGCCAGTTGAAGGTAGTATTAGGCGGGTAACTGGCGAGATTAGATATCTGGTAGTGGTACGTGTTATCTGGTGGATTGCCCAGCGGACTATCATCAGGATAGACTATCCCCGTTGCCGGCACCAGTGCATTGTCACCGGTTTGTTTATTTGGGCAGACATAATTAGGTGCTAATCCAAACGGACCCGGGTTAGCAATAGGGGTCACCCAGTCTTCCACCTGGGGCTCTGCCGGTGTATCCCAGATACGTGTAGAACCAGAGCGGAATGACTGCCCAACGCCAGCGGGACCCCAGCGCCCGCAGCCATTATTGTCAACAATCGAAACAGCGATACTGATATCGACCCACGTTGGAGGCGTACCACCGGTAATGTTCCCCGCCATAAACGAGAATGGGCCTACTGTTGTTCCAGCCTGCGCTGCAGTGAATGTCTGAGTGATTGCTACCATCGGCGCGGGTAAGTACGTAGGTGCACCCGGACCTAAGGCATCGACGTTCTCTCCGTAGAACTGAACTTGAATGGGGAATGCTGCTGTTGCCAATGCCGGCACTGTGTAGGTAAACGACACGGTCGAATTTTCGCACCAGTTGGCTTGCTGCCAGTTGATACTGCCCGGTGAACTTGGCAAGTTATTGACATTCACAACAAAATTGTTAACCGTCTGGCACGTACCGGGCAGTTGGTCGTTCACCTGCGTGATAGTAATAGTGCGAGAGCCTGTGGTGAGCCACCGGATAGTAGCTGAGGGAGGTGCACTCCCGAGTTGCGTTCCCCCACCAGAAACAAGCGTAAAGTCAATACCAGGAATTCCTGGAATAGACCAGATATAGTTGTCGTTACCGTTCGGTAAGGGAATGGTTGAAGGCGACACTATCGTGTACGTATACTCTTGCCCAAAGCCATCGATAGGATCATAGAGACACGCTTCGAAGGAGGTACCGGTTTGGCTGGTGGTTGGAGGTACTAAATTCCCCGAAGGGATCCCGATACCATAATTAGGAGTATTTGTCGTATTGGCACGTGCTTGCTGGTAGGAGGTAATCGGGTCCGGATTCTGCGTAATCGTCACTGATGCACTTGTAACAGATGACGCAAGTCCGCAGACCGGCGATAAACCGTTGGTTAGGCTATTGACAGTAAGCGAGATTAATCCTAAAGCATCGTAGGCACTGGTAACGGTGCCGGGGTCGACGGTTAATGTAAAGGGGTTATTGGTGAAATTCCCACTGTAGGTGGTTCCACCGAACGTACCTCCGGAGACATTCGTCCCGCTACTAATTTGGGCTCCCGTTTGAGAGGCCGCATTGAGAGTGACAGAAAACGAGCCACTCGTTATCGACGATGGCGTCACCGTGATCGTAAATTGCACGGGCGTTCCTTCGCAAATTGGTCCAGCCGGGATGGGAGTAACTGTAACCGTCGGTTGTGGATAGAAGTTCACGTTGTACGTTGCATTCCGTGAGCAACCACTGATACCACCACTACCATAAGACTCAGTGAGGGTGAACTGAACCGTTGTCGGGTTTAACATTCCAGCAAAATCATTCGGTGCGATTCCATATGTCACACTTACGGTCCCACCGTTTGGACTTGATGCGTTAGTAAACGACACCGAATTAATTGAACCTACTGGGGCGTTCGTCGTCCACCCATAGTTTTGTGGTGTAACAGCAGTGACGGCATCACCACCCGTTGCGCCATTTCCAGGAATGGTGGCATTCCCATAGGTATTCACCAGCGTGTGCGGTCCGGAATCCTGGTAGGAGTACGTCGCAGGTGCCGTTACCGTCCCGCCACTGTTCACACAGAGGTTCAGCGGGTTCGCATCTGGATCAGATGTTTCGTTTGCAATTCCAGTCTGGATATCTACCACCGGAAGCACGTAGAGCGCTGCTTGGTATTCGATAGCACAGCCATTTGTGTTCGATATTCTGACGCGGAGGTAGAGCGTATCGCGCTGGCCAGCACCGGTATTCGGCGTAATCGTCACTGTTTGGTTGTTGGCGCCACTAACTGTCGGCGCTGTTGTCACCAATCCATTCTGCATGACGCACCAGTTATACGTCAAGCCACTACCGGGTGCAACGGTGAAGCTATTCGCCGAGCCACCGCAGACGTAGAAGTTGAACGTCGAACCTGGCGCAGCGGCGCTATTGTTATCCGTTCCTGGTGCTGTCTGGCTGATGGCGTTATTTGCAGGCAGTGCATTGACGGTAAGAGCGCCCGTTACTCCATTTTCCTGGCAGCTCGAACCGACCGTTTGGGTGTATGCAACCCAGCGGAGGTTGTATGTACCAGGCGCTGGCAGATTCGCAGCACTGATGGAGACGTACACCGTTCCATCCTGTGTTGCCAAGACGGTGTTCGCCGTAACAGCGCTTGTTCCCGTCCCCGGTGTGATGTTAATGAAATTGCTGCTCGTGGTATTTTCTAACCGATACTGCACACCCTGCACTGCATTGGTCAGGCGAACCGTGAGCGTTTGCACAGCACTCGGAGGACATGATCCATAGGTTGTGCCCGGTTGGACACTCGGATACGGGCCTAGTGTTGTCACAAACCCCGTAGCCGATGAATTGAAGCTTTGGCAGACGGATACGGTACTGGTGAACGTTCCACCTTCCCCAGTCGTCGAGAACTGTGGTGCATTCGGCACGATGAGGTCGCACCATTTAACAGCGAAGGCATCGCTTAGACCACCACCGTAGCCCGTTTGCGCTGCACCACTACCACCAGCGAGGTTACCGCCGCCTGGCGTTGTTGCCGTCCCGACGATATGGACGTTCCGCTGGTTGTCCACCGCGATACCGTTTGCGATATCGTTCCCCGATCCACCGGTAATCACGCTATATTCGACCACTGGGCTACCACCTGGTGCGCGGCGGATACGACTCCACACCGCGTCGTAGCCACCTTGATTCGTATTGAACGATGCATCAAAGTTGTAGGTGGCAAAATTCCCAGACGTTCCAGCAGTGAGGCCAGCGACGAAGATTTTCCCACCGCGACCAGCGGAAATGGTATTCGAACCTGCTTCGTTGACGTTGTTATCGTCAACGGCGACACTGGTCAGGTAATCGTCTTGAGTCGAACCCCAGTAGCTACCCCAGTCACGTTGGAGCGTAGTACCACTCACTGTTAGTCGAGTGACGAATCCATCAGCGAAGGCTGTCGAGTTCGTTCCGTTATTGAGAACCGTGTTGAAGCCCGTCGCGCTTGCAATAAAATTTCCTACGTTGGTCGAGTTTGTTCGTCCTACGGCGATTACCGCATTTGCATCGAGTGGGTCTGCAGCGACACCGAGTACGCGATCATCCTCGTCTCCGCCGTAATAGGTTGATGCCGTTCTGCCACCACTGGAGGTCATAAGAGCAACAAAGCCATCATAGTTGACAAAATTCGGTAGGAATCCATTGGGAAACGTCTTAAACGAGCCAGTTGTTGCGATTGCATTACTGGTGTTCGGGCTGTTTGTATAGCCACCGACCCAAACCTCGCCACTTGTACCACGCGGAGAAAGACTTGTGACGTAGGTTTCCTGTCCGTTTAGCGAGCCGGTATTGTTCCCGTAGTATGTCAGCCACGTTATCGCATTGAGCGATGTCGCCGGCAAACGGGCGATCATCCCGCAATAGAGGCCGTTGTAGGTAGTCTGGAAGACGCCAGTAGTTGCCAACCCCGGGCTTGCTGTATAACCGCCGCACGTGAGATTGGTGCCATCGTACGCAACGGCGAGGAAGTAGTCATCGTTGGCTCCACCGACAAAACGAGCAGCTTGTGGCACACCGGTACTGTTGAAACGCGCGACGAAGGCGTCGATATCACCTGCAGGGGTATTTGTAAATGCTGAACCCGTCCACGCTGCCGACCGCGTTTGCCCGACGACCCAGACGTTCCCAGAACCATCAGCCGTGATACCCCAAGCACGGTCATCATTAGATCCACCATAGTAAGTCGAGTATTGCCGCGCTCCTCCGTACTGGTACGCAGCGACGAATGCATCGTATGCACCCCCGCCATACGTTCCTTGAGATGCCGAGACGATTGGGAATGTTCCACCAGCAGTGTAGCCACAAATGTAGATGTAGGGGGTCGTATTCGATGGGTTGAAGCTGCGCTGTACTGCGATACCTGTGCCGACATCTTCGGCGGTCCCACCGTGGAACGTACCCCAATCGCGACCTGGGTCAATGACGAGCGTTTGCGAATGGTCGTACGCTGGGACGTCGAATGCGATTTCATCGCCTTCAATGAGGAATCGGACTGCAACTTCTTGTTCAGAGCCGTCGGCGGTACGCACGAACGAGTACGGCGCATCTTCGGTGATCGTCCCAAGCGCTGTGCGGATGCGGTAGCCACCTTCTGGGGTTCGTTCGAGTCCCTGAGCGCCGGTGATGCGGAGGCGAATGGAGCGTGGATCGCCACCGGGACGGACGATGTACTCGGCTTTCATCCCTTTGCCACGGGCTTTGAGCACAAGGTCAATATTCGGATAGACGTTTTCATAGACCACGGTTGAGAAGCTCCGCACGCCGGTGATACCCTCCGGTCCTGCGCTCGCTGTGAAGAAGTTTGTCACACCGGGGAGCACTCCTTCGCCGCGGAGGTTGACCGTGGAGCTGGCGCCGACAAGCTTCATATCCACGCGTTGGTAACGGATGCGGGTTTGGTCGAGCTCTTTGGAGCTGATACCTTTGCCCGGTTCGTGCTTGGCGCCTGGTCCGGAGGCTTCGATGAACACATGGGCAATGCGATCAGGCATCAAGAAGAGCTTTGCGCCCTGCGAGTGGGCAGTGAATCGGACGCTTTCGACCTTGCGCCCTTGCTCATCGACTACCTGCCCTTTGTTTTCGAGGAATTCGAGTCCACTCTGACCAACAATGCTCGGCGACAGCGTGCTCGCCGATTGCGTGGTTGTGGAATGATTTGACGTCGAGGGAGCCGTTTGCGCACGGAGTGCAGTGCTCCCGATAAGCAACAATGTGCACGCTGCTGCGATCGCACGTGCAGAGAAACGGACCAAGCCGTTCATACAACCTCCAAGGGAAATTGTGGAACAATGTGTTGATACGTTCACAGATGAATGTTCGATAGTCATAGCGATGGAGAGCTTCCCATGCAAAGAGTGTACCAACTGCAATGAATTGTGGTGGTTAACCGAAATCGAAGCGGTACTATCGGTCATCGTGCGTTTCGATAAGTGGAACATCGGAATCGTTCGCGGGCATGGTGCGAACGGTACAGGTGCCCTTTGACTGTGATAGTGTCCTTTTGGTTCCCATAAGCAGCAACCGAACCACGTGTGTGGTGAGAGCGGATTGTAAGTTGTGCAGTCCTCTGGAATGCAACGGCATGTCGGGATGCTGGTACCTCCACGATTGCTGCCGAAAGAACGTTGGCACTTCGTTTCACAATCGGTTGAGCGGCCACCAGCCGCTACACCGAGCGTTCTACCATGGCCTGGTAGAAAAGGTGATTGGACAACTACTGCAAGCTCTTCCCACCGATTGCTCGGCAAAAATACGACACGAGCCCGCGCCCTGCAACTGTCGTGGTGAAAAAAGCGTACACCGTATGCCGAGTCTGCCTCAATGGGATTGCTCGTTATGAAGATACACCATGCGCCGTCGCACTGATGAGGCTATTGGCTTGCAGGCCTTGACGATACATGCAGAGGACGTCAATGCTCATCTGTTTGGCTCGCTATTTTTGCGCTGCACGAATCCACTTTCCCCGGCTTCCATGAAATTTTCCCGATTACTTGGCATCTGTTGCATTTTGCTGACAGTGTCAACCTTTTTTGACATGACAGATTCCACACTTGCCCAGTGGTTCATCGAAAACCGAGGGCAGGTGGATGCCACATGGCGGTTTGTTTCCATCGGCGGTGATGTCATCGCTACCGACTCTGAATTGCTGTACTCGGGCGATGGAACGCTCCGACGCATCGCGGTTGGCGGTACCCATGTCGAGCCGGAGGAACAACTACCAGCCTTCCTCAACGTGTATCACGCAGCGGAAGTGTTCGAGGGACTGCGGCTGTGGCGCCGTCTTGTGTGGCGAACTCCGGCTGGCACCATTCGAGCTGCTGTTCAATGGACTCCGCAGGGTCTCTTGGTCGAGCGAGCCGACGGCAGCGCCCAGCTACTGCGTATGCACCAGAGTGCATCCACTGGCACGTGGTTGCACGGGGGGAGACTGTTGGGGTCGAGTGGCAGAGATTCCCTCACACAGGTTCAGACCCACGGTGAGAGTGTTTACCTTGCGGGGTGGACTGCGAGCGGGAGCCTGTTCGGCTCATCGAACGCTGGTGGCGGCGACGCCGTCTGTCTCAAGGTGTCCGCAAATGGCCAGCTCCAGTGGGCAACGCTCATCGGTGGCACAAGCGAGGACGTCGCATTCGGGCTTGCCGTATCGCCAGATCGCATCGCAGTGGTGGGACGAACGCGGTCAGCGAACTTCCCGACGACGGCAGGCGTGATTGGACCAAGCTACGGTGGGGGCGATGCCGATGGGTTCATCGTCACACTCGATCCTTCGAGCGGCTCACGACGTGCAGCAACCTACGTTGGCGGTGATGCGAGCGATGAGCTTCGGGCTGTTGCATTCGACTCTGGTGGACGCATTATCGCCGGCGGGACGACTGCATCAGCGACGCTTCCAGCAACGGCACACCAGCAGCAATTCGGTGGGCTCGAAGATGGCTACGTCATCACGCTCGACGCATCGCTTACTCGCCGTATTTGGAGCACTTACTACGGTGGACGTGGCTTCGACGGCATCTGGGGTGTCGGTACGCTTGCTGACGGGAGCATCACAATCGCTGGTGTGACGACCAGTCCGAACACAGGGCAGGCCATCGCTGCGAACATTGGTGAAGGCTCCCAGCGGTTGACTCCACCTGACGGCTTCCTTGCGCGGCTCGATGCCAACGGCCAGCGCCTGTGGGGTCGCTACTACGGCTCCGACGGTACCGACACGATCACAAGCCTGAGCGTCACTGCAAGCGGATTAATCCTTGTGACAGGCTTTACCAACGGCACCAACTCTGCTGCGAGCTACTTTGCCGATGCGGAGGCAGCGCAGAATCAATTTGCCGGGGGTGCATGGGATGGTTTCGTCGCGGTGATTCGTCCGGACGGAACGCGCCTGTGGGGTTCGTACTACGGCGGAAGTGGAGCGGACCGCTGCACCGGCGCTCAGATGGACGCCAACGGGTACGTGTACGTGACCGGCTGGACGACCTCGAGCGATCTACCGCTCAAGGAGAGCGAGAACGATGCGCTCGTCGGTGCCGAGGATGTGATGGTCGGCATGTTCTCACCCGATGGCTCACGGCGCATTGCGTCACTCCTCTATGGTGGCTCTGGAAGCGACTTCCCCTGCGGGATCGCCTGGCTTGCTGATAGCACACTTGCCATCGCAGGTTCGACGAGCAGTGCCACAATCTCGAACCTCGAGGGTCAGAACGCGGGCGACTTCGATGGTTTCCTATTCCGCATCGGTGGGTTGGGAATCCTGCACGTCGGCCAGGAGCGTTCGTTCGAATGCGCGCCCATCGCCGTCTCTGGCTCGACAGTACGCGTCGAGCTCCCCGCTGGGTGTGCATCGGCACAGCTTGCCATGTACACGCTCACCGGAGCGCAGATTGCCGAGCAGCGTATCGAGCAGGACGTGTCCATACCGCTACCGACAGGGGTCTATGCTCTCCGCCTTTGGTGCGGTGCGAATAGGGAGATTCGCTCTGCGGTCGTTGTGCCATAAGCCACGAGCTTGCACACCGCTTCCCAAAACGCGCTGCACCGATACGAGCTGCCGACAGTGCGTGCTACGAGTTGAGCGTCGTGAGGAACTCTTTGTTCGAGCGGGTTTTTGCGAGCCGTTCGAGCAGCGTTTCCATCGCTTCGGCAGGGTTGAGGTCGCTCAAGAATTTGCGCAGGACCCAGATGCGGCTTAGGTCTTCGGGCACGAGCAGCAGTTCTTCCTTCCGCGTACCGGAGCGGTTGAGGTCAATTGCGGGGAAGATGCGTTTTTCGGCGAGCTTCCGGTCGAGCACCAGTTCCATGTTGCCCGTTCCCTTGAACTCTTCGAAGATCACTTCGTCCATTCGGCTGCCGGTTTCGATGAGCGCTGTTGCGATGATCGTGAGCGAGCCGCCTTCTTCGATGTTTCGTGCGGCGCCGAAAAAGCGCTTGGGCTTGTGAAGTGCGTTCGCATCAACACCACCGGAGAGAATCTTCCCCGAGTGAGGGATGACAGTGTTGTGTGCTCGTGCCAGCCGTGTGATGGAATCGAGCAGGATGACGACGTCTTGCCGTGCTTCGACGAGACGCTTTGCTTTTTCGAGCACCATTTCGGCGACTTGGACGTGCCGATCGGGTGGCTCGTCGAACGTGGAGCTGATGACTTCCGCCTGGACGGAGCGCTGCATATCGGTGACTTCTTCGGGTCGCTCGTCGATGAGCAGCACGATGAGCCGCACCTCGGGATGGTTCCGCGAAATGCTGTTGGCGATTTTCTGCAACAGGATTGTTTTGCCGCTCTTTGGGGGCGATACGATGAGACCGCGTTGACCCTTCCCGATCGGTGCGAACATGTCAATGATGCGCATCGAGAATTCACTCGGGATGGTCTCGAGCTTGAGTTGCTTGGTGGGATAGGTTGGGGTCAGGTTATCGAAGAGCGTGCGATCTTTCATCAGCTCTGGCTCGACGTAGTTGACCGTCTCGACCTTGAGCAGCGCGAAGAAACGCTCGCCTTCCTTCGGTGGTCGCACGTGCCCTCTGATGGTATCGCCCGTGCGCAAGCCGAAGCGCTTGATCTGCGAGGGCGACACGTAGATGTCATCGGGCGAGGGCAGGTAGTTGTAATCGGCCGAGCGCAGGAATCCGTAGCCTTCCGGCAGCACTTCGAGCACACCGGTGCTAATTGTCACTCCCTCGGAGTGGCGTTCGCGCATCTGGAGCGCTGATTGCGCCTCGAGGATGCGGAAGATAAGGTCCTGCTTCCGCAGGTCAGAATAGTCCGTAATGCCGAGTGCTTTCGCAATCTTGGTCAGCTCAGCAATCTTTTTCGATTTGAGCTCGCTGACATCGAGCACTGCAGGCAATGGCGATGCAACTGGAGCATCGTTCCCATTTTTCGCCATGGTGTGGATGGATGAGTGTGTGACAAGTACTGGTTTGTGTGTCGTCTTCAGGGATGATCGTCGGTTCTCGTTTTCACGTGGTGCGCTCCGAAGATGCACTGGCGTCGGCGCACGTCTTACGCTTGCGGCTGCACGCAGTAATTTCCGACGCCAAACTACGACACGCACACCCACATTTCCAAATGCAATGGCGACACGCATCACCATTCTCTGTGCCGAGCGGACTCGTCGGGAGCCCGTGATCGCGCTCACGAGCGAGTATCTCGACCGGCTCGACCGCTACGGCGTCCACGTCCAGATCGAAGAGTGCCCGCCGTGTCGCGGGCGGTCTGCGCAAGCACAAGCAGCGGAGCAGTCCGCACAACTTCTCGAGCGCATCCGAACCGACGACACCGTCGTGCTACTCGACGAGCAAGGCACCGCGATGACATCCGAAGCGTTCGCGCACCTGCTCGATCGCCTCCTCATGAGCCCTGCGCGTCGGGTGGTGTTCGTCGTCGGTGGTCCCTGGGGAGTCACAAGTGACGTGCGATCGCGTGCCGATGCTATCGTTTCGCTCGGATTGCTGACCTTGCCACACGAGATTGCTCGGATCGTGCTCTGCGAACAGCTCTACCGCGCACTGAGCATCCTCCGCGGTGAGCCCTATCACCACGGTGAGCGTTAGCGACGGATGATGACAAACTCCGTACGGCGATTCTTTGCGCGATTTTCTTCGCTTGTATTTGGCACGAGCGGGTAGAGCATTCCCATCCCTCGCGGACGAAGGCGGATCGAATCAATGCCTCGCTCAATGAGTGCTCGGACGACCGCCTTGGCGCGCTCTTCCGACAGACGCTGGTTGAACGCAATGCCGCCGATGTCGTCGGTATGGCCGCGGACCTCGAGCCAAACTCGCTCATAGCGCTCGAGCTGATCGGCGATTTCCTCGATGATCGGGAGCGCCTCTGGTCTCAGCGTGGCTTTGTTGTAGTCGAACGTAATCATCTTGTTGAATGCATCGTTGAGCTGCGCCCATGGGTTGATGTCGCTTTTGTCGTAGCTTGAGCGCGCGGCAAACGTTGTATCGCCATCTCGAGGCTGGAAGTAAAGATCCACGATGTGCAATCCAGCGAACGTCGGTGGACGGTATCGCACAAGGTAGTAGTAGCGCAGCGAGCGATAGATTTCGGCAAAGACTTCGAGCAACTCCTTTCGCGAGGTCACGCGGTAGTACCGCCCACCGGTTTGCGCCGCGACGTACTCGAGCAGTTCATCGCGCACGTATCCAAAGCCAATTGAGAAGATGCGGACGTTGCGTTTGGTCGCTTGTTCGAAGAGCGTGCGGGCATCGTCTCGCGATGCGTTCTCGTCGCCGTCGGTGAAACAGACGAGCACACGCGGTCGTTCTGTCGTGACGACGGTGTCGAAGAGTTTCACTGCAGCGATGAGACCATCGTACACGGAGGAGTATCCACCGAAGTTGCGACGGCGCTGGCGCTCATATACGTCGAGCAACCGATTGCGATCGCGTTCGAATGGCACCTTGAGATCGAGCGATGTGTTGAAGGTCGCCACCGCTAACTCGTCGGAGGGATACTTCATCCCGATGAACGTGCGTGCGCCATCTTCCATCGCATCGAGCACGCCGCGCATCGAACCGCTGTAATCGAGTGCAAGCACGATCGTGTAGCCGAGTGCACTATCACCTTCGCCAAATTCACGGACGGTAAACTCACCGATGGGCACCGTGCGGCGCCCGAGCGTTTCTGTCAGTCGAACCCATCGCTCTTGCGTTGGCGCAACAGGCGGTGCCATGTGCGTGATGAAGGCACCACTCGAATCGAACACACGTGCCATCAAGCGGATTTCGCGCGGGTAATCTTCCGATTCGACTTTCCAGATATCTACGCGGAGTGTGGTCACATCACGGACGGAAGCAATTGGCCGCGTGCCGCGAAATGTGACGGTGGTCGCTCGAGACGTGCTTGTATCGAAACGCGCAATTGCGAGCTGCGCTTCTGGGTCGCGGTACAAGCGGCAGCTCGAGACGGTGAGTGCAAGCGATATCCCCACAACGACCGCCACGCTGCCGAGCGTACGACTGGTCACTCGAGGGCGGGCTGGGCCGAGCGTACGACTGGTCACTCGAGGGCGGGCTGGTCGGCGTTTCATTCCGTTGCGATGACTTTCGGCACTTTGAAAAAGCACTCGTTGTGGCGCGGCGCGTTTGATAATGCTTCTGCGGTCGTCAAGGATTGGTGTGGTACATCCTCTGCGAACGCGTTCGTGTGGCTTACAACCGAGTCGAGCGGCTCGAGCGATTCGAGCACCTCAAGTTGGTCGAGCACACTGACGTACTCCACGATGCGTTCGAACTCGGCGCGGAACCGCTCGAGCTCGTCATCGCGAAACGAGAGCTTTGCCAGCGACGCAATGCGGCGAAGTTCCTCACTCTGAATCATGGACGGTAGGAGCCTATGGAAGACAAACCTCGTGCGGTGACGAAGCCAACGTTGCAGTAGTGTAGCGACGGTTTCCACTTACGCAAATCAGAGCGTCGCGATCACTACGCACATTATCGTTTGCCCCTCTCGAGTGTGTAATTCAACAAACCGGGGTGGTTGTGACAGCGACAAAAAATTTTGTCGCTACCACCGTGGGCTTCAATTCGTCCCGTAGTGTGAGCACTGATAAATTTGCCTCTGGCATGGACACTGAGTGCGCGATGAGCGATACGAACTATCCCCCACTCGAAGAGCAATGCATCGAACTGGTGGTTCCGCCTGGACAGAAGGCAGTGCGGTTGGACGTGTACTTAGCCAACGCGATCCGCCATGCGACCCGCACACGCATCCAGGAAGCGATCGCAGCAGGCATGGTAACGATCGAAGGACGCACAGCCAAAGCCAGCGCGAAGGTACAGCCCGGCGATCGAATCCGGTGCCGAATCCTTCGGCGACCGCCAATTGAACTTATTCCTGAGCCTATTCCACTCGAGATTCTCTACGAAGACAGCGACGTGCTGGTCGTCAACAAATCCGCTGGAATGGTTGTTCATCCGGCACACGGCAATCGCACAGGCACGCTGGTCAACGCAGTGCTCTTCCATCTTGGCGTGCGAGAGCGTATCACGATAGCCGATGGAGACGACTTCGATGAGGAAACAGAAAGCATCGTCCTTGCCTCGTCACTGGTTCGCCCTGGAATTGTCCACCGTTTAGACAAAGACACCTCGGGTGTTCTCGTTGTCGCCAAGCATGAGCACGCAAGCGAGGTCCTCTCACGCCAGTTCGCACAGCGTCGCGTCCACCGTCTCTACCACGGGTTTGTCTGGGGAATCGTTCGTACCGATAGCGGCATCATTGATGCGCCGATCGGACGTTCGCCGCGAAATCGAAAGCTCTTCGCAGTGCGTGATCGTGATGGGAAGCAGGCGGTAACGACCTATCGTGTGCTGGAACGTTATTCATTCGCAACGTTGGTAGAACTAAAGCTCCACACAGGACGTACCCATCAAATTCGTGTCCACATGGCACACATCCGCCATCCGCTCATTGGTGATAGTGCGTATGGCGGGGTAGGGATTCCTTCGATCGCAGGACTAATGAGCTCATCGGTACGTGCGAGGGCGAGCGCATGTCTGCAGATTCTCAAGCGGCAGGCGCTCCACGCATCGGTGCTTGGCTTTTACCATCCTCGAACGGGCACCTACATGGAATTCACTTCGCCGCTGCCTGAAGACCTCCAGTCGCTCCGCACGTTTCTTGAACACTCGGCATAGAGCGCTCCTTCAACGCAGCGAGGGCACTGCAGGTGAGCAGTGCCCTCGCCGTCTTCGTCAACCCGACAGTGCGTTTACCGTACCACTGCCAGCGGCTGTCGC
>Ga0209017_10000913_pt1 | contig 25702 bp, 18 predicted proteins | sample YNPBryunderm2012_FD_185812 | JGI IMG/M metagenome (GOLD analysis project Ga0209017, IMG submission 185812) | Anoxygenic and chlorotrophic microbial mat microbial communities from Yellowstone National Park, USA - YNP Bryant MS undermat 2012... ...
TGGTAGCGCTAACGGGATTCGAACCCGTATTTGAGCCTTGAGAGGGCTCCGTCCTAACCCTTAGACGATAGCGCCGTCCATGGGAATTTTAGCATGGGTAGACCCCTCGGGCGCAAGTGGCTGTGAGTGCGGCCGGACGACCGGCCTTTCCGCAGCGTCCCGCGACCTGGGTGGCGAGCGCCTTGCTGATGGGCTGACGAAGGACGGCGCTGCGGCCTCTTCCCTCCCCCGCGAGCGCTCTCCCGGGTAGAGCGACTTTCCGGCCGGCGAGCGTTACGGTCGTTCAAACAAATACGATCAGAAACGTTTCTGCCTGCCGAGCCCGATTCACGCCGCCCACTGCCTGCAACGACGACAAGCCGCCGCTGATTGGGTTATCCTGCTGATTCAGGGCGTGCTCTGGATCCACAACGTCTCCAAGAAGTACCGGCTCTACGAGCGGCCGTCGCAGCGTCTGTGGGAGGTCTTTTCCTTCCTCCCGAGCCGACGGCCGCGAGACTTCTGGGCCCTGCGCGACATCAACCTGAAGGTGGATCGCGGCGAGATCGTGGCCCTGGTGGGGCCCAACGGGTCGGGCAAGAGCACCTTGCTGAGCATCGTCAGCGGGATCCTCCCGCCCACGACGGGCCGGGTTGTAGCCGATGGTCGAATCGCAGCGCTGCTGGAGCTGGGAGCAGGGTTCAATCCCGAATTCACCGGGCGCGAGAACGTGCGGTTAAGCGGTGAAATCATGGGGCTTTCGCGCCGGGAAATCGAGGCCTTGATGCCTCGAATCGAAGCGTTCGCGGAGATCGGCGAGTTCATGGATCGTCCGGTGAAGGAGTATTCGACGGGAATGTACGTTCGACTGGCTTTCGCGACGGCGATCCACACGGACCCGGAAATTCTGGTTGTGGATGAGGCCCTGGCGGTCGGAGACGCCATCTTCGCGAACCGCTGCATTCGCAAGTTCGAGGAGCTCAGGCAGCGCGGCGTGACGATCATGTTCGTGTCACACGACCTGGGGTTGGTGAAAAGGCTGGCGCACCGGGCGGTCTTGCTGGTGGGCGGACGGATCGCAGCCGAAGGCCATCCGAACGAGGTAGTCAACCGCTATGTCGGCATGGTTCTGGCTCGCCAGCAAGCCGAGGGCGGACAGGTCCAGGTCGCAGAAGGAAGGTTTCGCGGAACCCACCGGCACGGCGACGGGACGAGCCGGATCGAGTACGTGGAGCTGCTCGATGAGTGCTTGCGACCGACCCGGAATGTCCGTTCCGGCGAAGTCGTCACGGTCCGCATACGCGCCCTTTTCGCCAGAGACTCCTCGCAGCCGATCGTGGGCGTGCTGGTAAGGAACCGGCAGGGCATGGATGTCTACGGCACGAACACGAGGCTGGAGGGCCGCCGCCTCGGCTGGTTCCGAAAGGGGGATCGTCTCCAGATCGAGTTCCGCTTCGAGTGCCGCCTGGCCCAGCAGGAGTACACGCTGACCGTGGCCACGCAGCACTGGGACGGCTCCAGCCAGGATTGGCTGGACGACGTACTCGGCTTTCGCGTCGTGGACGAGAAAGGAGCAACGGGCGTGGTGAATTTCGAGGCAGACATTCGTTGGTGGCGGGTGGCGGGATGATGAAGGCAGCCGTGGTGGCGACGGTGATCGCCGTTTTACTGGCGGTCAGTATATGGAAGGCGCGAAAGGTACGCAGACAGGCCGACTTTCTGGTCGCGGGAAGAACCCTGTCCTGGCACGTGCTGGTCTTTACCTTGCTGTCATCGTGGATCGGGGCGGGCAGCCTGTTCGCAGGCGGAGAGAATGCTTACCGACACGGCTTCGCCGCGCTATGGCAGCCCGCAGGCGGGTGGTTGGGACTTCTGGTGATCTGGCGCATCGCCGGCCGGGCCCGCCGCCTGGCGCAATATACCGTGCCCGACCTATTGGAACTGCGCTATAACGCGACTGCCCGCCTTCTGGCCACGATCGCCATTGTGATTTCGTATACGATGATTACCAGTTACCAGTTCAAAGGGGCGGGCGACGTCCTGCACCTGATGTTCCCGGAACTGAGCCGGACGGCCGGGATGTATCTGGTCGCGGGTTTCGTAATCACTTTCACCGCACTGGCAGGCATGGCCTCCGTCGCCTATCTCGATCTGGTGATCGGCTGCCTGGTTACTGCGACGGTCATGTACGCAGTGCCCGCCCTGCTCGAAGGCGTCGGGGGGTGGGCCGAGGTCCGCAGAAACCTTCCCGCCACGCATTTTCAGGTGCTCGGCGAACTCAACTTGACACAGGCCCTGGGCTTTACGATCCCGACCATGCTTCTGCTGGTGGGCAACCAAGGCATGTATCAGAAGTTTTTTTCCGCCCGCTCGGAACGGGACGCACGGCGCGCCGTGGCCGGCTGGATCGCCGGCACGCTCCTCCTGGAAACGCTGATTGTCAGCTTCGCCGTCATTGGCAGTTCGAAATTCCATCCCGAGAACCCGCGCGAAATTATCCCGATGAGCGCGCAACTGGGCTTGCCACCCTGGGCCGGCGCCTTGCTTCTGGGGGGCATCCTGGCGAAGATCATCTCCACGGGGAACAACTATCTGTTTTCACCTGCGAGCAACTTGATCCACGACATTTACGGGCGCTTCATCAACCCGAAGGCTTCGGAAAGGCGGCGGCTGGTGGTGTCGCGCCTGACCGTGGTAGGGCTGGGAATTTTCGCGCTCTTGCAGGCCGCGCACTTCGAGTCCATCTTGCGGGCGGCGCTGTATGCTTATACCGTATACGGGGCCGGGATCACTCCTGCGCTGATGGCCGTGTTTTTCTGGGAACGGGCGACTCCGGCGGGCGCCGTTGCTTCCATTGCTTTGGGTACCGCAGTAACTGTTGTCTGGAACCTGTTCGGCATCAGGTTTCTCGATGCAATCTATCCCGCACTGGCTGCCTCCGTGATCAGTCTGGTGGTGGTGAGTCTGCTCACGCAGGCCGGGACGCGCAAGGTGGCGACCGAAGCGGCCCGGAGCAGCTTGCGAATCCGGAACTGAGGAAGGCGATGAGGCTGACGGAAATTCAAGAAGCGCTGAGGGAGCACGGCCTGGACGGCTGGTTGTTCATGGATCACCACGGGCGAGACCCGCTGGCGTATCGGATCCTGGGAGTTCAAACCGAACGGACCGTCACGCGGCGCTGGTACTATCTGATTCCTGCGGCGGGAGAACCTCGCGGCCTGGTCCATCGAATCGAACCAGGCGTGCTGGCGGGCTTGTCGGGCAACATACAGCCGTACGCCAGTTGGAGGGAACAAGCCGAGGGCCTCAGGCGCTTGTTGAATGGCATGAGACGGGTTGCGATGCAGTATTCTCCCGAATGCCGCTTGCCTGCGATTTCGCTCGTGGACGCCGGAACTGTAGAGTTGGTGCGCGCACTGGGAGTCGAAGTAGCAAGTTCAGCGGACCTGGTTCAATTGTTTGAAGCGCGATGGCGAGCCGAGAACCTCGCTTGTCACCTGGAAGCGGCGCGCCGCATGGACAGGATCCGGGCGGAAACGTTCGATTGGATCCGGCAACGGCTGCGCTGCGGGGATCCCTTGAGGGAGGTCTCGGTCAAGGATTTCATCCTCCAGCGCTACCAGTCGCTTGGCCTGACAACCGAGCACGGTCCGATCGTGGCCGCAGGTCCCAACAGTGCGAATCCTCACTACGATGCCCGGGCTGGTGCGGACCGCGAAATTCGACCTGGAGACGTCGTGTTGCTCGACCTTTTCGCCAAGCTGAACGAGCCCGCGGGAGTTTATTACGACATAACCTGGGTAGGTTATTGTGGAGAACAGGTCCCGGAGCAGATCCGCACAGTTTTCCGGATCGTGACGGAAGCTCGCGATCATGCGATCGAGTTCGTCAGGAAGCGCTTGCAGGCGGGCGAGCCGGTGCGCGGGTTCGAAGTGGACGACGCGGCGCGCGGTTACATCGAAAGGCACGGTTACGGAGGCAACTTCACGCACCGGACCGGCCATTCCATCGGTATGGAAGTTCATGGCGCAGGGGCCAACGCGGACAATCTGGAGACCCACGACGAGCGGCGCCTGATTCCCTGGACCTGCCTTTCGATCGAGCCGGGAATTTACCTCGAGCAGTTCGGCGTGCGCTCGGAAGTCAACCTTTTCATCGAAGAAAGGGATGCGCGCGTGACCGGGGAGATACAACAAGAGATCGTTTCGTGGTGAGACTGCGATGATGGACCGCCGCGCGATGCTGGGATTTCTGGCGACAGCAGCGGGAAGCTTGCAAGCATCGCGATCCGCCTTGCAGGCCGGCAACGCATACCGCCTCTCGGACGGACAGGGCGGCGCCGAACTGGAGTGGCTGAGTTCGTCCTCTTTCCGCCTGGTGCAGCGATGGCAGCCGCAGGCCGGGACCCGCAAACCGATACGCAGCGACAAAGTACCGGTCACTTTGCGGGTCGAAGGCGATTCGCTTCAATTTACGACGCGCTATTTGCGCGTTATCGTGCAGAGAAAGCCTTTGCGCCTCAAAGTCTATGACGCCGCGGGCAAGCTCCTGTTGGAAGATATCGCCGGGCCGCGCAGGGAACACAGCCGCGTGGTTTGGGAGCGAGGTCGCCAGGAAAGCGAGAAGTTTTGGGGGCTGGGCCCCGGCGCCGGGCTGGACGGACAAGAGCGGCAGACCGGCATCGTAGAAACGGGCGTGCCGTTCCTGATGTCAAGTCTGGGATACGGCGAGTACTTCCGACCCGCGGGCTTTCACCGGTATGTTTTCGGTCAACGGCGGCGGGTCGAGACGCCGGTCGGCGCCGAGAACGAATTTTGTTTTTACTACGGACCAACGCCCAAAGAAATTCTCGAGGAGCACCTGGCCGTGGAGCGGCCGCCGGGGAAAGTGGATTGGGAAACGTTCCGGCTGGCTCGAAGACCGCCGCGAGGCACCTGGACCTTGCCGAATCCCGGGCTCGATTGGGATGGTCTGGCGGAATTGATACGGCGGCTCCTGAGATGCAGTTATTCGGCTATTTTGCTGCCCGGCGTGGATCTGGCCGCCTGGCGGACGGCGGGAGCGCAGATCCGGAGGCGTGCGAGCCAGTTGGCGGTCTATGTGCCTGTCGTGTACGATTCGGCGCCGGACACCGATGCGGAAGGGGCAGTCGTCGCACGCAAGCGCGCGCGCTGGGCGTCGTTTCTGGCCAGTTATGGATATGAAATGCAGGAGCGGGGCTTCCCCTTGGTAAGGCCGCTGGGGATGCAACATCCCAGGGACGCGCAGGCTGTGGCCTGCGACGATGCGTTCATGCTGGGCGACGAACTCCTGGTGGCGCCGGTCGGCTTCGACGCCGGAGAACGTTCCCTTTACCTGCCTGCGGGCCAGTGGACGGAGTGGCATACCAATGCCCGGTACGAGGGTCGCCGGGCGATCAAACTGGTTGCGGAACCGGGGTGGATGCCGTTATTCGTCAAGAACGGCAGCATAGTGCCAGTGGTCGAGGAAGCCGGGGCACGGCGGGTGGCCGCGCACTACTATCCCAGGCCGGCTGGGGAGTTCTTCTTTTATGAAGAGGGCAGTGGGGCACTCACGCAGTTACACGCTGCGCCGGCGGGCGAGTTGCTGCGTCTGCAAATCGAACCGGAGGAAGAACGCGTGTGGGAGTGGGTGGTGCACCACGTCCCCCGTCCCAGTCGCGCCACGGCCGGTGGGACTGAGCTGCGCCCGGCGCAGGCGCGGGAAGCCCTGCGGCCGGGGCAGTGGTGGTACGACGAGAGCCAAGCGAACTTGCACCTCCAAGTACAGCCCCCGGCCGGTTCCGATCATGTGGTCTATGTGACCTTCTGAACGCGGACGACTGTCGGAAAGCCTGAATCTCCAGGCGGCCCCATGGCATCCATCCTGGCAGGAGGACCCACAGAATGACGAGGTTTATCTCTTTGGTGGGACTGGGAGTTCTTGCCCTGGCCGCCAGAGCTCAGACCAAGACCGCCCTGAAGGTCGGAGACCTTGCACCGGATTTCACCCTGCCCGCTACCACAGGTAAAGAGATTCGCCTGTCTGACTTTCGTGGTAACAAGGTGGTCATCCTGGCATTCTTTCCGGCGGCTTTCACGGGCGGCTGCACCAAGGAAATGAAAGCTTACCAGGCCAATCTGGAAAAGGTCACGGGCGCGGGCGCCCAGGTTTTCGGGATCAGCACCGATAACCTGCCGACGTTGCAGCGTTGGGCCGAAGAACTCAAGCTCGACTACCCTCTGTTGAGCGACTTCATGCGCAAGGTCAGCGCCGCCTACGGAGTTCTCAATGAGGCTCGCGGCACAGCGAGTCGGACCACGTTCGTAATTGACAAAGAAGGAAGAATTCAGCACATCGAACAGGGTTCGGACGCGATTGACCCGACCGGCGCGATCACGGCTTGCAGTCGCTTGAGCAAAGCCCAGTGAGCCTGCCACGCGACTTTGCGGTATATTGGTCTGCGGAAGGCAGATCGTGTACCGCAGATATGTCCTGCTGAGCACGCCAGCGGCGTCCGCCGGCCCCATCCACTCCTTCACTGCGAACGACACCGTCCGTGCCGGCGTGGTCGGCGTGCGCGGTCAGGGAGGCGCGCACGGCGCCGACAGCAGAGTCAGCCCCGCCCTCAAAGATGGCTTTTTGAAGATGCGCGACGGACTCATCGGCGACGCGTATTTGGCGCGAGCGCTGTGTTTCCAGTGGCGGGACACGATGGGGCGCACACCGCCCGAACCCGGACTCGAGCGGCAGGGGGTCGGCAACAACCGGGCCAACTTCATCGAAGTCGTGCGAGCCCGCAAGGCGTCCGACCTCAATGCCACTCTGGAGGACGGGGCCATTTCATGCACACCAGTGCATCTGGCGAATATCTCCTACCGTCTCGGTCGGACCGTGTACTTCGACGCGGAGAGGTTCCAGTGCGTGGGCGACGACGAAGCGAACCGGATGTTCACCCGCAATTACCGCAAACCTTCCATGGCGCCGAAACTGGCTTGATGAGCCGGCGCCAGTGGCTGGCCGCAACCGCGAGCCTCGCACCTCTATCCGCCGCTCCGGCGCAGGAAGCCGAAGAGGGTTTTCACTCCCTGTTCGATGGCCGCACGCTGCGCGGCTGGCACGTGCGGGAAGGCCCCGAATCCGCATTCTACGTCAAGGACGGCGCCATCGTCGTGCACGAAGGCTCGAACTTTCCCGCCTGGCTTTGCTCCGATCGCGAATACGAGAATTTCGATTTCCGCTGCGAGTTTTTCCTGCAAGGCTGGATGGACTCAGGCATCTATCTCCACGCTCCCGAGCACGGTCGGAACGCCTGGGTCGGCTTCTATATCAAACTCTTCCACAAGCAGGACCCCAAACCGCTCCCAGAATCCGCCGGGGCCATCTTCCCGCTCGTCGCGCCGCGGAAAGTGAATGTGCGCAATCGCGGGGAGTGGAACACGCTCCGTGTTCTGATGGACTGGCCGTTGCTGAGGGTCTGGATCAACGACGAGATCGTGCAGGATCTGGACGTGGCGAGCATCCCTGAGCTGCGCTACCGACTCCGCCGGGGGTATCTGGGCCTCGAGTCGTTATCCTACCCCATCCGGTTCCGCAACCTGCGGATCCGCGAGCTTCCCGACAAGGAGAGATGGGAAATCCTGTACGACCAACCCGAGGATCTGGAACGCAACTGGTTCGTAGCCGAGGGCGCGCCCGAAGTGGAGGCGTTGGGCAGAGTCTTGCGCCTGGACCAGCTCGGTCACCTGGCCACGCGCGAGCAATACCGCGACTTTCAGTTTCATGCCTACATCCGCGCGAGCCAATGGTCCAACGGCGGAATCATCTTCCGCGCCGACAAGGATCCCCGCAGCGCACGGCGTTATGAGATCCAGTTGCACGACGTCGAGAATGCGGTGTATCCGACGGGTTCCCTTTATTATTACAAGCGGGCGATTTATCCGCGAATCGAACCGGAAAAATGGTTCCTGTTACAACTGATCGTCCAGGGACGTTACTGCCTTGTGCGAATCAATGGCGAAAACGTCATGGAATACGATGCGCTGGAGAACCTGGAGCCGGGCCATCTCATGTTGCAGGCGCACCGGAGGAACCGCTGGATCGAGTACAAGCGGGTGATGATCAAGCGGCTTTGATTCGGGAAGGAGGCTATCTTATGACGAGCCGAGCGGGAAGCAATCCGTTGACCTACCTGAGTGAGCACCTGGCCGCGTGGAAAAGGGAAGGGACGTACCAGAAGCTGCGCGAGTTGCAGACGGCCTGCGGCCCCGTCTGCCGGGTGGATGGACGGGAGGTCATCAATCTCGCCTCCAATAATTATCTGGGGCTGGCGGATCACCCCAGGCTCAAGGAAGCGGCGATCGAAGCGATCCGCCGTTTCGGGGTGGGATCCGGCGCGGTGCGAACGATTGCGGGCACGATGTCGTTGCACCTCGAGCTGGAGCGCCGCATCGCGGAATTCAAGAAGGTCGAAGCGTGCGTGGTGTTTCAGTCCGGGTTCGCCGCCAACGCTGGAACGGTGGCGGCCATCCTGGGGCCGGACGACCACATCATCTCCGACGAGCTCAACCATGCCAGCATCATTGACGGCTGCCGGCTTTCCAAAGCCAGGATTCACATTTTTCCCCACAGGGATGTAGAGGCGGCGGAGCGCATCCTTAGCGAGCTCCAGTCCGCGCCCGGACGCAAGCTGTTGATCAGCGACGGGGTCTTCTCCATGGATGGCGATATCGCGCCCCTGCCTGCGCTGGTGGAATTGGCCGAACGGTACGGCGCCGTCATGATGGTGGACGATGCCCACGCCTCCGGTGTGCTGGGACGCGCCGGACGCGGCGCCATAGATCACTTCGACCTTCACGGGCGCGTCCACATCCAGGTGGGGACTCTTTCCAAGGCGATCGGCGCGCTGGGCGGCTACGTCTGCGGGAGCCGGGATTTGATCGAGTATTTGTATCACCGCGCCCGTCCCTTCCTGTTCTCCACCTCGCATCCGCCGTCGGTCGCCGCCACTTGCCTTGCCGCCTTCGATCTTCTCGAGCAGGAACCCGAGCGAATCGAGGCGCTGTGGCACAACACGGAATATTTCAAGGCCGGCCTGCGCAGCGCGGGTTTTGACACCGGCGCCAGCGAGACGCCGATCACACCCATCATGGTAGGCGACGCCGCGCTGGCTTTCCGTTTCTCCGCGGAACTTTTCGAGGAGGGCGTGTTCGCCACCGGCGTCGGTTATCCCACCGTCCCGAAGGGCAAAGCCCGGATCCGCACCATCGTCACCGCGGTCCACACCCGTGACCAGTTGGACCGGGCGCTGGAGATTCTGGTCCGGGTAGCTCGAAGACTCGGCGTTCTTTGCTGACCGCGACTGCTTCGAGCTTTCTTTTTCGCGATCCGGGCGAAGGCATGGAGTGAATCTTCAGGCATCTTCCTTGCTCGAAAGCAGGCGTTTCCCCCATCCCTGACGTTCAAACCAGACGGGCCCCTTCCGATGAGCAAATAAGCCGGGTTGCTATTCCGAGGACGCGAGGGGGCACCGCTCGCGTGGCCCCGGGAAGCAGCCGGCCAAAACAGCTTCGAGAGAGGAGAAAGGCATGACCCATCGGATGTCCCGTTTCTGGAAGGAGACCGAGGGCCAGGACCTCATCGAGTACGCCCTGATGGCGGGCTTCGTGGCCCTGGCCGCCGCGGCTCTGATGCCGAACGTGACCAGCAGCATCAGCACGATTTTCAGCAAGATCAACTCGTTGTTGAGCAGCGCCGCCGGCACCGGGCAGTGAGCCGGACGCGGGTTGCGCAGCACGAGCTGAACTTTTGACCCGGTCGGGCGGCGCAATCCTGCGAGGTTGCGTCCCCTGCAGGGTTGCCGGAAAAGCGCGAAGGCGCCGTCCGCGACATGTCGCTCATGCGGCCGTCGCGGCCTGGCAAGTCCTTCGGGAGAGCCGGTCTGCGGGCCGGCCCGGGCCGGCCCGCGTTCCTTTGCAGCTCCCGGTATCGGCTTTACGCCAGCGGAGAAACGAGGTTACCGTCTCGATCAAAAGGCAACTCGAAAATCTCGCCCAGAACTTCCAAAGCCGGGTTCGCCTCCACCTGAGCGCGAAGATTCTCGCTCAACGCCACCAAATCGAGCCTGAGGGTGTTGCGGATCCACCCGATTGCCAACTCTTCGCGCCGAAACTTGCCCGCAGTGGGCCAGATTTTCTCAAGACACTCCCGATCCGTAGGAAAGTGGATCGGCAAGCGAGCGCCGGCAGGCGTGGATGCGGCGAGCGAGTTGATTTGAGTCGCATTCCAGTCAATCCTGGCAAGAATTCGATCGGCGACGACGTCCGCCATGCCTATTCCGACGGCATTCCCGTAACTCAGCTCGCTGATATCGCGGACAAATATTCGCCCCACCCGTGGCAGACCGGGCCAAGGGTTGTAGCCGCCGTCAATGGAGCGATTCACGACCTTGGTATCCATGCCCGTGCCGCTGATGTCCTTGCCGATTTGGTCGAGGATCAGGATATCGAGGTCAAAGGGGAGGCTTCCTCTCCAGGACTTGGCGAGGGTCAGCAGTTCTGCTTCGCCGTGCTCCATTTGTTCGGCGGGGAGCACCTCCACTCTGGCTGTGTTGTGATTGGCGTCTTCAACCACGGCAAGGCCGCCCAGTATCTTCCCGCCGGCGAGCAGGTGGCGCCCGACCTGAAGGATAACTGCCTCGAGGCCAAGCTGATAAGCCCATGTATGGTAAGCTTGCGCGCCGGCGTGCTTTCCGAGGCCGATGGCCATCATTTTGAAAAGGCCGCTTTCGATTTTTCCTTCGAAACTCGTATGCCACTTGACCCGATTGATAAGGAAAATGGCGTCGCTTTCAGCCGCCAGCCGGTCGAGATAGACCTCGATGCCCTCCGGTGTACGGCCCAGCGAGACCACCTCGAGGGAACTGGCGATGGGACAGCCGATGAAGGCTTCGGTGACGCCGTAGTGCTCGAGCACGGCTGCCTGACCCTCCGCCGTGGCTGCGCCGTGGCTCCCCATGGCGGGAAAAACGAAGGGCTGCATGCCATGGGACCGGAAGTAGTTCACGGCGGCGCGGACGATCACAGCCAAATTGGCGATGCCTCGGCTGCCGCATCCGATGGCCACCCGGGATCCCGGCCGCAGCCGCGCGGCGAGCGCGCTCCGTTCGAGTTCGCGATGGAGGGCGGCATCGAGGTCCGGGATCCGGCGATCAGGAAACCGTTGGCGCACCAGCAGCATCCGGGGGAAGGACATAAGCCGATTATAGCAACGGGTCTGCGGACCCCATCCGGCGGCCGCTGCTCCGCCAACAACTGCGACTCATTGTCGCCACTGACTTTCGAGCAGGCGCGCGTACTCGCCTGAGGCGTAAACTTCAAAGCTGAAGTCCGCGGCGCGCGCGGGCGTGAAGGGCTGCAATTGCTGAGAGCAGGCGTAAAGATGGTCCGCGAAGCGATGATAGTTCCGGAGAAAGCTCGCGGAAAGAATCTCGCACGGCGGCAGCTCGGCGAAGATCGCGTGCAATCCTGCAGCACGTGCGAAAATGCGCCTGTATTCCTGTACGCCCCAGGACCGGAGCTTCTGGTCCACTCCGGCGGGTGGATCCTCGATCAGCAAGGCAAGGAAGCTTTCCCGGCTATAGGACGATTCTCCCGGACAGGGCCGGCGGGAGACGAGCTCGGCGCACTGATCCGCCCAGCGAAGAATGTCCTTGCCGACATAAAAGAGCATGCACAGCTCGGAATATCGCCCCTCGAGTAACTGCTGTTCGAGCTGCTGGGGGCTGAGTTCTCCCTCCGGCAGCAAGCCCTGGAGAATCAAGCTGGCCCGCGAGGCCTGCAACAGGCGCGCCGGATCGGAAGGTTGTGCGAACGGGTGCAGGATGAGCGGGGGAAGGCTAAAGGGTCGCGGGGCGTCCAAGGCCGACATCTCTCCTCGCTACTTTTCGGCAGCAAGCAGGGTGATTCTTAATCGGTACGGCTACTGGCGCTGCCCCAGGACGACGCGCGTTTCGATGACCTCCTCGCCGCGCAGGACCTTGACCCTCACTTCCTCACCCGGCTTCTTGCTTCGCAAGGCGTAGGTGAAGTCGTACAGATTCTGTACCGGCTTGCCGTCGAACTCGGTCAGGATATCTCCCGCCCGCAAACCGGCCTTGTGGGCCGGTGAGCCCTCGCGAACGTCAGCAAAGCGCAGCCCTTTGGGATTTTCGGCGAAATCCGGCACGCTGCCGAACCAGGCGCCGTACCCGCGCCCCCCTCCCGGCGCAGCCGGGGCGGCCTGCCCCACGAACCGGGGGCGCTCAGGGTCGTTCAGCAAGGCCAGCACGACGTCGCCCACCGCACGCAACAGTTCGACGGCGCCCTCGGCGTTGATCTTGTCCCAGGTGTCGCTCGGCCTGTGATAGTCTGCGTGCAGACCGGAGAAGAAGAAGAGTGAGGGTATGCGCTTGCTCATGAAGGAGGTGTGGTCCGAGGAGCCCGCGTCGAAGCTCCCGGAAAGATCCGCCGCCAGCTTGTGCCTGGGCAACAATCGCGCCAGAAGCTCACGGAAGTTCGAACCGCTGGAAGCGCCGCCCACATACACCTTGCCCTCTCGCACCCGCCCGATCATGTCCAGGTTGATCATGGCCACGGCGTTCTCCAGCGGGAGCCGGGGGTGGTCCACCCAATAACGCGAACCGAGCAGGCCCAGTTCCTCCCCCGCGAAGCACAGGAACAGGACGCCACGTTTTTGTTTGGGAAGACCGGACAACCACCGGGCCAGCTCCAGCACGCCGGCCGTGCCCGAGGCGTTGTCGTCGGCTCCGAGATGAGGCTTGCCGGCTTCCCCGGGCGCCAGCGAAAACTGTTCGCCCAGTCCCAGGTGATCGTAGTGCGCGCCGATGACTACATACTCTGCGGTCTCTCCGGGCAGATAGCCCGCAACGTTGTGAACCGTCCGGACATCCCGCTGGATGTCCGCGGCCACCGTGAGCACCAGGTCTGCGGGAAGCTCGAAGGACCGTGGCTTGAGTTCGCGATCAATTTCGGCCTGGACCTGCTCGAGCTTCCTGCCGACAGCAGCCAGCCATGACTCGGCGATCTCGCTGCGGACCTGAACGAACACGATGCCCGCCTCAGCCGGGCCGGCGGTGCGGCCGAACTTTTCCAACTCCTCCCCTTCTCCCGGATGGTTCGCGCGATCATGGACCAGAATCACGCCCACAGCGCCACGTTGCTTGGCGTTCACCGCTTTGCTCCAGAACTGGGCGTGGGCGGTGAGCAGTTTGCCTGCGAAAGGACTGTTCTCGTCCGATTCCTGCGGCTCGTGACGCAACACCAGGACGAATTTCCCTTTCACGTCCAGCCCCGCGTAGTCATCGTAGTTATACTCGGGGGCTGTAATTCCATAACCCGCAAAGACGACCCTGCCGCTGACGGTCGCCGTCGTCGAGAAATTGAAAGGAACGAAGTCCTGGTTGATCTTGAGGCTGCGCTCCTGTTCTCCCAGCCGGAAAGTGAACGAATTCCGCGGTCCCGGTCGCGCGTTGGTCGTAACCGGAAAAGGCTGCAGATAGTCTCCGGCCGGCGGGCTGAGTCCGAGGGCGCGAAATTGTTCGGCAATGTAGCGGGCGGCTTTCTCGAGACCGGCCGTCCCGGCTCCCCTTCCTTCCAGTTCCGGGGACGCCAGAAACTTGACGTGTTCGAGGTACCGCTGCGGACTGATTTCGGCGGCGTGGAGTAGGACGGCAGCGAGAGCCGCCGCAACCCAACGCGATTTCTGAAAGAAGCCGATCGTTTGTCGCACGTCGTCAATCCCTCATCGGGGAAGGAATCCGCACCTCGCAGCAGTTCTCGCCCGCTGCCTGAGCCGATTTCCAGTAACCGATCTCGTACTCGATGACCTGCCGCAACTGGCTCCAGGGCAACTGGCCCACCAGCTTGCGCCCGTTCACGAACAAGGTGGGCGTCGAATTGACCTGAAGCGCCTTGCCCTCGGCGATCGAGCGATCCACGTCGCTTTCGGTCGCTCTCGTCTCCAGGCAGCGCTGGAACTGAAGGGCATCCAATTGACCGGACCTGGCGCGCACGAACTCCATGACCTTGCCCCTCAAATTCTCCGGCGTAATCTCAGCCTGATGTTCGTACAGCCAGTCGTGGAAGTCCCAGAACGATACCGGTCGCTGACGGAAAATGCAACGGCCGGCGATGGCGGCCATCCTGGCCCAGGGATGGATGGAGTCGAGCGGGAAGTCCTTGTAGAACACCCGGACCTCATTCGGAAACGTGGCCGGGATGTTCTTGCGCAGAACCAGGGCTTCCTCCTTGCAGTAACCGCACTGGAAATCGCTGAACAACACGAGCGTTACGGGGGCCTCCGGAGCGCCAAAGGCCGGATCCAACTGCGTGTTCAGCTTGTTCATCTCCTCCTGGAAAGGGTGCTGGTTGACGTCGAAAACGAGCGCTTTGAGGATCCGGGCCCCGTCCCGGGAGACATAGAAAAGCTCTTCCTGCCCCGCTGCACCCGCGGAGGCGCGCACCGGCACTTCCAAGAAGCCAGGCAGGCGTCGCGAGGGCTTCGGATCGCCGATTTCGACCGCCACGTTCGGCCCCCAAATAAAGAGATGCCGCACGTAGGCCTCCAGCGTCGGCTTGTTCAAGGCGGACTTGCGGGCAGGCGACGGGGCGGGCGCGACTTGCGCACTCCGCCGCGGACTCTGGGCCACCGCCAGCGTCACGAGCAAGACAAGGGGGAACCAGGGGCGCATACGAGTTATGCTTTCATTCTACTGGACACCGGCGGGTCTCCTCACGTTCCGCCTTGCGTGCGGCCGCAGTCCCGACGCTCCGGATGCTTGAACCGCGGCAGGCTCATCCCGCAGGTGACTGAACTTCTTACCGGCTGCGGACGGCAGGCGTTGATATGGCTCGACACGCCGGGCCTGTTCTCGGTCGAGCAGGTCACCGAACTCCGGAATCCGGTCAACTCATTGCAACCAACTGCCGCGTCGACAACGGCAAGGCCGCATCGAAGGCAGGGGTGCGGCCTTCGTAACCGGGGACCTCGACGGTCTCCTGCGCATCAGCTCGGGCGATCTGTTCCTGAGTTTCTCGCTGTCAGAAGACCACGTTTCGACTTCCATGCGCGTGCGCAAGTTGAGGCTCATGCGTCAGGGATCCTGCCGGGACGGCGTACGATGCGTTCGGCGACCAGTCCGCTCACCACATCCGTGGCGCGAATGCGCCAGGCGCCGGCGGGATCGTTCAACGCCCAGGGGATCGAAAACGCAGCGCGCCCGTTCCGAATGGTCACGTTCTGGCTGTAATGTCGGACGAGTTTCCCGGTCGGATCGAAAAGCTGGATGCGGACCACGGAAAGAGCAATCGGTCGCCCGTTATCGTCTTCGAGCGAGAGCGAGAGATCCGGATTCAGTGCAAGCCTGTGGATGCGCGTGGGGCGAATGAGCAGCAGGACGGGTTCAGCCGGACCGGCCTCGAGCGCCGGAGCCGCGAGTCCGCCGCGCAGCAAATCATAAACGATGCCCTCCAACCTGGGCAGCGCAATTTTCGTTTTCTCTTTCGGCAACAGGCCTATCAGCCGCGCGTCGCCAAACTCGCGCACGGTAGTGAGGAACTCTCCCGGCACGTCGAGCGCACGCCGGATGCCCAGGGCCCCTGGTCCGGCGCGGATCAGTCCTTTCCTGCTCTGCTGCCACAACGGCGTCTTGCGCCAGCGGCAACGCTCATCCATGCGACCTGTTTGTTCGTCCGCATAAACTATGCCGCCGCGGTCCATGAATTTTTCGATTTCTTCGGCCTCCTTGTCCGAGATGGCGATGGAATACGGCAGGATGAGTATCCGGTAATCCTCGAGGGCGCCCTGCTCGATCTGGGGAGTGGCCAGGAACCGGAACTGTACGCCTTGCCGCTCGAGCTCCTGAACCCAGCGATCGCGCCGGGCCATCAGTTCGGCAAAGTTCTTCGAGGTGCGCTGTGCGTACCCCATACCTGCGGTGATTCGGCCGTCCGTAATCCAGGCGCCGCGGATGCTGGCCATGGAGAAGTGGATGGCGACGCCGTCCTCGCGCACGCGCGAGTTGATGAAGATCCGGCCGATGCCTGCTTGCAAACGGGAGAAAACCTCAGCCAGCGCCTTTCCCTGGGCGCTCAGGGTCAGATCCGGATTCAGTAGAGTGTAATGCCAGAAAATGGAAGCGCCCGTGTGACCGTAAAATAACCGTTGCCATTGCTGATACTGGGCCTCTTCTCCGGTCAGGCCATAGCCGGTGAAGCCGGTAATGGGCATTCCGGAACGAAACAGATGATGCATGGCGTCCTGATTGCCGCCGGAATAAGGCTGAAGATAATCAATCTGCCGGTCTATCTCGTACCAGTTGCAGCCGTTGTGCGGCGTGGGGATCTGCGTGCCGGAGACGGATGCGCGCCCTCCCGGGTCCATCGCGTGCACCAAAGACCGGGCGAGCTCAAAGGCTCGCACGAACTCCGCTTCCATGTAAGCGCGGTGGTCCGCCCAGGGTGCGTAGTTCCCATGCTTCTGCGCTTCCTCGGTCGTCATGGGAACCACGTCCTCCCAGTTCCGGTAGTTCGTGTTCCACGCAGCATTCAACGCCTCCAGGGCGCCGTACTGCTGCCGTAACCACGCCCGGAAGCCGGCCAGCGCCGGCGGCGACCAGTCGACGTCGAATGCGTCGGCATAACATGTCAGCGAGGATTCATCGGCCAGATACACCGCGAAGGGTCTGAGAGGAACCAGGGGGCGATAACTCTTTTCCAGTTGCGCGCGCAGGCCGCGCTCCAATTCGGGTGTTTGCAGGATAACATCGCGCGTGAGATACTTCTTGTCGCCGGTGGCGATGAAAGCCTCCTTGCGCTTCAGGTACGAGTCCCGGCGGTACCAGTAGATTCCGAACCCGGGTAAATGGGCGCTGACCATGAGTTTGAAGTTGCGCTCGGGGCGGGCCATCACGGTAACTCCGATGCGCCGGAATTGTTCGTCGAGAGCGCCGGTCCAGGGCTGGTAGCCGCGAGGTCCCGCCCAGGGAAGCAGGACCTCGTAATCGGTCCATTCGCGTGAGGAAGCTGCGTAGCGCACCTCCCGGCGTGCGCGCGCTCCGCCGGCCCTCACTTCGACGTAACCGGAGTGGGTCAGCGGCCGGCCTGCGCGCAAGGACAGGGGACTGGCGCCCTGTGCTCGCGCGAGGACCCTGCCGAAGCCATCTACCAATTCGGCCACACCCGGGTTCTGCGACTGCCACTGAACAGTAACCGTATCGCCCTCACTGATCACGGCGGGGCTGATAGTCAGATTTTCTACCCTGTCCGGTGCGGGAATTTCGATCACCGATATTCGCCACTCCGGACCAGCTTGCTGTTCGAGAAAATAACGGCCCGCAACCAACTTGCGGCGAGCAGAAGGCCGCCCGACGCCGGTTTCGAGGATCTTGCCGTCCTCGGCCCTGAGCCGCCACACGGCCGGAGGCGAAGCGGACGCGTTCGGGCGCGGTTCGCGGCGCGCCGCCCAAACCAGGGCCCGGCACAGCAACGCGTAAAAATACTCCCAGTACGCATCCACCGAGTCGAAGCGCGCGGAAACGGGCATCCGCCAGCTCAGGCCGTCGTTCCGATAGCCGAACGCCACCACGCGGCCCTTTCCATATTCCTTGACCGCGAGGATCGGATGGCCATCGGCGCTTTCCACCAGAACCGTGGCGCCAGGCGCTGCCCGGCAAACATAGTGTTCAATGTGCTGAAAAGGGAAATACTCGAGGGGGATGCCACGCGTGACGTAGTGGGGCGAGGTGGTCTTCCAGGCACCTTTGTGTGCAGGCCCCGGCTCGATCGGCTCTGATTCGTCCGCACCCTTGGGAGGCGCGGTGACCGGCGCCAGCGGCGCCAGATCGTTTTCAAAAGGCCGAATCAGGACGAGGCCCGCTCCCTCGCGCACTCGCCGTGCAAGCGCTTCGCGCGAGGCTGGCGTGAGTCTTTCCCAACCGTGATTCAACGGAAGCAGAATGGCGTCGAATCTTTTGTCGCCGGTCAGTGCCGTTTCCAGATACGAGTAAATCAGCTTCAGGTCCCCGCGCTCGGCCCGCGCCCCGTAATTCGGGCCGAAGGCCATGGTCCATTTGTTCACGTCCCATGCCGGATCAATGCTCACCGTGGTGAGCTCGAGCGAGAGTCTCTGCGCCAGTTCCACGAGCGTCCGTCCTTCGCTGACGCTGGGAACAGCCAGCAAGCGAATCGGGCCTCCGGGCAAAGGCTTGAACCATTTCACATGCGGCGTTTCGATCTCCAGAGTATAAGGGGCTTCGAACCTTTCTCCGGTTCCACGCCTCGCGCCAAGCCCCACGTCCTGCGCCGCAACGGGCCAGGTGACGATGCACAGCCACAGAATCGGCGATCGCTTCATCGGTTTTGCTGGTCCTTCGGGCTATTGTAACCTTACATGGGTGCGCCTCTTCGCGATGCGCATGCGAAGGCCGCCGAGGAGGCAGAAGTCGGATCACAACGACACGGACAGGAACAGGCATGCAAGAAACGCATCCGTTGATCGCTCAACTTCTGGCCCGGGGTCCGGTTCTGACCGACGGCGCCTGGGGAACGCAACTTCAGGAGCTCGGTCTGCAAGCCGGCGAATGTCCGGACGTCTGGAACCTGCACCATCCCGACCGCGTCGAGCAAGTGGCGCGCGCCTACGTGGACGCGGGCAGCCAAGTAATTCTGACCAACACCTTTCGCGCCAACCGCCTGGCGCTGGCGCCTTACGGGCTGGCGGGGCAGACCGTCGAGATCAACCGTGCGGGCGTCGAAATTTCACGGCGCGCCGCGGCTGGAAGCGCGCTGGTTTTCGCTTCCATAGGGCCCAGTGGCCGCATGCTGGTGACCGGCGAAACCAGCGAAGGAGAGCTTGCGGCGGCTTTCGCCCAACAGGCGCGCGCGCTGGCCGAGGCCGGCGCTGATGCGATCGTGGTGGAAACCATGGCCGATCTCGCAGAAGCGCGCCTTGCGATCCTTGCCGCTCTCGAGACTGGGCTGCCGGTTGTGGCTTCCATGGTGTTCGATTCGGGCCGGCACAAAGACCGCACCATGATGGGCGTCACGCCCGAGCAGGCTGCGCGTGAGTTGAGCGCCGCCGGCGCCCACGTCATCGGAGCGAATTGCGGACAGGGCGTCGCCGGCTACGTCGAGATCTGCCGCCGCTTGCATGCCTCCACGGAACGGCCCATCTGGATCAAGGCCAACGCGGGTTTGCCCGATATGGCGGAAGGCAAGGCCGTCTATCGGACCACGCCTGACGAGTACGCATCGTACGTCCCCGCGCTGCTCGAAGCAGGAGCGTCCTTTCTGGGAGGCTGTTGCGGGACCAGTCCCGAGTTCATCCGCGCCATGGCGCGCGCGCTGCACGCGGCAAACCGGTAGTCGCTCGCCCTGCGCGACCTGCGTCTGAAGAACCGGGGACGTCGACGACGTGGCATTGGGGAGGTTGCGACGCGCCCGGTCCGCTCCTCCGACCTGGCGCGCCGGTGAGCAGTCCGCTGCGGTTTCTCCCCTGCGTCCAGGACGGAATCCCCTGCCGGAGTGCGGCACGCCAACGTCACGCGCCGAGACCCGAACAAAGTACAGCGTGGAGAGGTACGCTCCAAAGAGCATTCGGCGTTTTCGTTGCGTTCCGGCCTGTGGCGGGCAACACAACTTGCTGCCCGCTTGCGGCCGTCCCCCGAGGGCTCACTTGCCGAGTCGCGCGACAAAGCCGCCGCCCGGGGCCAGCTCCACGGAGATGGCGTCCGCTTTGCGGTAAGTGGCCTTGTCAACGATGACGCTCGCCGGATCCTGCGGGTGGTTGCGAACCAGCAGGGCACGGTAAGTTCCACCACCCAGAAAGCTGAGTGGAACGTTGATCTTCCGGCCCTCCGTTCCGTTCACGATGGCAACGAACCACAGTGCGCCTCGCCGGCGGGCCAGACCCGCCACTTCGCCGATTTCCGAAAAAGGCAGCACGCGGGTTTCGTCCCAGACGCTGGGTATGCTTTTGATCAGTTCCACCGCAGGATGGGCCAGAATTGCTTTGGGATGAGCCGCGTAAGTGAGCAGCGGCGAGGTGAAGGCTACGGCGGTAGCGATCTGGTGCGCCCATGTAGTGTCATTACGGCGTGCTCCGAAGTGCATGGGCGTGTAATCCGCGTGACCGGCCAGCAGGCGCGTGAAAGGTAGCGTCGCGTCATGACGCGCGCGCGGAATGTTGCGCGCTTCCATTCCCCTCACCGCTTCGCGCGTCAGTTCGTTGGGAAACGTGCGGGGCTCGCCCGTGGGCTTGTTGGCGCCGTGGAAGTTGACCAGAAGCCGGAACTCGGCCGCCTCGCGCAACGAGACCTCGTAAAGTTCGACCACCTCCTTGGCCTCATGGTCATAAAAGTCCAGCTTCACGCCGGCGGCCCCGGCGTCGCGCGCGAGCTCAAAGAACTGCCGCCGCGCCGCCGGATCCCGGAGCTCTTTGCTGTGCTTCCACAGCCAGATTCCCACGCCACGCTCGCGGGAGTACTGGATGAAATCGCGCAGCTCGGCCGGGGTCCACTTCTGCCAGAAGCCTTCCACGACTTGATATTCGAACCCAAGCTCCGCCCCCAGCCGCGAGAACTCCTTGACGCCCTCCAGAGTCGCTTCGCCGCCATCCAGATAGCGCCAGACGGCACGACCCGGCTTGATCCAGGGCGTGCGGATTCCTTGGGGGAAAAGTTTTGGATCCGGCGGAGGAGCGAGGTTGTGCACGAGGTCACAGTTGACGAGGGTATCGAGGTCCGGCGCCGCCATCACGACTCGCCACGGCGTGGTGATCGTCCCGGCCACAGAGGCAGGCTGGGCCAACCGCTCGATATCCGGGGCGTAGCGTAACCGGAAAGGGTAGGAGGGTGGAATGGCATGCCCCAAGCGAGCCCGGAAGGCTCTGCGCCCATCGGCTTGCAAGCCCATGCCGCTGTAACGCAATAACGCGGCCTCGGTGATTGAACCGTAGCCGCCGCCACCCGGCAACTGAAAAGTCACCGGCGGAGCCGCCCATTCGCCCTCGGCCACCTCCCCGATAACCTTACGCTTGTGCACGCCCTCGTAGTGGCCCTCGAAATCGTGATACCAAACGACGCTGCCCTCGGGAAGACCGAACGCGGTAGCTTCGTCCGGCACACGCCTCTGGGTATCACTGCCAGGAACGATGAACCGGAAGGCTGCGCCGTCGTCGTAGGCGCGCGCTTCCAGAGTCCAGCTCAACCCACTGGCCGCGTGGCGAACCGCAATGCGCGCCCCCTGACAGCGATTGATGGCAGGCGAATGGACGCCATGCCAGAGATAAGTCTCGCGGACCTGGTAACGTTCGACGGCGCCGATCCGGCCTCCCTGACCGAGACTGACGCCGTCCACTACGATGCCGAGCGGGGATGGCTCGATGACGGGCCGCCCGCGAAGCGCGACAGCGTAGCCGAGATGCCCGTCATCGAGCCGCATGAGTCTGAACTGCACACGTCCTTGGGGGCTGGAGAGTACGAAGTTGTCGGCGGCATCCACTGGCCCGGCCGCGAGCCAGCAGGCGCCGACGGCAGCTAACCACCGGCCCGGCGCCACGGCTGTTCCCTCAGAAACTGATCCGCAGCGAGAGCTGCTGGATGCGGGCGCTGCGCGCGCTGGTGAGTTCGCCGAAGCGGGTGTTGATCTGCCGGCCCTGCGCATCGAAGCGAGCCGTAGTATCAACGCCGCTGAATTGGGTGTGGTTGAAGGCGTTGTACATCTCCCAGCGGAACTGGAAATTCACGCGTTCTTTGAGCGGGACGTTCTTGAAAAGGGTCAAATCCCAGTTATTGGTACCGGGCCCCCGGAAGGCGTACCGAGTCGCGCCGGAGCCGCTGCCCCGCTGGCCGCGGGCCGGGCGGGCGAACACGTCGGTATTGAAGAACCGACTGAAGGCCCGCTCGCTCTTGGGCAGGATCGCTTTTCCGGTCATCACCACGGTAGTGCCATCGCCGCCGCCCGTCAGATCCGCACCGTCAGCCAGGCTGAGGCTGACGCCCTGCGGAGCACCGCTGACGAACGCGCAGATGCCGGAGAACTGCCAGTTATCCAGAACCCATTTGACGACCGGGTTATCCCAGAGGCGGCTTGCCTTCGGCAGATCCCAGACCCAGTTACCCGTGAGGGTATGAGTCCGGTCGTAACCTCCGGGACCGTAGTTCCAGTAACGCCAGGAGTTGTAAGTGGCCACACCGCTGTCGTAACTGTCTCCGTAATTCATGGCCTTGGACCAGGTCCAGGCAATCCCAAACTGCAAGCCTCTCGAAAAGTTCCGCTTGGCCTGAGTTTGCAGAGAGTGGTAACTGGAAGTGCCGGCGAACTCCAGATAAGGCAAACCGGCGAAGCCGTAGTAGGGCCGGAAGAAGTTATCCGGCAACGGGGTGTTCGTGGTCGGATCGGTGTTCTCGGGAAGGAAGCGAGCCCCGTAAGGAACGTTGTTGATGCCCCGAGTCTGCCCCAGGTGGCGGCCCATATTTCCCGCGTAGGCCACATCCAGCACGGTATTGAAGCCGATGTCGCGCTGGATGCCGAAGCTCATCTGGTAGAGCGTCACCACCTTGGCGCGGGCTTCGATCACGCGGTTGAAGCTGGAAGGCGCCAGCAACCCGGCCGCGGCCAGGAACGTGTCCACGTGGCCGTAATATTGCACGGGTTGGGCCTGCAAGGGCGGATTGAAAGACATATCGCCCATCTGGCCCGAGCGCGGCCGGGCGTTGTAAAAGATGCCCGCGCCGGCCCGGATGGCGGTCTTGCCATCGCCCAAGGGGTCGAAGGCGAAGCCGAAGCGCGGAGCGAACAAGACGCCGTTACTGTACACGAAACCGCGCCGGTAGCCGGGCGTGCCGGCCCGAACGGTCCCGATATAGGGGTCGCCCGAGCCGGGTACGAACAGGCCGATATAGGCGGCCGGGAACAGCTCCCCGGTCAGGGGGTTGCGCGCCACGCGCGTGTTGCGCGCGTCGCGGGCGGGGAAGAAGAGGACCGGGGCCTTGGAGCGGTCATAGAGGGCGGCGTCAAAATTGGCTGCCACATTTTTCTTCTGGTAGGGCGGGACGTCATAGGTAAAGCGCATACCGTAATCCAGGGTGAGCTTGCGGTTCACCTTCCAGCTATCCTGCACGTACCATTCGGCGACCTTGTTGATCGGCTGGTAATTGACCCGCGCGGTGACTTCAGTGTAGGTCTAAAAGTAACCGAGCAGCGCGTTGGCATAGGGATGATTGGAGTCGAAAGGATTGGCAGTCGTGCGGCCGAAGTTAAGGTTGCCCGCAAAATTGGATCCATGATGGCGCTGGAGATACTCGGCGATCTCCCAGTAGAAGCCGGCCTTGATCGTGTGGGACCCGGCCACCTTGGTCAGGCCGTCCGAGATGCTGAACGCGTTGACATAGTTGTTCATCGGGAAGCGGCCGTCATAGCCGATTGAGGCGGCGCCGGTCACCCCCCCGAAGCTGGCAGCCGGGATCAGGTTCAGCGGATTGTTTTGCGGATATTTCTGGCCGAGCCGGATGCCGAGCTTGTCGCGCTGGAGTCTGGCCAGCTCCGAGGATGAGATCTCCTGGACCTCGGTCCAGCGCGAAAGACCCAAGGCAAGCTCGTTCACCAGCGTGGCGCTGGGAAGGTAAGTGAGATTGAAGGCCATGTTGGGATTGGTGGTGTCGTAGCTCTGCCGGATGCCCCACTGGTTGGAGTTGGCCGTAACCGCCAGGCCTCGCTGTTTTACGTACATGTTCATGCCGCGGAAGTAAGTGCGCCACTTGGGGCCAGGATTGTAGTCAAGGCGGAGGACCTCCTGGCGCGCCGGCCGGTCCACGGTGTCGGAGGCGATGTAGTTGTAATTGCCCCGGCTGATATTGCGGTCGAAGAAGTTGGGGAGCGGGAAGACGCTCAACAGCTTCTGGGTGTCCGGGTTGATGCGCGCTGCCGGAATGATATTGCCGGGGAAGGGTTGCCCGCTCAAGGGGTCCGGCACAATGATGAGTGCATTGTTGGGCTCGCGAGAATCCGAAGAAGTCGCCCCGGCGCTCCTGCGCGGTGGGGAAAGTATAGTTGCGGACGCTGGGGGTGGTATTGGGCTGGATCTCCTGGGACCAGAAAAAGAACAGCTTGTCACGGTTCCGGTTGAACTTGCCGGGCCAGTAAACCGGTCCGCCGGCGTTGTACCCCAGCGTGGTGTAGCGGTACCTGGGTTTGGCCACGCCCGCACGATTGTTGAAGAAACCGTTGGCGTTGAACATCTCATGACGCTTGTACCAGTAGGCCGTGCCATGGAACTCCATGGTTCCGCTCTTGCTGGAGAGGTTGATGATGGCGCCGGCGTTCTTGCCGTACTCGGCCTGGTAGTTGCCGAGCAGGACCTTGACCTCGGCGATGGCGTCGAGGTTGAGCATGTTCTCGGTAGTGCCCAGGCCGCGGTTGTTGGCCACCACGCCGTCCAGGTTGATGGCCACGTAATCACTCCGCACGCCGTGGATGATGGGCGCCCCACTGGTTCCCAGGGTTTGGGCGCCGTAGCCGTCCGGGTACGTTACGCCGGGCAGCAGCTTCAACAGATTCATGAAATCGCGCCCCGGCGTGGAGAGGTAGCTCATCTGCTTGTCATTGAGCACGGCCGAGCGTTCCTGGCTGGCGGTCTGGATGGGGGGAGCCTCAGCCGTCACCGTGATGGATTCGGTGAGGCTGCCCAGTTCGAGGGTCAGGGTGCCGACAGAGAGCCTTTCGAAAGCGGTCAATGTGTAGCCCTTCTTTTCCAGGCGCTTGAAGCCTTGGGCATGGACGGTAATGCTGTAGCGTCCGGGCAACACGGAAGGAAAGACGAAATCCCCGCCGGCGTCGGTGGCGGTCGAGCGCCGGGCGCCTGTGAGTTCCTGGGTCAACCAGATCTCTGCCGAGGGTACCGCGTGACCTTGCGGGTCTACCACGCGGCCCGTGATGATTCCGCTGGTCGTTTGAGCCGGAGCGAGCGCCGCAGCCAGCCACAGCGATCCGGCCCATCGAATCCATCGCCCTCTCATGCGAGTCGTACCTCCTTTGTCGGGAACGGCGCTGCCTCACGCCGCCCCATCAACCCCCGGAGGGTGCCGGACGGTTGCGCCCCGCACCTGCCGACGCGATCTCACCCGCCCCTCGCGCCAACATGGTGATTATAGACCGCGGCGCCGCGTCTGTCAATCTTGCAGGACGAAAAATTCTCAATCTGGAACGTTCACTTTATCGGTACAGGGGAACCCCTTGACAGTGAATGCTGCACGGGCCAAGATAGGAGAGTCGGCCACCGGAGTCGCAAGGAGGACATGCCTTGGCGGTCCGCCTGAAAGACATCGCGCAGGATCTCGGCGTTTCGGTGATGACCGTCTCCAAGGCCTTACGCAATCACGGCGACATCAGCGAGGCCACGCGCCGCCGCGTCTTGCAGCGAGCTCGCCAGTTGGGCTACCAGCCTAACTGGATCGCCCGCAGTCTGGTCTCTCGCCGCACGTTCATGGTTGGCCTCGTGATCCCCGATCTGATGCACTCCTTCTTTGCCGAGGTTGCCAAAGGCGCCGCCGCCCGCCTGGAGCCGGCCCGCTACCACATCCTGATTCTGAACTCGGATGAGGACCCGCAAACCGAAGAGCGCCAGATCGGGGCGCTGCTGGCGCGTAACGTGGACGGGCTGATCATCG
>Ga0209017_10000916_pt1 | contig 25659 bp, 23 predicted proteins | sample YNPBryunderm2012_FD_185812 | JGI IMG/M metagenome (GOLD analysis project Ga0209017, IMG submission 185812) | Anoxygenic and chlorotrophic microbial mat microbial communities from Yellowstone National Park, USA - YNP Bryant MS undermat 2012... ...
TCAGGCATGACGCGTTCGTCGAGTTCATCCAAGGTGAGCATCGTGACGAAGCGTGGGCTTTTCTTCGCCTTCGGGCGATAACTCCCGGACCGCGTGAATAATTCCTTCATTCTCTGAATGTGACTCATGAGACCACCCGCGGTTAAAGATGACGGCAGGCACGGACCGTGGTGCCGATACGATAAAAATGACCCGATAAGACATCAGGACAAATCTTTTTTAGCATATTTTGAGCCGAATCGCTACCGTAAAACAGCGGTTGCGCGTTCTGATCGCATGCTAGCGGTCGGATCAAGGACGCCGAGGGGAGGTGGAACCGGGCTTTTGCCCGGGGAGTCAGTTGACGAGATTCCGCAGCGGCTCGCCGAGCAACGCCCGGCGGCAGGCCTGCGCCCCCTTGACGCGCATGTCGGTTAAGCCTTCCTCGGAATAAAAGGCGGAGTGGGGATTGAGGATGACCCGGTCGAAGCAGGGGTGGCTGGGGTCGCGCCAGGCGACGAGCAGCGGATGATCGTCGGGGGGCGGCTCGTGCGGCAGCACATCAATGCCGGCACCGGCGAGGCGGCCGCTAACAATGGCCGGGGGCAGGGCGGCAAGATCGACACAGCCGCCCCGGGCGGTGTTGATCAGGAACGAACCGCGGGGCATCTGTTCCAGTTCCCGAGCGCGGATGAGGTGCCGGGTCTCGTCGGTAAGCGGGCAATGCAGACTGACGACCCGGGAAATCGCCAGCAGTTCGTCCAGGGTTTCGCAGCGTCGCAGACCGAGCGCTTTATCGTAGCCGTCCGGTTTGTAGGGATCGTAGAAGAGCACCTCCATGCCGAGGGCGCGGGCACGAAGCGCGGCGGCGGTGCCAATTCGGCCGAGCCCGATGATGCCGAAAACCTGGCCGCGGAGGCGGTGGATGGGGGCCGCCTGCGTGTACGACCATGGGCCAAGCCGGCGTTGCAAGCGAGCATTGCACAGGTGAATGCCGCGAACTAAGGTAAGCATCAGGCCGACGGCGGAGTCGGCGACTTCTTCCGTGCCGTAATCGGGCACGTTCGCGACCGGGATGCCGAGTTCCCGGGCGGCGATGCGATCGACGTTGTCGAAGCCGACACCGCAACGGACAATCAATTTGCAACGCTGCAAGCGGCGGATGGTGTCGCGGCTCAGGCCAAGGTTGTGATAGAGCATGACCGCATCGGCCGAGTCGATGCGGCCGGCAAGTTCGGATTCGTGAAAGGCATTCAGTGCCTCAAGGTCGGCAAGATCCCCCAGGATGGCCCGTTCCGGAGCCAGATCATCGGCGATGAAATCGGTAATCACGACACGGAACCGCGGAGACATAGCCGGCACCTGAAGGATCCTGCGGGGAAAAGTTTTGAAGTGTTCTAGGACCTGATCTGTTCGCGGACAGCCTGAGTTAGCCGAGTATGCCAGCGATTTCGAGGCAGCTCCATGACTGGTCGGTGACCGCGGCGGAGGCAGTGGCGTTGCAGCGGTCGCTGGCGCGGCAGGTGGATATCCACTCGCCACTGTGGCGTTGGCAGCGGATCGCCGGCGGCGACATCTCGTATTCGCGGCGGAGTTCGCGACTGCATGCGGCGCTTGTCGTGCTGGAACTGCCAACGCTTGCGGTGGTGGACTCATCAATCGTGAGCATGGAAGTGAAGTTCCCGTATGTGCCGGGCTTACTGTCGTTCCGCGAGCTTCCACCGCTGATTGCCGCCTGGGAAGGCTTGGGAACCGAGCCGGATGTTGTTATGCTCGATGGTCAGGGCATCGCGCATCCTCGGCGGTTCGGGCTGGCCTGTCATTTCGGCCTGTGGTTGGACAAACCGTGCCTGGGCTGTGCGAAGACCCGGCTGGTGGGGGAATACGACGAGCCGGGTGAGGAGGCGGGGGACACGTCTCCGTTAAGGATCGGCAGGGAACAAGTCGGGATCGTCTTGCGTTCGGCTCGCCGAGCCAAGCCGATTTTTGTTTCTCCGGGACATAAGATTGATCTGGCCAGTGCCGAAGCGGTGGTCCGGCAGGTGCTGGGTCGGTATCGGATGCCGTTGCCGACCCGGGAAGCGCATCTGGCGGCGAATCAAGCGCGGTTGGCGGATGAGTGCAGGGCATAAGGCCAAGCCATGGAATTCGGCGATCGACGATATCGAGAACACCCGTGGATCGGGGTATCAACCCGGCGGCTTGCGAATCCCCGCTGGATTTTTGTTCAAGAACTGTCTGCTTGAGGGGAACCGGGGAAATTCGTGGTAGGAAGTTGCCCCGGGCGTGGTCCTGACCGCTGCGAGAGGTATCGCCGATGAAATCCCTGTGGCGGTCGTGTTGCTAGCGAAGGAGCAAGGAAGAGGCGCGGAAATTCGTCCACGCTTGTCTTCCCGGACGACGATAGAGATGCGTAGAATGCCTCAGTGCGGAGCAGTGAACAGTTGATCCCCAGGTGGCCGGCCGGGGTATTCTGGTGGTGGTCATTGGGGCTTGGCAACAGACAAGTTTTCACCGAGGATGGCATTGGCAGTCAGCGTCTTCGTGATCATCGGGGTGAATCGGCAGGATCAAACGCCGTCGCCACGGGGGCCACGAGGCTTCCGCCGATGCTGAGTCCGAGCTTACGCTTGGTTTGCCGGGCTGGGTTGGACCCGTCCGACGATGGCGGAGGTTACTGAGCATGGACGATCGAATTCCGCATCGTTGGCGTACCTGGCGAGTAGCATTGTCGGCTGACGGAAGGGAACAAATCCCGCAGCCGTTATTATCGACCCCGGGGACAATTCCCGGGTTCCAGACCCTCAGCGAAGCCGTGCATCATCCAGCAGCCGATTCTGATCCGCTTGCGGACTTGCGGGCCGAGCCGCCGGGCCCTGACGGGATTCGTCAGCGGCTGGTGGCGCGTGTCAAGGAACTGATCGCGCAAGGCAATTACGATACGCCGGAACGTTGGGAGGCGGCCGAAGAGCAACTGCTTCGGCGGATCGAGCGTGGTTGTTGAATGCCGGTGGCAGCCAACCCGGGCGGGGTTCCTAAAATACGTTGGGATTGCACAGCCGATGTAGTCGAACTCACGCGAAGATCGCCGGCAGGCAAGCCGCTCGTGCGGTGAGTCAGCCGCCATCATCGCAAGGCCGCGACGCCAGGAGGCTCTTGTGTCGTTACCAGCAGTTGCCGTGTCGCAAACCCCCGAGGAAAAGTTTCGCGAGTATCTGGCCAGCCGGCCGACACCCCAGCGGTTTACCGATCCGCAGCGAGAAATCGTGCGACATATTTTCTCGAAGCATAAACATTTCGACACCGATGAATTGATTGAAGACTTAAAAAAAGCTGGCCGACAAGCGAGCCGAGCCACCGTGTATCGGACCCTTTCCAAGCTGGTCGATGCGGGAATGCTGCAACGGATCGATCTCGGCCACCGCACGGTCTACGATCACGATTACGGTTACCCGCAACATGAGCATCTCCTCTGCGAAGTCTGCGGGACGATGATTGAATTTCAGCATCCCGGGATTCTCAATGCCCTGCAAGAAGTGGCCAAAGAGCATTCGTTCCGCATGGACGGGCACACCCTAGTGGTGAAAGGAATCTGTGCGTCCTGCAATGCCGCAAAAGCAGCACGCCGACGGATGGTGATGTAACCCCCGGAAGGATGCATTCGCCGTGATTTTTCCCCAGGCAGCCACAGATCGAAGAATTGTGAGCAGGCTGAGAAGGCCTCAGGAGACGGATTCCCGGCTCGGCGGCATGCCTAGCGGCAGCAGTCGCTTCTCCGCCAATTCGAAGCAGAATTCGACGGCAATGGCAAGGATCGCCGCCGGGATTGCCCCTTGCAGAATTAACCGAGGATCATAAATCCGCAGCCCTTCTTGAATCGGTACCCCCAGCCCGCCGGCTCCGATAAATGCCCCCAGCGTAGCCGTGCCAATGTTAATGACAGCAGCGGTTTTGATGCCGCCAAGGATCGAGCGGGCAGCGAGTGGCAATTCCACCCAGCGAAGGCTTTGCCACGCCGTCAGCCCCAGCCCGGCGGCCGCTTCACGCAAGTGAGGGGGAATATCCGCCAAGCCGGTTTCGGTATTCCGGAGAATCGGTAACAAGCTGTACAGGAACAGAGCCACGACGGCGGGCCGCCATCCGAGCCCGCCGCCAAACTCCACCGGAATTGTCACCAGAAACACCAGCAACGCCAGGGAGGGGATTGTCTGAATCAGACTGGTGATTCCGATGATGGAGCGGCCAAGCCGGGGACGATGCCAGGCCAGAATCCCCAGCGGGATCGCGACGAGGATCGCGGCGGTCAGGGAAATCCCCACCAGCATCAGGTGTTCGAGCGTGTGCTGGACGATCCGTTCTGCCACCGTGGCCACTCGGACGGAGCGCGACAGGCCGAATAATTCTGACAGGGCTTCCGCTGCCGTGTGAGTGATCGGCACGCCCCGCTGGGTGCTGTGATTCCAAGTTCGCAGTTGCTCCTCGTGCAGGCGGCCAGAAAGTCGAGTCAGGGCGGCCAGGGCTTCGGGGTGTTGCTTTGCCCAGTCGAGCCGATAAAGAAAGACGGCGGCATACCGGGGGAAGTAGTGGCGGTCGTCCTCCAGCACTTGAAGTGAAAATCGGGCAATTTCTGCATCGGTCGTATAAACATCGGTAAGATCAATCTCGCCGCTGGCAATTGCTTGATACGCGAGGCCATGTTCGAGAGCCCGAACGTTTTTCGCAGTCAGTTCGTACGTCTGTTGCAACCCTGGCCAGCCATCCGTGCGGTTGATGAACTCGGTGCTGAAGCCGAATCGTAATTCGGGATGCTTCCGCAGATCAGAAATCCTGGAGATTCCGAGCCGCCGGGCGAGATCTTGGCGAATGCCCAGCGCATAATTATTTTCATAGCCCAGCGGATCCGTCATACCGATGCCTTCTTCGGCCAGCCTCGTCCGGAGTCGCTGAGCATCGACCAGCGTTGGATCCTTGAGAATTTGATAAATCAACGTCCCCGTGAATTCGGGATAGAGATCGATTTGAGCGGAACGCAACGCTTCCCAGACGATCGGCGTGCCTCCCAATCCTTCTCGAAATGTCACCGATTTCCCCGTGCTTTCAATCAGCAGGCTGGCCATCGTTCCGAGTAATGCCGACTCCGCGTCAAGTTTAGAGCCGACCCGGGTATTTTTTGCGTCACAACCGATCATGAGGAACGCCGTCAGACAGCAGATCAGGCTGCGATGTCGAGCGGGAAAGCATCGAGCGGGAAGCATCGGAGCATGCAGACACGTGGTATTCCAGCAGGGGCTTTGCCGCCGGCAACGATTCTTGTGACAGCGGAATGCCTTTACATCTGGCACAATCCGAGGATAATACATCAATAATTCTTCCGTTCTGGGAGCATTTCGGATGAAGTTTTTCGAATTATGTGCAGGGGTCGTAGCGTTTGCCAGCTTGTCGATCGGGATGCGCGGCTTCATCACCCAGGCGTCGGCTGATCCGCCGCCCAGCCGCATCGACAAGCCAGAATTGCCTCGGTTACCCACCGGTCGGGAATTGATGCAAAAAAAGCTCAAACATGCTCAAGAAATTCTCGAAGGACTGTCCCTCGAAGATTTTCGCAAAATCCAGAATGCCGCCGATGAACTGACCCGGATTTCCCGAGCGGGTGAGTTTTTGAACGCTCACAAATCCGTGGACTATCAAATTCAAACAAAACTCTTTCAGCGGACGGTGGAAACATTAAGTCTGCGGGCGCAACAAAAAAATCTCGATGGCGTAATGTTAGCTTACCTGGATATGAGCATGAATTGTGTGAAGTGTCACAAAGTGACGCGGAATCCCGAAGATTTGTAGCCGGCCGGTCGTAGCTCCGTGGGTGTGGATGTCCATCCAGAAGCCTGGGGGCCGAGAACTCCTTTTGAGGACGGGATGTCGTGGTGGAGGGTGCCGGGGCCATCGGTCCGATGCGTAGGCGTCCCCTCTCAGTCAGCAGCTGCGTTGATGTTCAAATTGAGCAATTTTATCCAGTCGGCGAGCGTGGCGTCCCCCTTCAAATTTTGTTTCCAGCCAGATTCGGATCATTCGGTCCATCAATTCTTCGCCGACGAGATCGGCCGACAAGCAAAGCACGTTGCAATCATTATGCAAGCGGCTCATCTCGGCATCGACGATATCCCGACAATTTGCCGCTCGAATGCCGGGAATCTTATTGGCGGCAATACACATGCCGTGGCCGGTGGCACAAATCAGGATCCCACGATCCGCCTGTCCCCGGGCGACAGAATCCGCGACCGGGAAAGCGTAATCTGGATAATCAACACTGGCGGTGGAATTTGTTCCATAATCGGTCACATCATGTCCCAATCCCCGCAGCAGTTCAGCAACGCGGTGCTTCGCCGCCACCCCGCGGTGGTCATTCCCCAAGGCTATTTTCATGACCGGCTACGCTCCACCTGTCGAATCAGTATCGCCAGGGTTTCTCTTGCCGTGCGATTCTGATTCGGCGGAAATCCATTCATTCAAAAACCGCTGCAAATGCTTGCGAATCGTCTCAGCACAAGCTCGATAGACCGCAAGATCGCCACCGATCGGGTCGAGCAGATCTTCGTCGTCGCCACATAAAGGAACAGGCACTGGCCCGATGCCGGGATAACGGTATTTCAGGACCGCCGCATGAGCGTGTGTCATGGTGATGACATCCGTCGCTTGTTCGAGCAGTTCGGAATTCACCGGGCGACTGCGATGATCCGTCAAATTCGCCCCATATTCCGCGGCGACCTCAATCGCAAGTTCTGTCGATGGATCGCCCGGAAAAGCTGCAACACCCGCGGATTGAACCACGAAACCGCGGGCAGGCAATTCCTGCGGGGAACACCCAAGCGCCTGACAGAGCATCTGCCGACACAAGACTTCTGCCAGCGGACTGCGACAAGTATTTCCGGTACAGAGAAACAAGATGCGACGCATTCGGGGAACTTGGCGGTGATTCAATTCCTGTGGCGTCGGCATCCAAATCCTCGGCAATTCCATCCCTAGGGCGAATTCACGTGGAACTATATATTATCAAAGCGGTAAAAGGGGACAAGCGGCCGATTGGTCAACATCCGGAGTGAGGAAGTGAAGCCGATTCTTGCTGGGAATCACTGAATCACTGTCGAGGAAAGTGATTGGCCTGTTCAAGGCGAACCTTTGCGGATCCCCCCGAGGCGGGCGGCGGGTGACTCGAGCGTGGCTGGAGGCGGGAGTTCCTGCGGCGTTGCCGGCGGGAGCATCGGCAATGGCTGAGTCGGTCGGGGGATTGCTTCTTCCACTTCCGGGATCGGCAATTCTGAAGCACCGATTCCCGGCAAGGGGCGAACACTGGTATCACGGTCGGCTTCATATTCGCGGCCATCAAGAGTCACAAACCGAGCCACGATCCGTAACCGCTTCATTCGAGGAGCCTGGTCCCACTGGAGTACGACATAATAGCCAGACGCAAATAGACCGTTTCTCCAGGACTTCCGCAATTGTTCCGCAGAGACTTCCCAGCGTCCAATCAAGGTTTTCAGTCCTTCCGGGGATACTTCATAGGCGGTGACTGCCAGCCGCCCTGGAGCCTTGACGGGCGAACCATCCACATCCCGGGGGACAACGACCACCTGCAAGGCTTCATCGCCCGGAAGATCATCGCGATCGTAGCCGCCGGTCCCCGCAGCTAGGTGAATGTCACGTACTGGTAATGCGGGAGTCGATACCCCCGAATGAAAAGCGGGCGGATCGCTGGTCAGGCAACCCGGCCAAGTCGGGACGGCAGGGTTGTTTCCTGCACCGAGTTGCCGCTGGTAGGTTTCGGTGAGAAGGCGGAGTTGAGCCAGTTCGCTTCGGGCCTGCAACAGTTCCTGTTCTCGGGTGCGGAGTTCCGCCGTCAGTAAATCATACTGCTGATCCGGCTTGCCAATGCCCCGGCAACCACTCTGCAAGGCGATGGTCAACAATGTCGCAAGAAAGCTCAGCCCGAGCCGAGGCTTTATTGTTCCCCAGCGAAGGGTTTGCTGAGGAAGGCGATACGGTTGCGGAGCCGAGCGGTTCATCCTCACCTTGCCTGGCAGCCTGAACTGCCGGGTCCTCGAGACTCTGCCGCCGTGCTAGGGGGTGACTGCTCCCCCCGCAGGTTGATCCGTCACTTTTTCCAGGACGGCGTCGATCAGACCGTAGTCTCGTGCTTCCTCGGCCGTCATGAAATTGTCCCGGTCGGTATCCTTCTCGATTTGATCGAGGGATTTACCGGTATGTTTAGTCAGAATCACGTTCAGTCGGTGCTTCAGCTTCCGGATATTTTTGACATGAATGTCAATATCGGTCGCCGAGCCCTCATAACCGCCGAGGGGCTGATGGATCATGATTTCGGCATTTGGAAGGGCGAAGCGTCGTCCTTTTTGCCCGGCGGTCAGCAAAACTGCCCCCATGCTCGCGGCAAGACCGATGCAATAGGTGCTCACCGGACAACTGATGAATTGCATGGTGTCATAAATGGCTAGGCCGGCGGAAACCGAACCACCCGGACTGTTGATATACATGTGAATATCCGCTTTACTGTCTTGCCCTTGCAAGAGCAACAGTTGTCCGACGATGGCGTTAGCCATCTCGTCACGAACCACGCCTTGCAGGAAAATGATGCGGTCTTTAAGCAACCGGCTGTAAATATCGTATACCCGTTCTTCGCGGCCATTACTTTCAATCACGTAAGGAATCGGCGGCATGGAGGCCTCCTTCAATCACACCTGGCCAGACCAGCGGTTCGTGCAAGGCAACCGATCTGGCACTCGGGGCAAGGAATTTTCAGGAAATCGCTACGACTTTGATATCAGGCCGACCGAGCCGCTGTGTCATTTTTTCTCGGCACTGGCTTCCGGACGGATCAGAACATCATCCACGAGACCGAACTCTTTGGCTTCCTGAGCCGAGAAATAGCGATCTCGATCGGTTTCTTTGCGGATCACTTCAATCGGTTGGCCGGTATGTTTGGCAAGGATCTGATTCAGCCGCTCGTGTTCTTTGAGAATCTCGTTGGCTTGAATTTCGATATCGGACACCTGACCGCCCACTTGACCGTAGGGTTGATGGCACATGATTTTACTGTTCGGCAAGGCGAATCGTTTGCCTTTTGTGCCAGCGACGAGCAGAATCGCGGCTCCGCTTGCCGCCAGTCCCATGCAATAGGTGTTGATCGGGCATTCCATGAATTGCATCGCATCGTAAAGAGCAAGCGTCGCCGACACTGAACCACCGGGGCTGTTAATGTACATGTGAATATCGGCGGTTTTATTTTCCGTTACGAGAAACAGCATTTTTTGGATGGTGAGGTTGGCGAGGTAATCGGTAATCCGCGGATCGCCGCCTGTCTCGGGCGTACTTCCCACGAAGAGAATGCGATTTTCCAGCAGCAAATCCGAGAGCGTCATGGTTCGCTGCCGACTGTATTCTCGATAACGTTGCAACAGCGGATCGACAGGACCGGCCGCGGGCATGGCATCGTCGGGAAAAATCATCGTAAAGCCTTTCGGTGCTATTGGAGTCGGATGCCGCGAGAATCGGTGTCGGCACCCGCAGGGATGTAATCGTTCAAGTGCAGAGAAGCTGGCAACACGGACACCCCGCCAACGTTTGTCGTATCACCGCCATTCCAGGAAGGCTGATGTCTGAAGTTGACGGGTCAACTGACCGCTGGCGTCGGGACAGTCGCGACATCATCATCGCTCTCGGAATCATCATCCCAGGGGTATTCTTCGTAAGTCGCCGAGCTTAAAACAAGATCGAGAGCCTTGCGTTCGAGGATTTCCGTCGCCAACGCTTCCATGAGATCTTCTTTTTCCAGGCGAGCACGAACTTTGCGTGGGTTTTCACCAGTCCGCTCGGCAATTGCTTCGATTTCCTCATCAATGGCATCATCGTCGATTTCAATTTTTTCTAGTTCGGCAATTTTTTGCAGCACGAAGTGTTCTTTGAGTGACGCCATGGTCGTTTGCAGAGCGTCTTGTTCCATCACTTTTAAGCGAGCTTTGATCTGATCATCACTGATGCCGAGGTCGCGCATTTCGAGGATCCGGCGTTTCAGCATCTCGCGGGCTTGCCGCAACAGCAGATCCTGTGGCATTTCCCAGTTGGCATTCCCGGCCAATTGTTCCAGGATTTGTGCACGAGCCAATTTCCTTTGTACATGCTCAAGATAACGATTGAGGCGAATTTCGATCAGTTCTTGGAATTGCTCCGGGGTTCGCAACCCGAAGTGAGCGAGAATATCCGGGGTCAGTTCCGGAAGGCGGATGGTTTTCACATCCTTGATGGTCAATTCGCCTTCAATCGTGACTCCGCGAAGTTGGGGATTGGCCAATTCTTGTGACAGGACGATTTCGAACTTCCGAATATCCCCGGCTTTGCCCCCGACGATGGATTGACCGAAATCGTTGGCAACGCCGTCGGCCAAAGCTAATCGCTTTTCGACTTTGAGGACAATTTCTTTATACTCCCCGAGAACTTTACCGTCGTAACTGAGCTTTAAATCGGCTGTTATTTGATCATTCAGTTCGACCGGACCATCTTTCGGAACGATTTGTCCGAATGGTTCAAGCAATCGCCGCTGCATCTTGAGCCGATCGATATCGGTGAAACGACGAACAGGCTTGCGGAGTTTTAAGCCGCGATATTCCGGCAAGTCGAATTCGGGGCGAACTTCAATGTCGAACTCGTAAACCAAGGGTCCTTCCTCGGGAAGGATGACGCTGGCCGGATCGAGTTTCGGCGGACTCAGCGGAGAAAAGGCACTTTCTTCGGCGAGTTGCTCGAGGCTTGCCATCAAGATTTCGTTGCGAACTTCATTGCTGACTTCTTTGCGGAATTTCTTTTCGACAATCCGGCGTGGGGCTTTCCCCGGGCGAAAACCTGGAACTTGCGCTGGTGTCTCAAGCATTAAATCGCGGAATTTTTCTTCCAAGCGAGCGTCGATTACCGCTCGATCGATCGTGACCTTGACATGTTTCAAGCAGGGGCCTGCATCCGTGATAACGACTTCTTGCGGAAGACGGTCCAACGCTTGCGTCGTTTTTCCCGAGGCTTCATCGATGGACGATGTTTCATCCGAGGTTGATCGTTCGATGGTTGTCGATTCCGGGCTGCTGTCATCCGCCATGGTCTCGCTCCTGCATTGATCGGCGACAATTCGGATACATTGCACGCTGAATTGATTATTCCTTTAGGAAAGGGAATGCAAACCGCCAGTGGTGGAACGGCTTAAGATGAACATTTGAGGCCGATCAACGGAAATCGTTGATCCAGGATTTCTGTGAATAGATTCAACATACGTTCCGAAAAACTCCTGCAAAATTTCTATGCCTCTGCAAAACTGAAAAGCCGTGAAGGCAGGTAAGATTGCCTTCGCGGCTTTGATTTAGCTTTGAATCAGCTTTAATTCAATTCTGATATTACTGTCTAAAATACTTTCCCGGGAATAGTGTCTGAAACATTCCATATAAACAGAGCGGGTGATGGGACTTGAACCCACGACAACCTCGTTGGCAACGAGGTACTCTACCACTGAGTTACACCCGCTTCATCCTTATTTGTAACGCTCGGCTGGCAGGCGTTCAAGGGTTTTCCATGAAGAAATTTCCCAGTTCGGTCCCACTCTCGTTCATAGACGCAGCAGCCCAGAAAGCCCATCAAAATCGCTGCTTTTTGCTTGGAGCGGTTGAACAGGTCTGTTACACTTGTTGCATCCGACTAAGGTGATGAAGCGACACAGGAAGCGACGCGGCTTGGGAGCATTCCGCGGCAGTTTCGAGAAAGTAGTCCCACCCCCCTGCCCGCTGCCGGTTGGTAGTTGTTGACATCCACCCGTACGATCGTAAGTTTTCCCGGAGCATCATCATGACTCGGGCATTTTGCGATGGTATGTCACGCCGCGATACTTTGAAACTTGGCGTGGCCAGCATCTTCGGCGTTCCCGTGACCGTCCCTCAATTGCTGGCGGCTAAGCCGGCACGCGAGGTGTCGCTGATCTACATTTTTTTGCACGGTGGTTTAAGCACGATCGACACTTTTGATCTGAAACCAGAGGCACCCAAAGAGTTTCGTGGCGAATTTCAAGGGATTCCGACGACGGTTCCGGGAATTCGGGTGTGCGAGCATTTGCCCCGTGTGGCTCAGCAAATTCATCATTTTTCGCAGATCCGTTCCTTTTCTCATCACGATTCGAACCATGGTGCGGCCGATCATTACATGCTGACGGGATATTTCCCGCAGGCGGGATTCAATCCGAGTGCGAATCCGAACAACCAGCGACCATCCTTCGGTTCGGTGATTGCTCATAAAAAGGGCCCGAAGGGAGCCGTGCCACCGTATGTTTGTGTGCCTCGTGCCCATAACAGCTGCGGTTCGGCGTTTCTCGGGGCGGAGGCGGCACCGTTCAGCATCGAAGCTGATCCAAACGCGCCGACTTTTTCGGTGCGGGATCTGACGCCGCCGCCGATCATTCGGGCGTCCCGGCTTGCGGATCGGCAGCGGTTGCTTGCGGACCTGGATCGATTCCGGGAATCGACCGAGATTGCCGCCAACCGCACAGCAGAAACGATCGGCGTCTTCCAGCAAAAAGCATTTGATTTGATGACCTCGGCAAAAGCAAAAACCGCCTTCGATCTCTCGGCTGAACCGGATTCCCTCCGGGATGACTACGGTCGTCACTCGCTCGGTCAAAGCTGTTTGATGGCGCGGCGGCTTGTCGAGGCGGGTGTCCGCTGTGTCACGGTGGATCACAGCAACTGGGACACGCACGACAATAATTTCCGGGTCTTAAAGGAGATTCTTCTTCCACAACTGGATGCCGCTGTTTCTACATTATTTCGAGACCTTTCCGATCGGGGGATGCTGGACACCACGCTGGTGGTGATCACTGGAGAATTCGGGAGGACCCCGCGAATTAACAAGAACGCCGGTCGGGATCACTGGGGTCCGTCGTTCACGGTGCTCATCGGCGGCGGTGGGATTCAAGGCGGCCGGGTGCTCGGTGCCTCTGATGCCCGTGCGGAACGCCCGGCGACAGAGCCCCGTAAACCGGAAGATCTCGCGGCTACCATTTACACCCTTGTCGGGATTGATCCCCACGAAGAAGTTCAGACGCCTGACGGCCGGCCGGTGGCTCTGGTTGATGGCGGCAAAGTTCTCAAGGAATTGCTATAAGCGGCGAATTCGATCTTGCCGCCGAACAATACCGCTCAAAGCGGGTGCATGAGATACTCCATGTCTCGATTCTCTGGAATCGCTCAGAGATTTACACAATCGTCTTGGTGCACTCATGACACGAGTCTTTGCCCTGATCTTGTTCGTTTCCGTGATCCATCCGCGACTTTATGCCGAGCCACCGGTGGCGGAATATCTCTTTCCTGCCGGTGGACAACGTGGGACCACCGTTCCAGTTCAAGTCGGCGGCTTACATCTGACGACCTCCTGTCAGGTGGAATTGATCGGGACTGGCGTTCACTGCCCGCCACAAATTCACCGGACGACAACACGCTGGTTTGAAGGCCCCCTCCTCCCATTACCAGAATCTCAGCGTCCGGAGAATTATCCGAAAGCCATGGCGTGCCCGATTCAGATCGCAGCGGATGCCGCCCTGGGGGTACGTCATCTGGTATTGTCCACGTCTCAGGGAATCACCACACCATTGAAATTCATCGTCGGAAGTTTGCCGGAACTTATCGAAGATGAGCAGCCCGGAATCGCCGATCCGGTGGCCATCACCCTGCCAATGACGGTGAACGGTCGGATCTTTCCCCGTGAGGATGTCGATATTTGGAGCGTGCACCTGAAAAGCGGGGAAAGTTTGACGGCAAGCGTCGCCGCCGCCCACGGGCTCGGTAGCCCTCTCGAGGCACGCCTGGAATTGCGCGACTTTGCTGGCCGCAAGGTGGCTGAAGCATTACCGACGCTCAATCGTGATGCGATGTTGACGTATCTCGCGCCCGCAACCGGAGTGTATCAACTCCACATCCGCGATATCGGTTTTCAAGGTGGCCCTGCCTATGTCTACCGACTGACAGTGATAACCGGACCTTGGATTGAATTTGTGTCCCCCCTCGGCGGTCAACGGGGTCAAAACGTTCGTGTCAAATTTCATGGCACTGCCATACACGATCAAGAAAAGGATTTCCCGATTCCCGCAGATTCCCCGGAACACGTACTCGTTCCAAATGAGCAAGGACAAGCGCTGTTACTCGAGGTTGATGGATTACCCGAAGTTGATGATGTTTTGCAGCCGATCCCCGTTCCCGGAATCGCAAACGGAAGGATCAAGCAACCCGGTGCCCGGGAACGCTGGAGTTTTCATGCTCGGGCCGGGATTCCGATTCAGGTGGAACTTCATGCCACGCGGCTCGGTTCACCCTTGCTAGGGCAACTTCAAATGGAGGATGCGGAGGGAAAACTCCTGGCTCAAGCTCAAGCGGTTGCGGCTAGCAACTCCCCCAACGACGCATCACTTGTATTCCTGCCTGCGAAAGATGGTCAGTATTTCGTGGAAGTGAGCGATCAATTTCGTAACCGTGGCGGCCCGGCCTTCCAATACCGTTTGAAGCTGACGCATCCCCAGCCCGGGTTTGAATTGCTCCTCGCCAGTCCGACCGCCACCGTGGAACGCTTAGCCGCAAGACCAGCCACGCTGAAAATCACCGTGCACCGCAAAGGGGGATTTACCGGAGCGATTTCCCTGCGGGCAGTCGGGCTGCCTGCCGGCGTCAGCATCCCCGAAAAATTCATGATTCCGCCGAATCAGGCCCAGGTCAATTTACCGATACAGGCGAACGACTCCGCCCCGATCGGCACCTTCCCGATTCGCTTGATCGGCACCGGGTGGATCAATACGCCGCTGACCTCTGCCGCCCTTCCGATTGAAGTCGACGCGGTGTACCCCGTGCCGCGCGGTGAGCCACGCTTCCCCGGGTTGAAACTCGCCGTGGCAATCCCGACGCCATTCAAAATTGTCGGCGACTTTGTCTCGCCACTCCACCCCCGAGGAACGAGGCTGGTCAAACGGTATCGAGTCGAGCGGAACGGTTACGACGGCCCGATCACGGTCGAACTCGCAGAACAACAAGCCCGACATTTACAAGGCGTTACCGGTCCAGTGATCACCGTGCCAGCAGGGGCCAAAGAATTCGACTATCCGGTGGATCTGCCGCCGTGGATGGACATGGGGCGGACCTGCCGGGTCTGCGTCATGGGGTCGGCCACCATGACCGACCATGATGGCCGTTCCCACGTGGTTAGCTACTCCTCCCGGCATCAAAACGATCAAATCATAGCCATCATCGAACCAGGCCGGCTCAGCCTCGACCTAGACGTGCCCTCCATTGCCGTTGCCCCGGGCGAGACGCATCGGATTGCCTTCACCGTCACCCGCGCCAAAGGTCTGACCGGCCCGGTTCAAGTCGGTCTTGCCGAATCTTTGCCGGGATTGACCGCCACGCCGGTCACCGTCGAGCCGTCGGCGACCGGGGGAGAACTGGAGTTCCGGTTTTCAAGTGATGCCGGCGATGGTGTTTTTCGTCGTCGTGAGCCAGTGACGGTTCGAGCCCGGATGGAAACGGCATCAGGCCCGGTCGTCGCCGAGGCCGCCTTAGCAATTGTGGTACGGCAAGTTCGATCTTCACGCCGATGAGGACACGACATGATCCTCGCCCTGACATGGCAAGATCATGCTGTCGTAGTGCTTTACGTGGGCCTGCTTGCCGGGATGGGGTGGTATTTTGCCCGCCGGAAAAAGTCCGCTGATGAGTATTTTCTGGCCGGTCGCCAAGTTCCCTGGGCAGCCGTCGGCCTTAGCATCATGGCGACACTGCTGTCGAGCTTAACGTATCTTGCCGAGCCGGGCGAAGTCTGGCAGTCCGGGATGACCACCTTATTCGGCAAGCTGATCGCGGTTCTTGCCGAGACCGGTTTTGTCCTATGGATTTTTATTCCCTTTCTGATGCGCTTTCGGTTCACGTCGCTGTACGAATATCTCGGCTACCGTTTCGGAATAACCGCCCGGGTCGTCGGGGTGGCCCTGTTTTGCTGCCTTGTTGTTGCCTGGATGGGGTTTGTGGTGTTGACGATCAGTCGGGCCGTCAGCACTGTCGCCGAGATTCCCCTAGCCGTTGTGGTGGTCACCGTGGGTCTGGTCGGCACGGTTTACACCATCGCCGGCGGAATGCGAGCCGTAATCTGGAAGGACGTACTCCAAGTCGGGCTGATGTTCAGCGGCTGTCTGATTTGCCTAGCCTACGTCAGCTGGATTTCCGGTGGTACTTGGCTGCCCGACTGGATCGCGGCCACGCATGATGCCCGACAAGGCGGTCACACCCCGATCCGTTTCTTCAGTGTTGACCCGTTTGAACGCAACACGATCGTCACTTTTGCGATCAGTATGTTTGTCTGGCACGCCTGCACGCATGTCGGAAATCAGATGGTTGTGCAACGCTACTTCACCTGCTCGGATCTTCGTGCCGCGCGAAGGGGCTTTCTGACGGCAGTGGCGGCATCCATCGTCGTGAATTCGTTGCTGGTTTTTGTTGGATTGGCACTCGTTTACTTTTACCGCAACGGCTACGGCACGCTGACTCTTAACCCAGCTAATAAGAAGCAAGCCGACTTGATTTTTCCCACGTTTATGGTGACAGCATTGCCCGCCGGCCTCGGCGGAGCGGTACTCACCGCCGTCCTCTCGGCCGCCATGTCGACCATTGACGCCGGAGTTAATGCCATCGCCACGGTCTTATCGGTGGAACGACGCCGAAAGTACGGACTGGACCGACCCGAGACAATGCACGAACAAGCCAGCGAAATCCGTTTCGCGCGCTGGATTACGCTGGCAGCAGGCGTGGGAATTACAGTCTCGGCGTTCGGGCTGAATGAACTCACCGGGGATCGCAACATTATTGAAATGATGCCACGAAGTTTTAATTGCTTCCTGGTCCCGATTGGCGGACTGATCTTTCTGGGACTTTTCATCCCGTATTGTGGCCAGCGGGCGGCTCTGGTCGCCACCCTGGCAGGATTGCTGACGGCTGTCGCGATTGCTTACGCCCAGCCGATCTTCGGGCTTCAGCGAGAAATCAGCTTTACTTGGGTGATGCCGGGGGCTCTGCTGGTGATTTTTACCACCGGAGCCCTCGGCGGATTGCTCGATCGTTCTTCGCCGACTCAGCGGGCAGGGCTAACCTGGTTTACCTTCCATCAACGCCCGTCTCTTCCGCCGCACCTCATCGCTGACTCGGTGCAGACCATGTTCGCTCACAGCCAACCGCCCGTATCCCGCCACGACACCACCAAGCCCGCAGCCATTTCGGATGCGAATCGCTAAGACATCTCGAATCAAACCTAGTCGATTGTTCAAATCCTCTCCGTGCACGGAACCATGACTCATCCATTTCGGATTGCTTTTATCGGCATCGATCATCCGCATGGCTCAGGCTGGCGCGAATTGCTAAGCCACCTTGGCGGAGAGGTCGAACTGACCGCAATCTTACCGGGATTCGGCGGATCACTCACCAGCCTGGAAGAAAAGTGGGCCCACCTTCCCCGTTTTGACACGATCCGCGATCTGATCCATCTGGGCGAGTTTGATGGAGCCATCGTTTGTTTGCCAAACTTACAAACGCCTGAGATTGTCGAGAAACTGGCGCGGGCTCACAAACATATCTTGCTGGAAAAACCTGGGGCAGCGACGGAAGCGGCCCTGGAAGCGGCGGCCACGGCGATCCTCGAAAGCGGAGTTGCTTTTCAAAGCGGTTATCTCTGGCGTTATGATCCAGCCGCTGAGCGGCTGCGAGCCATGATTCATGAGGGCCGCTTCGGCCGGTTGATCAGCGTTGAAGCTGGGCTATTTACGAGTGACATACGCCGGCGAGGGCCGGACCATTATCTCTTCGACCCCAGGCAAACCGGGCACGGCGGCTTCTTCCACTGGTTGATGTGCCATTATCTCGACTTGCTCGGCTACCTCATTCCCGAAAAAATTGTCGCCGTGACCGCTCGGGTGGGCCGATTCGGGGTGACCGAAGTGGCGGTCGATGACGGCGGGACCGCCATTCTCGAACTTTCCGGTGGCGGCATCGTCACCCTGACCGGAGGGTACTGGCTGCCACGCTGGACCGGAGAAAATCACTGGACGATCCGCGGCAGCGAACGCTGGGTGCACTGGAATCCGAATCACCCCGGCACGGGTGGCGAACTCCTGATTCGTGGCCCGCAACCGCAGTTTCTTGCCATGAACGAGGTGTTTCACCTGCCGGAAGATCGCACGACTGGCTACGGCGGTCAGCGCGGCGTACGACTGATCCGAGACTGGGTCGAAACCGCCCGCACTGGCATCAATCATTGCCGAAATACGCTAGAATCCATGCTCAATACCTTACGACTTCTTGATACGATCTATCAGTCGTCTTCAGAAGGTCGGCGGATCATCTGCAATTGACCGAGTTACAGTCCTGAGCGTGTAAGTAAGCCAAGCCGCGGGTTCGCTCGTCGCCGCTGTTGCCAACCAGGCCGATTACTCAAGTTCCACCGGATTTACGAGAGTGCCGATCTGCTCGATCTGTGCCCGAATCAGATCACCTGGCCGCAAATACGTTCCGGTGGTATGGCCGACGCCCGCTGGCGTACCCGTGGCAATCAAATCCCCCGGTTCCAGCGTCAGAATCTGGCTGATAAAGGCGATCACCGCCGCGACCGGGAAGATCTGCAGGGCGGTGCTTGCATTCTGCCAGGTTTTGCCGTTCACCGTGAGATGCATCTTCAGCGTTTGCGGGTCGGGAATCGCCGTCGCCGAGGTGAGACACGGACCGACCGGGCAGAACGAATCGAACCACTTGCCATGCAGCCAATCGAAAAAGGCATCGCGTTCCCGGGGTTTGCGATTCGGGTTCGGATGAAACTTTCGCTGACTGATGTCATTAACCACGGTGTAGCCCGCGACGTACTGAAGCGCTTCGGATTCAGCGACATGTTTTGCGGTCTTGCCGATCACGACGCCGAGTTCCAGTTCCCAGTCGACGGCATCCGGGGCCGCCTTCGGGATTCGCACCGCCTGAAACGGATTCGTGAGCGTGGTTGATACAGGCTTCATGAACACATAAGGAAACGTTTCTGCCCGTTCCGCGGCAATACCACCGCCTTCCCGGATATGATCCGCATAATTCCCCGCCAGCAACAACAACTTATTTGGCCTGGCGATTGGCACCAGCAAATTCGCCGCTTCCGGTTCGATCACCAGAGAGCGTGGCAAATGTTCAAAGTGGTTGACAATCCAGGTGGATAACAGCGTCGCCGAGACCGTTCCGGCACCATCCGGGGGCAAAAAATCCAAAAGATTCGTGGAATCCGGCAGTGCCAGGGTATCCCCGGTTTCTCGCGCATAATGCGCGGCCGCGGCGGTCAACGGCACTACCCCACGCTCATCGTAAATCCCGACTTGGACTTGTGAGTCTGTTCCGAAACGACAAAGTCGCATGGTCAATCCCTGGAAAAACTCGGAGAAATGGTCGAAATCCGTTGAACATTTCGATCAGAAACAGCGTACCCGACTCAAGTTTGATCCGCATCTGAGTTCGAATCGCCAAAGATTTGCTTATCTCTTTGACTAACTCTCTCGGTATTGCCACGATGCGAAACACTCACAGATTCGGGGACCTACGCCAATATTGCGAGAATGATAATCAGCCGCAATCAATCATGAACTATTGCGTCGGCATGAGTGATAACTCCTCACGGAATTGCACTCAGGAGGAAGTGATCGCGAACGGCGAAATCATGGCTATCGACATCATCCCAGAAACCCCTTCGATTTCTCGATCGCTTACCGTTCCGGCGGTGTCGGGGTTTCCGGGGCGGTCGAGCCATCGTTCTTGGAGGGCACCGTCACTCCCGGCAGCGGCACTTGTTTTTTCACCAGCGATTCCTGACCTTCGGCTTCTTTCAGAATTTCCTGAACTCGTTGATTCGTTTTCACGATCTGAACGATCCCCGGACCGGCGAGAATCAATCCCGCAGCGATCATCAGGCACAGCACCGTGGGAAAGGCCAGATAAAAGTTTGCCCGGTTCGCTGCCGCTTCGGCCCGTTGCCGGGCGTTGACTTGCAAACTGGCCGAGAGTTCCCACAACCCCCGGGTGATGTCGGTGCCGAACCGATCCGCTTGACCGAGCAAAAATACCAGGCTGCCCAGTTCAGGCAACGGCTGCCGATGTTTCCAACGATCCAGGGCATCGGCGAGGCTCCGCAGTTCCGATTGAGCAAGGACGAGCCGAACTTCCCGCGACAAATCCGGATGACCCCGGCGAAGCGCTTCCCCGGATTGCGACATCGCCCGTGGCAAGCTCGCCCCCGTGGACAAGGTCAAGCCCAGGGTGTCCATCAGCATCGGCAAGCCGCGGCGAATTCGCTCACTTCGCCGCTCCGCCAACAGTTGCAGCACGATTCGCGGTAAAAAGAAGCCGATCCCACCGCCAACGATCGCCAAAAGCAAAAACGCACCCGTCCAAGGAAGCTCGGTCAGGAGTGAGCCGACAATTCCACCCGTCAGAGGAGCGTAGGTCATCAGGCTGCGAACTGCCTGGAAATTGTCGGCCGCCACCGGTTCAAAATAGCCTGCCTGAAGAAGCAGCTTTTGCAATTGCTCTCGGCCACGGCCGCTGATCGGTAGCAAGCCACCCACGATCGGGGTGAAGATCCCCAGGATCCGCGGTGCCGGGGGTGTTTCCGGGCCGGCTTCCGTTTCGGACCGGAATAGTAGCAAGGTGCCTAGCGCGATTAGACTGATCGTCGTCGTGATCGCAAAGCTCAATGCCAAGATTGGAGCATCGTTCATAAGTCACTCAATCCTTGTCGTGACAAAGTCCGGGATCAATAATCATCCTGACGGCGAAGCAACAGTGCGACCCACACGATACCCACAATCCACAGGAAAATGGCCACCGCCAAAATCAGTTGCCCTTCGGGTGCTTCGAGAAATTCGAGCATAAACACTCGCTGGGTCGGCAGGATCAAGTAGAACAAGAATGCCACCGGCGCGGCCAGGGCCAGGAAATACGCCGCGATTCGCGATAAGCTTGTCGTGGTTCGGAAATACCCCCGATATTGATTGCGATCGCGAATCGACGCCGCCAAACGATCGAGCATTGCCGGCAGATTGCCCCCGGACACAGCATTCAAAGCGATAATCTCGGTCAGCAAATCAAATTCAGTGACCCGAGCATCGTCGGCGACTCGGCGGGTGGCATCCCGGGCTGACTCTCCCAACGACAACGCCGAGCCGAGCCGAAGAAACAAGCCGCTCAGCGGCGGGGAGACATACTCGGCTGTTTCTCGAAGCGCCATTGGCAAGTTCAGACCGGAACGCAACGACCGCGCCAGTTGAAAACAACCGTCTGGCAACTGCTCCTGAATTGCCCGTCGTCGCCGATTCTGCAACAGCCAGAACAACAGAAAGACGATCGCCCCGGCACCGAGGCCGATTATGCCCGCCCACAAGAGATCAAACAGAACCAGATATGTGGATACGGCAGCGACCGCCGCCACCAGCAAAATGCCGCCCGCTGCCGTTTCCGACGAAATCCCGAGTTGCGTCCCCTCGATCAGCCGATCAAAATCCGCATCGATTTTCCCGAATCCTCGGCGGGCCCGGAGCAGTCGCTCGGCATCCTCCGCCAGGCTGGGGGGATCACTCTCACGACTGCCAACGAACCGTGCCAACACGAAAATCACTGTTGAGAGCACCAGCACGATCGCCGCGACAACAACAACAAGACCGAGGCCGACCAGCCAGGGCGGAAGCGCCGTCATGATTTGCGGGTTCATCACCGGTCTCCTTCCGGGTTTTGTTCTAGCATGATCAGCGGCTCCTCGGATGTTCCGGGGCCTGAAGGAGCCTTGACCTCGGCCAAAACGCGGGGCTCAAATAATTGTTCATCGAGGGGCTGCCCCGCCGTGGCAAATCGAGCGAGGAGCCGGGGCCGATACCCCGTTGCCCGAAAATTGCCGATCGCATATCCCCGATCCACGCCCGTTTGCTCGAACGCAAAAATGTCCCGGAGACGATAATTTTTATTCTTCCCCAGTCCGATCAATTCCGAAACTTTCACGATTCTTCGACTGCCTCCCGCCAACCGATTGATGTGAATGACCAGGTGGAAGGCCGAGGCGATGTATGTTCTCAGGATCGGGACCGGAATATCGACGTTCGCCAAGCCCACCATCAATTCAAGCCGCGACAACGAATCCTTCGTATCATTAGCGTGAACCGTGGTCAGCGAGCCTTCATGCCCGGTATTCATGGCTTGAAGCATGTCCACAGTTTCAGGACCCCGGCATTCCCCGAGAATGATTCGATCCGGACGCATCCGCAAGGCGTTTCGCAGTAGTTCCCGTTGCGTGACCTGGCCGACGCCTTCCATGTTCGCCGACCGAGTTTCCATCCGCACGACGTGAGGGTGATACAGATTTAATTCCGCGGCATCTTCGATGGTCACCAGCCGTTCCATAGCTGGGATAAAACCCGACAGCACATTCAACAGCGTCGTTTTCCCTGCCCCGCTACCGCCGCAAATCAAAATATTTGCTCGGCAGCGTACCGCGGTTTGCAAGAACGAGAGCATTTCCGAAGTGCACGTCAACCGCGACAGGTAATCGTCTGGCGTCAAGCCCAAGCCGAATCGCCGAATCGACAACACCGCACTATCCAGGGTCAGCGGCGGCAGGATCGCATTCACCCGGGAACCGTCCGGAAGCCGGGCATCGACCATCGGCGACGATTCATCCACACGTCGACCCACCCGAGACGCAATACGCTGAATGACTCGGACCAGGTGAGCATGATCGGTAAAACAGGCATCCGTCCGACGTAGCAGTCCATCAATTTCCACATACACTTGATCCGGTGCATTCACCAGAATTTCGGTAATATTCGGATCACGCAGGAACGGTTCGAGCGGCCCCAGGCCAAACACCTCATCGACGACTTCCTCGACGGTCCGGTCAATCTCGGCAGCGCTCAGCGAACGATCCTGATGCCGAGCGTACGTTCGAGCAACATTCAGGACCTCGGCACGAAGTCGCTCCCGCGACCAGCCATCGATTCGTGACAGGTCGGCCACATCGACGACCAGACGATGCAGTTCATCCTTGAACTGCTGATTTCGCCGGGCTGACTGCAATTCCACCGTCGTGGTCATGAATCACCTGACTGTCTAGGGTGGAGAATCCTTGTGCTGATTTCTAAAAAACCTTCAAACGTTATTTTGATTTATTGGACGGCACGTCTTGTGGCATCGCAAACAAGTAGCTTGGCTGCTGAGGAATTACGACTGGTGCCGGAGCGGTTGAAGCCATCACGGGAAATGTCGCCAAAGAAGAGCGGCTCACGCCACTATAAATCTCAATTGTTTTCGGGGGAGCGGGAACCGACGTCGGAATTGGCGGCAATTTCAGTAAGCCAGCCAACTCATCGCTGCCGATGGAAAGCACGCCATTTTCGTAAGCACGAATGCGATCGACCTCGGCTTTGTATTCCGGGCTTCCAGGTGGAGCAAACGTCGCCGCAACCGTAATGCTCGGATCATCGCTGGCCTGTTCCCGAAGCTCATCCAACCGTCGCTTCTCCGCTTCGGCAACGGGTACCAGCGACAACTGGCCGATCGTCCGACCGTATTCCAGTAACGCCGCCCGGTACGGATTCGTCGCCAGCATAAATTCGATCGGTTCTCCGGGTGGCAACGGCCGCCGCAACGGATACAATGTATCTCGCTTCGCCACCACCAACGCATGCGGAATCAGCAAGGCGGTATACGGCGATTTCGTCGGAGAATCACTCCGTCGCACTTCTGTTGTCAAATAAACATCCACCCAGTCACCGACTTGAATCAACCCACCTGCCGAGCGATGTTTCGGAATCGACACGCTTAACGCCCGCGTCCCGGGGAACAACCGACTGTGTAATGCTTCCATCGGTTTCGGTGGCGCTAGATCGCTGAAGCGTAACGGCTGATCGGTTGGGACTTCCTTGGCCAAAAAGCGGAAGTAAAACACGGACGGATTTGCCGGCAAATAATCAGCCTTGTTCTTCTCGTAATCAGACTTTTCCTCGGGACGAAGCGGGCGAACTTGAAGATATTCCGGCTCGAGCACTTCGCCGGGGTAGACGTTGCGGGCTGAGACCAGAATCTGGGGAACCGGTGGCGGCGGTGGTGGTGCTTCGACCACCGGCGGAGGCGGAGGGGGAGGTTCCGGGACAGGAGGGGGATTTAACAACCCGAGATAGCGGACCCCAGCCACGGTCCCCAAACCCGCAAGAATCGCGATCGCAAGGACCGCCAAAATGCTCCCACGCATAACTTCAACTCCGAAGGGGTCAAACTCCTCGATTCAGACCGGTGAATCAGGCCGTGGGTTTCCCCACCGTTTGCCAATATCCGATAATTAACAACGCTAAAATCATCGCTGTGCCCAGGCAAAAAGCCAAGGCGTAGCTCGTCAGCGGCCGGCGGATGCCGGTCCTCCCCGGTAACGGGGCAACAGGGCCGGGTCGCGGCAAGCGGCCTGAGAGCATCCGCAACGTCAAGCTTAGCAAGGTTAAAAGCATCAAAAACAGCGCCGAAAAAAGAATCGCACCGAAAATATAGCTTGGGCCCAGCCAGGCACCGCCGGCGGCGACTAATTTGACATCGCCGCCACCCACGACACTAAAGATCCACAGCACGAAAAACAGCAGAAACCCGGCCAGTAACCCGCTGAAGCCGAACAACAACCCCTCCAGGCAGCCCAGCGCCACCCCGACCTCGCCAAACAGCCACACTGGCTGACCGAGGCTCGCCAGCCAACCACCCCGGATCAGGTTCACGACCAGCCCGATGGCCGCCAATGGCAGCACAATCGTCTTCGGTAACCGCAGCGTTTTCCAGTCAATCCAGGCCAGTATCACCAGCCCGCCGAGTAGGATCAACGCATAAACGCCGGCGAAGATCAGGTTCGGGAAAAAGCCAGTGTTCATGAGCACTCCAGGGTCGGCGAAGAAGCAAAACCATCGCTTCCGAATCATCACGGCGCTGGGGGAATGATCACTTGAGAGGCATTTAACACCACCGGGGTAATTTGATCCGCGGTCAAGGTGCTAAAGGTCGGGGAAAAGGAGATGCCGCCGATTTGCCCGAGGACCGTGGAATTTGTTCCGTCCGTTATCAAAATCTGGAATCCCGAGAACGAGAATGATGGGATCAAAGCGGTGATCAGGTTGCCCAGTGTCGCAAGCACGGCCAGGCCGGAATTCCGTAAAGCAACCAGTCCCGGGATCAATCCGAAGATCAGAATGGCAATGATCAGAATCATTTCGACCGAAATAATCCCCCCCGCGTCATCATCCCACAACCTTTTCATAAATCGTCGCATGGCATTCCCTCTGAAAGCAGCACGGCGGGACATCATGTCCGAGCTAAACCGATCCTCACCTGCACTCTTTCGCGGAAAGCATGCAAAGCCAGCGATTTTCCAAAATTCGCGCAAACACGGGCGATAAACTGCGCGGGAGCCGAGCGCTTATACCGAGACAAGGTGTGAGAATAGTTTCGTCAAGCGGCTAGAACGTTTCCCCAAAACAAAAAAGCGGAAGAATCCCTCTTCCGCTACACAACACAGTAG
>Ga0209017_10000920_pt1 | contig 25507 bp, 15 predicted proteins | sample YNPBryunderm2012_FD_185812 | JGI IMG/M metagenome (GOLD analysis project Ga0209017, IMG submission 185812) | Anoxygenic and chlorotrophic microbial mat microbial communities from Yellowstone National Park, USA - YNP Bryant MS undermat 2012... ...
TTAGGCCGAACAGAGCGTGCTCATTTCTTCTGCCACGGCTTCAATCTGTTCGGCCCGGATCAAATCCTCCCCCTCCGCATAGCCTACCAACAGAGCCAAATCCGCCAGCCGATTGATCCGGCGGGGAACGCCCTGGCTCCGTTGGTGCAGGACGTCCAGGGCGGCCGGGTCAAAAAGATCCCGGTTGGCACCGGCCGTCTTGAGCCGATGCGCCACATATCCGGCCGTCTCCATTGGTCCAAATGGACGAAGGAAACATTTGATTGCCAACCGGTCCTCCCAGGCGGGCATCCGCTCCAGCAGCGGTAAGATGGACGGCTCCGCCACCAGCAGCACCGTCCAGGCCAGCCGCTGCCCGGCGCGAACGTTCAGCACCAGCCGAAGTTCTTCCCATCGTTCCGGTTTGGTGATCAAATGAGCATCTTCCAAAACCAGCACAGGCCGCCGCCCCTCCGCCGTCGCATCGGCTGCCAACCGCTGCAATCTCCGAATGCTCCAAGACACCGGCGGTTGCCCCACCGGATTCTCCTGGCCTTCCAGCGCATCGGCCACATACGCCAGCAGCTCTTCCACAGGCATCTGGGGAAAAGCGATTTCGATCCACGGCCCAAACCGCTCCCCCAACACATGCCGAAGCATCCCCACCAGCAGCGTCTTTCCCATCCCCGGACCGGCCGTCAGTAAGACCGCCTCCGCCTGCTGCTCCAAGGCATATCGAAGTTTCAATAGCGCCGCCTGATGCGTCTGGCTCGGATAATAAAACCGAACGTCCAGAGTGCTGTCAAACGGCCTTTCGCTAAGTTGCCAATACGCTTGATACATTGGCCATCGAACCCGAAATGGCTGCTTTTGGAACCATGGAGCCGAACGAAGCAAACCGCCTCTCCCACCGTCGGAGAGGCCGGGTGAGCCGAATGCTGGCCGAACTCTCCCCCGCAGTGGGAAAAGCCAACTTGTTTCCGGCGGAACTGCTGCGGAATGAGGAGTTCTCCCTGGGGGTTAGGAGGGGTGGTTTCTGAAAGGCCAGTTTATACACAATTATCCACTACCCCCACGATCGGCACCCCAGCGGCCTGGAGTCGTTGCCGCAACGCTCCCATATCCACCGGATGTACCCCAGTTCGTACATTCCGCACGACCACCAATCCTTCGACGTACCCGAGCAGATTTCCCACTGCCCCGGCCCTTTGCTCCCCAACGGATGTTTCCTCCAGTTTCTCCAATGCCCCTAGGTCCAACAGGAGTACATCATACACTTGGCGGAGTTCCCGGAGGGCATCCGCCAGAGCCGCCCCAACTCTTCCCACCTCCTCGCTGCCGCTTCGGGCCACACCACACCAGGGCAAAAGCGTTACCCCATCGGCCTGGGATTCGATAAGGACCTCTTGGACGGTTCGGCAACGATGGCCAAGCTGCTCCCAGCCCACCTGAGGCGCTACATTCAGCCGGTCCGCCAAATCGGGATGAGTCAGGTTGGTCTCCGCCACCACCACCCGGCCCCCTCGCTCCGCCAACCGACGCGCCGCACACAAAAGCAGGGTGGTGGCCCCCTCCCCACTCCGCACCGAAACAAATCCGATGACCTTTTTCCCTTCTCCCGCTGCCCTCAGAATGGCCTCGGCCACCCGATCCAATGCCCCTGCCGCCTTGGCTTCCAAAGCCAGACAGACCTTCGGCCAACAAAAGCCGGGCACATGCCAATGGGCGGAAAAGCCCATTCTGGCCGCCCTCGAGCGGGTGGTGGCCGAATCGGCTTCGGAAGGGAAACTGCCGGAGTCTGCCGAACCGGCTGAGGCTGCCAAATTGCTTCCGGCACTCAAAGTGGCCGGAACGCTCGAAGGACCCGGTCGCTGAAAAGCGCCGAGCGTTGCCGAACCGGCTCCTGCTGGCCAACCGGATGCGGCGAAGACGCCGGGGGCAGGTGGCCGGGGAGCAGTCGGTCTGGCAGAAGCTTTCCCCCTCTTGTCCTGTCCCCCTTCTGAGGTCTGCTCCGCTTCCGGTCCTGCTCGGAGCCGAAGCCACAGATCGGTGCCTGTCTTCTCCTGAGGGGCTTTGACGCCGGGCGTTAAAGGCAATCCGGTGGTGCCCTCTGGAGGTTCGGGACTTTGCCGGGCTGGGCACTCCTGCTGCCGGGAAGAGGTCCCCGGGGAGGATCTTGGAACGAATAGGCTTAGCCGAGGCCGCTCCAATGGCCGGGGTAGTTCCGGCACCCCCCGAATCTTGGTGGTTTGTGGACCAACTTCTAGGGGGATGGTGGGCGAAGGCGGCTCGAAAAAACAGACTTCCCGGGGAATCTCTAAATCATGGAGCGTGATTTTCCGGGGATTTTTGGAAAGTTTGGGCCTCCCGGAGTTGACTTCCCCCTCCGAACTGGGCTCGGTCGGTTGGGGGCAAGCACCAGGAAATTCTAAAATGCACTCCGGATGTTCCCCCTGCGGAACTTCCGGAGCAGTCTCCGAAGGGGTATGCAAAGAGGGTTCTTCCGACTGCTGGCTGAAGGGGAGAATTGGGGACCCCGGGCGGGCCGATTTCCTAGGCCGTTTCGAAAGAAAATGGGGACCTCGGAGCACAGGATGGCCCGGAGTTGCTTCCCCGGCAGCTAACTTCTCTACGGTCCTCCGATTGGGTAATCCCACGGAAGATTGTCGATCCTTCTGGTCCAACACTTCCCCTAAAGAAAGAGGACCAGGTCGAGGAAGGCCTTTTTTCCGGCTTCGACCCGCCAGCGAAGTCTCTGCAGGGTGTCCGCTGGCCTTGCGGAAAGCATCTTCGCTTTCCTGGAGAGAACTGTCCGGGGAATCCGGTTTCGGTGAGGAGATTTTGCCAAGCTGGGGGGGATTCCCACCCGGGGGGGCCGAAACAGGGGGACCTGCTTGCCCGGCCGAAAGACACTCTTTCTGGCCAGCTTGGCCAGCCGAACGGAGCACTCTCTGACCAGCTTGGCCAGGGGAAAGGACCTCGCTCTGGCTCAACGTCTGGCTCAACGGGGCGTCTTCCTCCCCGGAAAGCCCAGTTTTTGGAGGGGGACTGGGCATTTCCGGGTCTTCCGAAGGCTTTCGGCCGCTGTGGGCCACCCCCGCCTGCTGCAAATACGCTTTAATAAAGGCTTGATCCAGTGCCGTCATAGGCACTCCTGATCGGAGGTTTTTCAATGGTGCCGTTGAACCGAGCTACCCCAGGCTCCTGGACCCCAAAGCCTTCATTGTCGGGGGATCGGCCGAAAGGCTGGAATCGGCCGGAGGGAACCCCTCCATCAGGTGGGTAGGAATTCGCCGGAGAGGTTCCTGGGAATCCCCCCGAAGAGGGGCCATATTGGGGCAAAGAACCCGAGGGTGGGTATCCGGCAGGACCGGAGGGATATAAATTCCCCCTTGTGGATGGGTAGGAATATCTCCGGTCGCTCGGAATTGGGGAGCCGGCATCTTGCTGATTGGGGTATCCAAATCCCCCACTATTTAAGGGTTCCCTCCGGGAAACCTCTTGATACTGGTTTCGCGGAGAATATCCCCCGGCTGGTTGGAGACCCGAGTAGGGAACCGGCTCCTGCCTTCCCAGGATAGGGGCTTGCCCACTCGGACCAGCAGCACTATAGGTAGCCTCGGAGGACCTAGGCCGGCCCGGAGGAAACAGGACCGGATACCATCGTCCATCCGTACTTGGATAATAGACCATATGGGTGTTTGGGGGGATTGAGTAATTTGCGGAAGTTGGATAATAAACCGTCGGAGAACGGGTCTCCACTGCATACCCAGACGGAGTCGTCTTTTGGCCAGCCAATAGGGTTTCTCCCGGAGCTACCCCCCCCTGGAAGCTATCATTACCTGGTCCACCAGAGGAATCATGGGCATTTGGGCTTGGCAGTTGGCTTCGGGTGTCTGCTACCCGGGTGCTGCTGCGCGATGGGGCCTGACTAGTAGGAGTTTGCCGGGCCGAAGAGGTTTGCCCAGCGGGTGTTCCGGAAGAGGGGGCACTAGTTTGGGTGCCCCTTTCGGAGGGTTTTTCGCCCCCTGCAGCACTTTGAGATGCCAGTTGGGATGTTCCGGCCCCTTGGTCAGGGGGTGTTGTGCTCTTCCCCGGCTGCTGGGCCGGCTTATTTTGGGCAGACTGCTGGGTTGCACAGGCCGGGGGAGTGGTACCAGCTTGCCGGCCGGTGGGGGTTGGCTGGGCTTCCGCCTTAGTCTGTTGGGCCGATGGACCGGTGCCCGACGGACCAGAAACAGAAGAAATGTCTCCTTCGAGGGGGGCAGAATTAGTCTTTTGGGTGCTTACCGACCCGGTAGCACTGGCCGCTTGGCCCTCTATAGAGGCAGGTTTGTTGCCCTGTTCAGGGGGTTGGACGGAGCGGAACAATATCGGCAGAGCGGCAATCAAAAACAGCACCACCCCCCCGCCCAATAAGATCCGGGCCGAAAGATTCGGACTGAAAAGCCGACCTCCAAACCGGATGGACGAACCACTCGCCTGCCCGGCCGGTGCTACCGGGGGATCCGTTACATCCGGAATTGCGGCTAATATATGCTCCTCCGCCGGTGAGGCACCGGGGTTCTCAGAAGGTATAGCCACCTGAAAATGGGGAAGCTGCTGGACGGTACGCTCCGGCGAAGAGATGGGGTTCTCAGAAGGGGCAGGCGGGGTTCCCGCTTGGGACGGGGCCTGCTGGCTCTCTAACAGGTCTTTGATCAAGAGGGGGAAAACTTTCATAGGAAGAGCACCTTTTTCTAAGCTCCGTGTGTTTTCTCTATGGGGCCCTGGGAGAGGGCTTCGGGAATCCCCGTAAATTGGGGGGATATATACCAATTTCGGGGGAATGCCTCCTTTTTAAGTTCCCTGTTTTCTCCTTATCAGGGAGTTTGTACGTCCTGACCCTCGTGGCCAGCCCGTTAAAAGCCATCCAGCCCCCATAACAGGGAATAAAACAATTAGAACCCCCAGAAGGGGCCTCAACGGAAGTATCGGGTTCCGGTTTTGCCGAGCTTAAGAATTATTCTGAACAGCACAACTCTTCCGGTTAGGAAAACTCTGCACGGGATGTAGTCCGAACAGCTCGGTTTCTTTGCAGGTCAGCGTTTCGAGAAAAATCCATTCTACTAAGGGGCTCGATCTACTCCCGTAGAGGCACGAACTGCCATAGTGGTTAGCCTGGGGGTTCCCGGCTAAAATAACGTCTTGCCGGTCTGCTTCCCCCCGGGCACGAAGAAAGCCAAGGGAACCGGCGGAAAAGAGGAAACCATTTATTTTGAGCGGCTTTCCCTAGTTTGAGTGCCCCAGCTTGACTCTATCCCCGGAAACGACGACCACAATCTGTGGTGTTCGATCCGATTCTTAGCCCATACACGTGGGAGGAGCCGGGCCAGGGAGATACACTCAAACTAGAAACTGTTCCGGCCCGCCTATCCACCCATCGCACTTTCCCCAGAAGTTCTAAGTTTTTATTTAAAAAGAAGTTATAGAAATCTAGGGAGCCATGTGTTGATAAGGGGGTGAATAAACCCCCAAACGGTTGGGGAACACCCATGGAGAGAGGAAAAAATGACGGCCAGTCCAGAGGAATCCTCTAGTATGGGGGAGCAAACCCCTTCTCCCGAAGTACCGGGGAAGGCTTACCCATCGGCCCCTGATACGGATTTATCACTGCAACCGCTCCGCCAAGATATGCCGAGGGGTGGGTTCAGGCAGCCGGAGGCAATCCAGCCTTGGGATCCCGCTTTTATCCTTCGGATTGGGTTGCTGGTCGAAGGGGGGTTGGTCCTGGCCGCCGGAGCGGTAAGCTGGCTGATAGGACCACCGGTATGGCAGAAAATCCACCCGAACCTTTGGGACGCTCTGCTGGGGGCACTGATTACCCTACCTCTTTTGGCAGGACTGTGGTGGGGGGTGAATTATCCTTGGGGGCCGTGGCGTGGGCTGGTTCGGGTGCTGGAAAATTTGGTTATCCCGATTTTTGCCCAGTGTCGGGTGTGGCAGTTGGGGGTGATTTCCTTTTTGGCCGGGCTGGGCGAGGAGATGCTGTTTCGTGGCCTCCTGCAGGACGGGTTAGCCCACTGGCTGGGTAACAGCTTTGGCCTGGGAGAAGCAGCCGGACTATGGCTGGCCGTCGGCCTGGCAAGTACCTTGTTCGGCCTATTGCACTGGATCAGTCCGTTTTATGCCCTGGTGGCCGGGCTGATCGGCGCCTATCTGGGCTGGTGGCGGGTTCAGAGCGGCAATCTGCTGGGGCCGATCGTCGCCCATGCCCTCTATGATTTCGTTGCCCTGGTGTATTTGACCAAACTGTGGCCAGCCCGGTAAAAACATAGAAATGGAGAGCATAGTATCCTGGGCAGTCCGCCCCAACTGGTCAGGCCGCCGAAAAAAGGAACCGTTTAGCCGAATGAAGCAACCCGCCGTCCGGCGGCCTAAAGCCCAGTGGGTCCCTGCCGCGAAAGTGGCAGTCCAGCCTGGAGAAGGAGTCCTTATTGCCTGGACTGCTGCTTCCACAGCAGGGCCCCATCGCTTTCCTTGGATGTTACTGCCACGAAAGTGGGAATCCAGTTATATGAGGGTGTCCGGAAAATTAAGGGTAGGAACATCTGAAAAGACCTGAAAATATAGTGAACTATATGGACTTTTGATTATGTTTTCGGTCTCGAAGGGTGCCGAGGGTAGCTACAACTTATGGGGGGCTAGCATTGCCAGCAGCCCAATGTACAGGGTTTTCCGACAAATCTCCCGAAATACGTATCTTTTGTCCACGTTAAATGATTCGGAGGTTCCCGAGTTCCTTTTGGTGAAGGAGTATTTCCTATGGTGCAAAAGCGGGCGGAAATTTTGGCCCGGTTTCGGCAAAAGATCGCCGAGGGCAAACCGATTATCGGTGGCGGGGCTGGCACAGGCATCTCCGCCAAGTTTGAAGAGGCCGGCGGCATTGACCTGATCATCATTTATAATTCCGGCCGGTTTCGGATGGCCGGGCATGGTTCGCTGGCCGGGCTGTTGCCGTTCGGCGATGCCAACGCCATTGTCATGGAAATGGCCCGGGAGGTGTTGCCGGTGGTCAAGCATACGCCGGTCCTGGCCGGTGTGTGCGGGACCGATCCGTTCCGGCGGATGGAACAGTTCCTCCGGGAGATCAAGGCGATCGGCTTTGCCGGGGTGCAAAATTTTCCAACGGTTGGACTTATCGACGGCCTGTTCCGGGTGAACCTGGAGGAGACGAATTTCGGCTACTATCGGGAGGTGGAGATGATTCGCCTGGCCCATGAACTGGACCTTTTGACCACCCCGTATGTATTCACTCCGGAAGACGCCGAGGCGATGACCCGTGCGGGGGCCGACATCCTGGTTGCCCACATGGGACTAACGACCTCCGGCTCCATCGGTGCCAAAACGGCCAAGACCCTCGAGGAATGTGTCCATTTGATCAATCAAATTGCCGCAGCGGCCAAAGCCGTCCGGGAGGATGTATTGCTTTTGTGCCACGGCGGTCCTATTGCCGAGCCGGAACAGGCGGAATATATCCTCCAGCATTGCCCGGTGGTGGACGGCTTTTACGGGGCAAGCTCCATGGAGCGGCTGCCTACCGAACGGGCCATCCGGGAACAAACTCAGCGCTTCTGCCAGATTCGCAAACGGCCATTGGCATAGCCCGCCTGGGAGAGTATCCTGAACTAGCCTGCCTGAGCGGCTGTCCTGAAATGGGTGCCCCGGCGGCAGCCCCAGGTCCTTTCCCAACCGTGCTGCCTACCCAAAATGCCCGTTTTCTTAGGGGTTTGGGTACTCTGGGGGTTGCCCCTTGGAGAGCCATCCCGGCTAAAAATGGGCGTTTTTAGCCAGGTTTACCCCACCAACCGGCAATTCCCAAACTGCCAAAAACCCCATAAAACGGGCATTTTGGTAACCCGGAGGGGTCTGGAAACGGTTGGCATCGCCGCCCGGCAGGCAATTTCGGGACAGCCTCTGAGTGCCTTCCGGTGGGAATTCCCCTTCCTTCGGACCCCGGAAACGGACGTGTCATTTCGGTACGATTTTAACCGAATGGAGACGCTCTTGGGGGGACCTGTTTGTCAGGTCCAATGCTTACCTCTCTCCGGGCTGAAGAGTCTGGGTGAGCGAAGCAGGCCGCTTGAGGCGGTGTCGTTCCTGCGAAAGCGGGAATCCAGAATTTCCCATTCTGTCCTGCCCCTGCAGAGGTCCTCGGGAGCGGTGTAAAACGGGCGGAAGTACTCCCGGTTGCCAGATCCCCAGCCAAAAAAGTAGGATGTATTGGTATCGGGACTGTTGCCTACACAGAAATGATACATCGATCTCTTCATTCGGCGCAGATATTCGCAAAAGGATACATTTTTTTGAGGAGAAGTTAGTATGGCAAGGTGTCGTGGATTTTTCTGGTTGACTTTGGTATGGATGGCGTGGGGTTGTTCTGAGTGGGCAATGTACCGGCTGCACGGGGCGGAAAAGACTTCGGCGTCAGGCGTGGAAGCGGTGTTTGCCAGTCAGACGGCGGAGGATTTTCAGCGGTGGGGCTTGTGGGACACCGTGCCGGATCGGCCGGGATTGATGCGGCGATTGGACGGACCGATCTATATGGGCAAACCTTCCTGTACGATCGAAGACCAGTCGGTCAGCCATGATCCACGGTTGGTCTCGCCCGTGTTTGAGATACCGGAGGATCGATGGTTGCGGGTGTTTTTTGTGGTCCGCAGCGACAGGCCGCAACATTTTTTGACCATTACGGTGCAGTATATCCAACGGGAGGGGGATCGGGAGACCGGCTGGGTGGAATTGCCCTTTACGGTGATAGCGGGCGAGTATTGGCGCACGTCGTTTGTTTGGGCGCCGCCGGCGTCGGTGGTGCGTCCGAGGACACCGAAAGGAAAAGGTCGAGCCGATGCGCCTTCCCCCTCGTTTCGGCATGCCCGGTTGATGGTCTATCCGGTGCTGCATGGGCCGTATTTTGGCGACTGCTGGGCTTGGTATATTCGAGCCGGAGCGGTGCATTTGGCGGTGATTCGTGTGGAGGCGATGCCGGCTGGTTTCAAGCCCACGGAGGAGGATCGGCGTCGGTGGTTTGAGTTTTCGACGCAGTTGTTGCCCAAGGGGGGTAGGCCTGCGGCGTCGTTGGATTTTTTGCAGGAGGTTCCGGCAGGCAAGCGGGGGCCGGTGCGGGTGCATCCGGATGGGTATTTAGTGTTTTCGGATGGTTCGCCGGTTCGGCTCTGGGGAGTGGCTTGGCATGAACATTATTTTCATACCCAGTTTGAAAAGCAGCCGCAGGGGGTTTGGAAGGAGGAACATGAGCGGGCGATCAAAACCTTGTCGGCGTTGGGGTGCAATTTTGTGCGTTGGCACGGTCTGGGCCGAGGCGTTTGGGATGCCCGGACCGGTCAATTCCACCAGAAGCGATGGGAGGCGGTGATTGACCCGGCCTTGGCCATGCTTTCCGAACAGGGGTTTTATCATCAGATGACGTTATGGTTTTTTTCGGATTTGTTGATGCCTCGGCAGTCGCTGCCGCCGGAGATTCGGGACGACGAAGATTGGCATCGGCGGTATCCGACCTATGCCGATTACCACCGTCAGAAGTGGGCGATTTTTTGCTATCAGCCGATGCTGCGTCGGATGCTGGACTTGCAGGAAGAGATTATGCGGCATGAGAATCCGCATCGGAAGATGCGGTATGTAGATGATCCCTCGGTGGTGATCGTGCAGCCGATCAATGAAGTCAGCCTCTGCCAAGCTTCTCCTGTGAATACGCCCCTATGGGACCCATCGCCGCCTCCGGACGGCAGACGGAACGTATTACCTGAGGGTGTGGAGAAGGCGTTTCAGGCGGAGTGGAACCAATGGTTGGTCAAGCGGTTTGGGAGTCGGGAGAAGCTGTTGGCGGCCTATCCGGGATTGGCCGAGGAGTGGAAGGCCTTGGGGGTTGGGGATGCGGACCCGGCCAAGGGGAATGTGCCCCTGCCGCCGCTTCGGCACCGTCTGGCGGGGAAGGCCAAACGCCAGGATGGGTGGTGGCATCGGGTGTATTTGGACTTTGTGATGGAGCGGGAGCGGGACTTCTATCGGGATTTTGCCCAGCGGATGCGCAAGTTAGGCTATCGCAATGCCGTGGCCGGGGATGCCGGGGGCGTCTGGCGCCAACAGTTGATCACCCATGCCGATCTAGAGGTTGGCTACGATTGCCATCATCCCTACACCGACTCCGAAGAGAGTGGAGATTTCTCCTTTGCGATGAATAATCCGTTCCCGCTCCAGACGCCGGATTTATTCTATGAGTGTCTTGCGGTGCATCAGTGGGGCAAAGCGGCGGTGGTTTCCGAATGGGGCGCCGGCACGGTCAGCCAATACCGCGCCATGTTGCCCATTTTGGTCGCTGTCGATAGTGCGATGCAACAGCGATCCGCCATAGCCGAGCATAGCTTCGGCTATCCGTTCATGCGGTGGGACTCGTTTTTAGGGGTCGGTCCGGGATTTGGCAATCTGATTGGCGATCCGGGACGGATAGCCACCTATCCAACGGCGGCGATGTTGTATCGGATACCGGAGGCGATTCAGGCGCCGCGTGGGTTCGCGGTGCAACTGTTTACCGACGAGGATTTGGCCACTCCGGTTTCGGGTCTGCAGGGATCGGAGAATGCGGGGCAATTTTTTGGGGTGTCGTATTTGGCCCACATGATGCGGGTGCGATGGGCGCGATGGGACGGCCAGAGCAGCCAGGTGCCGCCGGGGGATTTGTTGTATTTTCCGATTACTTCGGGCGTAGGCAACCTGAAGGCGTTGCCCGCGGACCGGAAGCTGTTTTTGGTTGTTCCGCCGGAGATCACGCATTCGGGTTGGCAGATTGTGCGGCCGTATGAGCGATTGGAGTCGCTATATCCTGGGGTACGATTTCAGCGGGGACGGTATCGGCTGCAGGTGAAGTTGGGCAATGGGTATGAGGGGCAGCGGGACGTGGAGGGGCGGTTGTTTGTGGTGGGCAGTTTGCCTAGCGGGGCCACTCTGATCGGTACGGACGAGAAGCGGCAGGTATGTTGGGCGTTTTATGACCGGCGGAGTTTGGTGGTATCGGATGGGGCGGTGCTGCAGGACCTGATTCCCGCGGCGTTGGACGAGGCGTTGAAGCAGTGGGGTATAGTTTCCACACGTACTGGCCTGCAGGGGCCCTGGGAGTTGGTCAGCAGCACGGGTCAGGTGCGTCGGAACTGGCGGGAGGGGTGGATTGTGGTGGATAGCGACTATGGCCAAGTGCTTATGGGAGATTTGAGTCGGGTGCGAGCGGGGCGGTATTTGGGGGTTTCTGGGAAACGGCAGGTGGGGGTAGTGACGCTGGTGCCGTTGGAGAAGAAGCCGATTCCGCAGGCCAGACGATGGTTGTTGACGGCGGTAGGGCGGGTGGCCAACCGGGACTACCAAGCGGTTTACAGCGGTCTGCAGGAGCCGTATCGGCTGAGCGGGGTTCGGCTTCAGGTAGGCAAGGGGCCAGCGGTTTGCGAGCCGTTGCAAGCGACGGCGATAGTGCAGGGATTGTCTTTGGGCAAGGTGCGTGTTTGGTCGTTGAACCCTGACCTGACGGTGAAAAAGCCGGTGTCGGCTACTTGGAGCAAAGGGCAACTGCAGATTCCGTTGGAGGAGGCCGAAAGCCTGTGGCTGCTGATCGAGGGGCTGTAAGCGGTGCCGGGAAACAAGGGAGGTGCTGGGGGATTGTCGAGCGTCTTGGAAGGGCCAAGGACTGCCGAATCGGACAGGTTGCTTTTGGGAGACGGCAGAGGTAGAGGTTATCTTAGGGGGCAGACCGGAAGACACACGATCTTTTACTTGCTAGCTTGATGGGTTTTTCCAGGAGCAGTGAGCGGCGGTGAGCACGGGAACTTGTTTTAGTGGGAGGAGGCGACCATAAAGAAGAAGCGGATTCGCAAAGAGACTTTTCTGGCGACGGTGCTATTGTTGCTTGTGGGCTTGTTAGGGATTGGGAGCTTGCTGTGGATTGAGGTACAGATTCCCGGTCCGAAGCCCGCCCGGGTAGCAAAGCGCCCGCCAACATCAGTTTCTACAGGAAAACAACCCAGAGGCCCTACCGATGGCCAAGTGATCAAAGCAGTCTTAGGGTGGGAAGTAAGGAGCAACAACTTGCTTCGTCGGGAGGCCTGGGTAAAGTTTGGGCAAGGTTTCCAGCAGCGGGGCGATGTCTGGATATGCGAGAGTGGGGGTGGTGATTATAGCGCCCGGTTGGGGCTGAGCCAACATGTTTGGCTCCATCAGCAACAGCCGGACCCGATCCTTGCTATTGCAGCCAGTAAAGCTGAGGGCGTGGAAGGTCCTGTCGAAGGCAACTATGCGGTGTATTTAGATATCCAATATCAGGACGGTACGTGGCTCTATGGACAACAGGCGGCTTTTTCTCCCGGAAGCCATGATTGGGAAGAGCGACGGGTGGTGGTGATTCCGGAAAAGCCGGTGCAATCGTTGAACATATATCTTTTGTTTCGCCATTGTCGGGGCAAGGTGTATTTCAAAGAGCCTCGGCTTTTTGTGATTCCCGCCAAGGAGAAGATATGTTTCTTTGAAGGGGCGCCGGTGCGGTTGGCGGCCAGGCCGACGGAAGGATTTCAGGTGCGGGATGTGGCGGCTGGCAGCGATTTTGTACGGATCGAGCGGGAAGCGTTGGGACTTCGGCTTCGAGCCAAGCAGACGCCAGGGCCGGAGGGTGTGCGCTTTTTCGATGTGCAACTGGAAGACGCCACCGGCAAAGACCGGGCGGTTACTTTGCTTTATGCCATGCGGATTGCAGGGGAGGCCCCTTCATCGGAAAACAAAAGTTCATCAGCTCGATCGGCGGATGCTGCTTCGGAGGGGCTGGTTTGGCTGGTCGATCCGCGGCGGGAGGAACCGATCCGGCCAGGCCGAGAATATCTGAATGCAAGCCGCTGGAACTGCGGGGCCACCGGCTACTTATCCCGGTATCCCTTGGGAGCGGTGCGGCGGGGCGCCGAGGGCTGGGCCATCGGCATCGACATGCAGCAGCCCGCCTTCTTCCGGATCGGCTATCATGGAACTACGGAAGAACTGTATCTGGCCTATGATATTGGTCTGACGCCGGAAAAACCTTCGGCCCAGGTCCGATTTTGCACGTTTCGCTTTCCGGCAGCGTGGGGATTTCGGTCGGCCCTGGCCAGGTATTACGAAATCTTCCCCGAAGCGTTTAGGTGCCGAACCCCGGAGCAGGGCCTTTGGATGCCCTTCGCCAAGATCAGCCAGGTCCAGGGCTGGGAGGATTTCGGCTTCAAGTTCAAAGAGGGCCATAACGAGACGGCCTGGGACGATCAGCATGGGATACTAACGTTCCGATATACGGAGCCGATGACCTGGTGGATGCCCATGCCGCCGCAGATGCCGCGGACCATGGAGGCCGCCTTGGCCGAGGCCAAACGCCTGGCCGACAAAGGCACCCCCCACGCCCAGGCCCTTTTTACCAGCGGTTTCCACAACGCCGAAGGCCAACTGCCGGCCCGCCTGCTGGATACCCCCTGGTGCAATGGCGCGGTTTGGAGCATGAACTCCATTCCCGGCATCCCCGGCCAATACACCGATTTTAACGTCAAATGGAACGAGCGGATTCGGGACTCGCTCTACGGCCCCCAGCGCAAAGCCGATTTGGACGGCGAATACATCGACTCCAGCGAAGGTTATGTAACCGATGAACTGAACTTCCGGCGGGAACATTTTCGGTTTGCGGAGCGCCCGCTTGCGTTCTGCCTGCACAGCCGAGGCCCGGCCATGTTCCGAGGACTGATCGTGTTTGAATATGTGCGGGCCATTGCTAAAGATGTTCACGGCATGGGCAAACTCATGATGGCCAACGGGGCGCCCACTCGGTTCTGCTGGCTCTGCCCGATGCTAGAAGTCATGGGCACCGAAACGGATTGGCATCGGCAGGGCCGATGGCAGCCGATGAGCGATCCGGAATTGCTCTACCGCCGGGCCCTGTGCAAAGGCAAACCCTATTGCTTCCTGATGAACACCCATTTTGACCAGTTCGGGCCGGAACTGGTCGAAAAATATATGAAGCGATCCTTGGCCTACGGCATGTTTCCGGGATTTTTCAGCCCGAATGCGTCCGGAGGACATTATTTCATCAGACCGGAACTCTACAACCGGGACCGACCACTGTTCAAAAAATATGTACCGTTGTGTAAACGGGTGGCCGAGGCCGGCTGGGAACCGATCCCGCTTGCCCGTTCGGATAACCCAAAGGTGTATGTGGAGCGGTTCGGCCAGAGGTATTTGACCGTGTTCAACGACAGCCGCGAGGTGCAAACGGTAAATATCCGGCTCGAGGGTCTCCAGCCGAGCCGACCGGAAACCCCCGAACTGGTCCACGGCGGCAAGGTGCTTTGGAAAGACGGCCAAACCACCCTCCGGCTGGACCCCGAAGATGTCGCCCTCCTGGACCTGCGACCGGAATAACCTATCCCCTTCGCAAAACCAAAGGCCAGCCATATGCCCGAAAACCAGGGACTTTGGTCTTTCTACGTTTTGCCCGTTTTGTGAAGATCAATAGTTCTTCATCGATCGATTTTTGAGGGACTTCCATAGGGTGGGGAAGGAAAGAAATCCGATAAAACCAGGGGGAGAAATAACGGGAGGAAAATCATAACCTAAAATCAAATAAATGGCCCCCCTGGCCGACAGGAAAAGGGAATTTGCACTTTTCGGGCGGGCATGGTAGGTTTGGTGAGCAGCGGAGTTAACAAAGGAAGGTCGGTGAATAAAAAATCTCATTCCGAATCGATTCTCCCGGAGCGGCAGGTGCCGGAGGCGGATTCCCGGCGGGAGTCCAAACGGTCCGGGCCGCTCCAACGTCTTTACCGGTGGGTGCTTCATTGGGCGGACACGCCCTACGGCACGCCCGCCCTTTTTGTGCTCGCCTTTGCCGAAAGCTCCTTCTTCCCGATTCCGCCGGATGTGTTGCAGATTGCCCTTTCGATCTCCAAGCCTCGACGCTCGTTTTATTATGCCCTGGTGAGCGGGATTGGATCGGTGGCGGGCGGGCTGGCGGGTTGGCTGATCGGCTTTGCCTTCTGGTCGGCCGTGGGAGATTTCTTCTACCGATATGTGCCCGGCTGTACACCGGAAAACTTTCACCGGGTGCAAACCCTCTATGAACAAAACGCCTTCTGGGCCATCCTGGGCGCTGCCTTCACGCCCATCCCTTATAAAGTGTTCACCATTGCCGCCGGCATCTTCCACATTTCGATTCCGGTCCTGCTGATCGCCTCCAGTTTAGGTCGGTTTGGCCGATTCTTTTTGGTTGCCTCGGCCATCTACCTGCTCGGTCCGGGCATCCAAACTTTGCTGGAGAAATACTTCGAGTGGGTCACCCTGGCCCTGTTTGTGCTGCTGGTAGGCGGCTTTCTGGTGATCAAGTATCTTTTTTAGCGCCCCAGCATGCAAAAATGTTCCCCCTTGGAACATTTTAGCCGCACAGAGGAGTCTATGTGTCATTCCTGCGTAAGCAGGAATCCAGGTTAATTTCCCCGGAAGCGGAAATCCCGCAATATGGAGTGTTTCTTTCTGGATTCCCGCTCTGGCGGGAATGAGACCCTCACCCGGGCTGCGGTGCAGGCCGGCCTCTCCCGCTAGGGGAGAGGCAAGCATTGGACCTGGCAAGCAGCTCCCTCCAAGGCCATTTTCATTCCGCTCACATGGTCGCCCCCTACGGATTCCCGGCGGCGGCCTTGTCCGGGTAGATGACCAGTTCGATCCGGTGGTTGCGTTGTTGGCCTTGGGGGGTGGCGTTAGAGACCAGGGGGAAATTACTGCCGTGGCCGGAGACTTCCAATTGGTCGGCCCGAAGGGGAGTCTGAGCCACCAGAAAATCAAAGACCGTCATGGCCTCGGCATAGGAGAGATGGTGGAGCGATCGCCATGGCGAGCCGGGCGGCAAACCGATTTTGCCCACATGCCCCTGGATGCCGATCCGGTGATCGGGGAAGTCGCGGACGATTTCGTGGGCCACGGCAGCCAGCAGTCGGACGCCTTCGGGCGTGAGCCGCCCGTCCATCTGGGGGAAGAGCGTTCCGCCCGGCAGTTCGATCCGAATCAGCTCCCCGTCTTGCCGGACCGACACCCCCGGCAGGTTCATGCCGGGAAGCCGTTGGACGAAGCTGTTGTTGGGCTCAATCGGCACGCTTCCCCGCCGCTGCAAGGAGGCGCTGAGGGCCTGGACCTTGGTTTCGGCGGCTTGTTGATCTTGGCGGGCCTGGGCCAGTTGACGTGTCAGACTGGCCAGTTGTTCTTTCAGGGCGGCCACTTGGGCTTCCGCCGCCTGAGCACGCTGTTGGGCCTGGGCTAAAAGCACATCTTTTTCTTGATTGTCTCGGTCCAGCGCATTGGCCCGATGTTGGAGTTCTTCCGCCTGCCGCGAAAGAGCCATCTGCTGTTGTTGGAGCTGTTGGAGTTGCCCCTTAAGGACCAGGGCGTTTTCAGCGCAGCCTGCCAAAACCGCCACCAACAGGCACCCCAAAACCCAGAGGGGCTTACCCTGCTTGGGGAACACAACCCCCTCTATTGAGGGGTTTTGCCCGCCAAACCTACCCACCACGCCCAATTTCCTCTCCAAATAGGGGGCAGGATCGTACCAAGTTCGTTTGCCGGTTACAAGGCAGTTTTTTGCAAAACGGCAGGTCCTAAAACTGGTAAATCGTATTTTGGACTGTATCGCACCCGCCAACCCCTACCGATAGGGGGTAAAAATCGGATCAGCCCCCCTGATGGTGGTAAGTTCTGACGGTGGATACACGTCCCCTTCATCTTTAATTCTGCCAAAAACGGTGGTTCTGCGAAAACCGGCAGGTTAATTCCAAACTAATATGGGGTATCAAACCATCTGTTAGAGGGTATTTCGAGGCTGCCTCGAAACCTCTGTTTACCCGTATTTTGGATTTCGGCAACTCCAGACACCGGAAGACATTTGCCAATTCTTGGCCGGCAAACCCGGAGGAAGTTTTACATCCGCTAGGATTGTCCGAACCGAGAGACTTGTTCTGTTCGGCGTGGGGAGCAGTTCGTGCACAATCCGTGTATCCCGACGTTTGGGGGAAAGGCCGATTCCTCTTTGGCGGTTTAACCGATTCGACCGAGGGCGGAAAGAGCCGGCCCAGGCCAGTTCGGCTCTTCCTTGCCCAGCGGGAAAGCCAGGTAAGAGAGTCTCCCGAAATTGGCAGCCGGATGCCACCCCCCCAACCGTTTCCCCACCTTTCGGGTTTATTAAAGTACTCATTTTGTGGGGGATTGGCAGTCTGGGGATCGCCGGTTGGTGGTCCATCCGGGTAAAAACAGAATTCCAGGATAACCTCAAAGAGTTTGTATCCGCCTAGCAGGGAGTATTTATCACCCTACAAGAGGGGTATTAGGCAGGTACAAAGAAAGCCAGGGCGATGGAGAAGCTTCATCTAGGGCAACCCAGTCCACCTACTCCCCACACGATCAGGGGGAAAGAATTTCCCTCTATCGAGGGTTGGTGTTTGGTGGAATTGGCATCCCAGAGCGAGTTGGCCGAGCTTTACCGTGCTCGGCCTGCCGTGGCCGCTCCGGATCGACCGGCCGGATATGCCCTGAAAGTGCTCCGGCCAAAATGGGAGTCCGATCCCCGAGCCCGGGAGGTCTTTCGCCGAGAGATGCTCCTGGGCCGATTGGTTCGGCATCCGCATCTGGTGGCGGTTTTAGGGGGTCAGATCCATCGGCCGCCCATTTATGTGATTACCCCTTGGTTGGAGGGGAAGACGTTGGCCCAATCTCTGGCCGGGGGGTGGCAACCGGATTTGCCGGTGGCCCTATGGATTGTCCGGCAAGTGGCCGAAGCGCTCCAGGCCCTGAATCGGATCGGTTGGATGCACGGGGATATCAAACCGGAGAATATCCATCTCGGCCCGAGCGGCCATGTAACGGTATTGGATTTAGGATTTGCTCGTCGGCCCAAAGCAGCGAGCAATGCCTTAGACTGTTGCGTAGCGGGCAGTTGGGCGTATTTGGCCCCGGAATGGAGCACCAATGTATATAGGCCCGACATCCGGAGCGATCTCTATAGTCTGGGGGTGGTGCTATTTCAGATGCTTTCCGGCCGGTTGCCGTTTGAGGCGGATAGTCCATCGGATCTGATGCGGATGCATCGGCAGGAGCGGGCGCCGGATCTGCGTGGACTGGTGCCGAAAGTGCCTCCGGGAGTGGCCCAGTTGGTGCAGTCGTTATTGGCTAAGGAGCCCCTCCGCCGCCCCCAGACGCCGGAAGAACTCATCGATCGGCTGGTCCGGCTGGAGATCAAGACATTTGCCCATCGGCGTTGGCCGCTGGAACCGATCCCCGAACCCGGCGTACAACCGACCCAGACCAGCTCCCTTCCCATCCCCGTGGTCGTACCGTCCGGAAAGGGATAAACCTCGGATTCCGTCTGATCGGTTATTGGCTGATCCGATAGAGGGCGAAGTCCTCGTTGGTCCAGACGAGTTGAAGCCGGTGGGAATATCGGGCGACGAAATCGGCCAGCCATTGGATGATCTCCGGTTTTTCTGCACCTTGCATGGCTTCGGGCCGACGTACCACCACCAGAAACCGGGCCTGGATTTGCCGAAGATAGGCCCAGAGTTCCTCATCGGTTTGGACCGGATGATAGGCCGCACAGCGCCGGTCGGTCAGCAGGGCGAAGGCGCGTGGTTTAATGAATATCAGAACATCTTCCGGCTGGGTATGCTGTGGGACCGCATGGAAAAGCTCTTGGGAGGTGGGCCGTCCGATTCCTTCGGGCAATGGCCCGGTTGGCCGACTGGCCAAACTACTTCCATAACAGAGGAGGATGGCCCCGGCCAGCCCGGCGCCGATTGCCCCCGGTAGAGGGAGCCGCCGGCCCAGCCGAATCCCGCCCCACCGATGGCCCAATTCTTCCAGACCCAGCCAGGCATAAAAAAGCCACAAGGGTACCAACGGGTCCAGCATCCGGAATCCCTGATAACTGGGCCAAAGGACTACGGCCGTTCCGTACAGCAGGGGAAAGATTTCCCGCACCGATACGCTGCGCCGGCATTGGCCCCAGTAGCCTATCAGGGCCAAAAGGGAAACTACACCGGCTATGACTCCGGCCAGCGGTTTGGAAAGAGGATTTCGCCAGAAGGCGGCCAATTGCCGGGCGTAGTGCACCGTATGGGCAGCCCAAACGGTCGGATCCGGCGAAACTTGATCCCAATAGCCGGAAATACCTGGCACCAAAAGCGTCGTGCTCCCGGCCAGGAGGAGGAAGAGCATGGTGGCCCAGCAGGTGGCAGTTCGGAGGCGTCGGTGCCGAAGCCACTCGGCCAGCAGGACGGCCGCCCAAAGCACCAGCCCGACGGTTCGGGTGGCAAAGGCGGCCCATGCAGCCGCCGCAGTGGCCAAATACCAGAGGAGAAGCCGTTGATATGAACATTTTTCTATATCTACCCGGGCAAGGCGCCCCCCCGCTGGTTCTCCCCTCAGACTGCCCTTTTGGTCCCAATCGGCGGACTGCTTGCCAGCCGGAATCTCGGCCCCGGATTGTTCCCCTGCCACACCGGAGCAGGAAACGGCCGGCCCTTGGACCGTTTGAATTTTGGCCGCGTTGGCACTTTCCATCTTGGGCCCCGCATCTTCCCCCGTTGCATCAGGACGATTCCGGTCGAAGCGGGGGGGCCGATGGGCAGCCCCCTCCGCCTGCTCCAGGAAGACCAATGCCAAATAGAGCCACATCAAAAAAGGCAAATCGGAGCCGATCGCATTCGTCTGATCCAAAAAGAAATGATTCAGTCCCAGCAGGGCGACCAGCAGAGCCCGCACCGGCAGCGGCATCCAGGGACGAAAATACCAGGCCGTGCCAGCCAACCCGATCAGTAAACATATAATCATGACAATTTTCAACGCTGTCCAATTCAGTCCCCACAGCCGCCAGACCGGTGCCAACAGCACCGGTGTGCCGGGCGGGTAGGCGGGCGGCCCGATCTGCGGATAATGCGGATTGTAAATATACCCGGTTGCCGCATACGGTCGGCCCTCCGCCAGATTCCGGGCATGCATCAGATACTGCGCAAAATCATCCCCCCACGGGTGTCCCGGACGCTGAAAATACCCATGCACCAGGCCGATGGCCCCTAACAGCACCCCGAACAGGAATACCTCTTTCCAATCGGACGGGCTAGAGGTTCCGAGAACCTTTCCATTCATCCCGAGGCTTTTCCAAACAACGGAATCGTTCTATCGGCCCTGTTCCCATTGTCCATGAAACGCTTCCCAGGAAGCAAAACTTAAGGTAATATTTTAACCGAATCCAACGGGCTAGGTGCCCCCGCTGCGCACGGAGCAGGCCAGGCTTGTTGCCGCTCAGACGGGAAACCAGGCACTAGGGACTTTCTATTTTCTGGATTCCCGCTTTCGCGGGAATGACACGCTGGGTTTTGCTCCCCGGCGGGAGAGGCGAATTTTGCTTCATTCGGCTAACATGTTGCCAAAACTCCAGGAACCAAATCATAGGAGACAAATTTGACTGTATCCACCAGAAGTAATGACCCCACTCTGGAGGGTTCGGGGCCATTCTTGCCCCCTACAAGTGGAGGGGCCTGGCCGGGCGGATACAGTCAAACTAATCCACGGAACACCCTCACGAACCGATGAGGCCGGTCGGCCGGCATGTTCGATAGGTCTTCGAAAACTGTAGAATGAACGCCCATGGCATCCGAAACCTGAGAGCCCGGTATGTGTTTCCGGTTCTGGGGCCGCCGATTCCGGACGGCCTGGTCAGCCTGGCCGGTGATCGGATTATGGCGGTGGGACGCCGGCCGATCTCGGGGCCGGCGGAAGACCTGGGTTCGGTAGCCCTTTTGCCCGGCTTGGTGAACGCCCATACCCATTTGGAGTTTAGTTTCTTGGATCGTCCGATCGGACAGCCGGGCATGGCGTTTTCCCAGTGGGTTCGGCTTGTGGTGGAGCAATTTCGTTCCCCCGCTTCCCACAACGAAAAAGCAGAGGCTCTGCCCGGGGCATCCTCGTTGGAAGGGCAAAAAGACTCGGCTTGGGCACCGTCCGGCAGGACAGCAGCAGCCGGTGGGACAGAGGGAAAAGCTGCGGAGGCGATTGTGCGGGGGTTGGGGGAGTTGATCCGGACGGGCACGACCGCGGTGGCCGACATCGTCCCGCCCAGTTTACCCGCTCACTTGTGGAGCCAATCGGGCCTGAAAGCGGCCGTGTTCGTGGAGCTTCGGGCGCCAACGGCCCGTCGGGTCCCTTTAGCCCTCCAGGCAGCCCAGCAGGCGATCTCCGCCTGGCAAACCGGTACGGAGAGTTCCTCCGCCGGCGGCCCGGATGGCGGGGTGCAATTGGGCCTCAGTCCCCATGCCCCTTATACGGTCCGACTGGAGCTTTTGGAAGCGGCCATTCGGCTTGCCCAGCAGTACCGGCTGCCGGTGGCTATGCACCTGGCAGAATCCCTAGAAGAAATCCAATTGCTCCAAAGCGGCCAAGGTCCGCTGCGCAGGTTGCTGGAAGAGCTGGGCCAATGGGAGCCGGGGGTGGTTCCGGCGCCGTGTCGGCCGCTGGACTATCTTCGGCAATTGGCCAAGGCGGACCGGGCGCTGGTGATCCACGGCAACTACCTAGACGAAGAGGAGTGGGCCTTTTTGGCCGAGCATCGGCAGCGGATGGCGGTGGTCTTTTGTCCCCGTAGCCATGCCCATTTCGACCATCGGTCATATCCGCTGCTGGAGATGCTCGCCTGGGGCCTGCGGGTGATCCTGGGCACCGATAGCCGGGCTTCCGCACCGGATACGGATATGCTTGCCGAAATGCGCTGGGTAGCGGTCCAGTTTCCCCAGCTTGCCCCGCAAAGGATTCTGGAATTGGCAACACTGGAAGCAGCCCGTGCCCTGGGGTGGGGCGAACAGTTGGGCGCCTTGGCACCTGGCCGACGTGCCGATCTGGTGGCCGTGGCCTTACCTGAGCAACAAAGTACAAATGATCCCTATGAACTCCTGTTGGGCAGCGATCTGCCGGTGCTGGCCGTCTGGATTGCCGGGCAAAAGGTCTTCCCGGCTAGGGAACCCGCTTCCTGCCCACCATGACCTGTTTGCCGGAGGTGTCCGAGATGTCGGAAGGGAATCTGCCGACCATTGACCCGATCCAAGGGGATTTTTGGGTGCTTACCGGGCCGACGGCCAGCGGCAAAACCGAAGTGGGCTTGTCATTGGCGGAACTGCTGGGGGCCGAAATCCTCTCGATGGATTCCATGGCCGTTTATCGGGGCATGGACATCGGCACGGCCAAGCCCACCCGCCAACAGCAAGCGCAGATTCCCCACCATCTGATCGACCTGATCGAGCCGCACGAGGAGTTCAGCCTAGCCCAGTATCTGACGGCTGCCCACCGATGCGTGGCGGAGGTGCGAAGCCGGGGCCGAACGCCGCTTTTTGTGGGCGGCACGCCGCTGTATCTGAAGGCCCTGCTGCGGGGCATTTTCCAAGGTCCCCCCGCCGATCCGCAGTTCCGGCGTCGGATGTATGAGGAGGCGCAGCGGTTCGGCCATGAACATTTGCACCGACGATTGGCCCAGGTGGACCCGGTGGCCGCCCGGCGTCTGCATCCGCACGATCTGCGGCGGATCATCCGGGCCTTGGAAGTGTACGAAAAAACCGGTGTTCCGATTAGCACCTGGCAACAGCAGTTCGACCGTGCCCGACCGGCCGATCAGTGCCGGGTCTTTGTGCTCCATTGGCCGACGGAGCAGTTGGACCAGCGTATCCACCGCCGTGTGGAGGCCATGTTTGCGGCCGGCTTTGTCGAAGAGGTCCGCCGTTTAAAGGCCGGGCCGAAAGGCCTGGGCAAAACCGCCCAACAAGCCGTCGGCTACCAAGAAGTGCTGGAATACCTGGACGGCGTGCGGGACCTTGCCGACACGATCGCCCTGGTCCAACAGCGGACCCGCCAATTTGCCAAGCGGCAGCGGACGTGGTTCCGCAGCCTGAGCGAATGCCGCTTTGTGCCGATGCAGGAACCGGTGCTGCCGGCTGCTGTAGCCCGCCGCATCGCCGCCGAAGGAGCCATCCTCACTGGCCGTCCGGGTCAAGCTTCTCCGGCCGGAGGGCCATAGAGAGGGGGTTTGGGGATCAACTGCCGAAGGCACCTGAACAAAGGCTCATCTTCGGCGGCGGGTGCGGCCTGCGCGGCGACGGGCTCGGGCAGGCCGCGTAGCTTGTTCGATCTCCGCCTCCGACAGTCGTTTGCCCAGTTGTTGGCGAAGTTGCAGGATGCGGTCCCGGATGGCTGCGGCCCGCTCAAACTCCAGCGCCTCGGCCGCCGCGTACATCTCCGCTTCCAATTCGTTCAGGTATTCTTCGGTGATGTATTCGGTTTCGTCGTGTCGGCCGACCATGGCGTGGCTGCGTGCACGGGCTTCCACCTCCGCTTCGATCCCCTCCCGGATGGCTTTTCGGATCGTTTCGGGAGTGATGCCGTGCTGGCGGTTATATTCCTCCTGCAACCGGCGGCGTCGGCGGGTTTCTTCGATCGCCCGCTGCATCGACTCGGTTACCTGATCGGCATAAAGGATCACCTTGGCGTTGACGTTCCGGGCGGATCGGCCGATCGTCTGAATCAGCGAGGTGGAGCTTCGCAAAAAGCCCTCTTTATCGGCATCCAGGATCGCCACCAGGGAGACCTCCGGCAGGTCCAGGCCTTCCCGCAGGAGGTTAATGCCCACCAGCACGTCAAAGGCCCCACTGCGGAGGTCCCGGAGCAGTTCCACCCGTTCAAAGGCGTCCAGTTCACTATGAATCCATTTACAGCGGATGCCTTGCTTGGCCAGGTAGTCGGCCAAATCCTCGGCCAATCGCTTGGTCAGTGTGGTAACCAGCACGCGCTCGCCGGCGGCGGCACGCTGGCGGATTTGTTCGATCAGATGCGGAATCTGCCGACTGGCCGGGACCACCTCGATCTCCGGGTCCAGTAGCCCCGTGGGCCGAATGATCTGTTCGACCACCCGGCCGCCCGATTTTTCTAGTTCATACGGCCCCGGTGTGGCCGACACGTAAATGACCTGGTTGATCTTCGATTCCCATTCCTCGAACCTAAGCGGGCGGTTGTCCAGGGCGCTGGGAAGCCGGAAGCCGTGTTCCACCAAGGTAAGTTTCCGGTTATGGTCCCCATGGTACATGCCACGGATTTGCGGAATGGTTACATGGGACTCATCGACAAAAAGCAGGAAATCGTCGGGGAAGAAGGCGAACAGGGTATCGGGCGGCGTGCCGGGTGGTCGGCCGGAAAGCGGACGACTGTAATTTTCAATCCCCGGACAATAACCCACCTGCTGAAGCATTTCCAGATCGAACCGGGTTCGGGCCAGCAGACGTTGGGCTTCCAGCAATTTGCCCTGGCTTCGCAGCTCGGCCACGCGCTCGTCCAATTCCCGGCGGATTTCTTCGATGGCCCGTTGGATGCGGTTTTCCGGCAGGACGAAATGTTTAGCAGGATATATGTACACTTCCTCCAGCCGCTGCAACACCTCCCCGCTTACCGGGTGAATGAGCGAAAGCTGTTCGATCTGGTCGCCCCAGAACTCAATCCGCACCGCCGACTCGTCGTAGGTGGGAAACACCTCCACGCAATCGCCCCGCACGCGGAACTTCCCCGGTTCAAAGGCCACGTCGTTCCGCTCGTACTGGATGCCCACCAGACGCTGGAGTACCTCGTCCCGGTCCGCCATTTGCTCCACCCGAAGCGGAATCATCAACTGGCGATAATCTTCTGGAGAGCCGATGCCGTAAATGCACGACACGCTGGCCACGATGATCACATCGCGTCGGCTGATCAGTGCACTGGTGGCCGCCAGCCGAAGCCGCTCGATCTGCTCGTTGATCGAGGCGTCCTTCTCGATATAGATGTCCCGCTGGGGGATGTAGGCTTCCGGCTGGTAGTAGTCGTAATAGCTGACAAAATACCGCACCGCATTGTAGGGGAAAAATTCTTTGAACTCGGCATAGAGTTGGGCGGCCAGCGTCTTATTGTGCGACATGACCAGCGTGGGCCGTTGAACCGCCTGGATCACATTGGCCATGGTAAAGGTCTTGCCCGAACCAGTAACCCCCATGAGCACTTGGTGTTTGAGGCCCCGGCGCAGACCATCCACCAGCGCCTGGATGGCCTGCGGCTGATCACCGGCCGGTTGGAATGGACTTACCAGCCGAAACATCCCGCCCGAATCATGCATTGCCGATGGCCTCCTACTAGACCCCGGAAAGCAGTAGCCCCGCATCGGGGAAGTGTTCCTGGGAGTCTATGATCTATCCTATCGGATTCCGAGGGGAGAGGGAATCGGAAAAGGAGGTCCATTTTAGCCGAATGAAGCAGGCCGATGTGTCCTTCCCGCCCCCCTGTGTCATTCCTGCGAAAGCAGGAACCCAGGCCCCCCCTGTGTGCCGCCCCCCTGTGTCATTCCTGCGTAAGCGGCAGTCCAGTACGCCTCTCCCCACCGCGGGAGAGG
>Ga0209017_10000921_pt1 | contig 25490 bp, 21 predicted proteins | sample YNPBryunderm2012_FD_185812 | JGI IMG/M metagenome (GOLD analysis project Ga0209017, IMG submission 185812) | Anoxygenic and chlorotrophic microbial mat microbial communities from Yellowstone National Park, USA - YNP Bryant MS undermat 2012... ...
CGCGTCGGCCTCGCTCTCCAATTCGCTCGACCAGGGGTCGGGGAAACCGCCGGCCTAAAAGGGACAAGGCTCCTTCGCTCGATCCCGGACACCTAGGGAAGCGGAATCGCCTGGGTGTGAAGTTCTCAGCCTCATCCGCCCCACGCGGGCCGGGCCGAACAGCCGGATCCGCCTGGGTGCGCAGGAAATCGCGCTGGGCCCTAATCCGCGCGATCTGCTCCAGACCGCAGAAGCAGGGCCTCAAGCCTCTGCGCGGCAACCGTCCCGGGAATCCAACAAGCCCAGCTCCTGCAGCCGGAGCCGGCTGCCCTCAGGCGACTCATGTACCCAGCCCCGCCACCCGCGCGCCAAGCCCGCCTCGACGTTCTCAGGCCGATCGTCCAAGTAGACAATCTCAGGTCCCCGGCGGCCCGAAAGCCGCTCCAAGGTTTCGTACATGCCGGGCGCCGGTTTCATGGAGCGCACCTCATAGGAAAGGATGCATCCGTCAAAATCTTGTACGAAAGGAAAGTGCTGGCGGATGTGTTCCATGGCCAGGTCGTTGGTATTGGAGAACAGCCAGGTGGACACCCCCCTCCGCCGCAAGGCGCCATGCACCGCCACCATCGGATCGATGGGCCAGAAGATGTCAGCAAAACATCGTCCGAACTCCTCCAAACTGCCCGTAAAGCCCGTCTGCTGGCGGATGGCCTCGTAAAACTCCTGTCGGCTCATCAGCCCTGTCTCATAGCGCGACAAAAGCGGGGACTGCGCCAACACGGCCTGCACGGCTGCCTCATCCAGCCGGCTGCGGGCGGCGATGCGCCGTGCCGCAACGGCATAATCGAAGTCCAACAGGACTTTTCCCAGGTCGAACACCACGATGGGAGCGGGAGAATTCATGGCGGAAACATGGAGAGTCCGGGCAAAGTTCGTCCAAGAGAGCTCTAGGTCATTTCACGACGTCCCTGAAGGGCGTGTCCGAGCGTCAGCTCGTCGGCATATTCGAGGCCCGTGCCAGCGGGCAAACCATGGGCGATGCGGGTGATGCGGAGGCCGGGCCGTGCCAAACGGCGCGCCAAATAATGACAGGTAGCCTCGCCTTCCACGTCCGTGCCCAAAGCCAGAATGACCTCGCGGATCGGCTCGCTCTGAAGTCGTTGCTCAAGCTCGGCAATCCGGAGGTCTTGCACTTCCACGCCTTCCAAGGGCGAGAGGCGCCCCCCCAAGACATGGTAGCGGCCCTGATAGCTGCCAGACTTTTCAATGCTCAGCACGTCCGTAGCGCGTTCGACCACACACAAAAGTGAGGCGTCGCGCCGGGGATCGGTACACAGAACACAAGGCGAGATCTCCGTCAGGGCACCACACTGGGAACAGGGCTGGACCTGCCGGCGCGCCTGCTGAATGGCCTCGGCCAGTTGTTGCGCCAGCTCGGGCTGGCTTTGCACCAAAAACAGGGCGATGCGCTCAGCCGAGCGCCGGCCAATACCGGGCAAGCGCGTCAGCACGCTCACCAGAACGCTCAGAGACTGGGGCCAAACCGTCATCGGCCAATCAATGTGCCCCACCGGGGAATGCCCCGGCGGGCCGCGCTGGGAAGCTACATCAACCCCGGGATCGAAAAGCCCGAAGTGACCTTGGCCATCTCGGCGTTGGCTAGATCCCGCGCCTGCGTCAGCGCCTGATTCACCGCACTGAGAATCATGTCCTCCAACAGCGTCACGTCGGCGGGATCTACCGCCTGGGGGTCGATTTTGAGGCTGACCAGGGTCCCGTCACAGCGGGCCACCACTTTGACGGCGCCGCCGCCACTGCTGGCTTCCACCGTGCGCTGCGCCAGTTGCGCCTGCACCTGTTCGATTTGCTGCTGCAGGCGCGCGGCCTGCTTGATCATTTTTCCCAGACTAGACATGGATGTTGTTCTCCTGCGGGCCAGCCCAGGCCCCGGCCCCAAGGCCGGAACCCACGCCCGCGACAAGCGTTCAGCGCCCCGGACTCACCAACCGTGCCTTGAACATTTCCAACGCCTGCTGGATGAGCGGATCGTTCTTGAAATCCTCGACCCGCACCGGCTCGGACGGTGTCGGAGGGGAAGAGGCCGCAGACTTGGTCCGCGTACCCCGCGGGCGACCTGCCGGCTGAGTCTCTGGCGCTTCCTGAGGGGCCCCCGCCAGGACAGCGGCACCAGCCTGCGCGGCTGAGCCCGCCGGAGGGCCCGACGGAGGTCCCGGAGTCGCGGTGCCACTTGCCCGCTCCTCCACGACGAACTTCACCTGCGTTCCGGGCGCACCCAACTCCTGCAACTTGGTGGCCAACAGATCGTGCGTCTCCGGCACATCCACCAGGTCCCGAAACGTGCTCCATTCCGCCGCGAAGCCGATGAGCAAGATTTTCTGTTCCCAGCGCAGGGGCTGCGCGTATTGCAGCCAGTTGCGCAAGAAGGGCTTGAGTTTGCCGAGCTCGTCCAGCAATCGGGTCCACAACGTGGACAGATCGTTTGCCCCGCCCTGGGAGGCTGAGTGGGTCGAGGGCTGCGCGGTGGGGTCTGCCGATGTCCCCAGTGCGCTCTGGGGGCGCGGCACAGGTTCCGTAGGGCCCGAGTTTCGGGAAGTCACCGGCAAGGGCTGGAGGTCCGTTGCAAAGGCCGCCGAGTCACCGGGCACGGGCGGTTCCGAGCTGGACGCGCCCGGAAGCGGCGCCGGTGCACCGGCCTCGCGCAACTGCCGCAACTGTTCCAGCACGCTGGCCAAGCTGACGGCCTGCCGGGCCTCCAAGGCACGCAACAGCGTCACCTCCAAGAGGATCTGCTTGGAAGCGGCCTCGCGCAACCGTCCCTCGGCATGGACCAGCACCTCCACAATCTGACTGGCCCCTTCCCAGGTAGTTCGGGCGGCCTGTTGCTGCAGGGCGGCTCGCTCGGTTTCGGAAACGTCCAGTAGATCGGGATCGCCTCCGGTCAGATGCCACACCATCAGGTTGCGGAAATGAACGAGCAAATCATTCAGCAACCGGGCAGGATCCTTGCCCTGAGCCAGCAACTGGTCCACCAACCGCAACACCTGGCTGCGTTGGCCGCTCACGATCGCCTCCGCCAAGCCCAGAAGCTGGTCCCGTGCAGTCAATCCAAACATGGCCAGCACGTCCGCTTCCTGGATCCGCTGCCCGCAGAAACTGATCAACTGGTCCAGCGTCGACTCGGCATCCCGCAACCCTCCGTCGGCGCCGCGGGCGATCGCGAAGAGGGCGGCTTCCTCGATCGTCACGCCTTCGACCCGGGCAATGTGGGCCAGATGTTTGACGATCAATGCGGTGGGAATCCGCCGCAGATCGAAACGTTGACACCGCGACAAAATGGTGGCCGGTACCTTTTCCGGTTCCGTGGTCGCGAACATGAATTTGACGTGGGCCGGCGGCTCTTCAAGGGTCTTCAACAGGGCGTTGAAGGCCTCCTTGGTGAGCATGTGAACCTCGTCAATGATGTAGATTTTGAAGCGCGACTGAGCCGGTGCATAATGAACCGTCTCGCGCAGGCCGCGGATTTCGTCGATGCCCCGGTTGCTGGCGGCGTCGATTTCCAGCACATCCAACGACCGGCCCTCGGCAATTTCACGGCAGCGCGGGTCGTCGTCAGAAAAGTCCACCGTGGGGCCGTGGGTGGCATTGAGGCACTTGGCAAAGATGCGGGCGATGGTGGTCTTGCCGGTGCCGCGCGGACCGCAAAAGAGGTAGGCGTGCGCAATGCGGTTCTGCGCAATGGCATTGGCCAGGGTCCGCGTGACATGGTCCTGACCCACCACCTCGCTGAAGCGTTGCGGTCGGTACTTGCGCGCTATGACCTGATAGGACATGACCCAGTTTCAAGGCCGGCCGGTTGCCTGACGGAAAGCGCCAGGCAGCCGGCCCGGAAATTTCAGATGCCAGGGAAACCACGGCAGATGCAGAGCAAACTACCGTTGCTGCCTTCCGGCCCTGGCGGGGTTTGTTTGTCCACATTCCGTGGGCCCTGGCACCGCTCACTGTGAGCCAGCCGGGCCTACGCTTCAAGTGGAAGATTCGGCCCGAACGGCGCGTTTCCGTTTTCGGTCGCCTGACCAGACGGCTGTGCAGGAGCAGCAGGGGCCCGCGCTGATTGCGGCAGAAAGTCTCCAAAACCCACCAGAGCTTCCTCCTTGGCCGGAGCCCCAAACGGGCCGCGCGCAGTTCGGGGCCAGTTTTGTCAGACCCGTTTGCCAACCAGTTGGAACCAAGGGCCGAGGCCAGGGGCAACAGCAGCTTCCATCAGCTCCCCGGCGAAGGAACGGCCGCAGCTACAGCCTCGGAAGATTGCGGCCCGGGCTGGCGCCGGAAGCTCCGCCATTTCTCCAAAGGCAGTAACCCCAGAGCAATCACGGCCAATTGCGTCGCGTAGAACAACAGCAGCCACCGAAAAGCCGCATCCATGAAGCCGTAGGAGTGCAAGCCAATGCCCAACATGTTCGTTCCGAACCAGGAAAAGGCCGTCACCACGTTGCCGAAGATTGCCATGTTGGCCAAACCACGCGCCCGAATGAGGCCACCCCACCGGGCGTGCAAGATGGCCGCACACCACAATACGATCATGAGCGCACCGTTCTCCTTGGGATCCCAGCCCCAGAAGCGCCCCCAGGACTGGTCGGCCCAGATCCCCCCGAGCACCGTGCCGGCAAAGCTGAACAGCGTACCAAAACAAATCACGGCATAAATCATCTTGGCCAGGGCATGGCCGACCGTGGCAGCCGCCATGTCGTCCGGACCGAACGGGCGAGGATGCTGACGTGGGGCCCGTTCGGCTCCGCGTAGCGGGTGGGCCAGCAACGGGGTAAACACCCCCAACACTACATACAGAATCCCCAGAAAACCGGCGAAAAAGACCGCCGCATAGCCCAACGTGATGGTGATCACGTGGGTGGCCAGCCAGAAGTTGCTGTCCAGAACGGCCCGCATCATCTCCATGGTGTCGCCTCCCAGGGCCAGGTTGTGCGCGATCAGCAGGGTCACAAAACCGACAAGCGCCGAGGCAGCCACACCCAGTCCCATGCGATAGGCCCGTTCCACACCCACCCCCAGCAGCGTCACAGCCCAACCCACAAACACCGCCGAAGAATACAGATTGGTCACGGGCGGGCGGCGTTCCAGCCAAACACGGAAGGCCAGCCCGGCCGTGTGGACCGCCACGGCCAGCAACGCCAGCAGAAATGCGGAGCGCCGGAGACTTTCACTCCAGGCCGGCATGGCCTGTACCGTCAGCATCGCGCCCGCCGCCAGCAGAAACGCGAACATGTAAATGATCATGGCATGCAGGAAGGCCTGCAATTGGTTGTACCAAAATTCCGCCCGGCTCTTCCGCAGTTCAGCCGGCGCGTGGAGTGCCAACCAGTCCCGGTACTCGGCCACCGCCCGGTTGAACCGAGCGGCATCCTGCTGCCGATAAGCCGTGGCCATTTCCGCCAGCCAGCCCACCGAGGGTGGAAGAGTTCCCCCCGTCAGTCCGATTTCAAAAAGCAGTCGTCCCAGATTGTGCCAATGCTCCCGCGGCGCCTGCGAACTGGGAGGTGGCACCACCCAGGGATAGGCCAATTGCGCCATGACGTCGTAGCGTTGCAGAAACCCCACCAACCGATCCAGGGCCTCCCGGTCATACTCGCGGCCGGCCTGCCGTGCGCGCAGGGCAGCTAGCCCGGGCCCGATGCTCTCCTGGAAAGCCTTCAATTCAGCCGCCATATCCTCAGTCCCCTCCGGCTGCAGGGTGAATTTCAGGCGGCGGTAAAGGGCCACTGCATTGAACAACTTGACCACCTGGCGTTGGTAAGCCGTGCGCGCCAGGGCTTCCACCCCCATGGCCTGGCGACCTTCCGCTTCAATCCGCCCCAACACGTTGGTTAGGTCGTTGTAAGCGAAGTATCGCAAGCCAGATTTTTCCACGCCCTTGTCCTGAAGATTCAGTTCACCGAGCAGCTCCGGATGATGAATCAGGAAGACCGGACGCGTGTCCGCCACCTCGGGCCGGGTCATTACCTCTAACAACCACTCGGCACCCCGCAACTTGGGCGGATGTTTCCAAAATTCGTAACCCTTTTTCTCCGCCAGGGGCACAGAGGCAGTCCCGCGGATTTGCAAAAGGCTGTTCCGACCCAGTGAGTCAAAGGGCTGAACCCGTCCGTTGGCCAGCACCGGCAGTCGCCCGAACTCCTGCAGGTGAAATTCCCCTTCCGGCCGGGGCAACAGAATGGCCACAATGTCAGCAGCAAACACCGCCAACAGGGCCCAGGGCATGACTTTCAGAAACCACGCTTTCATGGCTGCGCCGAACGGGTGGTGAAGCGGAAAAGGTGAATGCTGAACTGCAGGACCAGACCCACTGAAACCAGCAGGCATGCGATGTAAGGGGTCAACCAGCTCGGATTGCGCACCACCTGAAGCACGGTGCCCTGATCATCCGGATCGTAACTGGCCTGGTAATAGGTTTCGCCGCCGTATCGCAGCGGGTTGTTCATGTAAATGAGCACCTCGCGTCGGGTCCCGTTGCGCGGATCCGTCAGCAGGATGCGACTGGAAAAGTTTTTGGGAATCTCGGTCCCGGGATAACGGTCGTGCCGAAACTCCAACAGTTGGATGGTCCAGGGCTTGTAAATGCGCTGCAGGCGCATGGCCAGGGTGAAGGTCCGGTTGCTGACCGTCACCGTCTGGGGCTGGCCAATGTATTCGGACACCACCCAGGTGCCGAGCGAGCCCGCAGGGGTGAGCAATTCCACGATTGCCGCCGGCACGTCGCGTTTGCCCATCTCGGTCACATGCGGCAGCGGAGTCAATTGGACCTGCGGGCCGAACCCTTGCGTAGCCGGCGGCGGCCCGGTGGCCCCGGCCGGTCGGGCCGACACCATGGCATTGGGGAAGAAATGAAGCACCCGAACGGTAAACGGCAAATCGGCCAGGCGCACCTCCCCGGACCGCTGCAACACCGACTGCGGAATGGCTACCACCCGGTCATGGCCGGGGTCAGTCACGTCCGTGATGGCCAACTCCACACGCCGGTCCACCTCGGAATAATTTTTGGCCTCCCCCTCCCGCAGGTGGAGGGTGCTTTCCACCGACAGCAAATCGGTGGCAAACTGGCCCAGCAGCAATAACACCAGCCCGGCGTGGATCAGCACGATGCCGCTTTTGCGCCAGTCGGGCCGGAAATACCGCCAGTGGGCAGCCACCAGATTGATGAGCATCAGCACGCCCAATAGGTAGCCCCCGGGAAATACCGGAATCCGCCAAGCGGCTCCCGGAGGTCCCCAGTAGACAAAAAAACTGCGGAAAAACTCGTTCTGCGCCCGGTACAGTCCCATCGAAACCTGGGCCATGGTCCCTAGAAAAACCAGTACCATGCCCAAGACCAGAAGGGCTACGGTCAAACGCAGCGAACTGAAACAGCGGAACAAACGGTCCAGAGGCATGGGGGGTCAGTAGCGGACGGAACGCACAAACTCCAGGAAAGCGGCCTTTTCCCGCTCCACGGTCACCGGGCTGCCCATGAGCTTGTAGAACCAGGCCCGGTCGGGTCGGGGCACCATGACCCCCACTAGCCTGGCCGGTGCGCCGGTGCGGACATCGGTGCCACTCAATTCAATCTGCATGCCCTGACCACCCTCCAATGGTAACGAGAGAGTGTTCTGCCGGATCTGATCCGGCGTGGCCTCTTCCAATCCCACCTGGCGGCGCCATCGATTTACGTTCCCCACCCAGCCACCCCCGTCGCCGGCCGACTGGCTGACGTTGATGTCGGCTTGGTGCTCGGCCTCGCCCACCACGAACTTGGCTACCAGGAACTGTCCGGCCGGCACTGGTCGCCAATGCGACGGTACCGTCCATTGGGGAGGACCGTCCCCGGAACCCGAGGCTGGGCCCGATAAAGCCGAACCGGAGGTCTGCTCCTCGTCCGGCAGAAACTCCACCGAGCGCAGCAATGCCAGAAAAGCGTCCTTTTGAGCGGCCACCAGCGAGTCAGGCCCCGTCATTTTGAAGAACCAGCCGACGTCCTTGACATCAACCATCGCCGCCAGAATTCGCACCCTTTCGGCCCCGTCGTGGGGCGGTTCCTCCATCACCAGGTCGAACAGTTTGCCCTGCATTCCGCCAATGGGCAAAGGTGTGGCTGCGCGGCTCATCTCTTCGGCGCCACCTTCCGGCAAGCCCAGTTGTTGGCGCCAAAGGTTCCACATTTCAAGGTCTCGCCCCGTAAGTCCGCGCAGGGGTATCACCCCCACATCGGCATGCGGACCCGCAGGATCGCCCACGCGAAAACTGGCGGCGCGCATAGGGCTGAGGGGTTGTTCAGTCCAGCCCTCCGGCACGACATACTTCAGACGAGGCTTCGGCCCGCCCAGGTCCCCATGAGGATGCCCAGCCATTGCCGAGGGATGGTGCGGTGGCATCCCCGCCGCTGTGGGAGAGCCGCTGGTCTCCTTTTCTACCCGGTAGACCTGCACCTCCTCACGACGACAGCCCGCGCTCAGGACCAGAAGCAGTGCGAGTCCACTCACCAACCCAGCCCCTGGCCAACCCGAGTTTCGCGACTGCATATCACCCTTGGTTACCCGCATTTGTTCCCCCCATCCTTAGACGCAAACCGTCCCTTCCGCAACCCGGCTGGCCCAATTCCGGGCCCCATGCACTCGAGTGTCTCGGCAGCAGCGGTGGCTCCCGCGCTTGAGAGGGCTCCGATTTACCGCACGTCCAGACTGAGCAAAAACTCGACGTTGGTGCGGGTCTGTTTGAGCTTGTTGAGCAGCAGCTCCATGGCTTCCACCGGAGGCACCCCGGTGAGCGCCCGGCGGAGCAGCACGATCCGGGCGTACTCGTCCGGGTGATAAAGCAACTCTTCCTTCCGCGTGCCGGACCGCTCGATGTTGATGGACGGAAAGATCCGCCGGTCCACCAGCGCACGGTCCAGGTGCACCTCCATGTTGCCGGTGCCTTTGAATTCCTCGAAAATCACCTCGTCCATGCGGCTGCCGGTATCGATCAGGGCCGTGGCCATGATGGTGAGGGTGCCGCCCTCCTCGATGTTTCGTGCCGCCCCGAAGAAGCGTTTCGGCTTGTGCAGCGCGTTGGCGTCCACCCCACCGGACAGGATCTTGCCCGAGTGCGGTTGGATGGTGTTGTAGGCGCGGGCCAGGCGGGTGATCGAGTCCAGCAGGATCACCACGTCCTTCTTTCGTTCCACCATGCGCTTGGCCTTTTCGAGCACCATTTCCGCCACTTGCACGTGACGTTCGGGCGGTTCGTCGAAGGTGGAGCTGATCACTTCAGCGCCGCGGCAGGTTCGCTCCATGTCCGTGACCTCCTCGGGACGCTCGTCGATCAGCAGGATAAACAGGTAGACCTCCGGATTGTTCTTGAGGATCGCGTTGGCCAGCTTCTGCATCAGCACGGTCTTGCCCGTGCGCGGCGGGGCCACGATCAAACCGCGCGTGCCCTTGCCAATGGGACAGACCAGGTCCAGCACGCGCGTGCTCAGTTCGTTCGGCTCGGTTTCCAGGATGAACCGCTGCGTGGGAAACAGCGGCGTCAGATTATCAAAGTGCGTTCGCTCCTTGGCCTTTTCCGGGTCTTCGCCATCGACGGCTTCCACCTTGAGCAAAGCGAAGAACCGTTCTTTTTCCTTGGGCGGGCGGATCTGTCCGGCCACACGGTTGCCGTTCTGAAGGTTGAACCTCCGGATCTGGGAGGGGGACACATAGACATCCTCCGGACAGGGCAGGTAATTGAAACTCTGGGAACGCAGGAACCCGAATCCCTCCGGCAGAATTTCCAAGACGCCCTCGGAAAACATCACGCCGGCCCGCTCGGCATTTTTCTGGAGAATGTGGAAGATGATCTCGTGCTTCCGCATCGTGCCGTAGTTTTCCACCCCAAGGTCCCGGGCCATCTGGTTCAGCTCGTTCATCGACATGGCCTGGAGCTTGGCAATGTTGATGGACTCGGCGATGCGGTCGCGCTGCCGGCCGGCCGGAAGCCCGGTCGGTTCCTGCGCGGCAGCCCGGGCCTCGGCCTCCCGTTGTTCTTGTTCGGCCTGTTCCCGAGCCGCAGCTTCCGCGGCCGCCTGTTTGACCGCCTCAGCGGTCGGTGTTTCCAGGGAAGGCGACCATTCCATGACCGGTTCCGCTGCGGCCGCTTCCGTCTCCGCCGGCTCCAAGCTCGAAGTCCCCTGCCCGGTACCGCGGCCCCTGCGGCCGCCTCGGCGGCCCTTCCGACTGAGAGCACCGCCGGCTCGGTCTTCACCCTCGGCTTCGGCAGCAGGCCCCTGCGCGGGCACCTCCGTTGAGAGGGAATCGGACTGGGCCGGTGGACCCTCCGGGCCTGGCTCGACAATGTTCACTTCGTCGGTCTTGGCTTTCGCGGATCGTTTGGTGGTCACTCGCGGCATATGTCAAAGTTGTTTCCTGCGCACCGCAAACCCGCCCCTGCAGCGTGGCCCTTCACGAACCGGTTACCCTTTGGACCGACCTCAGCCGCAAAGGTTCAATCTCGGGAGACAGTCGGCTTCAGGGACTGGCGCGTGCTGCAAGAGTTCTTGATTGTGTTCGCGGCAAGGGATCTTGCAGTGAATACGCTGGTTCCATAATGCCCCACCCCCGACGAATGTCAAGTCGCGTACCCGGGGCCGACCCCGAGGCCCGCAACCCGTCGGCCCCTGCAACCCAAGGCCTCGCCGCCGTTCCCGCTCGGTCACTGAAAGGGTCCATGCCCCGGCGTAGCGGGACCGGCCACCACTCCGCCGCCAGCCCCCGTCGGACGGCCCCGCCCGCCAAGAGCCTTCCCGCCAACCAATCTTCCCCACACGACCTCCACCACACAAGCAGCACTGGAGCCCCCGCCTTTGCGAAAGCCCAACCGCCAGCAGCTTCCTCCACCAGCAGGTCGAGATTGCGAACCTGCCCCGGATTGCCGGAGCAAACCAATCGCTACGCATGCCAGACGATTTGAGATTCCCCCAACCCGGCAACCGCCACAAACGCCAAAGGGGCTCCGGCCGACCCCGCCCCGGGTGGGCCCGTCTTAGCTCCGCCTATCACCGCTGCGTAGCTCGGTCCACTTTTCGCGCTTTGAAGGCAGGCGGGGCACCGCCAAAATAGAGTCCGAGAAACTGTCATGCACAACGGATGGATCGGTTTGTGCCTCGCAGCATGGCTGGCGTGGCTGTCGGTGGCCTTGGCACAATCGGACGAGGCCGACTTCGCCGCTGCTGCCCGCGCGTTCGAAGACGGCCAATGGGCCCGGGCGGAACGGGCGCTGGCGCAGTTTATGCATCAATATCCTGCCTCCGCACGCCGTCCGTTGGCCGTACTGTTGCGGGCCCAGGCGCTCTGTCATCTGAACCGGCCGGAAGCCGCCGCGGCCCTCCTGCAACAAGAGCAGGCCAACGCCGGTTCCCTAGCCGATGCCTTCCTCTTTTGGCTGGGCGAGGCTGAACTGCGCCGGCAAAACGCCCTGGCTGCCGCAACCGCATTCCGGCAACTGCTCGAACACTATCCACAATCCACCCTGCGGTTGGAGGCCAGCGTCAACGAGGCAGCAGCTTATGCCTCCATCAACCACTGGTCCGAAGTGGTCCACCGGCTCGGCGACCCCGAAGGCCCGTTTCAACGAATGGCGCAAGAACGCCCCACCGCCGAAGGATCCCTGCGGGGACGGCTGCTCTGGGCTGAGGCCCTGTGGCGCACAGGCCAACCCGCTTGCGCCATCGAAGTACTGCAGGGCCTTCCAGAAATGGCGCTCCCCACATCTCTGGCCTGGCGCCGACTCTGGCTTCTGATGCATTGCCAATTGGCCGAAGGCCTTGCGGCCGAAGCCCTCCAAACCGCCACAAATCTGGTGGCCGTGGCCGAAACCATGCCTGCGCCCCTCTGGCAAGCACGCAGCCGTAGCGCCTTGGCAACAGCGTTGGAAGCCGCCGGACAACCGGCCGAGGCCGGCGCGCTCTATCGCCTCAACTTGGCCACCAACCTGCCAGCAGACCTGCAGCAGGAAGCGATCCTGAAACTCACCCAACTGGCCCTCACCCGGGGCCTCTACGAACAGGCCGCCACGGCCCTGGACGAATTCCTCCAACGCATGCCGCCCGAGCCCCAACAAGCCCTGGTGCTGCTCACTTTGGGAGAACTGGAGCTACAACAATTCCTGACCCAGCTCGCGCCTTCCCCAGCAGCGCCAGGCACAAATCCGCCCCCCACCAATCTCTTGGCACGCGCGCTGGAAAGGTTCGAAACCCTGCTGGCCCGTTGGCCGGAAAGCCCGCTCCGGCCCAAGGCCCAATGGAATCGGGGTTGGTGCCTCTGGTTGTCCGGCCATTGGGACGCGGCCGCCGAGGCCTTCGGCGAAGCGGCCGAACGACTGCCAGACGGTTACGAGCAAGCCGTGGCCCGCTTCAAACTGGGGGACATTGCCTTCCGCCAACGCCGCCTGACCGAAGCAGTGACCCACTACCAAGGGATCCTCACCTCCACAAATCCCACGGTGCGCACCCAGCTCTGTCAACCGGCCCTCTACCAGATCCTGCGCGCTGCGGTGGAACTGGCCGATCTGCCCACCGCAACGGCAGCCGTACAGCGTCTCTTGGACGAATTTCCCGAAGGCTACCTCACCGAAGCAGCCCTGACCCTCCAAGCGCAGGGCCTGGCACGACAAGGCAACCCCCGTGCCGCCCGCGCCATCTTCCAGAGCGTGCTAGACCGCTTTCCCCATTCCCCGCGCCACCCCGAGCTCTTACTGGCCGTGGCCCGCACTTACGAACTTGAACGTGACTGGAAGCAAGCCGCTGAAACCTACCAGCTCTGGCTGCAGCGGTTCCCCGACCACCCCCTGGCCCCCCAGGCCGAGTTCAACCTTGCGTGGACCACCTACCAGGCCGGCAACGACACCCTGGCCTTCCAAAGTTTCACCAACTTCGTCGCCCGCCATCCCACCCATCCCCTGGCCCCCCAAGCCCAGTGGTGGGTCGCTGACCATTACTTCCGCCAAGGAGCCACCGGCTACGTCGACGCCGAACGCCATTACCAACTGCTGGCTCAGACCTGGGCCGACCATCCGCTGGCCTACGAAGCCCGCATGATGGCCGGTCGCGCCGCCATGGCCCGCCAGGCTTGGCTCGATGCCATTGGTTACTTCACCAACCTCACCAGCGACCTCAACTGCCCCGCCCCACTCAAGGTCCAAGCCCTCTTCGGCTACGGCGACGCCACCCGACGATTGCCACCCTCAGACACCAACGCGCCTTGGGCCAACTTCGAAGACGCCGCCCGCATCTTCGCCAAGATCCTCGAGTTCAATCCCACCAACGCTACCGCCGCACGGGCCTGGGGCGAAATCGGCGAATGTTACCTGCAACTGGCCGTCCGCGACCCGATCCATTACGGCAGCGCCAGCAACGCCTTCCAACAGGCCCTGAGCCTGCCCGGCGCCGACGTCGCCACCCGTAGCCAGGCCCTAGTGGGCTTGGGCCTAATCACCGAGCGCCTCGCCCCCCTGGCCCCTGCCACCGAACAACGACCCCTCCTGCAACAAGCCATGGACCGATACCTCGATGTCCTCTACGGCCAGCATCTCCGCCCCGGCGAACAACCCGACCTCTTCTGGACCCGCCGTGCCGGATTGGAAGCGGCGCGCCTGGCCGAAAGCCTGCAGAAATGGTTCCAAGCCCTTCGCCTCTACCAGCGGCTCCGAGACCTGCTCCCACCATTGCAGCCGGCCCTGGACAAACGCATCGAGCGAATCCGCGAACGGCTTGCCGCCGACACCCCTGCCTCGTAGCCGGTCACCTTCCGTCCTGTCCCGGACCTTCGCCCCTGCAAAACGGGGGTGGTGCTCATGGCCCCATGACAGTCCTGCTTCAACTCCCTGCCTGCGCAAAGCGCAAGCCTTCCGCCAGCACCCCCGCCACCTGCAACCCCAAGCCTCCCATGACGCCGCCAGACGCAAGGCCCCACCAGCGCCACAGGATGAAACACTCACCGAACGGACCCATACGAACGCAAACCGCCCGCCGCCAACCGAAGGTGTGCACCCCACACTTGACGCCCGAAGTCTTCTCCCCTTCCCTTAGGACCACGCCGGCCCCGGCGGGAAGCCGCATCGGGGCGATGGCAGTCAATCAAGCAGAAGCCAATCCACGGCAGGTTGCCGACCAACCTCGTCCGTTCGGAAACCGCCGGATACACACGGATAACCTGGCCATGACCAGCACAAACCGCAACAACCCCATTTCCGCCTTCATCGAAAGGCATTACCGCCACTTTAACGCTGCGGCCCTGCGCGATGCGGCCCGCGCCTACCGCGCTCACCTGGACGCCGGAGGCCAGATGTTCCTCACCTTGGCCGGCGCCATGAGCACCGCCGAGCTGGGCCTTTCCCTGGCCGAAATGATCCGCCAGCGCAAGGTCCACGCCATCTGCTGCACCGGGGCAAACCTCGAGGAAGACGTTTTCAATCTGGTAGCCCACAACCACTACGAGCGAGTCCCCCACTACCGCGAGCTCAGCGCCGAAGACGAAGAGGCCCTGCTCCACCGCCACCTCAACCGCGTTACCGACACCTGCATCCCCGAGATGGAAGCGATGCGCCGCATCGAACAGGCCATGCTCGAATTGTGGTGCGATTGCGACCGGCGCGGCGAACGCCTCTTCCCTCATGAATTCTTCTACCGGCTGCTGCGCAGCGGCCGCCTGAAAGAAAGCTATCAAATCGACCCGCGCGACTCGTGGCTGGTCGCAGCCGCCGAAATGGATCTGCCCCTCTGGGTCCCCGGCTGGGAGGATTCTACCCTGGGCAACATGTTCGCCGCAGCCGTCATCCGCGGCGACGTCAAAAACCCGGGCACCGTCCGCAGCGGCATCGAATACATGGTGCGCCTGGCTGATTGGTACACAGCTCACGCACGCCCACTGTCCAACGGATTGGGCAGTATCGGGTTCTTCCAAATCGGCGGGGGCATCGCAGGCGACTTCCCCATCTGCGTGGTACCCATGCTGCATCAGGATCTCCGCCGCGAGGGCGTTCCCCTCTGGGGCTACTTCTGCCAGATCAGCGACTCGACCACCAGCTACGGCGGTTACTCCGGCGCGGTGCCCAACGAGAAGATCACCTGGGGCAAACTGGCGCGGGCAACGCCGAAGTTCATGATCGAAAGCGACGCAACCATCGTGGCACCGCTCATCTTTGCCTACGTGCTCGGTTGGTAACGCCCGCAACGGCCCAACCGCGCCCAACCGCTCCGCCCCACCCCGGGACCAGCCCCCTGGCGCGGGCCCCAGCCTTGGCCCGGGATCAGACCAGCGCATCGAACAGCAATTCACTCATGCAGGGTGCCGTCCCGGTCGCACCCCGGCCACCCCGCTCATCGAATTCAACTGCCTCTGACTCCCCACCCTCTTTGTTCTTGGGGCCCCAGCAATCCCGTAAGCCTGATCAGCCCAGGGCAAGAAGCCTCGCAACGCTCCCCACAAAACGCGGCAGCTCCAGAGGCCCCACTCCCTACCCCCGTCGGCCAATGGCCCAGATCCGTCCCGGCAGGAGCCCAGCCCACGGGCCAAACCCGCGCTCTACAGGCGCTCTACAGGAAGAACCACGCTACCTCGGGGCATCGAACCAAGAGCAGACCCACCCGGCAGCAAAAACGGTCACCATCAGAGCCCGGCCCCCTCTACCGGCTCCGGTTCCCAAAACCTTACAACCAGTTACACGCCGTCCTCAGCAGTCCCGCCAGGACCATCGGCTCACCGAACAAGCTCACGGACGAGCCGTCAAACTGGGCAAACGTGCCCTCAACGCAGGATCAAAGTCACTCGGGGCTTGGTAAAAATAGTAAACCCGCGTCGAAAGATTCCATGAAGCTAGGAAGTACATCTGCTCGAACTTGATCCAGCGGGCCGAACCATCCGCAAAAACCTGGTTGCCGCCCACCGGTACCATCGAGCGCGAAGACCGGTGTTGCGGCATGTTCGCATACACAAATTCCCGACCCGGCTCCTGGCCACCCCACACGCCGTTGATCTTACCCACCGAATCCGCCGCCAGCGTCCAAGTGCCCCGGGCCAAACTGAGCTTGACCGGACTCCGCGCAGGAAACGAGCCCGCCGGATTGTTCCAGTTGGTTATCCCGCCGAAGTATTGGTAGCCCAACACCCACTGGGGGTACTGCGGCTCAAAAACCGGCAAACCAGGCCGGTTCGGACAACTCCACACCGACGCCACGTTCGACTGCACCACTAGGCCGACCATTGCCGCCGCCGCAGCCTCCGGCGGGTTGAGACAGTTTTGCACGAAATAGTTCGCACTCCACCGTGCCTGTAGGACCCGGTCATTGTTGTCCACGGCGTAAATATTCACCCCTACCGCCAACTGACGCAGATTGTTGATGCAGGAGGCCCGCTTGCCCTTCTCCTTGGCCGCTGCTAGGGCCGGCAAAAGCATTCCCGCCAAAATGGCGATGATGGCAATGACCACCAGCAACTCGATCAACGTAAAGCCTCGTCTCGAATGTTTCATACGCTCCACTTTAGTTTTGCCAGAAGCAGGCCAGGTTTCACTGCCCAACTCAACCTAGTAGTCCTCGCGTAGAGGCACCAGCCTCGAGGTAGGGCGGGCTTCTATGGAACCGTGGACGCCCCACGGCAAAACAACAGTCCCCAGAGAACCCGAGCCCGGCCCGTCACGCCCTCAGGCTCCATGAAACAGCTCAAAGCTTAGTACCTGCGCAAAAAGCCGCGGCAGGTGCCGGCCCCCCAACACTGAGGCGTAGGGCGACTGACCCAATGCGTACCGAACCTGTGCAACCCGCCAAGTTGACACCGCGCTGCACAGCGCACGGAAGGCCAAGCACGGGCCTGCCCATCCCGCTCACCGAGGCCAAACCGTTCAACGTCTATGAAATCCCACCCCTTGCCGCGCCCAAACGCAGTCGAGACGCCCGCCGTTTCACTACTTTTCGACACTCCACCTCTTCCTCCCCTGCACCTCCTGCTGCCCGCCCGCCAACGCTCCGCGGCCGCCATGCCCGGTCGGAAGAATTCAGCCATCGAGCCCGAGACGGGATTTGCACTTTCCCGTTCCCGTACCGACTGCTAAAAGACTCGCCGATGCCTGCCAAATGGACACTCGGCTTTATCGGCACCGGCCAGATGGCCACCGCGCTGGCCCAAGGTTTCATTCGCGCCGGTCAACTGCGGCCCGCACAAATCTTGGGCAGCGACCCCAACCCGGAAGCCCGCAAGCGCTTCAGCCAGGCTACCGGTGCACGCGTGGTACCCAGGAACAAAGACCTGCTGGAATCGGCGCAAGTGTTGGTCCTGGCCACCAAACCCGATCAGGTCAGCCCGGTGCTGGAGGAGCTGCGCGACGGGATCACGGCACGGCACCTGTTGATCTCCATTGCCGCCGGGATACCCGTAGCCCGGCTGGAATCCCTGCTGCCCCCCCGCACGCGGGTCATCCGCGTTATGCCCAACACGCCCGTACTGGTCGGCGCCTCTGCCACAGCCTTCTGCCCCGGCCATTCTGCCACCCGAGCCGACGAGGCGCTGGTCCAGCGTCTTTTCTCGGCCCTCGGCCTGGCCCTGCCCATCAAGGAAAGCCTGATGGACGCCGTCACCGGGCTCAGCGGCAGCGGTCCAGCCTACGTTTGCGCGTTTTTGGAGGCCATTACCGACGGAGGTGTGGCCTGCGGTTTGCCCCGGGACACGGCCCGACAACTGGCTCTTCAAACCCTGCTGGGAACAGCCCGAATGCTGACAGAAACCGGCCTGCATCCCACCACCCTCAAAGAGATGGTCACCAGTCCGGGCGGCACCACCATCGAAGGGTTGCAAGTTCTGGCTGAAGGTGGCTTTCACGGCACGGTGATGAGGGCCGTGAGGGCTGCCGCCGACAAGGCGAAACGCCTGGCGCAGACCGCCTCGTCGGTCTAAATCCGGGGCCCCAGCGGAGCCTATATGGCGCTGCCACCCCCCAGCCCCGTACAGAGCAGGGTCATCTGGGCCGCGCTCACCGGCCTGGCACTTGCCACTCTGGTGGCCTTGCTGGCTGGAGTGATTTGGGCGCTGGGCCGCGTCTTGGACGTGCTTTCGCCCGTGTTGTGGCCCCTGGCGGTCGCAGGAGTCCTGGCCTACCTCCTGGACCCCGTGGTGGATTGGCTGGAAGCACGGGGCATCCCCAGAGTGCGTGCCGTGCTACTGGTTTTTCTGCTGGCCCTGGTCCTTCTCGCAGCCATGCTCAGCGTGGTCGTGCCCCGACTGATCCTCCAAACCCGGCAGCTTCTCGAGAACGTCCCTACCTTTGCGGCCCGGCTAGAAGCCCGCCTCGAACATTGGGCCACCCATCCACCGGCATTGCTGGAGCAAGCCCTGCAGCGGGCCGGATTACCGTGGCTGCGGCGCCCCCAAAGCACAGTCCCCTCCCCCGAAGCCCCCGAGCCGCCCGCCGTAGTTAGCGAAGCGCCCACACCGCCCCCGATGGCTCCGCCTACGCGCTGGCTGGACCAACTCGATCCCACCACCGTCCAACGCGTGGCCGAATGGACCGGACGCGCACTCCGGACAGTCGGCAACTGGGTGGCCGATCAACTCTCCCGTTTGACCGGCCTGTTTGGTGTGGTGGCAGGGTTGGCCTTGATTCCCATTTACCTCTTCTACCTGCTGGTCGAAAAACGCCGCATCACCGACTCCTGGACCCGTTACTTGCCGCTGCGGGATTCCCGGCTCAAGGAGGAATCTGTCTTCATTTTGCGTTCGGTCAATGACCATTTGATCGCCTTTTTCCGCGGCCAAGTGCTGGTCGCCATCTGCGACGGGATCTTGTACGGCATTGGGTTTGCCCTGATCGGTTTGCCGTACGCCTTCCTGATCGGTGCGATGGCCATGGTCCTGACCATCATTCCCTTCCTGGGTGCGATTGTCACCTGCGGCACGGCGCTGGTCATCGCACTGGTGACCTTTGGTGACTGGCAACACCCCCTCCTGGTGCTGGGGGTCTTCGGCATCGTCCAGGCCATCGAAGGATACGTGCTGCAACCGCGGATCTTGGGCTCGCGCGTGGGCCTCCATCCCATGGTCATCATTGTGGCCATCATGACGGGCACGACGCTGCTGGGCGGTTTGCTCGGCGCCATCCTGGCCATCCCGCTGGCGGCCGTGCTGCGGGTGTTGCTGACACGTTACGTCTGGGGAAGCAGTCCGGGCGCAGGCACCGCCGGCTGAAACGCCAACCGGCTCCTGTCCTAGCCAAGCGGTCTCTGGGGAAAAATCTGGTACAGCAATAGGTAAATCCCCACCCCCGTAACGGACACGTAAAGCCAGACCGGCCAGGTCCAACGAGCCCAGCGTTTGTGCGCCTCCCAACGATCGCGCAACGCCAGAGTCACAGTGATCAGCACCATGGGCACGATCGCCGCCGCCAACACGGTGTGGCTCAACAAAATGGCCAGATAAATGGGCCGAAACCACTCCGGATCCCGGAATAGGGTGCGCCCGGCATGGGCGTGGTAGTAAAGGTAACTGACCAGAAAAAGGGCCGACACAATCACCGCCGCCAGCATGCAGATTCGGTGGGCCTGCGAACGACCCTGCCGAATCAGCCAGAGGCCCCGCACCACCAGCACAGCGCTGGTAGCGTTGAGCAGTGCATTCACCCAGGGCAGATCCTCTACGCTCATGCTTTCAAGGTTGGCGCCGGGCCGTTCCGGTGTCCTGCTGCCGCTCCAACTGCCGCAGCACCCGCAGCATTTGGCGGCGAACCGGCCCAAAGTCCACATCTTCCCCGACCGTTTCGAAGCTGGCACGTACCTGCCCCTGACCGTCGACCACCACAAACGTGGTACTGTGAATGAACAGGTCGGCTGGATTGGTACGTTGGGACTCGGGGATTTCCAGAGCCGTCAGCTTCAGGCCATCAATGGCCAAACGGGCTATCTGCTCCGACGTCCCCGTCAGAAACCACCAGCGCCGGAAATCGGCCCCAAACCGCTCCCCATACAGGCGCAACACCGCAGGCGTGTCATAGGCCGGGTCGGTCGTCAGTGTAACCAGTCGAACGCGGCTGTCCGAGGGCAGGACGTCCTGTAAAGACTTCATGCGGTGTGTCATCAGCGGGCACGGACCCGCGCAGCGGGTGAAAATAATGTCAGCCACCCACGGTCGCCCCAGCAGCTCAGTCCGTGTGATCGTGCGGTTGTCTTGGTTGGTCAACACGAAATCCGGTACCACGGAAAGCACAGGCAGCGCCACAGTGGATCGCCCCCGCAAGCCGGTCAAAGCCAGCGCCACCAGCAACAGCAGCGTCAGGGCCAGCAACACCAGGCCCACGGCCAGTGTATGGAGCGCCCCCCCCTGTCCGTACGTTGTCCTTGTACCACGCATACCTGGCAGACTCCCGAATCCGCGACCGCCTATCATGCTACAACTTCGCGCGACTGTCCAATCGTCCCTGCCGGTTTCTCCAGGCAGCGCCACCCCTTCGGAGTACGAAGGAACGAAGCGGGGCCTCCAGGACCAACACGGCTGGCTCTTCCCTCTGGGTCGTGTGCACGGAGCCGGACCACCGAGGACCGGAAGCAATCTCCTCAGGAGATGGTCTCTGTGCTGATCGTTCCGCCGAGCGCGGCGAGGCGTACACCGGCACCCCACTCGTTTCCTTCCCCGGGATCGAGCACAAGTCTTCTGACCGGCTCCAGACCTTCATCGCCCATCTGAAAGGCGCAGGCGCGGCAAACAATGGCGCAGGACCGGCGCGGCAGCCCCTCACCAGGCGGAATTCCGACACCCTTGACCCAGGTCGACACCGGCGGACGGTCTCAGTACCAGGAGTCGCGGATCAAAGCAGGCCGGCACGGAACCGCTGCTGTAGCAACCTGCGCCCGTGCAGAAGTCAGAAGTACGCGGCAACAGCACAGCCGCTCGGCCACTGCTCTCACCGTCCGGAGCCCGGGCGTTCGCCCGGGCGGGAACGCTGCAACTGGTTGAGAGCGCGGTGGAGCCGCTCCAATTCGCGCTCGGTCTCCTGCTTTTGCTCGGCAGCCATGTCCAGCAGGTCCACGGCCTCTTCCATGTCTTCCAAAACCTCTTTGAGATCTTGGATGATCTCGGTGAGACGCCGGATGGCATTGTCGAGGGCCGACGACCGCCCCAAATCCGCGCCAGCAACCTGCGGGGACCCTGAAGCACCGGACGGAGCCGCCGAGGACGACGCCAGCGCTGAAACCGGACGAGCCGGCGGCACGGTTCCGCCCCCTTGGGACCGCATTTCATGGGCACCCGCAGGCTGAACGCCTGCGTCAGCACCGGCCGTTTCCACTCCCTCAGGCCCGTGCATTTCATCGCGCGCCCGAGTGCTCTCCTCGGTCTTGGAAGCCGGTTCGGCCGCAGGCCCAGCCTCACCGTCCCCCGCAGATCGACGGCGGCGACCACCCCGACGCCCCCGACCCCCTCGACGGCGTTGGGCCGGCGAGTTCGCCGCTCCTGACACGCCCGAGCTCGCACCGCTGGTGTGAGCCTGGTTATCCTCGCTCATTGACATCCGCACCATCAAGCGGATCAGCCGGCCCAAAAAGCAACTGGAAACTGGGCTTCCCGCATGCCTGACCCAGTTCGGGGTTGCAGGGCCGCCTTCGCGTTCTATAGTTGCATGCACGTGAAGCGAACCAAAACCAGCGGGGTTACGGCCCTGAGCCTTTTGTTCTTGGCGTGGGTGGGCACAGGCTGCGGCGGCTTCAACGCCAACGTGCCCATCTCCCCGCTCTGGTTCATTCATCAGCCACCACCCAGGCCGGTCCCGCCGGTGGCGTCGCCCGGGCCTACGGAGCCGGCGCAGCCGCCCGTCTCCTGAACCCATTTGGAACAACCATGCGCTTCCCCCTCCCTCTGACCCTCAAGATCGCCGGTCACATCCTCAAACACAAACTGCGCCGCACCCCGAAATTCGCCATGGTGCTGCAGTTGGAACCCTTGCATACGTGCAACCTCACTTGCACCGGCTGCGGCCGTATCCGCGAATACTCCACCAGCCTAAAAGACATGGTCCCCTTGGAAAAGTGCCTGGCCGCGGCCGCCGAGTGCGATGCGCCCATGGTGTCGATCTGCGGAGGTGAACCGCTCATCTACCCGCGCATCGAAGAGCTCGTCCAGGGCCTCCTCCAGCAGGGCCGGATCGTCTACCTCTGCACCAACGGCGTCTTCATGCGCCGCAAACTCTGTGACTACCTGGCTGCCACCCACCGGCCTGACCGCGAGCCGCTACTGGAACAATTGTTGGCCGAAGGACTCATCACTCCCGCACAACGGGAGGCCATCCGCAAGGGCAAAAGCGACGCACGGCCCGTCATCCAACCCAGCCAGTGGTTTTACTGGAACGTTCACATCGACGGGCTCGAATACACCCACGACCTGATCGTGGAGCGCGAGGGCGTCTTCCGCGAATGCGTCGCCGCCATCAAAATGGCCAAACGACTCGGCTTCCAAGTGGCTACCAACACCACCGTCTATCGCGAAACTGATGTCCGCGAAATCGAGGACATGTTCCACTTCTTCTCTTGGCTGGGCGTGGACGGCCACACCATCTCGCCCGGCTACGACTATGACGCCGCCAAGAAGGATATGATCCGCCGCCTGGGCAAGGACCCCAAAGAATTCTTCCTGACCCGCGACATGACACGTCAAAAGTTCGCCCGCATCCTAGACTGGGGCCGCCAATTCAACATCTTCGGCACCCCTGTCTACCAGGAATTCCTGGCCGGTCTGCGCGAATTGACCTGCACCGCCTGGGCCATCCCCACCTACAACATCAAGGGTTGGAAGGCTCCCTGCTACCTCATCACCGACGCCCACTACCCCACCTACGCCGAAATGCTGGAAAAGGTGGACTGGAACAAGTACGGCGTGGTCAACGGCGTGGCCCGTGATCCACGTTGCGAGAACTGCATGGTCCATTGTGGTTACGACCCCAGTGGCGCCCTGGGCACCAGCTACCGCCGTGGCGACCATTGGAAAAATCTCATCTACAATCTCCGCCCCCGCCCGCGCCCCTCGCCCGAAGGCGCCCGCGTGCAAGCCTTCAACGGCTGTTCCATCGGCCAGGGCCATCTCTCCGCAGCACGCAAGGCCGCCACGCATGCACCTGCACCGGCCGGGGGCAACAATGGCGCAAATACCCCCCACGTAGGCACATTCTGCGGCAACAGCCCAGCAGCCCAAGGAGCCGACACCCCCACCGCCGCTCGTCCTGTCGCCAACCCGGCGGTCACTCCGCCGCGCTGATCGACACCCCGCCACACAAGCCCAAAACCAACCAACAATCCGGTACCCTGCACCAGGAGCCACCACGGAATCGCCGCGGGTGCAGGTCCACCGCCCCCACCCCAGCTCCAAGGCCCTTGCGCCGCTGGCCTTGAGCGAATGGCCCTCCTCAGGCGAACGCACAAATCCCCACACCCTCGACCCAAGGCCGCCCCGCCACAAAACGCCTTCCTCTGGGGCCCCATGTCCCAATTCAACCCGCTCGACCCGCAGCAAACAGTCCCCCCCTCGGCTTGCCGGGCCCCATCATCGCCCATTCCTACCAAACAAACTCCAGACCCCACCCTACACAGCTCCACTAGAACCCACAGACACCGCAACCGCATCCACTGACGCGATACCGCTCTACCCTCCACAACCCGGCCGCCGGGTTTGCGCCGACGCCCGACCTGTGACAAAATACGCGCCATGTCGCACCCCGGCTGCGGCCCATATACAGGTCGCGCCGGGGCTGCGCCAACAAACAGGCTAAAGTGGTCAAACGCGCGCCACATCCCAACCGGAGCTTCCGAATCCGCCGATCGGAACGCCCGGACGGCAGACCTACCGGCTCCACACCGGAGTCGGACGCGTGCCTTTGACCCAGAATTAACACAACCATGGCAGCAGAACCGATTCTGGAAATCATCAACCTGAGCGCCGGCGTCGAGGGTCGACAAATCCTCAAGGGCGTCACCCTCACCATTCACGCCGGTGAAGTTCACGCCATCATGGGACCCAATGGCAGCGGCAAAAGCACCCTGGCCGCCATCCTAGCCGGCCGCGAAGGCTACGAAATTACCTCCGGCCAGGTCCGCTACTGCGGACGAGACCTCCTCGAGCTCGATCCCGAAGAACGGGCCCGCGAAGGGTTGTTCTTGGCCTTCCAGTACCCGGTGGAAATCCCCGGCGTCAACAGCACCTACTTCCTCAAAGCAGCCCTCAACGAAATCCGCAAACATCGCGGGCTGCCCGAACTCGACGCCATGGAATTTCTGCAGTTGGTCCGAGAGAAGGTCAAACTGCTCGAGCTGCCGGAAGAACTGCTCAAACGCTCCGTCAACGAGGGCTTCTCCGGCGGCGAAAAGAAACGCGCCGAAATCTTCCAAATGGCCGTGCTCGAGCCCAAATTGGCCATCTTGGACGAAACCGACTCCGGTCTGGACATCGACGCCCTCAAGGTCGTCGCTAACGGCGTCAACAAGCTCAAACGGCCCGACAACGCCCAGTTAGTCATTACCCACTACCAACGGCTCCTCAACTATATCATCCCGGATTACGTCCACGTCCTAGTGGACGGACGCATCGTCAAGTCCGGCGACCGCCAACTGGCACTCGAACTGGAAGCCAAAGGCTACGACTGGATCGTCAAGTCCGTGCCGGTCGCGGCCTAAACCCGGCTCCCCAAAACCACGGCTAGAAATCCGGCCGCCCCACCGCGGACCCCCCGCGCCCCTGCACCCCCAGCAGGCCGCCGGTCCTCCCGACCGGCCCCTGCCAAACTGCCGCGGCCACAACACAAGCATTTCCCGGCCCCCTCCACTGGGGGCCCGCTCCGGCCTCCCCACCCCAAATACCCAGCCCCACCGGCGCCAACCGGCCTGCCCCCCGGAGCCAACCCTGGCCACGTCCCAATGCAAGCCCGCCCACCAAGCCAGTTCCCACCCCACCACGCCGCCCGCCCATGGCGCACTTCCTCCTACCCGTACTCAAACTGTTCTCCGGCTACAGGCGTGCCGTCTGGCCAGTATTTCCTACCCTCAATCACCTGGCCCAGTCGGTCATACTCGTACACCCAAAAGCTCCCCTCGACCAGGTCCACCCGCACCCGCTGCTTGGCCTCGTTGTAGCTGTACCGGAACGAAGACAGAGTGGAACCTGTCGGCCCCACCGAATGTTGTCCCACCGGATTGAACGCAGGCCGCTCCTTCCTCCAAAGGGAGGGACGGCTGCCACGCCGTCCGGCCTTGGAGGTACGCGTTCCACCGCGTCCGATGGAGGGACGCCTTTCGCGCGTCCCTTGGCCCGGGTGGAACCGGGCCGTCCAATTGAATCGTTACCATCGGGCCGGGGTGAAATCCGGCCCTCGAATGGGTAATGTAGTCGGGCGAGCAGCCCCTCCGGTCGTTTGTGGAAGGCAGGAGCGGGGTGGGAGATCTCCGGGCGCAGTGGGGCTCTTCCACAGCG
>Ga0209017_10000922_pt1 | contig 25485 bp, 16 predicted proteins | sample YNPBryunderm2012_FD_185812 | JGI IMG/M metagenome (GOLD analysis project Ga0209017, IMG submission 185812) | Anoxygenic and chlorotrophic microbial mat microbial communities from Yellowstone National Park, USA - YNP Bryant MS undermat 2012... ...
AAGCGGAAGTGGTGTATCGGATCCGGGTGCGGGCTAATCGACCGGGGGACAGCCGCTTCCGAGCCCGAGTTCACTGCGATCAGATACGCACTCCGGTGATGAAAGAAGAGAGCACCGGATTCGTCGGACAACCGTGATTGACTGCGTGAGTGGTGCCTCGGACCAGGCAGTTTGTGGCTGCAAACGCTGACCGTGGCATTTTGCTGGGGGGAATCCCGGCGACTGCCCGGGATCTGTCGGATGACCTTGAGGGGGGCCAGCCAGCTTGGTACCATCCCGCCGCTTGGCGATCGGGCCGAGGGGGCCTGATCCGAGAGACGGGGTAGAACAACCTCGCCTGGGCTGAACGTCCCCCGTGGTTTCTGAAGCCGTCCGTATGGACACACTCCGATTCCGGTCACTGTTTCCGGGCCGGATCGGCTGGGGGGAGGATCTGCTTATGAGCGCAGGACGCGCCGCACAATCGGAACAGCTTCGGGTGCACATCCGGTGGATGATCCGCCGCGATATGCCCGAAGTGCTTCAGACCGAGCAGCAGAGCTTCGAATATGCCTGGACAGAGGAAGATTTTCTCCGCTGTTTACGGCAACGAAACTGCATCGGCATGGTCGCGGAGTATCAGGATCGAATCATCGGATTCATGATCTACGAACTCCACAAAAACCGACTGCATCTCTTAAACTTTGCCGTCCACCCCTCCTACCGCCGTTGTGGCATCGGCTCGCAGATGGTGCAAAAACTGATCGCAAAGCTCTCCAGCCATCGCCGAAGCAAAATTACCCTGGCGGTTCGCGAACGCAATCTGGCAGCGCAGGTCTTTTTCCGCAGTCTGGAATTCAAAGCGACGCGTGTCTTGCGGAATTATTACGAAGATAGCGGGGAAGACGCTTTCCAGATGGAGTATCGCCTCGACGGTGCCGACGATGACATCGATGCCTTCTCCGCATCAATGAATCGGATTGCCCAGTTTGAAGAAAACTCCTGAAAGCTCGGGGCTGATGACGACTGGTTTATCTCGGCTGTCATCACAGTCGTTCCATGCCCGCGTTATCGACTCGCTCCATTCTGCCCCTCCCGACTGAGTGTCTGGCAGGGGCGGGAAGCTGAAAAGGGACGAAGCAGGGAAATTGGTGATCCGTTGTGCGAGTACGACCATGCACGACAAGAATCGGTGGCATTCCTGTTGGAAGTGGTTGTTGCTGACGGGGTTCTGGGTCGGCGGAAGTAGCTTATTCCCGCTACTTGCGGATTCTCCATCGCTTCCGCTTCCGGAACCGATGCTGAAGCAACGACCATCCGTGCCGGCTGACGCTCAAACTGCTGGCTCGACCGGCATGATCGTGCCCCCGGTAGTTCCAGGCGTGGCGGCGAATCCCGGCTCGGTACCCACTCCGCCGAATCCTGTGATTCCTTTCCCACCTGGACTGACCGTCCCGGAGATTGTCCCGGGTGCCTCGCCGCCACAGAAGCCGCAGACCTCGGGGAGCGAGGAGAGTCCCGGCCAGAGAATGCCAAGGATCAAGCCGACTCCCGCTGTGCCGCCGGGATCGGCCACAACCGCTCCGACCTCGCCACCGCTGACGATCTCAGAGCCTGCCTTACCCGCGCCACCGGTAAAGTCATCAGAACTTCCTCAGTCAACACCACCTGTTCCACCGGAAATAAACTTGCGACCGGCCAGTCCGGGTCTTACTGTCAATTCAAGGGGGGAGTCCGACACCGTTACGTCCCCTCGTGTGAACAGACCCGGAGACACAGCAATGATACTACCTGCTCGGCAACTGGCTTTATCGGCGGCTCTCGGTCTCGCACTTGCAGTCGCCCCCACAACGCTCACGACCGCGCAAGAAGCACCGCCTCTGGCCCAGACCTCGCCAGCACAGGCAACACCGCCAGCCAATGTCTCGGCAATACTGGATGAATTGAAACGCGACCTCGAGCAACTGAAGAAAGATTTTCTGCTTTTCAAGCAATATCAGCGTGATACCGACGATGCGTTATACGGCAAAAAAGACGGTGGAGCCGGCAATGAAGGGCTGTATCGCCGCCTCGCCGCACTCGAAGATAAAATGCAAAGCGTGCAAAGCACCCTCAGCCGGATCGAAGAACGATTAAGCAAGACGACGGTCGGTTCTTCCCCGTTAAATAACGCAAGTGTGCCGACGCCGACGCCGAGCACCCCCGTGGTGGTCAATCAGGCAACCGTTCGCTTGGTGAATGAATATCAGACGGAAGTCTCGCTGATTGTGAATGGCGTTTCTTACCGCCTGCTGCCCGGGGAAGTCCGATCGCTGTCGATTCCGGCGGGCAGCTACAGCTACGAGTTGCTGGCCCCCGGGTCGCGGGCACAAACCAGCACGATCAAGGATGGCGAAACCGTGACGTTGCGAATCCGCTGACGGCGAGCGTCGATGAACTCGCCACGCTCGGCCGGGGTTTGAGATTCGAAGCTCCCGGAGCCAGCGTTTGTTCCAGAAATATCACAGATCATGACACAAATGATAATTACCATCGACGGCTATGCGGGTTCCGGGAAATCGACGGCGGCTCGTGAACTTGCCGCTGCTCTGGGCTTCGATCTGTTGAACACCGGCTCGATGTACCGTGCCGTCGCCTGGCGGCTGCGACAGCGAGGCATCGACATTTATGAAGAACCGCCGAACTTTGCTGCGATTGAAGCGGAAGTCGCCAGCCTGAACTTTACCTGGTCGAATAATCAGGTGGTCATTGCGGGGGAAACTCGAACCGAGTACCTTGAGTCCGAGGAAGCCGGCCGCGGTGCCAGTCGGGTCGGGTTGTTCCGGCAAGTCCGACTGCGGTTGCAACAAGAACAACGGCGGATCGCCGATCAACGCAACATTGTTTGTGAAGGCCGCGATCAAGGCACTGCGGTTTTCCCCGATGCTCCTGTGAAATTTTTCTTCCACGCCCGACCGGAAGTGCGAGCCGCTCGTCGGGTAAAACAACTCCGGGAAAAAAATCTTCCTGCGGACCCCGAGATCATTCTTCGACAAATCTGTCAGCGGGATTATGAAGATACTCATCGCGAACTGGATGCCCTTCGCCCCGCAGCGGACGCCATTCAGATCGATACCTCTGAGCAGTCTCCGCAAGCTGTGCTCGCCTTCATGATGCAAGTGGTCGAACGATGCCGCTCCCGGAGTTGATCGACGCTGCCATTTACGCCGCCACATACTGGTCTGCCGTGTCTGCATTCACGCTCGGCTGGGGTTTCCGCGCGACGGGCCGCGGGCATGTTCCCAGGAGCGGGCCGGTACTGATTGTCTCGAATCATCAATCCTTTTTCGATCCCGTCCTGATCGGAGCCGCAGCGCCTCGGCGGCTGACTTACCTGGCTAGGAGTTCACTGTTCCATGATCCTGCCTTCGCAGCGCTAATCCGTCATTTTTCTGCCGTGCCCATCGACCGGAGCTTCGGCAAGGAAGGACTGCAAACCGTTCTGACTCAGTTGCATCAGGGCCGCGCCGTGCTGATGTTTCCCGAGGGTGAACGCACCCACACCGGGGAAATTCAGCCTCTCAAGGCCGGTGTTTCGCTGTTGATTCGTCGGCTAACGTGCCCGATTATTCCCGCGGCAGTCGCCGGCTGTTACGAAGCATGGCCTCGACACCGAGCCTTTCCGATCCCCGAACCGATTTGTTGCCCCGCCGAGGGCCGCTCTCTGGCCGTCGCCTTCGGCCCGGCCATCGCGCCAGCACGGTATCAGGGACAGGACCGGGAAGCGATACTCGCGGACTTGCAGCAGCAGATGGCGCGGGCGAAACTGGCCGCCGAGCAAATTCGCCGCCGCAACCCCGCCAGAAACAAAAGGACATTCCCGTTCGAACACGCTTCGCGGCTGGCGTGAACGACCAGCCCGATTGTCACCGTTGTATCGAGCCCCGCCATCGTGAGAAGCACCGATTCCGCTGTCAGTACCGAGATTCGTTGCGACAATGTCGCTGTTCTTCGGCTCGATCTGCCCGGGAGCCGCGTCAACTTGCTGACGCCGAAGCTTTGGCGCGATTTGCAGTCCGTTCTCCGGGAGTTGAAGTCGCGGGCTGATCTTCGCGGCTTGCTGCTTGCCAGTGCAAAGCCGGGTAGTTTCGTGGCGGGGGCCGATCTGAAATGGCTGGCCCAGGTGCCTGCTCCGAACGATCCCGAAGCGGAAGAATTCATTCACCTAGGGTTGACGGTCCTCGACGAACTGGAACAGTTTCCGGTCCCGACGGCGGCAGTTATCGAGGGACCAGCCGTCGGTGGCGGACTTGAACTGGCTCTGGCCTGTGATCTTCGACTCGCCAGCGATCAGCCTCAGCTTCGTGTCGGATTGCCGGAAGTTCGCCTGGGACTGATTCCGGGCTGGGGTGGCACTCAGCGATTGCCGCGAATCATCGGATTGGAACGAGCCTGCGACTGGCTTATAACCGGGAACTTGGTGTCAGCGAACGAGGCATTTGATGCAAAACTGATCAATCGGCTTGTGCTGGCGGGTGAATTGTTCGAGGTGGCGGTCGCCGAGGTGCTCGCTTACCGACCCGAGTCGATTCGTGGTCGCAAACGGGCCGCGATACCGCTTCCGGAACGGCAAGCGTTTCGCCCGGCAATTCCGAGTTCGCCGCCAGCCATTCGCGAAGCAATGCTTTGCCTGCTTCGCGGCGCTGAATTGCCTCTTAATGAAGCGATCGCCATCGAAACCGCCGCCTTTTTACGGCTCATCGGTACTGATGAAGCCCGGCTACGGATTCAACAGTTCTTTGCTCAGAAACAGCAGCCCTGATCACCTCCGAGCAATGCCTGGAGTTTCCTCTCGAGCTCCGGTCTTACCTCAGATGTGATACATCAACGCCTCCTGAGCCGAGCGACTCCGGCCACCTTTCACCTTGTGTTGCGGATTATCCAGAACGACGACGGCATACGGCTCGACCGACTTCGTCAGCCAGACATTCGAACCGATGACTGCGCCCTCGCCCACGATCGTCTGGCCGCCCAGGATCGTCGCATTCGCATAAACCACAACATGGTCTCGGAGCGTCGGATGGCGTTTGTAGCTGCCATGAATCAATTCACCCTGGTCATCACGATCAAAGCTGAGCGCCCCGAGAGTCACGCCTTGATACAGCTTGACATTTTCGCCGATTTCGGTCGTCTCGCCGATTACCACACCGGTCCCATGATCGATAAAGAATCCAGGGCCGATCTTGGCCCCAGGATGAATGTCGATCCCCGTCTTGCTGTGAGCCATTTCCGTCATGATCCGGGGAAGGTACGGCACCCCGAGGCAAAATAACTCATGAGCGATGCGATACGTGGTGATCGCATCCAGCCCCGGGTAGCTGAAGATAATCTCGTGGTGGCTGCGAGCCGCGGGGTCTCCCCGATAGGCAGCCTCAACATCGCGTTCCAGCACCTGTCGCAACTGCGGCAATTTCCGCAATAAAGCGATCGCCTTATGCTGCGCTTCGCCCTCGCAATCGTAATCCGGGTCACCTTTGCAACGATCGTGTTTTAAGGCACGTGTGATCTGCTCAATCAATTGATCGTGTAGGCTGTCGATTAATGTGCCGACATAATACGCGATATTGCCACTGTGCAAGTTCTGCCGGCGGCCGTATCCTGGATAGATCACTTCATGAAGGTTGGCTAAAATCTCAGCGACCTGTTCACGGCTCGGGAGTGGTTCGTGGCCCAGATGATGCAAACGGCCGCAATCGGAATACGACTCTACCAGCAGCTCAGCGATGCTTTGCAATTCCGTTTCTTTCAAACGAAAATCAGTGGCCATGTGATTCGGTCCGTGACAGTGTCGAGTATCTCTCTTTCCCACCATGTTATCCGTTCGACCTGGATCACCAAGAAGTCGAGGAAATTTGCCAGAGACAGCTAAAAAACTGGCAAAAGGAATCTGTACTGTGGCGTCTGTGATCTCCGACAAGCAATCGAGACTCTGACAGGCACGATGCACGATTCGCGAGCACGCTTGAAGAATTCCTGCCCGGGATCATGGCAGATGAGATGATCGCAACCCAAGCTCTCCATGACGGATCAAAATATTTCCGCTTCGCAAATTATTGCATAGCATGCAGTTATGAAAGAAGCCCGACGGAGGGGAGAGTCTCCGCCGGGCTTCGGCATGATCGATGCTTTAGTTTGTTTTGGCGGGAGTAAATCGCGAATCGATTGACGGGCTGAGGGGAGAGGCAGTCTCGACAATTGTTCGCATTGACTCGCGCTTCCGAGTCACCTGGGCACGCGGGCTGAGGGGAGAGGCAGCAAGCGTCCCGGGTGACTTATTTTTGCACATTTTATTCTCTCAAAATTTACCCGTCAAACGTAATTTTCTCCCGATCTCAAGCAATGGTGTGAGAATTCATATCCGTTTGCTGCCAAGTCGAAGGTTGTTGGGGGAAAGCCGCTTGACATGAATTCTGTCAGATCAAAGTCATTCCTTTGATCGGATTGCCGATGTCTGGATTGTGAATCCGCTCGTTATCGATTTGATGACCAGATGGAACCAGAATCGCCATGTTCCTGGGGATACGTCCGCAGTTGCGTGCCTTTCAAACCGGACAGTGTCGGCGAGGAAAGTGGTCGGGGCATCGGTTGTGGCCGGTGCTGCGCCATGGGGGTTTCCCCTGGCCGACTGTTCGCCCACTGCAGCACCCGTTTGGCCGCTTCAATCGCAGGCTTGCTGTTGGGTAAGACGGTGCCATCCGCAGGCAAACCCATGTCCAGGCCAAGATACCGTTGCAACAACCAAGCGATCGTTAGCGCAGTTTCTCGATTCGGTTGCCGCCCCAGACCTCGAAGAACCTCGATGGCGGTCGGATCATTCGGATCCAGTTCGAGAAGAGCTTCTGCGGCTACGAGCCGCAACGGACCCGGCTGATCAAGATCGCTCATCCGATCCAGTAACTCCGGAGTCATGAGTCGGAACTCTCGGAGCAAATGTGCCAGTTCTACTCGCAAAATCGGGGGTGTATTTGCATCAATCGCCTGTTCCGCCAGTTGTGCTGCCAAGTGTGTTTGATCAGCCCTCGACAACGCCAAGGCATAATAAGCAATCAAGCTTTGAATCGAGCGGTCACCGAGGGGTGGAGCTTCCGTGGCCCAGCTCGTAAGATCGCAAATCGCCAACGGAGACAATTTCCCAGCCGGTAAGGCACCATCCTCGGCAAGGGCCGGATCGGATAATGCCTCTTTCACTGCGTTTCGGACCGCCGGCCAGCGGCGATTGCAGTTGTATAAAATGGCATCCAACGCGGCCTGACGAACCTCAGGTTGAGCGTGGCGTAAATAGCCGGCAATTTCGTTGAGGGACGTGGAATCCTCCACGGTTTTCAGAGCACGCAACGCCGCAGCACAAATCATTGGCTCCCGCGCCTGACGGACCAGCGCGAGAACTGGAACGGCTTCGAACTCACGCCAATATGGTCGGCGTTGCAGCGAGAGCAGCGCCGCCAACTGAACTTCAGGCCGAGGATCGCTCAGCAAAGCAATAACCGGCATCGGATCATCATCAACGATTTCTTGCAAGGCACGAATTTCGGGTAGCCGCTCAAAGTCGGACAGATCTTGTGGCCAACGGGTTCGACACCTGAGCCATTTACACAAGACGCGGGCACGGCGGCGGGGTTCCACCCCAGAACGGGCCAGATCGTGACGAATAAATAAGCCGACGGCTCCGAGCAGCAGCAATCCTCGGCTGATCCGAGCAAAAACGTCGGGGTGCTCTCGTGTGGGGAACCAGAGCCAGCCCAGTGCCATCAAATACAGCAGGATCGTGGAAGCGCTTGCCGGAGGGTGAATGGCCGTTCCGAACCCCAGCAACACCAGAATACCGCCGAGTGCCACGGCCAGTCCACCAGCCGCGACTGTCAGCGATTGCAAATGCACTGCTGCCGTTAGGAGGACAAGGGTAGGAACGGCCAGAATCGCGGCACTCAGACTCAGTGCCCCCGATCCGGCCGGACTTTTGCGAGACGCCGTGGATTCCATGAATTTTTGGCCCGAGTGGGGGAATCTGCCTGGGCCGGCTCGATACGGATTTCTACTTCATTCACCTTAAGTTACGGAATGCTCCAGGTCAAACGCAGAAAGCCGGAGCCTCGCGATCTTTTTGAGTCATCGACCCGGATTTGAAGATATCCGTTTAAAAAAACGGATGAAGTCGCACTCAGTGAGGTGCAAGTGAGAAATGAGGCTTAGGGTGTACGTCGTAAGCATCAACCGCCGTGGCGGTCGAAACAATCTGAGGTGTGGCGAATCAGTACAAAAAAACTCCCCTGAATTGCCAATTTCAGGGGAGGGAACATGATGTGAAAATTAATCAGCGAAGTCATTTACTTCGTAATTTTGCTGACATCGTTCACGATGGTTTGAATCGCTTTGTCGTCAAGCTCACCTTTCTTGAAGGCGAAATTCGCCTTAGTTTCTCGCTCGGTGTACAGCAGGACAGTGACATCAGCGTCTTTGTGAATTTTGTACTTCGCAGGACCGGTGGGGGTGTCGATCGAGAGGACAATCTTCTTAAGTTCCGCTTTGTTGACGAATTCTTTCAGTTTTTCTTCGAGTTTTTCTTCATCGCTGAGGAAGACGACATAGCTGCCCATGTTGCAGCTGCTGTTCTTTGCGGTGACTTGATCGAGTTCTTTGATCAGCTTTTGCGTCATCGGGCAGTCGGCGGTGCGAGCGAAGACCACCGCGACGGGGTTATTGCCATTGGAACAATACAGGCAATTCTTTTCACCTGCGGCCGAACCGTTGATATTCAGGGGGGCAAACGGGCCGGGAACTTTTTCCCCAGGTTGAGGACCGGACTTCAATTCTGCAGCCTGGATGTTAACTGCCAATGCAACCGCAACCGCACTCGCGAACAGTTGACGAATCATTTCTTGTACTCCCTGAATCGTCCGTGGAAAATCCGACCAGTATTTAACTGGCACTATCCTAGACGCTCCAGGGATTCGGATTATTCACGCGATTCTGCGTTTTCCGGATATTCAGGCAACGCAACGTTTCCCTCGCACGCTGTGGGGAAAAAGCTGTTCTTGCCGAAGGTTGCCCCGAGTATCAAAAGGAATTTCGATGGCGGTGCCGACGAGTTCCAAATCGGGATTACTCCGCGCTTCCGCCGCAAGGGCTGGTGAAACCCAGAGTTCTGCAACTTCCAGCGTATTCGGGATCAGGCAAAATTTGAGTGTCTCAGGGTTTGGATTCCAGCATGTTTCGATGGCCATTTGTATACACTCTCGATCGGTGTCAAAGCCGAGCGGGAGTTTGCTTCGCCACAAAAATCGTGCCGTCAAATTATTCATGCGAAACGGAACGGGATCGATGCTGGCCAGAGCACGCGTGGTGGTGAGATCGGCGATGCCAATGCCGGTGGCATTGCCGTGGCTTTCCGGTGAAACATCGAGCACGGCCATGCGAGTAATCCGGGGGATATTCGTCTCCGCTTCGGGCGACGCTTCGATCAGCATTCGCCCGACCACGTTCGGATCCATCCCCGCACCACTGTAATTTTTGCCACATTCCCCGACAATGAGAACATCGAGTTGCGGGAAAGGGATGCGGCCCATGATCCGCTTGGCTTCCTCTAAAAGCGGGGGTTCTTGCTCAAGAAGATCGTCGCGGTCGATACCGACAATCTTGGCGGTTTCTTCCCGAGCATTTTCCAGGACAGCGATGCCGCCGAGGAACGGGGTCTTCGCTAAGAGGACCTTCACCGATTCAATGAGCATATCGCGAAGACCCCGGGTGCCGAAACTGTGCACTTGATCGGCACCTTGCCGTTTTCCCAGCCCGATGACCATCATTTTGCAGATGCCGCTTTCATATTTTCCCCGGAAATCGGTATGCGGTTTGATGCGGTTAACAAGAATGACTCCGTCGGCTGCCAGGGCATTTTTGTCCCACCAGACGGGTTGCCCCCAGGAGTTTGTGCCGACGACGACCGCGTCCATGTCGGTAACCACGGGAACCCCGAGGTTCTCGGGAGTGATGCCGTATGAAGCGAGTAATTCCCGCTGCCCTTCGGCAGTGGCCCCCCCGTGGGACCCCATCGCTGCCACGACAAACGGTTGCGCTCCGAATTCTTGGAGTGCGGCGATGGTGGCTTGAGCGATCGTCAGATAATTCCGGATGCCGCGACTGCCGCAGCCGACGGCGATTCGCATCCCTGGCCGAATTCGCCGAGCGATCGGCGATTCACGCAAAACCCGGCGAGTTTCCGCAGCGACATCGGTGACTTTCGGCTGCGGAGCAATTTGACGAACGAGTTGAATCAGCGGGATATTCACTGAACCCTCATGGCTAGGACTTAAGATTATCATGCCAAGCTGCTGCCGACTCGAAAAGAGGGGAAGCGATCTGGTGATTCAATCTTTGCCGGGAAGTCGGCAAGGCTGTGACGGCAGGGAAGCAGGTGGCTAGAAATTTCCTGCTTCATGCAGCAACTGATCCGGAGACAACGACTGGACAATGATGATTGTCAATAAGCGGCGAAAAACCGCTCCTTCAGGCACATACTTTCCGTTGAAGCTCGTCGCTTCCCTGGCGATACTGAAAGCAAAGGAATCGTGCCTGGGGTGGATCGTCAAATCATTCGCCTCGTCATTGCCAAGCTAAAGTAGTCGCAAGGTATCTCGGTATGCTGATGACAGTGAGCGTAGCACCCGTGCCGGGCCTGATTGGCAGCTTTGCACTCCCGGCGGTGGCGGCGGCAGCGGCGGCGCTCGGAGTCGCGGTGCCTGTGCTGATTCACTTATTGAGTCGGCAGCGGTATCAAGTCGTGTCCTGGGCGGCCATGCGGTTTTTGCTGGCGGCGCAGAATCGCCGCCGTCGCTGGGTCGATCGCTGGCTGTTGTTGCTCACCCGAGTGATGCTCGGTGTCTTGCTGCTGGCGGCGATGTGCGCGGTTACCCCCTGGGCCGAGTATTTCTGGCAGCAGATTCGACCCGGCCCCCTGGAATCGAGTTCCACTGCACCACGAACCCACACGATTCTCATCCTCGATGCCTCGCTGAGTATGTCAGCCCGGGCAGGGAGTGGAACACTCTTCGACACCGCGGTTTCCCTGGCCGAGAAAGCAGTTCGCTCGGCAAATCTTGGCGACGGTTTTTCGCTGATCATCGTGCGGAATACCGCCGAGATCGTAATTCCCGGGCCTTCCAATGAGTTTGCGAAGGTATTGGCGGAACTCCGTGATTTAAGCGTGACCGATGGCCCCGGCGATTTCATTGACGGTGTCAATCTGGCGGCAGACATTCTCGCACGCTCGCCACGGGCTTATCCGCGCCGCCAAGTCTTATATTTCACGGATTTGCAACGATACAGCTGGCAAGGTTTGCTTCCAGATACGGATTCCACGATTCCCGACATCTGGAATCGGATTCTCCCTCGGGCCGATTTTGCCGTGATTGATGTCGGTCAGAGAGAACGAGACAATCTTGCGGTCACATCGTTAAGTCTGAGCGATCCGATTCCGTTCATCAATTCCCCCGCATCGTTGACGGCGACGGTGCAAAATTTTGGCCGGGCCGATCGAGCCAATTTGCGTGTCGAGCTGGCAGTTTATCGTTCCCCGGGAGGAACGGCTGGGACCGCGGGAGAACCGAGTTTTTTCCCTGTCGAACAACGTCTTGTGGAACTTCTGCCGGCGGGTCAAAGTCTTAGCCTTAGTTTCAGTCTGGATGGTCCGGCACGTTTTCGCGAGCCGGGAATTCATTTGCTTCGAGTTCGTCTGATCGATTCCGACGATTTGCCGGCCGACAACACTCGGATTCTGGCGGTGCGAGTGCGCGAGGGATTGCCCGTACTGCTGGTGAATGGCCAGCCGTCGGCCGATCCGTTCCGCCGAGCAACCGAGTATTTGCAGGAAGCACTCGATCCCGGAGGGATGAAATACGCTGGAAATCCTGTCCGGCCGCGAACCGTGTCGTTATCGGAATTTGCCGACCCGGCTCTCGGTGATTTATCCGCGGTGGATTGTGTGATTTTGGCGGATGTTCCCGTCTTGTCGCCCGCCCAGATCGCCCGGCTGGAAGCGCACTTGAAACGGGGCGGCAGCGTCATCGTCGGGCTGGGACCGAACGTCGCGGAAAATTTGGATTTCTACAATCGCTTGCTTTACGCCGAGGGCACGGGGATCTTGCCGGGACGGCTGCTCGGGGTACGTCGGCCGGCAGCGGCCGATGATCCAGGGTATCGCTTGGTGGCGGAGGATCAGGCTTACCGCGAGCCGCCGTTGTCGGTCTTTCAGGATGACAATGCTCGAGCCGGGCTGACAGGCGTTCCGTTTCAGACATACCTTCGCATCGACGCACCGCTGGAGGGGCCAGCCCGGCGACTGTTGTCCTTCGTACCATCGATCGCATCGAACCAGCCGACGACGGAAAAGCCCGAGCCAGCCTTGATTGCCTGGAAACGGCACCGCGGTCAAGTGATCGTCTTTACGAGTAGCTTCAACACCGCCTGGAACGACTGGCCGGTCTTGCCCAGCTTTTTACCGTTTGTGCATGAATTGCTCCGTTTTGCGGTCGCTCAACCCGATCGGCATACCGTAACCGCAGGTGAACCCCTCGAAGAATTTTTCCCCGCCACGACGATCGGACTCACCGCGACAATCGTCAATCCGCAGGGCAGGAGCTGGGATGTCCCGGTGATGCTGGGTGATGAAGTGGGGCTGGTTCGATTTCTTGAGACACAGCGGAGCGGAATTTACCGGATCAGTGTCCCAGGCCAGAATGAGATGCTTTTTTCGGTCAACCCGCCAGAATCCAGCACAATCTCTGGAAGTGAATCCGATTTACGGCGGCTCGACCCGAGCCGGTTTGCGACGGTCGGTCCGATTCAGGTGGTGACGGACCCGGGTGAAGTGCGGATTGGCGGGGGAGAGGAAACCGTAGTTGTCTCGATGCCGCGGCCGCAGGGTCCGACAGTTGCCCGCTGGTTGCTGTTGCTGGCGTTGCTGATGGCGATCGGAGAACTGTTCCTGGCCTGGCGGCTGGGTCCGTCCCGAGTGGCCGGCGTGCGGGCGAAGTCTCCGCGGAGCTGCCACGGTTGGCTGAGCCAGGGGATCGGATGGCTTGCGGCCGGCATTCCTTGCCTCCTCGGAATCGCGATTCTGCTGACACTGCTTCACGCTCGCCAGACTGGAAATTTGCTCGGCTTTGTTCCAGCCTCCTGGCGGGCAAGGCTGGAATCGCTCGCGGGGATTCCCGAGGCTGCCCCCGGCGAAGGAACCCGCTGGCGGTTGGAATCGTCAGCGATTTTCACAGACTCCCCGAACTGGGATCGGCTCGGGCTCGGGATTATGACCCTGGTGGTCGGGGGACTGGCCATCCTGGCGTATTTTCGGGAACGTCAGGGCAGTGGCGGATGGTCACGCCTGACGGTGCCCCTCATCCTGAGGCTGACTTTCGTTCTGATTGTGATCTGTGTCCTTTTGCCACAATTTCGGCTGGCATTTGATCGCGAAGGCTGGCCGGATCTGGCGATTCTCATCGACACTTCGGGGAGCATGGCGACAATCGATGAAGTCCACGATCCCGAGATCGCGGCCAAATTCGCGGAACTTGCCACGGCAATGAATCTTCGCCAGGCCGATCGGTTGCAACTGGCTACCGCTTTGATAACTCGATCAAACCCCGACTGGTTGACACGAATTCTTCAGGAACGGAATTTGAAAATTCACCTGTACCGTCTGGATGAGCAAGCGAAATTCCTCGCCAGTCTGGCTGATCTGAACGATCGCGAAGCGGCTCGGGCTGCCTTGGCCACGCTGGTTGCTGACGGAGAAGCGAGTCGACTCGGCGACGGTGTGCAGGCCGTGTTGAAATCGTTCCGAGGAAGCTCGCTAACCGCCATGATTGTGCTGACGGATGGAGTGACCACGGCTGGCGATGATTTGCCGACGGCTGGTCAGGCGGCTGCCCGTGAGAATGTGCCGCTGTATCTGGTCGGCATCGGTGATTCCCGGGATCCTCTAGATTTGCTCCTCAGCGATTTGAAAGCCGATGATGTTGTTCTGAAAGGCGACACCCTGGCATTTGAAGCCCGGCTGACTGTGAAAGGGCCGCAGCCCCCGACGACGGTGCCCGTGATTCTCTGGGAACGGCAAGGTGATCAATGGATTGAACGTGCTCGGGAAACCGTGAAACCCGGTCCTTCAGGCAATCCGGTTCCGGTTCGCCTCCATGTGATTCCGAAAGAAGTCGGTGAAACCACCTTCGTCATTGAGGTACCTGTCCAGCCAGGAGAAATCGAACCGGGCAACAATCGTCTGGAACGGACGGTGCTTGTCACCGACACTCGGCGAATCCGGGTTTTGTACATCGAAGGATACCCGCGGTATGAATTCCGGTTTGTGAAAGCGTTGCTGGAACGAGAAACGGATGCGGTTCGGGGGAACAAGTCGATCGACCTGAATACCCTGCTTCTGGATGCCTCGCCTGGATACGCGGAGCAGGACAGAAGCGCCTTGCGGGGATTCCCGACACGGGCGGAATTATTCGAATATGATGTGATCATTCTTGGCGATATTGAACCGGAGCAATTGCCGAAGGCGGCTGCGATCTTTCAGGATATTGCCGAGTTTGTGAAAACTCGTGGCGGTGGCTTACTGTTTGTAGCGGGGTCGAAGTCGAACCCGCAGCAGTTGTTTGCGACAGCGCTCGGAGAATTGCTGCCGATTTTGCCCAGCAATGGCCCAGCAGTCCCAGCGAATTTCCTCGCCGGTGTCTCAGCGAGCGGATTTCGGCCGCGGTTGACACCCCTCGGCCAGTCGCATCCGTTGTTCCGGTTTGCTGCCGATGATGCCGAGAATGCCCGGATCTGGGCCAGCTTGCGGCCGTTACTCTGGTCGGCCACCGGTTATCGGAAAAAACCGCTGGCCGAGGTTCTGGCGGTTCACCCGGATCGGCGAGCAGACGACGACCCCTCGGCTCAGTTGCCGATCATCTTACAACAATTTGTCGGTGCCGGCCGGGTGATCTTTCTTGGTTTCGACGACACCTGGCGGTGGCGGTTCCGCGAGGGGGAGGAACGGTTCAATCAATTCTGGTTTCAGGCCATCCGGGTCTTGTCCCGCAGCCGGGTTTCCCGCCTCGAATTACGGACGGACAAACAAACCGCTTATCGCCAGGGCGAGCCGATCCGGCTGACGGTGCGTTTCCCGGATGATGCCCCCGCCCCGAACCCGGAAACCCCGGTGAAAGTCCAGGTCACGCGCGGACCGTTGACCCTGGCAAACGGCAGCGTAGTCGGCAGTTCCGCAGAATCCAGTGTGGTGCAACTAGCAAAAATCGAGGGAAGCCGGGCAACTTACCAGGCTCTGTTAACGCGGACTCCGATCGGCGATTACCGGTTTACTCTGGTAACGCCAGAGCTTGAGACAGGCAAACCGCAGGCGGAGGCGAAAGTTCTGCCAGCACCCGGAGAGCGGGATCGACTGGAAATGAATCGAGCCGATTTGGCACGAGCCGCCGGGGAAAGCCGCGGCCGCTTTTACACCCTCGCCGATGCCGATCGATTGATCGATGAACTTCCGGCCGTGGAGCGTATCCCGCTCCATCAGCCGGTGCCGCCGATTCCGGTGTGGAATCATGTTGGGCTCTATGCACTTTTGTTGTCCCTGCTTGCGGCGGAGTGGCTGCTCCGCCGCCAAGAATGTCTGCTGTAACCGGGGTGATCATTCCGGAATCCTGAACAGTCGCGGGCAGGAAGCGAAATCGTGACCGTGGACAATCGCGGCTGCGTACAATTCTGGTAGATGCCGGGACAAGAGAATTTTCAGCGGCATCGAGCCCCGATTTCACGGGCAGCGATGGCAAAATCAGGCCGCTTGCCGGCTGTGCCTTTGCCACGGTCGGAGCACATGTCTGCGAGGTTCCGGCCATGAATCCGTCCGGTCTCGAATCACGTATCCTTGCCTACGGTCAGGAACTGTTTGCCCGCATTGATCGGCAAGGGGCCATTCCACTTTCCCGCCGCTGGTGGGATGATCAACTGCTGGAATTGACCACGCGGAATCCAGCACTCAAGGTGCAATTATTCCGATTCGTGGACACTTTACCGTACCTGATCGACGACCCGCAGGCAATTGCCCGGCATTTGCGAGAATATCTCCACGAAGCCGACGGGAGCTTGCCCCGCTGGGTGAAGACAGCAAGCCGGTATCTCCCGGAATCTGGACTCGCCGGCCGACTCCTGGCGGCCGCCACTCGCTGGAACGCTACCGGGATGGCACGGAAATTCATTGCCGGCACCACCGTGCCAGAAGCCTTGGCCGCGGTGGCCCGGATGCGTCGCGATGGCTTTGCCTTCACAATCGATCTGCTTGGGGAAGCCACGATCACCGAGCAAGAAGCCGACCAGGTTCTTGCGCAATATCTTGAGCTTCTTCACGGCTTGACCGAGGCAGTCAATCACTGGCCGGAAGTCCCCGAGATCGACCATGATGATCGGGGGCCGATTCCCCGGGTGAATGTCTCGGTGAAACTCTCCGCACTTTACAGCCAGTTCGACCCGATCGACCCGGTCGGCACCAGCCGAGCCGTGCGGCGACGATTGCGGCCAATCCTGGCCCTGGCAAAGCAGTCCGGTGCCTTTGTCAACTTTGACATGGAGCAATATGCCTTCAAGGACATCACGCTTCAGATTTTTCAGGAGATTCTCAGCGAGCCCGAGTTCGCTGACTGGCCGGATGTCGGCATCGCCATCCAGGCATACTTGCGGGAGACAGAAACCGACCTGGTCCGTCTGCTCGACTGGGTGCGAACTGAGCGGAAGACGCCGGTGGGAATCCGCCTGGTGAAAGGGGCATACTGGGATTACGAGACGATTCATGCGGTCCAACAAGGCTGGCCGATCCCGGTCTGGACGCAGAAATGGCAGTCCGATGCCTGTTATGAGCGCTGTTCGCGGTTCTTGCTGGAGAATTACGCGTGGCTGGTCCCCGCCTTCGGGACGCATAATTTCCGCAGCATCGCGCATGCCCTCGCCGCGGCGGAAGCCCTGGGGGTGCCACCCCGCCGCTACGAGTTTCAGATGCTTTACGGCATGGCCGATCCGATTCGGGATGCGGTTCGCTCGTTGCATCGCCGCGTCCGGATTTATACCCCCTACGGTCAGTTATTGCCCGGGATGGCGTATCTGGTTCGGCGGTTACTCGAGAATACCTCGAACGATTCCTTCCTTCGTGCCTCCACCGCTACCGACATCAACGAACTTCAGTTGCTCCGCAATCCCGAGATGCTGGCAACAATCCGGCCCCGCCGAGCGGCAGCCGACTCGGCGAAGCTGGAACAGTCGGTGCCAATTTCCAATCACTCTCAGGAGCCAGCGATCATGGACTCTCGCCGCTGCATCCGTTTCCGTAACGAGCCCCACTCGGATTTCGCTCGTGCCGAGAATCGCCACGCACTTGCCGAGGCACTCTCGCGAGTCCGCAAACAACTCGGGCAAACGTATCTGCCCGTGATTGATGGACAACCACACGTCACGGAAAAATATCTTGACTCAATCAACCCTTCACAATTCACCGAAGTCATTGGCCGGGTCGGCATGGCGAGTGCGGATCAGGCGCGGCTGGCGATTGCCGCCGCACACAAGGCTTTTGACACTTGGCGTGATGCTTCGGTGACGGAACGAGCCGGGCTGCTTCGCCGTGTCGCCGCCTGGTTCCGCGATCATCGCTGGGATCTTGCGGCCTGGATTATCCTGGAAACGGGAAAGCCCTGGCGGGAAGCCGATGCCGATGTTGCCGAGGCAATTGACTTTTGCGAGTATTACGCACTGGAAGCTGAGCGGCTCGATCGGCCGCGACACCGTGATGTTCCGGGAGAAGACAACCGCTACTTCTACGAACCTCGGGGCGTGGCGGTCGTCATCGCCCCGTGGAATTTCCCCCTGGCGATCCTCACGGGCATGACCGCTGCCGCAGTCGTGACCGGGAACCCGGCGATTATGAAGCCCGCCGAGCAATCGTCGGTGGTCGGAGCGAAGTTGCTGGAAGCATTCCGTGCCGCCGGAGCCCCGCCCGGCGTGGTTCAGTACCTCCCGGGTATCGGCGAAGAACTCGGGCCGGTCTTCACCAGTCACCCAGATGTGGCCCTTTTGGCCTTCACTGGCTCTTTGAAGGTGGCGTTGCAACTCAACGAGCAAGCGGCCCACCTACCGGAGGGGGCCACCCAGATCAAAAAAATTATCGCCGAGATGGGGGGGAAAAACGCCATCATCATTGATGCGGATGCCGACCTTGATGAAGCCGTTCGCGGCGTGGTGGATTCCGCCTTCAGCTACGCCGGGCAAAAATGCTCGGCCTGCAGCCGGGTGATCGTCCTCGAGCCGATTTACGAGCCGTTCCTCCATCGGCTCATCGAGGCGACGCGATCCTTAACCGTGGCCCCCGCCGCAGACCCGGGGGCTTCCCTGGGCCCGGTCATCGATGCCGAGGCATCGGAGCGGATTCATCGGGCCATTCAGACCGGCGAAACCCTGGCACGGCTGGTTTTTCGCTACGATGTCGGCAAACTGGCGGAATCAGGCTATTTCATCGGACCAACCATTTTCACCGACGTTCCCGAGTCGTCACCCCTGGCTCAGGAGGAAATTTTTGGCCCGGTGCTCGCCGTCATGAAAGCTACCAGCATCGCCGATGCCTTGCGGATTGCCAACGGCACACGTTATGCCCTGACCGGCGGCGTCTACAGTCGCAGTCCGTCCACCCTGGAAACGGTCAAACGCCGCTTCCGAGTGGGCAATCTTTACATCAACCGCAAATGCACCGGGGCACTGGTTGATCGCCAGCCGTTCGGCGGATTCAAACTTTCCGGCATCGGATCAAAAGCGGGCGGACCCGATTATCTCCTCCAATTTATGCTGCCACGGACGATTACGGAAAATACACTTCGCCGAGGCTTCGCCCCGGAACTGCCAGAAGAATTCGCGACAACCGGCGGGGAATGACCCACCTTAATAATCGATCTCGCGGAATTCGTAAGCCGCCAAGGCAAACACTACGATCCCGAACAGCAGCGAGCTCGTAACTGCCAGTTCCGGATAAAATTGACCTGCCTCTTGCAGTTTTAAGACTTCGATCGGCCGTACTTGGAATGCCTCAGCCCGGAGTGCATCGTAAAAGATCGCTCCCAGATCGACCGGCTTCGGAAAAAGCCAGTACCCCACCTCCATGATCGGCAACGACACACTCGCCACCCCCTCGCCGGGAAAGGTCACCAAACGATGGTGGCTATAATTCATAATCCAGCAAAACAGCCAGAACAGAAAAACTCCGAAAATGCAGACCACCGTGCTTCGGGTCCAAACCGCTAGGAACGTCGAAACCGAGTAAAAGATGCCGAAATTCAGCACCAAGAGCGGCACTGCCAGCCAGTACGCCCCGGTCCAGATCCCGGTGCTGATGCCTAAAGCCAGCCAGGTCGCCCCGACAAACAACGTTGCTTGCAGTGCCACAAAGACAATGACACTGAAGGCTTTCCCCAGCAGGATTAACCACCGCGGTGCCGGTTTCGCCAGCAAGACTGTGGCCGAATGTGGTTCGAGAAAGGACGGCAGAAACCCAGCCGTCCACAATAACGCCAGCAGCACCCCCGCCGTATCCCCGACACCGCCCGCCAACAGCACCTGAACGAAACGCACGGCATCCTCACGATTCCGCCCCAGTGGCACGGTCATGGCTCCGAAGCCGACACTCACCTCGCCTGAAATCACCCGCACCCCATCCGCCTTCAAATTCTCCGGTGGCAGCTTCTTGGCTTCTTGCTTCGGTAACACCAGTGGCAGATCCAGTTCCGTCACCGCAGGCAAATCACCTTCCACCCGCAAACTCAGGCACAGCAGCGTACAAACCGCCGTTACGCTGATCATCACCCAGAAGAGCTTCGTGGCCAGCGATTGCCGAAACGTATCGCGGATCATCCAGCGAAGCACACGAATCGACTCTGGCAAGTTCATTCGCTCGCACCTCGCTCATAAACGTCCCGTAGGGAAATTTCCAGGTTCCGTCCGCCCGAGTCTCGCGATGCCCCAGCCAATAACTCCTCCACCCGGCCACGGTAGGCCACTTTCCCCTTCACCAGCACTGCCAGTTCCTCTGCCAGTTCCTCCACTTCCGACAGGGCATGCGTCACCAGGATAACGGTTTTTCCCGCCGCTCGGCGTTCCTGAATCACCGTCCGCAAGAGTTGCCGACCACCGATATCAAGACCCTCCGTCGGCTCGTCCAGAATCAGCAACTCCGGATCATTCAACAATGCTTGTGCCAGTCCCAGCCGTTGCAGCATTCCCTTACTGAATTGGCGGATTGGCTCGCGGGCTCGATCCGCCAAGCCGACTTTCTCCAGCAGTTGCGATACCCGGTCATCGAGCCACTTCGCCGACAATCCCGATAAGCCGCCGTAGAATCGTAACACCTCCACGGCGGAAAGATACCTCGGAAAAGCATGATTCTCATGCATGTAGCCCACCCGGGCCAGCGTCCGGCGATTTTTCACTGGCTCGCCCAGCCGGGTGATGATTCCCTGTGTCGGCCGGGTTAATGTCAGAAGCATCTTGATCAGTGTGGTTTTTCCCGCACGATTCGGCCCAAGCAGGGCGAAGATCCGGCCTTGTGGGATGGCCAACGTGACATCACAAACCGCTTCGATGCCGGCACCTCCCAGGAAACCCGTCGGATACCGTTTGACGACATGATTGAATTCGGCGGCAATAGCCATCATGGTGGAAACAACAAGGGACCGGAACAGGATCGATGAAGACAAACCGCCGATCCGGAGATTTCGGATCGGCGGAGAGAGGAATTGATTGCTGGTGGTTATTCAATCAGAGTTACTTGGACACCGCTTTGCATGATCCGCTCGAGACTCGTCCGCAGCCGTTCGATGCGGGTTTGATAACGACCGGTGATAATAAAGTCGCGGGACAATGGCTGGTCGCCGACAGGTGACAGAGTGTTACCGACTTGGCTGGCACGGCGCAAGAAGAAGACACCAACTCCGCCCGCCGGTGATGATGGTGGCGAGGTCACCCCATCCACCGTGGAGGGGGTGGTTCGTGTTTCCCACTCGTTGGTGCCATCATACCCTTCAAACAAATCACCGAAGCCAATGTTGTAGACCCGCGCCGGAGTATTTGGCAGGGACAATCCAGAAACGCCTGTCTCGGAATAAGGCGCGACGATTCGTTGAATAACTCCCAGGGCCATCCGGACCGAGGGTTGCGTATTCTCTGAAATTCCGGGCCGAGGAATCGTCGTACCCAAGCCATTGGCTGCAAGCGGATCGGGTAAGCCGGAGATCGGGTATTGTTCGGTGGTGCCACCGACTTCATATCGAGTATTGACTCCGGTCCCGACGAGTCTCCAGCCGGCAACATTATTCGGTGCTCCATCGGTTTCGTGGATCAGAATTTTCGCCGCGCCTCGGCGACCGTTCATAAGCAAGTTGAAGCCCAAAGCGAGACCGACGTGCGGATCGGTGCCGCCATTGGCATTGGGAACATGTCCACCGGGCAGGTTCTGATTATCGGCATTGGTGTTCGTGTGAGCCCAAAGCTCGGTTGTGGTATCACCATTGCGAATAGCGGTCAGCAAGTTGAAGGGATAGAATAAAGCATTCTTCAAGTCCACCCAGTTTTGTCCCATCGGGACTCGAATCGTCGTTAACTGTGTATTGTAGTAGGCTGAACCACAGTAGTCATTGGGGTGATTAATACGAATATCGTCAATGGCAGAATTCACTGCTGCCTTCAGTTGCCAACACTGGGCTTCGCGGCAAGTTCCTGGCCACCAGAATCGGCGTGGAGCGCGTGACGTGATGAAGTCGAGCATGGTGAGTGGGCCAAACCAGAAATGTAGGCGTGGGCGGCTCGGATTATCCGTGTAATGGCAATACGGTCGGGGGTCGGTGGTGGGCGAGGCGCCCGAAATTCCATGCGTAAAGCCATTGAGTGTGGATGAGATTGTGGGATTGACACCCTCGGGCCAACCACGGCGTTCAATTCCCGCTAAATTGTAGTTCGGGTTTGTGATTCCTAACACGTAGTTGATGTATGCTCTCCAGAAATTACGATCACGGTTCCGCGAGGAAGCTGTGGTGTTATAGGCACGTAAATCATCCATCGTGGCCGATGGGTTGCCGGTGGCTGTCCGGAACTGGTTTAAGCCGGTGCTATTCTCGGCATAGATCGTTTCCGCTGTAATTCCGACGGGGATCGATGAGTAGTAGAGAATTCGGCCTGCCCGAAGGTTGGGCGGCAATACCTGAGGCCCAGTCCGAAGCCAATCCAGGATGGCATCGTAATTCACTTGATAACCACTGCCATTGAGTGTGGCACCAGTTGAATTGCGCAACAGGAGATTATTGATGTTATGTGTTGTGGGGTTTAAGGGCAGCCCATCGCTTGTCAGGAAAAAGCGACGACGCCAATCACCGGCCACATAATTTGATTGGCCCAGCCTACCCACGGGAGTCCGTGGGTCGGGAGGCCACATGAAAAAGGTTTTCCCCCAGTAGCCTGGACCCATGGAAAATCCACGTAAATCTTGTTGGGCGGGTCGGAGCCGGGGCCTTTGATTGAGGGGCAGTGAAGCATTCCCAGTTGGCCAGATCGGATTACCGCTCGCATCTCGCGGAGGGATATGATTCCAGAGACTGGCACCCGTGGCATTCGCTGGAGCATTTAGGTTGATATCCCAGCGGGGATCCCACCGTCCCAAGGGAACGCCATCCGATCTTATGTAGCTGTTGCGTGTTTGAACATAATGCTCGACATCCAACGAATAACCATAACGCTCCCAGGTGGCATCGCGAAAATCATGCCAGGAACTGTTATACAGGTTTCCGGATGATGGGTTGGCAAATCCCGGTCGCCATTGATTCGCAGCCGACCGCCGGTCCGGCGGAGTTCCGGGGAAAGTCCCGCCGCCAAATAGGTTTTGTGTCCAACCGAGATATTCTGCAAGATTGACCGCAGCACCTTGAGTATTCGTTGGATCCCAAGTCGTTGTACCAGTTCGGACAATGCCTCGCTTTCGCGGGAAGCGGTCACCGACATAGGCAATCCCGGTCGTTGGATCATCGGACTGTGTTGCGAAGAATGGCGGTGCGGGAACCGGACCCGAGGTATTCGTAGTATCGTAGGCGTTGTAACCACTCCAATTGAATTCACGATGAATAAAGGACAATTGATTCGCGTAATCAGCGCGATAAACTTCACTTTCTGCGACAATAGGAGGACGCATGTTCGAATACTTGAAGACGTTGGAGCGATCGACCACCGACAGGCTCATGTCGGGGTTATCGGTCGGCGTCGTCTGAAACCAACGGTGGAATGCATTCCACAAATTATTTGGATTCACATTCGAAAGAACCACTGGTGTGGTGGGGTCGGATAGATTGGCGGGGTCAAAACGGAAGTCAAAAATCACCGGGGGCCCACCCACAGTTTCCACGGTCAGATTGGATTGTGCGGATATCTCGCCTGAGTTTTTCGTGAACGGAACCCGGCAGCAGAAGGGATGCATCCGCTGAGAAATCGTATTCGGATTTTTGGACGCGTTTGACGGTATGTTATCGATGCCATAGAGATCGTAACGTTGATAATGGGCAAAGCGAGGGTAGCTCGGGTCGGGGCTAAGCAAACCGTAGACTTCATCACCGGAGCCGCCAAAGCCATTTTCCCAGTTGGTCAGACTGCCAAACCGCATCGACGTTGAGAAGTCAAGTACGAGGGCAATATCCCTAGGCCGGTGAACGGCGATCGCCGTGGCTCCCGTGTTCAGATTGTTAATCCCCAACAGGCGCGCGAAAAACGTTGGCCGGTCAACAGCAATCCGCACTTCCATGGCACTCCAGGAAGAGCCCTCAGGAGAAAGTTCTCGGCGAAGTTCGAAGCGGCGAGTCGTGGTGTTGTAGGCGTAGGCCATCGCTGTGGCTGAGACGACATTCTCCTCGGAAAATCTTCCATTCATCAGGTCGTTCTGTGTGACGACATTCCGCGCGGTTGCCTCGGCCACGGCTCTGTTGTTGTCGCTGACGCCGTCGCCATTGTTGAGCAATCGCGCCCCGGCGAGGGCGGCGGCGTCGGCGGCATTCTGACATTCTGTCCGGGCAACCGTCAGCATCCCCAGATCGATGGCGAGGGCTACAAAAGCAAAGAGGGCAACCGAGGTGACCGCCAGAATTGGCAAAAAGGTCCCGGGCCGGCGGAGACGCGCACTTCGGTAAGGGTCGGCACCATGCCGATGATGTTCGGGAATTCCCGAAAATTGATAAGAATACGACACTCGAGCAATCATGGCATCCTCTATAAACTAAACTCGGGTCGATCGGGATCACAATGGCTGAATCATTTCCAATCAAAGTCGTTGATGCAGTGTCTGTCGGGGAACGATCGAAACCGCGACGGTCAACCTTCACTGCCCATCACCACCGTGAGGTTGATGGGTAATTGCGTTGGCAACATGAGCAGATTCGGCACAACTGGTCGATAGGTACCCCGGATTCGAACGGCGATTCGCTCACCGAATTGGGCATCATTCCAGCCACGCGACCCAGTACGAGGCACGAACTGCGGGGGGTCATCGTACAGCAGGCTGGAGTTACATGGAAACACATGAACTTGGAAGTTTTCGATCATCGTGTCGATACCGCCCATCCGGGACCGTACCCGATTGGTGATATCCGGAACGGTGTAGGCGGGTTGTCCTGTGGAATAAGGAGTGGTGGTAATGGCAGTGCCTGTGAATGCGGGGTTGTTAACATTCACCGAGGCGAAGCGGGCACCATCCCGAGCCGCATTCGTCGCCACATGCAGCATCAAGAGATAGCGGCAGTATTCGAAGGTGCCGAACAAGAAGAGCAAAAAGACGGTCATCAGCAGCGCCACTTCAACAACAGCGGCTCCGCTGCGACGATGCGATTGCCAGGATCGGGCCGTCTGCCGCATAGTCACCTCATCACTGCTGGATAACATTCTGGTGGAAATACTTTCTAAAAACTCGGAATTGACGTATTAATATTGAACGGATCATCCACCATAATTCGCCACTCGGAACGATAGCTAACCGTCGTGGGGTTGATTAAGCCAAGAGTCGACCAGCGAACCCGGTTAAACGGAATCGTGACGGTGACTGCAAACCGTTGATTTTTCACACCTTGAAATGGCTCGGTTGCGCCAGCGATCGAGCCGCTCGGCGAATCGAGAAAGGCAAAGGTGACCGTGACATCATCCCAACTCAAGTTGGTTAAGCCGGCCCCGTGAAGTGATTGAATGACTGCCGCCTTCACATTCGGCTGATCGAGGGTGTTGCTGGCTGGAGGAATTTCTGTCACAATTTCCGTGGGGGCTCCCACTTGATTAATGGTCCGAGCTTGTGCCGCCAAGCGTGCTCCTTCCCGGGCGGCATTGGCGACAATTTGTTGGACATGAATCAAACGGCCAACTTCCCAGACCCCGATCAGG
>Ga0209017_10000923_pt1 | contig 25447 bp, 14 predicted proteins | sample YNPBryunderm2012_FD_185812 | JGI IMG/M metagenome (GOLD analysis project Ga0209017, IMG submission 185812) | Anoxygenic and chlorotrophic microbial mat microbial communities from Yellowstone National Park, USA - YNP Bryant MS undermat 2012... ...
GGTTTGGGTTCGGGTTTGGGTTCGGGTTTGGGTTCGGGTTTGGGTTCGGGTTTGGGTTCGGGCTTGGGTTCTGGCTTCGGAGTAGGTTCGGGCTTGGGGGTCGGTTTTGGTTCAGGCTTGGGCGTCTGAGCCGATGCCGTTTTAACATGCTCTTTCAATTGTGCACGAACGTCTTCGATGACTTCGTGTAATTTGAACGCTTGGGCTCGGACATTGTCGAGCATTGCGGCTTTCGCCAGTCCATCTTGGATGCTTTTTTGAATCTCGGGGTGATGACTCAGAAGTGGACTGACGGTGTTCAGTGCACCTTGATACATCCGCAGGCAACCGAGGGGATCGCCGGTGTTGTAAAGATCTGCTCCTTGATTATGCACGATTTTCAAGGTTTCGATGACCTTACGGTCGTATTCCGCAGCGGAAGGGAAGTCTCCGGCTTGGGCAACTAGCCCGATGACAACCGCGGTGAAAAGCGTGAGGACACGAAGGCGGTGAATCATACGAAACTCCTTCAGGAACATTAATTCTAGGGGCGGGGCTCCACCCGGTGGGATTTGGCGGCGTTTATTATCGATCTTACTGTGGTCGGTGGCTGATGCTAGCCTGTGCGAAAAATTCGTGATCGAGTGTTCTTGCGGTGGATGAACCGGTCGGGGTTGCAATTTCTGAAGCACTCGGGCTAGCATGGTGGCCCAGTGGTCGGAAATCCTGGATTTACTCAGTCGCACGGATGCGTCGCACGTGGCAGATAAGTTCACTCAGTTATTGTTGGATGCGTTAACCCGGGCCGCGGTGGAGCCGGCGGGGTTGCCGTTATTTTCCGGCAAGAACGAAGTGGGTTTGTTTCCGAATTCGGCTCAAGCCAAACCGGCGGCCAAGAAGGCGATTGACGAGGGGCTGCTGCGGTTAGTTCGGAGCGAGTCGCGGGGAAAAACATCGCGGGACGTGTATGCGGCCACCGACGCCGGGTTAACGTTTTTGCTGCAGGCAGCCAATCCGAAGCAGATATTAGAAGATTTTGTTCGATTATTGGAACAGCGTGAACAGCAAGTTGCCGAGCTTTTGTTAACACTTCGGGCTATGGCCGAGAGTTTGGCGGGGATGCGTGCATTGGCCGGGAAGGTGCTGCCCCAGGTGTGCTCGACTCGGATATCGGCGGAAGTGGAGGCATCACGGGCGGAGCAGCGGTTGGTGGCGGAATCAGGGTCAGTCTCTCGTACGGGTGAGCGTCCCATGAATGGTGCGATGACGTTGGAATCGCCCCCGCGGCTGGCGGCGAGCGTGGGGGATGAGCGTGATGAGTTGGCGGAAGCGATGCTAGCGCGATTGAGTGATTGGTCGGCATCAGCCGGGGCGGGTCAGGATTGCCCGCTGCCGGAGTTGTATCGCAGTTTGTCGTGTCGGGAGTCAGCACCGAGCATCGGCATGTTTCATGATTGTTTGCGGGCGTTACACGCCGCAGGTCAGGTGTATCTGCATCCGTGGACGGGCCCGTTGTATGCTTTGCCCGAGCCTTCATATGCGCTTTTGGTCGGGCACAACATTGCTTATTATGCCTCGATCCGATGCTGAGCAACAACGTTTACGGTAGGTTGCAAGCCGTATTGAGCTTCGGCTGAGCGGACTGAGGTTGGCAGGCCTGAGGGAGATTTGGCTCATTTTTTTACCGGGAGGGACCCCCATGACCGCGATGACTGCCCCCAGCCGGGACCTGACAGTTCGAGCCCGCGACACGTTGAAACGGGCCGGCAACCCGTTTCGGAATTATTTTGCCCGGAATCCGGATGACGAGGTTTGTGCTCGATATCATGTGCCGGAATTGTTTCATGCTGAGCGGGATCTGTTGCATGCGATCATTGATTTGTATCGGTACGATCCGCAAACGCATTCGGAGATCGTCCCGATTTTGGGGAACAAAGGGGCGGGGAAAACCCACCTGCTCCACAGCATCAAGCATGGCAGCGGCGGGCAATGGCAATTGTTGGTGACACCGGGCGTGTATCAGAAAGACACGGATTTTCTGGAGTATTTGCTGTTTCAGATCATTGATACCTTACTGGGAGGGGGTAAGCAAAAAGGGGCGCGGCCGCTGAATTATGTGGGGGATCAACTCGTCCGCCGACAACTGGGTGTGGCTCTTCGGGATCTGAACCCGGAGCAGAAAGCCGAGTTGTTCCCGCCGCCGGGTCTTGGCCGATGGGGCCGACGTTTAGGGATCGGCTTGCAGCAAGCCGCAGAGCGTTGTGAGTGGTTGGCAGAAAATTTGTCGGGGTATGCCAATTTTGCCCGGATGCCGATGCCCATGTCGCAGGCGCTTGCTGATGCTGGGATTACACCGGAGCGAGCTTATGAACTGATCGTTCAATACACGGATGCGACGGAAACGCGAAATACGGCGGGGCTGATGCGACGGCAGATTATTCAAGGATTTGCTCGGGCCATTCTGCTCGGCGATGAAGGCGATTTGGCGAGCTTTCTGACGTACGGATTCGCCGAGCTGGAGTTCCAGGTGCGTCCGACCCGGCAAGATCTCGTGCTGGCGTTGTTTAAGGTGTTGATGGAACTGTTTCGTGGTTTGAAGATTCCGGTCGTGGTGGCGTTTGATCAATTGGAAGATTTACTGCTGGCCCGGCGTTCCGACGATGCTCATAAAACGGCCGAGGCGTTTTTTGCTGGCATTGTCCAGGTGATGCACCAAATTGACGGGCTGTGCTTTTTGGTCTTCGCCGAGCGGGGCTTGTGGAATCGTTTTGTGCCGAGTCTTGATGGGTATATTCAAGATCGGCTGAATAATCCGGTCCATGTTCCAAAATTTGGCACGGTGAAAGCGTTACGCCTGGAAGCCCCGACGCCTGAGCTGGTCCGGCGCGTTGTCGAAGCACGGCTGCAACCGGTGCTCAATGAAATTCCTGAGGCCACGGAACTGTCGAGCATTTACCCGTTCGTGCCCGAGCAGGTGGATCGGATTGCTCGCACTGAGCCGACGCTGCGGGACATGCTTCAGCAGTTCCGTCATCTTTTCGATCATCTTATTTACGGACCGGACGATGGGAAGCCGGACTCTTTACGGCCGCAGGCGGAGCCTTCGGTGCAACCGGCGAGAGCAGATCGCCCGGTCGTTCAAGCGACGGTGGCGGAGACCGGGGTTGACGAGTCGACGGCGTTGGTTTCTCGGTTCGAAGCTTACGGCGAGACCCCGGCATCGCCGATGATGAATCGACTGGATTCTTGTTCGGAATCGCTCCTGAGCGAATCGCCGGTGCACTTAAGCGCAATGACCCCGGCGAATGAGGTGTCGGCGACGGACAAGCAAAATCGAATCAACGCTTTGCTGGGGAATGACCTGCTGCCGGCATCAGTGCCGGCGTCGGTCACGATCAAGTCGGTCACCGTGGTGGAAAGTCCTGCGGAGTGTTCGGGTCAGCTCGATCCGATGTGCGGAGCAGCGGCTTCAGGAGGTGGCGAAACGGTGAGCGATTCCGCGGCTGAGGAGGTGCCGCTTTCGTGCTTTCCGAAACTGGCCCACGCGGGGTCGGCCGCCCCTGTGGTGACGGCGGTCAAATCGGGGCAACTTTCCGAGTCAGTGCTGGTGGAATTGTGGGATCAAGAGTTTCGCTCGGCCAGGCGGAAGCTGGAGCCGGACGGGGCATTGACGGGTGCAACGCGGGAATTGCAAGCGGCGCTGGGCACGTTTCTGACCGTGTGTCACGAGCATGGTGTGAAAGTGGGTCCGTGGCGATTGCAGCATGTGGTGCCGGAATGGCCGTTCGGTGACCACCCGACATACGGGGTGGTAGCGTTGGCACACTGGGCGTGCAAGGACGGCCAGCCGTGGAAAGTGGGCGTGGGGCTGTTTCTTGCCCGCGGGGCTGGGAAACCGAAGGATCTGGAAATTAAGCTCGCGGTCATGGATACTGAACCGCAGGTGGTGGATCATTTGATTTTGCTTCGTCCGGAAGACGACCTGACGTTAACCGGGAAAAGTAAGACACTGTGGGCGGACAGCGAACGGCGGGGTAAAAGTGCCCGGCTGGAACCGGTCTCGTTGGATGGCTACGCCTTGCTTTCGAGTTTTCCCCGCTGGCTGGCGGCAGTTCGAGAATCGCTGCCAGAAGGAACGCCGATTCCGAATCTGGCCGACGTGATTCAGCAGAAAGCGGAAAAATTGCTGGAACAGGTCTGCATGCCCGTCCAGTGACGTGATGATGTCACTTGCAGTGTCTCAGTCTCGTTCGAGAAGTGATGAACTTCGAGTGATCTCTTATGACAACGAGGGAAAAGCTGGCCGCGATCCTTGCCGCAATCCAGGTAGATTCGGGGAATCGCGGCCTGAGTCCACTTTTCCAGGCGGTCCGGGACGATTTTGCTGCCGCTTGTGAGTGTCTGGCCAGTGTGGAGAAGCCCCGGGTCGCCATCGCCACTGGATTTTATATTCCGACGGGCCATCCTCCGGCGTTCGAAACGGACGGACCGCTGGGGGCCTATTTTCTCCTGCGAGCACTGCAAGCCTGCAGCATTTCGGCGACGATCGTTGCAGAACAGCCGATTCTCTCTCTGATCGAGACGCTTGAGGAACATTCAGGGCGAAATCCGCAGGCCGTTGTCTCTCCCGCTGGCCGGTACACTCACTTGGTTGCGATTGAACGGAGCGGTCCGGCGATCGATTGCCAGCATTACAGCATGCGTGGTTTTGAGATCACGGAATATCATGACAATCGGCAACTTGAAGGGATTCTCAATGATGCTGATTGTCTGACGATCGGCATCGGCGACGGGGGCAATGAAATTGGCATGGGGAAATTGCCACACAGCTTAATTGCCGAGGCGATTCCGCGAGGTGATCGCATTCACTGTCGAGTTCCGACGGATTATTTGATCGTTGCCGGGGTGAGCAACTGGGGGGCATACGCCTTGGCTGCGGGCCTGTTTGTGCTTCGCGGACAGACGCCCCCTTGGCACTTATTCGACGCCGACTGCGAGTGGACATTGCTGCAGCGGATGGTTCAAGAGGGGCCGCTCGTCGATGGTGTTTCAGGACTGACAACCGCCACGGTCGACGGGCTATCGTGGGATGCTTACATTCAGCCGTTGATTCGCATTCGAGAGATTCTCCGTTCATGAACTCATTCAGTGATGGTGCGAGTGTGCGGGCGGCGTGTCGGGCTGGCAGCTTCATGGGGCCGACGGCCGGGCTCGCTCCAGGTTTTGTTCAGGCGAATCTGGTGATGTTGCCACGGGACTGGGCCGAGGATTTTTTGCAGTTCTGTCAGAAGAATCCACGGCCGTGCCCGTTGCTGGAAATCACCGAGCCGGGCAATCCGGTCCCCAGGAAAGTGGCGGCCGGTGCGGATCTGCGGACGGACTTACCGCGGTATCGCATCTGGCAGGATGGTGAATTGATCGCGGAACCAACGGAGATCTGTGACTGGTGGCGAGACGATTTTGTGGCTTTTCTCCTCGGTTGTTCATTTACATTCGAGGATGCGTTGATGCAGGCTGGGATTCCGCTACGGCATCTGGAACAGAACGTGAATGTGCCGATGTATCGGACCCGGCTGCCATGCGAACCTGCGGGCCGCTTTCGTGGACCACTCGTCGTGTCGATGCGGCCTTTGACGCTGGCTCAAGCTGCTCGGGCTCGGGAAATCTGTGCTGCATTTCCCCTCGCCCACGGCGAACCGATTCAGGTTGGCGACCCGGCAAGTTTGGGAATCGCCGACCTGTCCCAGCCCGACTACGGGGATCCGGTGGAGATTCGCCCGGGGGAAGTCCCGGTCTTCTGGGCGTGCGGGGTGACGCCACAAGCCGTGTTGCTCGAGGCACGGCCTCCGCTGGCGATCACTCATGCTCCTGGGCACATGTTTGTCACCGATTGGCGTGAATTTCCGCAAGATAACCCTGTCTCTCCATGATAGTCATACCCGAGTGATTCTGTTGCCTCGGATCGACCTTTGCATTCCCTGAAATACAATTTCCGGGGATAGCGGTTCGTGTTTGACGAACGCACTTCGGGTGCTCGATGTGGGCACCGGAAGCGGGCGGGGTGTCCATCACGGTTAAGGCAGCAAGCATGGCGACACCGAAAGTGGCAATTATTGGCGCTGGATTGGCCGGGCTGTGTTGTGCTCGGCGGTTATTTCAGTGCGGCATCCCCTTTGAGATCCTGGAAGCGAGCGACGCGGTTGGCGGCCGGGTACGAACGGATCGGGTCGATGGCTTTCTTCTCGACCGTGGCTTTCAAATCTACCTGACTGCATATCCTGAAGGACGGCGAGTGCTCGATTTGGAGGCCCTGAACCTGCGGTATTTTTCTCGGGGAGCGAAAATCTGGACGGGCCGGCGATTCGAGGAGGTACGTGATCCGCGGGAAGCGCCACTCACGGCGATGTTATCGCTGTTCAATCAAGTTGGTGGTGTCCTGGACAAGTTCCGGATTGCTGATCTTGCTTGGCATCTCTCTCGGACACCCTTATTGGAATTATGGCGGCAGCCCGAGCGGCCAACCCGAGACTTTCTTCGCTGGAATGCTCGCTTCAGCGAGAAAATGATACAGCGATTGTTCGAGCCTTTTTTCGGTGGTGTTTTTCTTGAACGGGAACTTGTGACTTCGAGTCGGCTGTTTGCTTATTTGTTCCGGATGTTTGCGGAGGGCCCGGGGGCAGTTCCTGCTGGGGGAATGCAGGCGATTCCTGAACAGATCGCGGCAGGGTTGCCGGCACGATCGATTCGCTTTGAATCACGAGTTGTGGCAATCGACGGTCAGGAGCTTCAGCTTGCCGACGGTTCGACCGTGTCGGCACCGGTGATCGTGATTGCGGTCGATGGCAGCGAGGCAGCCCGACTGGCGGGTTCGTTGTTACCCGAGCTGGCCTGGCGGGGTTCGACCACGGTTTATTATGCGACCGAGCAAGCCCCGATGACCGAGCCGATCTTGCATCTGGATGGGACTGGGACCGGGCCGGTAAACAGTGTCGTGGCTCTGTCACTGGCGGCTCCGGAATATGCACCGCCGGGGCAAACGTTGTTGTCGGCAGCAGTTATCGGCGTCCCCGAGGAAAAGGACGAGGAATTGGACAGGAAAATCCGGGCCCAGTTCCGCGAATGGTTCGGCCCCAGTGTGGCGAATTGGCGGCGTTTGCGGATCGATCGTATCCGTCAGGCACTTCCCGATCAGAGTGCCGGGCGGCTCGATCCTTGGCAGCGGCCGGTCCGATTACGGCCGGGGCTGTATGTTTGCGGGGATCACCGCGATCAGGGTTCGATTGATGGGGCGATGACTTCCGGATTTCGGACCGCACAGACGGTGATGCACGATTTGGCGGAATTCCCCGCGATTGTTTCCGGCAAGCAATAGTACGACTTTTGATTGATGGGAGGATCATTACCCGGCTTCCGGGAGGAAAGTCCGGGGAGCCGGGCTTGGTAGCAATCGCGTTACTTCACTTCGTATTCGGCATCAATCACATCGTCGCCACCTTTTTTCGTGCCTTGATTGCTTGGCGTCGCGTCGGCAGAAGCCGTCTGACTTTGTCCAGCCGAGGCAGCGAATCGGGCCATCGCCTGGGCTGCCTGGTCGAGTTCGGCCGTGGCCGCTCTCAAGGCGGAGAGGTCGTTGCCTTTGGCAGCTTCGCGGGTTTTTTCAATGGCCCGAATCAACGGGGCTTTATCCGAGTCGCTGACTTTGCTTCCGAGATCGGCCAGCATTTTTTCCAGTTGGAAGACCTTGTTGTCCGCCTCGTTTCTGGCATCGGCGAGTTCCCGCTTCCGTTTATCTTCTTCGGCGTGGATTTCAGCATCACGTTTCATCCGGTCGATTTCGGCCTGACTGAGCCCGCTCGATTGCTCGATGCGGATGCTCTGCTCTTTGCCGGTCCCTTTATCTTTGGCGGAGACGTTCAGAATACCGTTGGCGTCGAGGTCGAAGGTGACTTCAATTTGTGGGACGCCACGGGGGGCCGGCTGAATCCCGTCGAGGTGGAACTGACCGATCTTCTTATTATCTTGAGCCATCGGCCGTTCCCCCTGGAAGACCTGCACCTCGACCGACGGCTGATTGTCACTAGCCGTGGTGAAGATCTGGGATTTTTTGGTCGGAATGGTGGTGTTGCGAGGGATGAGTACGGTCATCACGCCGCCAAGGGTTTCGATGCCCAGCGACAGCGGGGTAACATCCAGCAACAGCAATTCCGACTTCGAGCCAAGCAGAAGTTGTGCCCCCTGGATTGCTGCGCCGACGGCAACAACCTCGTCGGGGTTGACACCTTTGTGGCCTTCTTTGCCAAATATTTCTTTGACAAGTTGTTGCACACGGGGCATTCGTGTCATGCCGCCGACAAGCACGACCTCGTCGACTTGGTTGGGTTTCAAGCCAGCATCTTCGAGGGCGCGAAGCACCGGCTTTTTGCAACGCTCGATCAAGTGATCGACCATCCGCTCGAATTGAGCGCGGGTGATGGTGACATCGAGGTGTTTCGGGACACCGTCGATGGCGGTGATGAACGGCAAGTTGACATTCGTGCTGGTCTGCTGGCTAAGATCCTTTTTCGCCCGTTCGGCGGCTTCTTTGAGCCGCTGCATCGCCATGGGATCTTTCCGGATGTCGATGCCGTTATCCTTTTTGAATTCCTCGGCAATATGATCAATCAACACCTGATCGAAGTCGTCGCCGCCGAGGTGAGTGTCGCCGTTGGTGGATTTCACCTGGAAAACGCCGTCCTCCCCGACTTCAAGCACCGAGATGTCGAAGGTGCCGCCGCCGAGGTCGAAGACAGCAATTTTCTGATCCTTTTTCTTATCCATCGCATAAGCGAGGGCGGCAGCAGTCGGTTCGTTAATAATCCGCATCCGCTGTTTGGTCTTTTTGCCTGTCTTGGGATCTTCGATTTCCCACTCGGTGTCGAAGCCGGCAATGGCCGCAGCGTCGATGGTGGCTTGCCGCTGAGCATCATTAAAATACGCTGGCACGGTGATCACGGCTTTGCGCACCGTGTGCCCGAGGTAGGCTTCGGCTGCTTCTTTGAGTTTACGGAGGATCATCGCCGAGATTTCCGGCGGGGTGAATTGTTTTCCGTCGATGTCCACTTTGACGAGTTCGTCCGGTCCGCCAACGAGTTTGTAGGGAACCAGCTTTTCCTCGGCTTCAACTTCCTTGTGTCGGCGGCCCATAAACCGTTTGATGGAATAAATCGTGCGTTGCGGGTTTGTCACGGCCTGGCGTTTCGCCGGATCGCCGACAAGCCGATTCCCATCTTTGGTGAAAGCGACGACCGAAGGAGTAATCCGATTGCCTTCTTGGTTGGCGATGACTTTCACTTCATTTCCTTCCATCACCGCCACCACGGAGTTGGTCGTCCCCAGGTCGATGCCGATAATTTTTTCTTCTGCCATGACGTGTTAGCTCCCTTTGTACGATTGCAAGCATGTGATTTTATAGCGGCCGATGCCGAGTGGGATCTCTCCTCCCCAAAAAGACACTCGACCGATCCGCATTCCATGGCATTGGACGCGGTGGACGGTGAATCGGATTCACAATCTTCGAGTGAAAATGGCAATTTCCGCGCCGAAGCCGTTGAACGGCAGTGTCCTTTGGCTCAAGGAATTACGAAATCGAAACTTGCGCGGTGACGATTCGTGACCGAGTGGCGTTTCATCGGCGGCGATCCGCCAATCTGGCAGCCCGGCTGGCGGGAGCCGTGCTTGGTTTGGATCAGGCGAAGGCACCGATTTTGCGATATTTTTCGTAGCGTTGATTCAGCAGGAGCTCGATGCTGGAGTGTGTCAACTCTTTCAACCAGCGGACCAGGTAGGTTTTCAACGTCTGGCCCATCTCGCGGGGGTGCCGGTGAGCGGCCCCGTGGGGTTCCGGGATAATGTCATCGATGATTCCGGCTTGGAGCAGTTCCCGAGAGGTCAGGCGAAGGGCGGCGGCGGCGCGTGGTTTTGTTTCATCGGTGGCGACTTTCCAGAGAATGCCAGCACAGCCTTCCGGACTGATGACGGAGTAGTAGGCGTGTTGCAACATGCCGACACGGTCACCGACACCGATGCCCAGCGCGCCGCCGGAACCGCCTTCTCCGATGACGACACAGACGATCGGGGTCGGGAGAATCGTCATTTCGAGAATGCTGGTGGCAATCAGTTGCGACTGGCCGCGTTCTTCGGCACCGATACCAGGGTAAGCGCCGGGCGTGTCGATCAGGCAAAGCACGGGTAAGCCGAACTTGGCCGCGAGCTTCATTTTGGAGAGAGCTTTGCGGTAGCCTTCGGGGTGGGCACAACCGTAAAAACATTGCTGCCGCTCGGCGAGCGTCCGACCTTTGTGATGACCGACCAGCAAGACTTTGAAATCCCCGATGCGGGCAAAGCCGGTGCGGATGGCCTGATCGTCTCCGAATGCCCGATCGCCATGGAGCTCGACAAATTCATCGAAAATCAGATCGACATAGTCGAGAAACTGGGGCCGATTCGGATGTCGGGAAACGAGGACTGTATCCCAGGCGGAAAGCTGTGCATAGCGGCTTTTTTGCAAGTTGAGCAATTGCCGACGCATGGATTTGATTTCGCCCGCCTGGCTGGCATCTGTGCCGGCTGCTTCGAGCGCGGCCAGCGCAACTTCAAGTTCATGAATATCTTGTTCAAATGGTAACGGCGTCGGAAGCATTGCCAGGTATCCGGGAGTGATTTCGGCTGCGAACGTGGTCGGCACCTCGTGGCACAGTCCATCTGTTAGCGGTTCGATTACGATTCTCCGCTCATTCGCGAAGGCTGAGTTGTGGAGAACGGGGAAATCTCCCGCAGCGCCATCAGGATTTCATGGAAATTCTGAAAACGATCTTCTCGCTTTTTGGCCAACATTTTCAAGACCAGTGCCGAGCAGGCATCCGTGATATCGGGATTGTGCATCTTCGGTGGATCCGGGGCCGCATGCAAATGCTTACTTAAAAGCTCGTTGGTTGTTGAGGCGCGGAAGGGCGGCCGTCCGCAAAGCAATTCATAAAGCGTAGCACCGTAACTGTAAATATCGGCTCGGGTGTCGAGGATTTCGTCGCGGATTTGTTCCGGGGACATATAGCTGGGCGTGCCCTGAGGCTTGCCCTTTTTATGAAGAAGCTTTGCCAGAAACCCGGATTTGATTTTCTGAGCGATGGCGAAATCGATGATTTTGCAGTTACCATTCGCATCGGCGAGGATGTTGTCGGGTTTGATATCCCGGTGTAACCATCCACTACTGTTCATGTAGGCGAGTCCGGTGGCCACTTGCCGGAAGATCGACTTGGCATGCTGATACAAGTAGGCTTTGTCTTCCGCTTCCCGCGATTGCAGTCGGCTCCGTAAACTGCCGGCGGGGAAATACTCCATGATAAAATGGGGAGTTTTCGGGTCGGTGCTGACCTTAATGATGTTGACCACGTTGTCGTGTCGCATTTCCTGGCCGACGCGAGCCTCGTGGAAGAGCATTCGCCGTTGCGTGGCATCGCCGGCGTATTCCGGGAGCAGGATTTTCATCGCGAAGTGTCGATTACTTCGCGGCTCGATGACCTCGAAAACTTGCGAATATTGAGCGCGATGCAGCAGCTTTCGGAGCCGATAGCCGCCGATCATGTCGGATTCTTTGGCCATGCGTGGCCCTTTCCCGGAAGCAGTTACCAGTATTCTTCGAAGTGAACGTTCCCTTTGAATTTGGCCGAGGGAATATCGGCTTTAAAACCACGACGTTCGAGAATCTCGATCACGCCGAGCGGCTCTGGATAGCGCCGTTCACCGGTTTGCGGATCTTTCACCGGCACGCCGATCATTTTTGGATTCCCGCACAAGTAAACATGCGTTCGAGCAGGATCCAGGCGATCGCCGAGATAATCTTCGAGTTCGCCGCTGGTGATCAAGTCTTGAAGATACTTTTTGCTGCCGCCGCTGCTGCTTTCCCGTGTGGCCAGGCCGACGTAGCGATAATTCGGAAACTGTTCCATCAATTGATTGTGAACAGAGAGGTAGCCAAGATCTTGAAGATAGCGGACGCAGCAGGCGGAAAAAATTTTGCCGGTGTGTCGGCGGCGAAGCAGTTCCCAGATCATGGCGTTGTGCGGGGCTTCACCCGTGCCAGTGCTAAGGAAGACAACGTTGGCACCGGGGGGCACCGGCTCAAGCGTGTAATGGCCAGTGATTTTTTCGCCGATGGCGAGCCGATCTCCTTCGTTCAAAGCGAAGAGGCGGGGCGTCAGGGCGGGGACGCGGCCGTCAGGATTCTCACGGACGAGCACAATGTAAAACTCCAGCCAGTCATCTTGCAACATATCCCGCAAGATGCCGGGTGAGGAATAAATCGAGCTGCTGATCGAGTAAGAGCGACGAACAATTTTACTGAGATCTTCGGGCTTTAATTGCTCGGCCTGACAACCTTCAACCCGCGGTTCACAATAAGCTAAGCCAAGCGTGGTATACTGGCCGGGAATATAAGGTGGTCGAGGAAAATCGGGTTTCACCCGGAGAATCATCAGATCGGAATGGACTTTATGGAGATAAACCACTTGGCCATTGTAGCGCTTTTGCCGGAGTTCTGCGATTTGTTCGGGTGTCATCCCCGCGGCACCTTTAACGCATGAAACAACAGTAGGGCAATTGTTACTGCGAATCTTCTCAATCTTAACCCAACTAGTTATAAGAATAGCAGAAAGGACAGGTTTTGTCTGCCTCTGCCCGGATCGCATCGTCGTCAATCCCGGCCAAGGGTTCGAGATGATTCGGGCTCATGTCCACGTTCAAGTTATCCGCCCAGGAGTTGCTGGCGGACCGAATCTGGGGCGGGTTCGTAGGAATAGGGTTCCATCGCCGAGGCTGCCCGTCCCTGGCTGAGGCTACGAACCCGATCGGCATAGTCAAAAAGCTCACGGAGCGGGACTTTCGCTTCCACTTCGGCGATACCACCCGATTGCGATTCCGAGCGTTCGATTTCGCCGCCGCGGCGACTTAAATCACCGATAATGTCACCCAGGAACTGCTCCGGTGTCGTCACCCGAACTTTCATGATCGGCTCGAGCAAGCGGACATTATCGTGCATGGCCAGGCGGCAGGCTTTCGCTGCGGCGAAGGCAAACGCTTCTTCCGTCGAGAGTTGCGGATCGACGGCCGCATCGAGAATTTTTGCCTGAACGTGCATCATCGGATAGCCGAGCTCGCCGCTTTGTAACGAATCTTTCAACATCGTCTCGGCGGCATGCGCATAAATTGGCGGCAGTTGTTCCGGTGGGACAAAATTCGCCACCGTCACGGGTGTCAGGCTCTTGTGATTGGTGAACTCGATTTTGAGTTTGGCGAACACCTTCTTCTCGTGCGGTGGAACGCCGATCGAATCGATCTGCAGTTCGATCGTTCGCGGTTCCACAAGCATTTCGCGATAGCTGACCCGTGGCTGCCCGACTCGCGCTTTGACGCGAAAATCACGCTCGAGTCGATGCCGCTTCACTTCCAGATGCAACGTCCCCATGCCGCTCATCAATGTCTGACCGGTATCCTTATCGACTTTGACGTGAAAGGTTGGATCTTCCAGTTGCAGCATTTCCAGTGCCAGTTCCAGCTTAGCGCGATCGCCGCTGGATTCGGGCTCAATCGACTGGCTGACCACGGCGTCGGCAAAATGAATCGATTCCAAAACAATCGGATGATGGGTATCGCAAAGTGTGTCACCGGTTTTTGAGTCTTTCAATCCGATAACTGCAACGATATCACCCGCGGGGGCGATGGCGACCTCTTCCAGTCCCCGGTTCGGGTCGGCGTGAACGTGGTACAGCTTGGCGATATTCTCTTTCGTGTTGCTGGTGGGGTTCAGCAATCGGCTGTTTGGCTTTAAGACCCCGGAATAAACACGGATAAAGAAACGATGGCCGCTGGGGTGCCAGGCTGCTTTGAACACAAGCCCGGCAAACGGCTCGTTCGGATCGGGTTTTCGCTTCTCTTCCTTGTGGGATTTCGGATGGAGCCCGACCACGGGGGGGCGGTCGAGCGGGCAGGGAAGATAGAAGGTCACCGCATCCAGTAATGGCTGGATGCCGATATGCTCACGCCCGCTGCCGCACAGGACCGGATAGATCAATCGCCGCAGCGTGAACTCCCGGACCAGTTGGCGAACGGTATCGACCGGCGGCTCCTGCCCTTCGAGAATCAGCGTGGTAATCCGGTCTTGATCGTCGAACTGTGTGAGGACATCGAAGAGTTGTTCCCGGTAGCGGCGGGCTTCGGCCTCGAAGTCGGCTGGAATTGCCGAGACATGAACTGTTTTTCCGAAGTCGCTGGGGTCGAAGGAGAACGCTTGCCAGGTAATCAAGTCGATGACGCCGCAGAAGGGGGTCGGGCTATCTTTGGCCGAGCCGTGGCCGATCGGGATGACGATGGGAACGGGGCGGCCCTGAGTTTCGGGGTCCGGGGTTAACCGCGTGCGGATGCTTTCCACCGTTTTGGCGAAATTCGCACCGACCACATCCATTTTGTTGACAAAGACAATCCGTGGTACGGAATATTTGTTGGCTTGACGCCAAACTGTTTCGGATTGAGCCTCGACTCCTTTTTGGCCATCGAAAACGACAATCGCTCCGTCGAGGACTCGTAAACTGCGTTCGACCTCGGCGGTGAAATCGACATGGCCGGGGGTGTCGATCAAATTGATGGTATGCCCGGCCCATTGAAACGGTACACAGGCTGAATAGATGGTAATCCCGCGTTGTTGTTCTTCCGGGTCGTAGTCGGTTTCGGTGGTGCCTTCGTCCACCCCGCCGAGTTTGTGTTTTGCCCCAGAATAGTAGAGCAAATGCTCGGTGGTCGTGGTCTTACCGGCGTCGATGTGGGCGATCACGCCGATATTTCGCAAACGGCTTAAATCGGTCCCGGCGGCCGAGGATTTCGCCATGACGGTGATCCTTGTGCAGGAATCCTGAGGTCACGGATTGTTGTAGGAATCTGGGCCGGAAATACGAAAATCCTTGCCAAGTCGGCCGGAGTCATCCGAAGACATGGCAAGGACTTGAACAGATGGCCATGACTGTTACCAAGCAAAATGACTGAAGGCCTTGTTGGCCTCGGCCATCTTGATGGTTTGTTCTCGTTTTGCCATGGCTTCGCCTTGTTTCTGATAGGCGGCCATCAATTCCTCGGCCAAGCGAATGTAGGTTGGCCGGCCGGATTTACCGCGGACTGCCGCGATGATCCAGCGGATCGAGAGCGACTGCTGGCGTTCGCGTTTAACCTGCATCGGCACCTGATAGTTGGCACCACCGACGCGGCGCGATCGCACTTCGAGGGTCGGCTTGACGTTTTCGACCGCCTGCTGGAAGACCTCGATCGGATCAGCATCGGGCATCCGTTTTTTAATCTGATCGATTGCCTGATAAAAAACACGGGTGGCGGTTGCCTTTTTGCCGTTACGCATCAGGCAATTGATGAACTTGCTCACCAATAAGGAGTTGTAGCGAATGTCCGGCTTGAGTGTTTCCGCACTGGCAGTACGACGTTTGAAAGCCATGACGAATCCTGAACAATCGAAGGAAACAAGGAATCTGTGAAAAATCCGCATGATCGTTTCGCGGAACGCGATCGGCTAGCGGGGTCGTTATTTGCTTTCTTTCTTTTGGCCGTATTTTGACCGAGCTTGTTTTCGTTTGCCGTCGCCGCTGGAGACCGAACTGGGCGGTTGGCAGTCGAGAACGCCGCGGATAATGTGGTAACGGACACCAGGCAGGTCCCGAACCCGGCCGCCGCGAACCAACACGATTGAGTGTTCTTGCAAGTTGTGACCTTCGCCACCGATGTAGGCGGTCACTTCGACACCGGTTGAAAGTCGTACCCGGGCCACTTTCCGCAAGGCCGAGTTCGGTTTCTTAGGTGTCATGGTCTTAACGACGGTACAGACGCCACGTTTCTGTGGGCAGCCTTGCATCGCCGGGTGGCGGGGTTTCGATTTTTGTGGAATCCGTGGTTTGGCAATTAACTGATTAATCGTCGGCATCCCGATCCTCGCCCTCATCTATTGAGTCGTGCTGAAAATTATTGAGTCGTGCTGAAAATCCACCCGATGGTATGATTTACCGGCTGCCCTCAACGATGCTTGAGCGTTACCTATCGTGGGTTCATCCCTCCTAGGTTCATCCCTCGTGGGTTCATTCCCGGAATAATTTCACCTCTGGCGGTTGCTGCCCGAGGGTGCTCGTGAGAACCACGGCGGTATGTTTTTATTCGATGCAAAAGTGAAATTTAATCAGATATCATCGCTCAGGTCTAGGGTGTTTTTGCGATTTTCCCACGAACTTTGGCATATTTTCGGGTGGTCGCCGCGTTGCGACGGTGGCGACCATGTCTGGCACGATTATTGACTGACGACCGGTGTGGTTTCGAGGGCCGGTTCTTTGGACCCGCCATCGTAAAGTGATGGGAATGCGGCCGCGTTGATTTTCACTTCCGCTTCTTGATGCGTCTTGAATCCGGTCCCGGCTGGGATTAAGTGGCCGAGAATCACATTTTCTTTCAATCCGACCAGGTAATCGGTTTTCCCGGCGAGGGCGGCTTCGGTCAACACTTTTGTTGTTTCTTGGAACGAAGCGGCTGAGATGAAGCTGTCGGATTGAACTGCCGCCTTGGTGATGCCGAGAAGTTGGACTTCACTTTCGGCGGGCTGGGGCATTTCATAGGTAGGCAATTTTTTCCGACCACCGGCGGCCTCGAGTGCGTCTCGCTCTTCTTCGAAGGCTATGCGATTGACAATTTGCCCGGAACGGAAGCTCGAGTCGCCGGGATCAACGACTTTCACGCATTCCTTGATCAGGCGATCATTCACTTCTTGGAAAGCGAATTTATCCATGACAAGACCTGGGAGTAAGCCGGTATCCCCGGTTTTGTTGACTTTCACTTTGCGAAGCATTTGGGCGACGATGATTTCGATGTGTTTGTCGTCGATATCGACACGTTGGAGGCGGTAGACCGCCTGAACTTCGCGGACGAGGTAATCTTGGACGGCTTCGATGCCAGACACTCGGAGAATGTCATGGGGAACGAGCGGCCCGTAGACGAGCGGATCGCCAGCTTTGACGTATTCGTTGGCATGGACCCGCAGTTGAGCACTGGCCGGCACCTGGTGCTCGCGTTCTTCGCCGATCGGTTTGCCGTCCTCGGTTTCGGGTTGAATCCAGATAATTCGTTTGCCGCGCTTTTTATCACCGATGCGGATTTTGCCGGATACTTCGGCCATGACGGCGGGGTTGCGAGGCCGTCGGGCTTCGAACAGTTCGGTGACCCGCGGCAAACCGCCGGTGATGTCTTGGGTTTTGGAGACTTCCCGAGGCGTTTTTGCCAGAAGAGTACCGGCGCAAATCTGTTGACCGTCGACAACCTGCAAGTTGGCTCGCTCGGGGATAAAGTAAGCACGGAGCACGTTGCCGCGTTCGTCTTCGATCTGAATTTGGGGGTGCAAATCCCCCTTATGCTCCATGATGGTAAGGCGTTCGATCCCCGAGACTTTGTCGAGTTCGCGGCGGAGAGTTTCGCCTTCTTTGATATCGATATAGCGAATTCGGCCGCCTTCCTCGGCAATGATGGGGATGGCGTGGGGATCCCACTTGATGAGCACTTGGCCGGCTTGCACTTCTTGGCCGTCGTGGACGAAAACTTGGGCTCCGTTGGGAACGCCGAATCGTTCGACCACGGGTTGACCGAGCCCGCGGAGGATAAGAATTTCGCCCGACTTGGAAAGGGCAATGTTTTCCCCTTGATCGTTGGTAACGATGGTGAATCGTTCGAATTGGATGATACCCGGTTTTTTGGCTTTGGATTCGTTTTCAAGGGCAGTCCCGGATTTCTGGGCAACGCCGCCGAGGTGGAAGGTTCGCATGGTCAGTTGGGTGCCCGGCTCTCCGATCGACTGGGCAGCGATGATGCCGACGGCCATGCCTTCTTCGACAAGGGCTCCGGTGGCGAGATCCATGCCGTAGCAGAGTCGGCAAACACCAAGCGGAGCTTGGCAGGTCATCGGACTGCGAACCGTGATTTTGTCGAGCCCGAGTTTTTCGATCAATCGAGCTTTATCCGGGGTGATCAGTTCGTTTTCTTGAACGATCGGTTCGCCGGTGGTGGGGTGGAGGATGGTATTGCGGCTGACCCGGCCGCGAATGGCATCATACAGGGGGCGATCGACTTCATCGCCTTTGTACATGATGCCTTTGGTGATTCCCTGGGTGGTACCGCAATCGTATCGGGTGATGACGACGTTTTGCGCGACGTCAGCCAGTTTGCGGGTCAGGTAGCCGGAGTCAGCGGTTTTTAACGCGGTATCAGCCAGACCTTTCCGGGCACCGTGCGTGGAACTGAAGTATTCGAGGACGGTCAGTCCTTCGCGGAAGTTGGATTTGATGGGGGTTTCGATAATTTCCCCGGAAGGTTTTGCCATCAATCCGCGCAGGCCGGCGAGTTGGCGGATTTGTTCTTGGCCCCCCCGAGCACCGGAGTGAGCCATTAAATAGACAGGATTGAGGTAGGGGACTTCCCGCCCGTTTTCGTCGATGCGGCGATCGGTCGCGAGTTGATGCATCAATCGCTTGGTGATGGCTTCGCGTGCTTCGTTCCAGTGGTCGATAGTCCGGTTGTAACGTTCCGACTCCGTGATGATGCCGCGTTCATACTGTTTGCGGAGCTTTTCGACTTCTTTGTCTTTCTCTTTGAGAACGGCTTCTTTATTGTCCGGGGTACGAAGGTCGGAGGCGGCGAAGCTGAGGCCCGACTTGGTCGATTCGCGGAATCCGATTTCTTTCATGCGATCGAGCAAGGCGATGGTTTCCCGGCGGCCAAGAAGCTGATAGCAATCGGCAATGATTCGGCTGAGGTATTTGCTGCCCAGTGCGAGATCGTAAAACGCCATTTTCGGATGAAGGATATCGTTGAAGATGACCCGGCCGGCTGTGGTGCGAACCAGGCCGTTGGGTTTGCGAGGAACTTCATCGGCGACGAGGGCACCGCGATCGTTTTTGACTTCGCTGATCACCCGTTTGTCGGCGGGAAGCCGAACCATGATCCGGGCATGGAGTCCCAGTTTGCCTTCGGCATAGGCACGGAAGACCTCGGCGGGGCTGTGGAATTTCATCCCGTCGCCGGGCTCGATTTGTTCTCCTTCCTCGCCGCGAGCCGCTGTGATCCAGTAACACCCCATGATGATGTCCTGACTGGGGGTGATGATCGGATTGCCATTGGCGGGGCTGAAGATATTGTTCGTGGACATCATGAGGACGTAGGCTTCCACTTGCGCTTCAATCGACAGCGGCAAGTGCACCGCCATCTGGTCGCCATCGAAGTCGGCGTTAAAGCCTTTGCAGACAAGCGGGTGCAGGCGGATCGCATTGCCTTCGATCAAGATTGGTTCGAAGGCTTGGATGCCGATGCGGTGCAGAGTGGGGGCCCGATTGAGCAAGACGGGGTGATTTTTCGTGACTTCTTCGAGGATGTCCCAGACCTGCTCGTCTTTGCGTTCGAGCATTTTTTTGGCTGACTTGATGGTGTCGGCATGGCCGAGTTCTTTGAGTCGGCGGATGATGAAGGGTTGATAGAGTTCAAGGGCGATTTTTTTCGGTAAACCGCACTGGTGCAGTTTGAGTTCGGGGCCGACGACAATGACCGAGCGTGCCGAGTAATCGACGCGTTTCCCGAGGAGGTTTTCCCGGAATCGGCCTTGTTTGCCTTTGATCATGTCGGTCAATGATTTCAGCGGCCGGTTGTTTGCACCGAGCACGGGACGTTTGCAGCGGTTGTTGTCGAACAAGGCATCGACAGATTGCTGAAGCATTCGCTTTTCGTTGCGAATAATGACTTCCGGGGCATTGAGATCGACTAGTTTTTTCAGCCGATTGTTTCGGTTGATGATGCGTCGGTAGAGGTCGTTCAAGTCGGAGGTCGCGAAGTTTCCGGAGTCGAGCAGCACCAGCGGCCGCAGATCCGGCGGAATGACCGGGATGCATTCGAGCACCATCCATTCCGGTTTGTTGGGGGAATCCCGGAGGGCTTCGACGGTTTTCAGGCGTTTCACCAGATCTTTGACCCGCTGCTTACTTTGCTTATCGCCGCGTTCGAGTTCTTTATTCAGTTTGTCTCGGAGTTCGCGGGACAGTTCCGTGAGATTAAGTTTCTCAAGAAGTTTTTTGATCGCTTCGGCCCCCATGTCGACTTCAAAGGTGTCGCCATATTCTTCCCGGGCCTTGCGGTATTCTTCTTCCGTCAGGAGTTGTCGTTCTTTTAATGGCGAATCGCCGGGATCGATGACCACGAAATCTTGGAAATAGATGATTTTTTCGAGGCTGCTGGTTTTCATGTCCAGCAGTGTCCCGAGGCGGGAGGGCATCGCCTTGAAGAACCAGATATGAACGACCGGAGCCGCGAGCTCGATGTGCCCCATGCGTTTGCGGCGGACCCGGCTGTGCGCGACTTTCACACCGCAGCGATCGCAAATCATGCCTTTGTATTTCATGCCGCGATATTTGCCGCAGGCGCATTCGTAATCTTTTTCAGGGCCGAAAATCCGCTCGCAGAAGAGTCCGTCTTTTTCGGGGCGGTAGGTCCGGTAATTAATCGTTTCGGGTTTCTTGACTTCGCCATGGCTCCACTGGCGGATATCGCCAGGACTAGCCAAGCTGATGCGGACGGAGCCATAATCGTTAATTCGGTCGTAGTTCCCTGTGTCAGCGGCGGCATTGGCGGTCGACATATCAATACCCTCATCGGGAAGGAATGAATTTTCTCAGATGCGGATCGGTTAACAGTACCCAGCGTCAAGGCAAGTAAAGTTCACTCTCCGATACTCTTCCGGGTGTTGTGGTGCTGCTGGCAACAGCCAGGGGCATCTGTTGTTGCAAAGCCGGGGTCGTCCCAGGCTGCATCAGTGAATTCACCCCCCCCAATTCCGTGGCAACTGGTCATCTGTGTAGCAAGCTGGGAATGGCACAACAATGATGGACCGAAGGCACCTCTGATGATCGTAATTGTTGGCGAAATTCATGGCGAAATCCATGCGACCTCGAGGCAATCGTTTGCGGCAGTGGGCATCCTTGTCTGGAATTCCTGTGTCCCTAAGCAGAAGCTGGTCAGACAATCCCTGAAAGTGCCGGGCATCACAAGCGTTTTTTCTGCAGGCACATATTCAGGCCGAGTCCCCGGATTTCGTGGGTCAGCACGTCGAAACTGGCCGGGGTGCCGGCTTCGAGCGTGTTTTCCCCCTTGACCATGCTTTCGTAAATTTTGGTTCGACCTTCGACATCATCGGATTTGACGGTGAGCAGTTCCTGGAGAATGTAAGCAGCCCCGTAGGCCTCGAGAGCCCAGACTTCCATCTCGCCGAACCTTTGGCCGCCGAAGCGGGCTTTGCCGCCGAGCGGTTGCTGGGTGATCAAGCTGTATGGACCGGTGGCTCGGGCATGGACCTTATCATCGACGAGGTGGTGGAGTTTGAGCATGTACATGTAACCGACGGTGACGGCTTGTTCGAGTCGTTCGCCCGTGCGGCCGTCGTAAAGGAATGATTTGCCAGTCTCGGAGAGGCCGGCTTCTTTGAGGACCCGCTGGATTTCTTCTTCGCTGGCACCGTCAAAGACAGGTGTGATCGCCCGGAATCCGAGTTTCGAGGCAGCGTAGCCGAGGTGGGTTTCCAGGATTTGGCCGACGTTCATTCGGCTGGGCACGCCAAGCGGGTTCAGGATGATATCGACCGGTGTGCCGTCTTTGAGGAACGGCATATCTTCTTCGGGCAGGACTTTGGAAATCACCCCTTTGTTACCGTGGCGGCCGGCCATTTTGTCGCCGACGGAAATGGTCCGTTTGGTGGCGACGTAAACTTTCACCATCTGCTGAACGCCGCTGGGCAATTCGTCGCCACGAGTGAGGCTGTGCAGTTTGCGTTCCTGCTCGTCGATGAAGAATTGCAAGCGTTCCCAGTGTCGATCGTAGATTTTTTTGGCTTTCTTGGCGCTCTCGGGCGTACGGATATCCAGATGTTCGAGTTTGAAATTTTTCGCTTGTTCAGCGATGACCGCGTCATCTTTATCGATGCCGAGTTGTTTGCCGGTGACGGTATCTTTGAGTTCTTTTTTGTCGAGAACCTCTTCGAGGGCTTTGATGAATTCACGGAATTGTTCGGCGATTTTTTGAGAGTAGAGTGTGGTGATTTCTTTTTTGCGTTTGGCTAGTTCGCGTTTTTCGTCTTCCGTCATGCTGGCTTGGCGACTGAAGCGGTGGGTAGCGATGACGATGCCCTCGACACCGGAGGGGACTTCGAGGGAATCATTTTTCACGTCTTCGCCCGCTTTGCCGAAAATGGCGTGGAGCAATTTTTCTTCGGGGGTCAGTTCGCTGCGTGATTTGGGCGAGACTTTTCCGACGAGGATATCGCCGGGTTTGACGTAAGTGCCAACTCGGACAATGCCATGCTCATCGAGATTCGCCAAAGCTTTTTGCGAAACATTAGGGATATCCCGGGTAAACTCTTCTTTGCCAAGTTTTGTTTCACGAATTTCGATTTCAAATTCTTCGATGTGGATCGAAGTGTAAGTATCATTTTTAACGAGCCGCTCGCTGACGATGATCGCATCTTCAAAATTATATCCTTCCCAGGACATAAAGGCTACGAGAACATTGCGGCCGAGGGCCAGTTCGCCGAGATGGGTGGCGGCACCATCGGCAAGAATTTGACCTTTTTTGACCTTGTCGCCGAGCCGGACAATCGGTTTTTGGTTAAGGCAGGTTCGTTCGTTTAAGCCGTGGAATTTGCGGAGAACGTATTCCCGGACGATTTTATCTTTTTCTTCAACTTTGATTCGTTCGGCATCGACGTAGACCACGGTTCCATCTTCGTGAGCATGAACCAGCATCCCCGAGTGGCGGGCGACCTCTTTTTCCAGGCCGGTGCCGACGAGCGGTGGTTCGGTGACCAGCAGCGGCACGGCTTGGCGTTGCATATTCGACCCCATCAAGGCGCGGTTGGCATCGTCGTGTTCCAGGAATGGGATTAACCCGGCCGAGACACCGACCATTTGTTTGGGGGAAACATCGATATATTCGATGGCATCAGGTTTCAGCGAGATAAACTCTGCTCCGCCTTTGCGTGCCACGACGCGTTCTGCGGTGATCTCGTTGCCATCGGTTGGGACATCGGCAGGAGCCAGTATGTGTTGTTGTTCTTCATCGGCGCGGAGTTTTTTAACGGTATCGGTCAGCTTACCTTTGGATACTTGCCGATAAGGCGTGATCAGAAAGCCGTATTCGTCGATTTCTGCAAAAATTGAAAGGTGTGTGATCAGGCCGATGTTCGTTCCTTCCGGGGTTTCGATCGGGCAAATGCGTCCGTAGTGGGAAATATGCACATCGCGGGCATCGTACCCGGCCCGTTTTCGGTTTAAGCCGCCAGGTCCAAGCGCGGACAGTCGGCGTTCATGGGTTAATTGGGACAGTGGGTTCGTCTGATCGACGACTTGCGAAAGTTCAGATCGTCCGAAGAAATATTCGATGGCCGCGGAGACGCTCTTGGGGTTGATCAGCGTACGCGGCGTCATTTCCTCGGCATCTTTGATTGCCATCCGTTCTTGGACGGTTCGGCGGAGTTTGAGGAACCCTTTCCGGAGTTCGTCGGTGGCAAGTTCATCAATGGTGCGGAGTCGGCGGTTGCCAAGGTGGTCGATATCATCGACGTGGCCTTTGCCCGACCGCAAATCGAGTAAATATTTGATGGCGTTGACGAAATCAACCGCCCGCAGTGTCATTTCCGTTTCCGGGACATCCTGATTGAATTTGCGATTGATCCGGAAGCGGCCAACGCGACCGAGCCGGTAGCGATTCGGATCGAGAAATTTTTCCTTGAAGAGTTCTTTAGCTTTTTCCAGTTGCGCGGGGTTACCGGGCCGCAGCCTTTGATAAATCTTCAAGAGGGCGGCTTCGTGGGAATCGGTCCCGTCCTCGACCAATGAATTGGGAATGATCGGATCTTTCGGGGGGGTGAGTGCCTCGACCTGGTGAATTTGCGAGGCGATAATTTTGTCCACCGCCGAGGGGGTGAATGGTTTGCCGGCATCGAGGAAAATCTCGCCGGTTTCCGGGTCGATGATGTCATCGACCGCAATCATTGGGGGAATGCCTTTATCAGGGTCGCCGAGCAGCTTGGCACGGGCATTACCAGCGTTTAATTTAACGGTTTCGATCGGATAAAATTCGCGTAATAAATAGGCGGTCCGACTGTATTTGGGGTCCATCGCCCGCAGCAGTGTCAGTGCGGAGAATTTGCCGCTTTGGTCGATGCGGACGCCGAGGGTGTCTTTCTTGGTGCAGTTGATTTCGATCCAGCTGCCACGTTCCGGGATGATCCGGCAGGAATACATGTCTTTGTCGGCTTCGCGTTCGACCACGAAATCGACGCCGGGGGAGCGGTGCAATTGAGACACAACGACGCGTTCGGCACCGTTGATGATGAATTCGCCACCCCCGATCATAATCGGCATATCACCGAGATAGACTTCTTCCTCGACGGCGGTACCATCGGCTTTACGGAGGCGAAGCCAGACCCGGAAGGGCCGACCGTAAGTCAGCCGTAATTGCCGGCATTCATCGGGATCGTAGCGGGGTTTGCCGAGTTCGTATTTCACATATTCGAGGCTAATTTTTTTATCATAACTTTCGATGGGGAAAATTTCCTGGAGAACCCCTTCGAGACCGTAAGGCAAGCGTTGATCCGGGGGAACATCCGGTTGCAGGAATCGTTCGTAGGATCGCTTTTGATTATCGGTGAGCGGGGGAACCGGGGCGGCGTCACCGAAACGGCCGAAGTTCCGCTCCACCTTGGGGGCGATGATCCGCAGGGCCGGGATGGCCATCGGGGTCGTCTCCTTCCCAGAAACGAGGACACGGGATCACAATTCGCCGCTCATTGTCGCAGAACGGAGCTTGTGATCACCGCGGGGATACATTATTGGATGGTGAAAATCGCTCCGGGCAGTCGGCCATTCCTTGGGCGATTGCCTTGGAAATTTTGCCACAGCGACTGAGCCGTGGCCTGGGACCAGCGACTATGCGAAGCCGGGTGAAGATAAACATTCCATGTTGTTGCTATTGGGTTCATATGCAGGCGCGAGTGGAGTGAACGCATTGGCACCACTGGCATCCAGAGATGATCCTCCGCAACCCGGCGTGCGGATTACGCGAGATCGGAATTTCACGATTCGGCTTGACATTACAAGATAATCGTACCCAGGCGGGCTGGACAAGGCCAGACCACCTGAGCAAATTTTTTCCAGCGAATTTATGCGGGCTTGATGGTGACCTTGGCCCCAGCTTCTTCCAGCTTCTTCTTGACTTCTTCGGCAGTCTTTTTGTCAACGCCTTCTTTCATCGGTTTCGGAGCACCTTCGACGGCGGCTTTGGCTTCAGCCAGCCCCAAGCCGGTCAATTCACGAAC
>Ga0209017_10000924_pt1 | contig 25441 bp, 20 predicted proteins | sample YNPBryunderm2012_FD_185812 | JGI IMG/M metagenome (GOLD analysis project Ga0209017, IMG submission 185812) | Anoxygenic and chlorotrophic microbial mat microbial communities from Yellowstone National Park, USA - YNP Bryant MS undermat 2012... ...
CTCGATCGAGTAGTCCTTGATCCGACAAGCTACGCCGTACAGGCCCGCTTCGGGGCCGCACTCGCTGCGCACAACTTCAGCCTCGCAGCTCAGGCGCAATCTCCGCGCCGAGACGGAGGGCCGTTGGGGGAACTCGATGACGCAATGCAGGGTGTCGCCAGGCCTGAATGCACGGTGGACCCAGCAGTAAAAGCCTTGGCTGCTGAGGTTTTCGGTGATAGCGTCCAGCGTGAGGTCGTTCCCATTGGATGCGGCGATGCGCACGGGCCAGCGTACCGGCAGTCGAAAACAGGCGCGGCGTTCGACGGGCGTGTTCATGTCAAACCTCGGGATTGTTTGCCAAAACGTCGGACTCCGGCAGGCCGCTCGAACAGCCATGACGCCAAATCGGAGACCCAAACCGCCCGGCAAAATTCGGCGTGGAATCGGCCTGGCGCAGGCTGGGATACGCATTGCGGCAGCAACTCAGCTCCTAATGGCACTAGCGGGGGCTAACAGAGCACGCGCTCTGCCAATCACGAGCAGGGGGTATGGGCCGATGTTTGCATCGGGAAGGGAAGCGGCTGGCGCCGACGCGCCCCAGGTACTAGTACCTTTGAAACCAGAATGGGGGGGCCCGGGCGTGGGCAGCCATTTTCTGTTTGACTTGGCGAAAGGTTTCGTGTCAACATCGTGTCAGACAGCCGATCATGCCTGCGCGGTGAGGCCCCGCAACCCCGCGTAAACCGCGGCTGGAGGGAGGAGAAGAATCTGGGGATGGGGGACGTGGATATCGCCGGATGGCCGACTCACCGTCCGCAGCAAGTCACGCTGGTGATCGCCGGCGATTGCGCGTCGCGCTGGCGCGGGATCGAAAAGCTTGCGGCACGAGACGGGAGTACAAGCGTGATCCGCTGCGCCGGCCCCGCCGAGGAACTGCGAGCGATTTGTCAAAGACTCGGCCCATCGGTTCTCATAGCTGACCTGCACTGCGTGCAGGCCTTGTTCCAAGGGCAGGACGCGACGCCGAGCACCGGGGCCTTGGCGACTCGGATTCTCGCGGAAACGCCGTCGGCTGACGGAAGCCTCCAGGAGGCGCTGTTGCTGAAGGGCTGTTGGGGAACTGTTCAGCCCACGGCGCCGGTGCGGCTGGTCTGGAGAGCGGTGCAGTCGGTCATCGCAGGTCAGTATTGGGTGAGCCGCGCGACACTGACCCAACTGGTGCGCCGCTATCTGCTGGCGCAGACGCTCGGGCTGACGGGGCGTGAAATCGAGATCCTGCAACTTGTCGCCAAGGGCTACCGCAACCACGAAATCGCGCAACAACTGTTCATCAGCGTGGAAACAGTCCGGTGGCACCTGAGGAGTCTGTACAACAAGCTGGGCGTGCATGATCGCTTGAGCGCCGCCGTGTTCGTGTCCGGGCTGGCCGACGCAGCGGTACCTGCGGGCGGTCCTCGGCGCCGTTTGGCCGCTACGGGATCGGATTGAGCGCAGTGGTGTCAGGACCACCCGTACAGTACGCCAGTGGGGTGGTACCACCTACCTAGAGCCTGATACTTCTCCCTACCTTTGAGTGCCCACAGAGAGTTAACATCAGTTAAGTATTACGCATCATAACTGTAAATCTTCATGGACAAAAACGCCGTTGCGAGGACTTGTGGACGGGCGGTGCGGACGATGACCGGGATTCCAAGTCCGGCTGGCGAGCGGAGGCGTCATCACCGCTATGAGGCCGCCTCGATCGGTTGCCGGGTGGAGTGGATCCGTGCCGCCCCTGAGGCTGTGCAAGCCAGAAACTTGTCCGCCGGCGGGATTTGTCTGCTCACGGGGCGCCCGCTCGAACCTGGACAGCAGATTACTTTGAGAATCAGCCTCCCTGAACCGATGGGCTCCGCCGTCGCGAGTTGTGTCGTGCGGTGGTCGCAGCCCAGCCCGGATTCGTCCGGTTGGCTGGCAGGAGCTGAAGTGACGGAAAGCACAAAGGCCTGGCTCGGTCCGCAAGAGGATTGCCGCAACGAGATCGTCCTATGAAGTTGTGCGTCATTTCAACTGATCGAAGGCTGCTCCCGCTCTGCCGTGAAGCAGCCGGCGGCCTTGCCGGCCCACGCTGGGATCTGGTGCTCGCCCAACCGATTGAACCGCTGCCGGTCGCGGACCTTTACGTGTGGGACTTCGAGCCTGAGGTGGAGGGCAGCGCCTTGCCGAGTGTCTTCCCGGCGGACCGCCAGATTTTCCTGGTCCACCGCACGCAGTTGGACGGGTTGTGCGCCATCCTCGGGGACCGCCCCTTGTGGGTGCTGCTCAAGCCCGTCAATGCCGTGACCCTGCGGTCCTTCTTGGAGCAGGCCGTACGCACCCTCGAGTCTTCGCAGGCTATGTCGTCCCTGCGCCACCAGCGGGACCGCATTCTCGACTGCCTGCTGGAGGCCAACCTTCAACTGCAAGAGTACGATCAACAACGGACGAACTTCCTGGCCCGGGCCGTCCATGACTTCCGGGCGCCCCTCACTGCTCTGAGCGGCTACTGCGGGCTGCTGCTCGGCGAGAAGCTGGGCGGGCTCAACAACCCCCAGAGAGAAGTGCTCCGCCGCATGCAACACAGCATCAAGCGCCTGACGCGGATCGCCTCGGCAACCTTGGAGTTGAGCACGGGACGGCTTTCGGCTTTGGAGCCGCGCTGGCGTGAGATGGACGTGCAGACTTGCGTTGAGCAGGCTTTGCACGAGATTTTCCCTTTGGCGGCGGAAAAGAACCTGGCGCTCAGCGTGAATGTGGAGCCCTCCCCCAAGCCGGTCATGGCCGATGTGTACCAGATCGAGCAAGTCCTGTTGAATCTGCTGGACAACGCCTGCAAGTTCACGCCGAAAAACGGCATGATCGAAGTGCGCGGGTACCCTTGGTTCTGGGAGCGCCGTGACGGCAGCGTCCGTTCCTGCCCGGCGGGGGACGAGCGACGCCTGAGCCGGTCGCCGCTGCCCAATTCCTACCGAATCGAAATCCGGGACAGCGGCCCCGGAGTCGCGGAACATTTGCTCGGTGGTCTGTTCCTCGAGCACTCGCCCGTGGGCGCAACGCGCGATCGCTCCGGCGGCGGCCTGGGTTTGGCCATTTGCAAGATGATTGTGCAAGCTCACCAGGGCGACATTTTCGCCTACAACTCGCCTGATGGGTTTACCTTCGCCTTCGTGTTGCCGCTGGATCGCGAAGGCGCGCCGGCGCCCCCGCCGCCGGTCTTGAGGCAAAGCGAGCAGGCAGTCGAATCGTTGGGCACGGGAGGTTAGCGGGGAATGCGCAGACGCACGATTCTCGTGGTAGAGGACGAACCGGAGGTCCGCAGCTACCTGGAGATGGCTCTGGGCTGCCAGGGCTTTCAGGTGGAAACGGCCGAGGACGGCGAAGAGGCGCTCGCCCGCCTTGCCGGAGGAAACGGAGTCTGTCTGGTGCTGCTCGACATCCTGCTGCCTTGCAAAGGCGGCATGGAAGTGCTGCGCCAGATCCGGGCCGCGCATCCGGAGCTGCCCGTGATCGTGCTGTCGGGACTGTCGTCCACCTTGACGGTGGTCGAAGCGGTCAAAAACGGTGCGGCGGACTTCCTGGCGAAGCCGGTGACCCACGAAGAACTGGCCGAAGCGATTCGTAAAGCACTGGGCGAAGCCGACGAAGACAGTGCCTACGCCGGGGACTCGGCCGGGACGTTGGGCGCCGGCCCCATGCTGGGCGGCTGGGCCCAAGGCCGCTCGATGGAGGCCATGCTCGATCGGATCGGCAGCTCTGATGTGCCTGTGTTGCTGCAAGGTGAGACCGGGGTGGGCAAGGAGGTGCTCGCCCGCCAACTCCATGCACGCTCGCCTCGCGCGCGCAAACCGTTCCTCAAAGTCAACTGTGCCGCGCTTCCTTCCGAGCTGATCGAGAGCGAGTTGTTCGGCTACGAGCGGGGAGCTTTTACCGGAGCCTTTCGCAACAAGCCCGGCAAGTTCGAGCTGGCCGACGGCGGCACCATTCTGCTGGATGAAATCGGCGATATGGATTTCCGGCTCCAAGCCAAGCTGTTGCACGTCTTGCAGGACGGAGAATTCGAACGGCTGGGCGGGCGCGATCCTGTGCGGGTGGACGTTCGTGTGATGGCAGCCACGCACTGCGACCTTGAGGCCGCCGTCCGCGAGGGCAGGTTCCGCGCGGACCTCTACTACCGCATTAACGTCATCACAATCAAGATCCCGCCCCTGCGCGAGCGTCGCGACGAGATCCTGGAGCTGGCGCATTTCCTGCTCCGTAAGCACACGCCACCCGGTGAACGTCCGCCTGTAATCCCGCCTGTGCTGCGCGACGCGATGCTGGCTTACGACTGGCCGGGCAACGTACGCGAGCTGGAAAACGTGATGCGGCGCTACTTGGTGCTGCAAGACGCGGAGCTGGTGGCTCGCGAGCTCACGTTGCGCACCCTGAACCGTCCCGCTTCAGCCTTCGCCAGGACCGCACCCGCGGCGCCGGGCGTCGGCAACGGGAATGGGGATTCGCTTCTAGACAAGGTAGATCAGGCCAAGCAACAAGCCGAGCGCGAAGCGATCCTGACCGCCTTGAATGCCACGCGCTGGAACCGCAAACGCGCAGCGCGGCTGTTGGGCGTGGATTACAAGGCCCTGCTGTATCGTATGAAGAAACTGGGCATCGGCGAAGAACGCTTCGTGCGCAACGGGCGACCCGCAGCAAGTGCCGCGGGACCGTCGCTGCCGAAAGAGACGAAACTTTTCGCCTAAGTTCCCAAAATTTTTCCTTTCCCGGGCCCGAACGTTGCAAGGCTCGCGAACAAAGGCGAGGCCAATCCGTCCAAAGCCGCGGAACACGATGATTTCATTGACACTTCCCGGCTAACCGGCGACTTACTGCCGGCAGGGGCGCTAAGGGCGACAAATTGCAACGGGACTCAGTGAGTGCCGTTGTGGCAGTGTGGCGGGAGATTCGCCGCCGCAGCCGGGGCATGCCATGGCAACCCAAGGAGTAAACCCGCTTTGCCCTTGACGTTCGCGGAAGCATTTTGGTGGCTGGGTGTGGCGTGGCTGATTTACGTCTACGCCGGCTACCCGCTGCTGTTAGGTCTGATCGGTCTGGTGGCCCGGGTACGCACGCGGGCTCGCGAAGGCCGATGGCCCTCGGTATCGGTGCTGATTGCCGCCCGCAACGAGGAAAAGGACATCGGCTGGAAAATCCGGGAGACGCTGGCGTGGGAATATCCGGCGGACCGGCTCGAAGTCCTGGTGGCTTCCGACGCTTCTGACGACCGCACGGACGAGATCGTTCGCGGTTTCCAGGATCCCCGGGTTCACTTGGTGCGCATGGAAAAGCGCGGAGGCAAAGTCAGGGCGCTCAACCGGCTGGCTGAGCTGGCGCGAGGGGAGATCCTCTTCTTCACCGACGCCAATGCCAGCATTCCCGCCGGCTGCCTGCGGCTCATGGTGCGGCACTTCGCTGATCCCCGCGTAGGCTGTGTCACAGGAATCACGCGAGGGTGGGACCCGAAAAGCGCCGGCGCCGTCAGCCAGGGCGCAGGCCTGTACTTCCGTTATGAATCGCTGATCGCGAGCCTGGAAAGCCGGCTGGGCTCGGTTCTCGCATGCGACGGCGCCGTGCACTGCCTTCGCCGCGAACTTTTCGCTCCGCTCCAGCCGGAGCTGGCCAACGATCTGGAAGCGCCGCTGCGAGTCGCCCGCTCCGGCCGCCTCACCCTCTTCGAGCCGGGAGCTTACGCGTTGGAGAAAGAGACGGAGGCCCCGGCAGAGGAGTTCGCACGCCGCCGGCGCATCGCCGCGCAGGGCGCTCTCGCAATGTGGAGGTTCCGCGGCGCGCTCGCTGGACTGCGCGGATGGCAATTCGTCTCGCACAAGTTCTTGCGCTGGTTGACGCCCTTGCCGCTGGCCGCGGTTCTGGCCAGCTCGGCCGCACTGGCGCACCGGCCGTTCTATGCGCTGGCCCTGGCGGCGCAAGGAATCTTTTATGCCGCCGCCCTGGCAGCGCTCCTGCAAGCGCGACAAGGCAAGCACGTGTCGCGCGCCTTGGCCGTGCCTTTTTACGTCCTGGTGGGTGCGACGGCGACTTTGGTCGGAGTCGTGGAAGCCGCCCTGGGTCGCTCCTTCGATGTCTGGGAGGTCGCCACTCTTTCCCGAGGTGCACAAAATGCAGGTAGCTGAACGCCAGCGCTCGGCCACGCGCGGCGCCGCCGTATGGGCATCGCGTGCCTGCATCTTCACGGTAGACGTCGAGGACTGGTTTCACATTCTCGATTTGCCTTCCGCCCCCGGGATCGAGCAGTGGGACCAGTTACCCTCGCGCCTCGAGGGGAATTTTCTGCGCCTGCTGGATCTGTTGGAGGAGGCAGGCAGTGTTTCGACGTGCTTCTTCCTGGGTTGGGTCGCACACCGGTTCCCGCACCTTGTGCGTGAAGCGGCCAGGCGTGGCCACGAGGTGGCGTCGCACGGCTACGCGCACCGGCTCGCCTACCGGATGAGCCCGCTCGAGTTCTATCGCGATGCCCTGAAGGCCAGGCAGGTCATCGAAGATGCCGCAGGTTGCCCGGTCTACGGATACCGGGCCGCCGGTTTTTCGCTGACGTCGCGCACTCCCTGGCTTCATGAGAAGCTGGTCGAAGCCGGCTACCTTTACGACTCATCGGTTTTTCCCGCGCGCCGCAATCACGGCGGGTTGACCGGGGCCAAACGGGAACCCGGCTGGGTCCGCACGCCGGCGGGCGAGATCGCCGAATTTCCCGTGACGGTAGTCCCGCTGTTGGGCGCCCGTCTGTGCCTGTTCGGCGGAGGGTACCTTCGCCTTGCGCCGCTCGGATTGATCGCCCGCATGGCGCGGCGAGTGCTGCGAGAGGGCCGGCCCGTCATCTTCTACCTGCACCCGCGGGAGATTGATCCCGAACAACCCCGGCTGCCCATGCCTGTGGCGCGCAGGATCCGCTGTTACGTGAACATAGGCGGCACCGCGCACAAAGTCGCAACCCTACTGCGGCAGTTCCCTTGCGGCAGTTTCCTTGCCTGGATGGAAGACGCCGGGTGGACCAAGGCGGAGGTCGGATGCGCGTCGAAGTAACAACGTTCGAACAGGCCCCGGAAGCCTGGAGCCATTACGCGACACGCTCCCCTTCCGCCTGCATTTACCACGACGCCCGCTGGAAGACCGTCATTGAAGAAACCTACCGTCACATCTGCCATTACCTGATTGCCCTACGAGCCGACCGTCCGGTGGGGATTCTTCCCATGGTCGAGATTCGCTCCCGTTGGTTCGGCCACTTCATGGTCTCGCTGCCATTCGTAACTTACGGCGGGATCGCCGCGGAGGACGACGGCGCGGCCCTGGCTCTGGCTGAGGAAGCAGCGCGGCGTTGCCGCGACGCTGGGGGGCGATGGCTCGAACTGCGCCCGCGCGACAGCGCGCACCTGGGTTGGCCGTCGCGTCACCACAAGGTCGCGCTGGCTACCGATGTCTCCGAGGGCGCCGACGCGCTGTGGAGCCGTCTGAGCTCGCGCTTGCGGGGTAAAGTCCGCAAGGCGGAGCGCAGTGGCGCATCGATCGAGGTCTCAGGACCGGAGGCAGCCGGCGAGTTCTACCGCGTCTTTGCCCGCAACATGCGCGATTTGGGAACGCCCGTTTATCCGTTCCGGTTCTTCCAGTCTGTCGGGCGCCATTTCTCCGACAGGACGCGCCTGTTTCTGGTCCGCCACAGCGGACGCGTGGTCGCTGCGGCACTGGGTTTGGAGGATGGTCACACTCTCCAGTTGCCCTGGATCTGTTCGGATTATCGTTACTCCGGCAATTATGCGAATGAGTTTCTGTATTGGTCGGTCCTGCATTGGGCCGCCAGGCAGGGTTTCCGCAGCGTGGATTTTGGCCGCTCGACGGCAGGCAGCGGCAATCACCGCTTCAAGAAACAGTGGAACCCCGAGGAAATTCCACTCACCTGGTATTACTGGACGCCCGAAGGATGCCGCCCGCCCCGGCTGGATCCCGACAATCCCCGCTTCCAGCTTGCGATTCGGTTGTGGCGGCGGCTGCCTTTGCCGGTCGCTAACTTACTCGGGCCGCGCATCGTGAGGTGTCTGCCATGAGTCTCTACGGCAGCGAGAAATGGATTTTCGAAGAAAGCATCCTCCGGCGCTGGGCCTATCGCTTTCTGGGCGAGGTTCACGTACCTGGCCGCCTCCGCAGTTATCACCTCCTGCGCGCCCTCAGGTCCCTGGGGTTGTTCGAGAGGCCCATCCGCATGCTTGATGCCGGCTCGGGTCGCGGCGACCTGGCCTTGCACCTGGCGAGGCGCTGCCCGCATTGGCAGATTGTGGGCGTGGATGCCGACGAACTCAAGATTGCCCGATCCAATGAGCTGGCGCGCCGCGCCGGCCTTGAAAACCTGCAATTCGAGACCGCTTTGCTGGAAAACCTGAGCTACCGCGAGGAGTTCGACCTGATTGTCAGTGCCGACGTGCTCGAACACATACGGGACGACGAGCGCGTCATTGCCAATTTCAGCCGCGCATTGCGGCCCCGCGGTTACATTGTGATCACTTCCCCCTCCGTCCCGCAGCGCGCTCATTTGCCGCTGGTTCGGTGGCGCGAGAAACGCATCGGATTCGACCCCGCTCAATACGGCCATGTCCGTCAGGGTTATGGTCCCGCAGATCTGGCAGAGAAGTTCGAAGCGGCGGGAGTGCGCATGATCCAGTCCCGCTTCACGTTCGGGTTTTTCGGCACGCTCGCCTTTGACCTGTTTTTTGTGATCGGCGACAATCGGCCCCATCCCGTGGTGTTCGGCCTGATGTTCCCTGCCCTCATGGCCCTGGCTGCCGCCGATTTGTTTTTGCCGACCGAAACGGGGTCGGCCATTCTCGCCGTGGCCCAGCGCCCGGCGCTCGTCGGGGAGGAGCGCGCCGCATGATCAGCGTGTTCGTGCTGGTGGACGCACTGGGCTGGGAATTGATCAAGGACCGGCCCTTCCTCGACGACGAACTGCCTTTCCGCCAGCCCTTGGATACCGTCTTTGGATTCAGCTCGGGCGCGATCCCCTCGATTCTCACCGGGCTGCCGCCCGACGGCCACGGCCACTGGAACCTCTTCCTGTACAGTCCCGAAACGTCACCCTTCCGGTGGACCGCCCCGCTGGCGCGCCTGCCCTCCTCATGGATCAACCATCGCGCGGCGCGCAAGGCGGTGGCCCTGATCGGCAAGCGCCTGAGCCGGAGCAACGGATATTTTTCGATTTACGGCATTCCGGTCGAGATCCTCCGCTTCTTCGATATCTGCGAAAAAAAGGATATTTACCGGCCTGGCGGTCTGGCGCCCGCAAGAAGCATCTTCGACGAGCTGGCAGGCCATGGCGTCCGTTATCGGGTGTATAACTACCATCAGTACGACGACCGAGCCGCGATCCGCCAGATTATTCACGACCTGAAGAAACCGAGGGCCCAGTTTTACTTCCTGTATCTATGCGAGCTGGATGCTTTCCTGCACGATCACATTCACTCGGCAGAAGCAGTGAGCGAGGAGATCGGGCGGTATGCAGCTCTCATCGGGGAGGTATACCGTACCTCCCTGGCATGCAACTCCGAAGTCGCCTTTTATGTGTTCTCTGACCACGGTATGACGCCGGTCGAGGACAGCTTCGACCTGATGGGCGCGGTGCGCAGCCTCGGATTTCGTGAACCTGACGACTATCTCGCACTGTACGACTCGACGATGGCCCGTTTCTGGTTCTTTCGGGAGAGCTGCCGCCACGCTGTGGCTGCTTTGTTGGAAACGCTGTCCTGCGGCCGGCTTGTGCCTCCAGAGCAGCGCAAGCGACTGGGCATCGCTTTCCCTGACGACCGCTTCGGCGAGTTGATCTTCGCCATGCGTCCCGGTTGCCTGATCCATCCCAGTCACATGGGGGGCAATCGCTGGAAGGGCATGCACGGTTTCGATCCCGAGCATCCCACTTCCCGCGCCGCCTTTCTGGCGCGGCGAGAGCCGCCGATCGCCGTGCAACATATCCGTGACCTTTACTACCTCATGCTGCGGGAGGCGGGCCTGTGAGCGTTCCGATCCTGCTTTTCGTCAACTCGCAGGTCAGGGGTGGAGTGGAAGAGGTCGTTCTTTCTCTGGCCAAAGGTCTGGACTCACGGGGCTTCGAGACGCATCTGGCGGCGCCCGCCGTCCTCCTGGAGGCATGGAGCAGAGAGCTGGCGGGCAGCCGCATACGGCGGGTCCCTGCATGCTTTTCGAGCTGGCGACAGGCGGCAGAATTCAAGCGGTTCGGGCGGTATCTGCGTGATAACGGCATCCGCCTGGTCAACACACATTTGTTTCGCAGCACGCTGTTCGCTGCTCCAGTGGCGCGGCTGTATGGCGTCCCTGTGGTCATTGAAACAACCCACGGCCCCGAAGCCTGGCGGCGTGGCTGGCTCAAGCGCAGTTGCATCGTGGACCGGTGGGTAGAGAGGCTGGTGACCGCAAACATCGCGGTCTCGGAAGCCAACCGGCGCTATCTGATCGAGCAGAAGCGGTACCCGGCGGAGAAGATCCACGTCGTGCCCAATGGCCGCGATCTTGGAAGGTTCGCCCGAGCGAGTGTGCGAGAGGCGGATGCGTTCCGTGCGCGTTTCGGTTTCGAGGCGCGACACCGGGTTTTGCTTGCCGTCGGGCGGCTGGAACCTCAAAAGGATCCCGTAATTCTGCTTCGCGCTTTCCGAATCGTGGCGCAGCGGTTTCCGGAAGCAAGACTTCTGCTCGCCGGAGATGGTTCCTTGCGGCCGCAACTCGAGGCGCTCGCGCAGGAATACGAGCTTGCGGACCGCATCGTGTTTGCCGGCTTTCAGGAAAACATCGTCCCGTGCTACCAGTTGGCGGAGATCGTTGTCCTGTCCTCGCTTTACGAAGGCATGCCGCTGGTTGCTATTGAGGCGGGCGCTGCGGGGCGACCGATCGTGGCGACCGCAGTAGACGGTACCGCCGAGGTGGTCGAGCAGGGCCGCACAGGGTGCCTGGTTCCCGCGGGGAATGCCGAAGCTTTGGCGGCCGCTGTTTGTAGTTTGCTGGCTGAACCCGACCGGGGCAGGCAGATGGGAGAAGCCGCGCGCGAGCGAGTCAACCGGCTGTTCAGTTTCGAGCAGCAGCTCGATGAGACGATACGGATCTTCACGCATTACCTGGGTGGATCGCTGCGGAGGCAGGCGGCATGATCTGGCTCTACTACCTTTTGCTGGTTCTGCTGCCTTTCTGGCAGTACCCGAAGCTGCCCAAATTCGGGGAAACATGGACCACGGTCAAGATCGTGGGAATCGTAGTGGTCCTGGCGGCGCTCTTGAAAGCTCTGATGGAAGGCAGGTCCGCACGGTTGCTGGCGTGGCGGGAAAGCCGGTTGTTTTTCTTGCTGTTCGGATGGGCGTTGCTGTCGGGTCTTACGATCAGCCGCTGGGAGTGGGCGGCCAATCCTTTGACAAGCTGCTTGTCGCTCGCGGCCTATCTTTATCCCACGCTCATCTTTCTCGACTCCACGGAAACGGTGCGGCGCGCCATCTACTGGGTTACCTTTTCGATGCTCCTGGCATCCTACTCGGTCTTTTCGCAGTTGGTCAAGTACGGCGTCGGGCGGCCGGGAGGGATCGTAGGCGATCCCAACTATTACGCGTTGGTCGCCGTTTCGGTCTTTCCCTTGTGCGTAGCGCTGCTGCCGGAAGCTACCGGGATGAAACGTTGGTTTTTCGCGGGCACCGGCGTTGCCCTGATTGCCTCGGTGCTGCTCACCGCCTCCCGCGGAGGCTTCCTGAGCCTCGCGTTCTGTCTCATTTACATGATCCTCCACGGCCGCAAACGTTTTTGGCTGCTCTCTGGCATTGCGGCGATCATGGTCGTCCTGAGCTGGATCCTGCCCCACACCCCGTGGGATCGCTTCCAGCGGCCTGACACAGGGACCGCGATTTCCACCGAGGTCCGCAAGCAAACGCTAAGAGGCGGCTGGAATATGATCCAGACGCATCCGCTCACCGGCGTCGGCGTAGGAATGTTCAAGCCGAAGCTACCCGAGTACAACCCGGTGGCGCCGGTTTCCGTGATCGGCCATAACACTTACTTGGAGGTGGCGGCCGAGCTGGGAATCCCTGGCCTGGCGGTGTTTCTGCTTATCCTGGCGACGGCGTGGCGTCGCGCCCGCCGCACCGCGCAGCAGTTCGAGGCGACCGGCAACACGGTGTCGGCGCGATTGGCACGCGCCATTGAAACAGGCATAGCTTCATTTGCGGTGGGCGCCATGTTCCTGTCGGCGCAGTACGCCAAACAACTCTGGTTTCTCGTGTGGCTCGGGTTGGCTCTGGCCCGGCTGGCTGAAGAGCAGCAAGAGGAGATGGAAACCCCGCCAAGCGGTGAGGTCGCACCTGAAGATGCCGGCTACGTCCACATTCGCGGGTGACGTGATCCAGACCGTCACGGCTCACGTGGCCGGTCGGGTCGCCCAGGCATTTCCACGCTGCCGCGCCCTCATACTCACAGGCAGCGCCGCTCGTCAAGAAGCCACTATTGCGCGCCGTCCCGAGTGTGTTTACTGGCTCAGCGATCTGGAGTTTCTCGTCGTGGTTTCGGATTCCGAAAACGTGGGCCTGGCCGCCGAAGTACTTGACGAACTCGCCGCAACTATCGGAAGGGATCTGAGGTCCCAAGGGCTACACATCAAACTGGAACTTACGCCCGCTCCCGAGAGATACTTCACACGAATACGCCCGCAACTGTTCGGTTACGAACTGAAGCGTTGCGGTCGGCAGGTTTTCGGCGACGTCAATTACCTCGATCGGATACCGTCGTTCGACTGGAGAAGCATCCCGCTGGATGAGGCTTTCCGGTTGGTGTCCAATCGCCTCATCGAATTGCTGGAGCTCCGGCTCGAGCAAGACCGCCGGTCGCTCGCCGAACAGTTCTATGCCGTCACGAAAACATACCTCGATTTGCTGACCGCCCTCAGCTTGCCGGCCGGGTCCTATGCCCCGGGTTACCAGGCCCGCTTCGGGGCCAGGCGCGCCGTGCTCCAGTGGGCAGTCGAACAGGGTTGCTCGTTGCCTGCTTCGTTTCTCGGCAACCTCGAAATCGCATTCCAATTCAAGCTCGATCCGGATTCCCGATTCCATTTTCTTTGGGTCAACGGACAACAGGATCTGCCCGCTGCGTTGGAACGCGAGGGGCTGCGTTGTTTTTGGGATGAATTGCCGGAAGCGGCGCTGGCCGTCTGGCGCTGGTTCGCGAGCCGGCTGGCCGGGCGTTCCGAATCTTGCCAAGAAGACCCGCCGCACGTCTATCCCGTTTGGGCACGGTTGCGCGGCTGGTCACGGCTGCTGCTCCACGCGGATCCGATCCCCAGGCTGCCCTTGGCGGCGCGTGCTGTCCGTCTTTTCCCTCACGGCAGTCCGCGCAGCCTGGTTTACAGTTGCGGAGCGCGTCTCGCCGATCCGCACGCCGGCGCAAAGGAAGACTCCCTGGCTTGGGTGAGCCGATTCTTGCCACTACCCACTCCCAACCGGCACGCCGACTGGCGGGAGCTGGCCGAGGCGTGTGTAAGCATTTGGAGGCGCCACCTGCGACACAGTCATGCCTGAGATGCCCCTGATCAGCGTCATCGTGCTCAGCTTCAAGCGGCGTGGCCCAGTGGCGCGCGTTCTCGAATCCGTGCTGGCCCAGGATTACCCTGCCGTCGAGCTCATTGTGGTGGACAACGGCTCCGGACCCGAACTTACGCAGTGGCTCGCCGCGCAATTTCCTCAGGCACAGCTCATCGCCTTGCAAGAAAACCTTGGCGCCGCGGCTCGCAACTACGGCATCCAGCAAGCGCGGGGGGAATTCATCGTGAATCTGGACAACGACGTTTACTTCGACCGGCCGGATGCGCTGCGCCGCGTCGTCGGAGGCTTTCAACGTCACCCGGCAGCCGGGTGTCTGGTCTTCCGCGTCTACCATCCGGAAACGGGACAACTGCACGTGCGCGATTGGTGCCATCCCCGACCGTGGCAGCAGGCGGAGTCCCAAGAGTTCGAGACCTTTTACATCACCGAGGGCGCGGCGGCCTTTCGCCGCGAAGTTTTCCGCCGCGTGGAACCGTACTGGCCCGACCTCTTCATCGGGCACGAAGGCTTCGACCTGGGCATTCGCATCATGGACGCGGGCTACGAGATCTGGTACGTGCCGGACGTCAAGGTCTGGCATCTCGCTTCACGCGAGACGCGTCCTGACTGGCGGCCATTTTACTATTACACGCGCAATCTCTTCCCGATCGCCTATCGAAACTACCCACTAGGGCAGGGGTTGCTGCACGTGATGCCACGATTGCTGGCCTTCGGCTTGTACTCGATCCGGGCCCGGACCTTCGGCAAGTACCTGCTCGGAGTTCGCGACGGCCTGCGGATGCTGCCCGCCTGCCGCAGCCTCCGCCGGCCCGTCGGCCAGGCGACACTGCAAAGAATCCGGGAGCTGAAGCGTTTCCGGCCGAGCTTGTTGCGGCGGTTTGCTTTGGGTGTTCAGCGAATGGTCCCGGCCAAGGCTGGCAGGCAAATTGCTCCTGGGAGGTACGATGGTTGGCCGTGAAAACAAGCTTGTCCGGGGCGGCCTGCTGCTAACCACACTACTGTGGCTGGTCCAACAAGCGTGCGCCTGGAACGGTGCTGCGGCGGCCGGCTTGCGGTCAGGCCGTTTGCCTGGCGCCACGGCGGTCGAAATCCCGGTGGGCGGCGGACTGACCGCCTATCCGGAGCCCGTTCTCGGCGAAAACCTCCTGGCCAATCCCGGCTTCGAGCAGATCCGCCCGAACAACAAGCCCGAGGCCTGGAGCGACAACGGATTTTCGGCCGATTCGACGGTGGCTCGCAGCGGTTCGGCAAGTTACCTGCTGGCCGACGCACACCAGATCCCTTACAGCCAGTCTGCTTCCCAGCGGCTTTCGCTGCGCAAAGGAGTCTATCATCTCAGGCTCTGGGTCAGGACAGAAGGACTTGCAGCCACGCGCGGCAGCGGGGTGCGCGCCTGCCTTTCCGCTCCGCCGTCTTACCCCTGGTCGCTGGTTCGCGTGTGCACTGCTCCGGTGAAAGGCACGGCAGACTGGCAAGAATTGGCGCTCGCCAAAGTGGTCGTCCCCCAGGATACCCCTGCCGCGGTCAGTCTCGAGTCTTATGGCGAGCCGGACGGCAAAGCCTGGTTCGATGACGCGGAGCTACGGCGGGAAGAAAATCCTCTGGATGTTTTCCTGCTTTATCCCAACTACCGAGGACTGCTTTTCGATGACCAGTCGCAGATTGTGCGACTCCAAGTCAACGTAGACCCACCCGGCGGCGAAGCCGAGCCGGGCTGGCTCGTGCGCGTCACGGTCACGGACGAATCCGAGAATCGGGTGGTGCAAGAAGAGAATTTTCCAGCAGACGCGGCCGGGCTGGTCAGCCTCGATTTCTCCGGGCTGCCGCTGAATCGGTCCTATTTGATCACTACACAACTGTGGCCGCAGGGAGCGCTGGAGCCCGCCGCTCAGTATCCGCCCTATCGCATCTGGAAGGTCCCAGGCAGTTTGCGTCCACAGATGACCGTCAGCTTCGACGAACAAAACCGCTTCCTGTTGCGCGGGAAGCCGGCCTTCCTGCTGGGTGTTTACGATGCCGGCTTGGGGTATGGGCTGACCGAGGAGTGGTGGGATCGAACCCTCACGACGAACCGGAGGCTCTTCGAGCTGCCGATCAACGTCTACCTGAACTATTGGTACGGGGAGGCCGGCAACCCCGCTTGGATTCCGATGATGAATCTGTTGCACAGCCGGGGAATCTATGCTCTCACGAACGCCAATTGTTTCGGCTCCTCGTCCGTCGCCGCCACGGCGAAATATTGGTTCGTCCGCGCGACGGACAATGAAATCCGTGAGAGGGCAGCCCATCCGGGATTCCTCGGCTTTTACGCCGCCGACGAGTGTGCGGGCCAAGTTGCGCCCGACGTCTTTGGGCATGCACAGCGGATGCGAATGCTGGATCCGGACGGCATAGTTTTCGGTACTCTGCTCGGCGGCCCCCACCTGCCGCTCTGGCGAGATGTGCTCGATGTCCTGGCTACGGATCCTTACCCCTTGTACGGAGCGGAACCCGAGGAGGGCTACCGTTTGGGCCAGGTCGCGCAATGGACCGAGCAGGCGCGCCGGGCGGTTCAGGGCGCCCGGCCGATTGTGACCGTGATCCAGTTTTTCCAGTTCACAAGCAAGGGACGCTGGCCCACCCAGAAGGAGCTCCGAAACATGAGTTACATGGCCATCGCCGGCGGGGCGAATGGCTTGCTCTACTGGAGCCTCGGCGCCAACGCACTGGCCTACGTGTGCAGGGACTGGTGCGAAGAAAAAGCCGAGTACTTCCAGCGGCTGAAAGCTGTATTGGAGGAGTTGAAGAGTCTGGAAGAGGTGCTGGCCTCCCCGGATCGCCCCGATCTGCTCGTGTCCGTCAGCGATCCGGAAGCCATCCGGACGCGGGTGAAGTATCACGACGGCAAGGTCTGGCTGATTGCAGCCAACGTCACGTCCAGGCAGGTAAGGGTCAGCTTCGTGCTGAGAGAGGCGCCGCGCAGCGTGCAAGTGTGGCAGGGAAGCGAAACTCTTACGCTCGAAGGCCCCGAGTTTCGGGATACGTTTGGTCCGTACGAGGCAAGAATCCATGAAATCCGTTGAGCGCACCGTTGCGTCAAGGACGGCCGGATGACACCGACCACTCTGACAGCGTCGGCAATCAGCGTGCCCTTCACAGCCACGGACTCGGCATTCCGGGAGGCGTGGAACGCCGCCCTCGCCCGCTCACGCTTCGACCATCTGCATCAGAGCTATGAATGGGCAATTTTGAAACAGCAATTTGGGTGGGAAGTGGAGTTTCTGGCCGTCCCGCAGCAGGGCGAGCCCGCAGTAGGCGCCCTTGTGCTCGCCAAGCCCCTGGCGGGAGGTCTCCTTCGCGTGGCTACGGTGTCGGGCGGCCCTTTCTGGCTGCCGGGTGAAGAGGGACGCCTGCCTGAGCTGTTCGCGCTGCTCGTGGATCACTGCCGTCGCAAACGTATCGTCTTGTGCCGGATTCACATGGCGTGTCCGGTCGAGGACTTCGAGCCGCTTGCGACATACTTGCCGCCTTCGTGTGTTCGCCTCCCTCATGTGTGGACATATTGGAACACGCCGCGTCCGATCATGGTGCTGGACATTCGCGGAACCATGGAGGAAATCCTGACCCGGATGCACCACAAGACCCGTTACCGGTATCGGACGGCACTGCGACGGGGGTTAACCGTCATTGAAGACGGGAGCGAGGGAGTGGAGGATTTCAGCCGACTGATGCGCGAGATGGCGCGGAGAAAGAAAATTCCGGTTCGTGAGCAGGAGTATTTCAAAGCGGTGCTCGACGCCTTCGGGCCTGGCCGCTCCGCGTTACTCATGGTCCGGCACGAAGGGCGCGTGCTTGGGGGCCAGCTCGTCGTACGCTCCGGTCGTCGCGCCTACGCCTTGTACGCTGCCGTGGAACACGCCGGCAACCTGAATCCCTCCGAAGCAATGGACGTGGCCACCATCGAATGGGCCAAGGAGAAAGGATGCGAGGCGCTGGACCTGGGCGGCACTTGCACCAACTGGCCACCCTCTCCCGAAGACAAAGGTTATGGAGTTTACGATTACAAGCGCCGCCTGGGCGCCGCCACGATCCTTCTGGCGCCTTATGTGGATCTGGCGCCGCAACCGGTTCTCTACCGCACCGCTCGCCTGGCCGAAGACGTCCTGCTGCCCCTGGCTGTGGAAACCGGGTGGGGTCGGTTCCAAGTCATCTACGAACGGCTCCGGGGTGGCAAGAAAGCAGGGACCCGCGCCGTGGAGGTGTGACGAGTGCCTCTTCTTTCGAGATTGATGCTCCGGGTACGTCGTGACGGGTTGTGGTCTAGTCTGCGGGGCATCCGCGGGGCTACCCGTCCGGAAACGTTGGAGATTTACCGGATCGAGCGGTTGGCCGCTCCCGCGCCGACAGCGGGCCTCGAGATCCAGGCCGGCGTCGAGGCTCTGCGCCGGCTTCGCCAAGGGACCTCGCTGCTGCCTGACGAATTTTATTGCGAGGACCGTCCCGGCTTCGTTCAGTGTTTCTGTGCCGTATCGGACGGATTGCTCGCCGGCATAATTTGGGTGCTCGAGGGGCACAACGCAAGCCGGTACATCGCTCTACGAGAGGGGGAGGTCGAACTGGGTTACCTTCACGTGCTCGAAGCCATGCGAGGGCGCGGCATCGCCAAACACCTTTACTGGCGCGCCGCAGTGGACTGCCTGAGCAACGGCGCACAGGCAGTGTACGCGGCCATCGCAGCAGAGAACCATCCTTCGCGGAAAGCTGCCCAGGCAATTGGCTTCAAGAAAATCGCTGAGATCCGGCGCACCACGCTTTGGGGAGCAAAATTCCGGACGGAGTCACTACACTGCCCTGAACAGGAGGCGTCGTTGGGAACCCGGCGGGCCGCGGTTGGGGATCGCTCGGGAGAACAGCAGCTCGGAAAGTATCGGGTGCGCACGGGAGAGCGACTGTGATGCGCGGGGCTGCCAAGCTCATCCGACGCGCCCACCGAGTTGTTGCCCGGACATTGCTTGCGGGGCGTCACCGCCTCTCGGGCAGAAAGATTCTGGGCTACATCGGCTGGGTGGGACACGACAACTTGGGCGACGAGGCGATGTTTCAGGCGATCCAATCCCTGCTGGCGCCTTGCGTCCTGACGTCTTTCCGCGGAAACCCGCAAGAGCGCCTCCTGGCTCTGTTTGGCTTGAGCGGCAGACGATTTTTCGATGGCTTCGTGTTGGGCGGGGGAACCCTGATCAATCCGGGCTTTTGGCCGTTCGTCGAAGCAGCTGAGCGCACGGGGCTGCCCATGTTCATGTTCGGCACGGGCGTCGGGAGTTCCGGGTTGGGGCAGCCGGAGTACGTCTCGTTGACGCCGTGGAAGTCCCTGTCTTCCCGCTTCAGTGCCGTAAGCGTGCGAGGCCCGCTGTCGCGCGAAGCTCTCATAGAACTCGGGTTCAACGGCGTCGAAGTCGTCGGCGACCCGGCCCTGCAATTCACAGCGCCCTGCGGTGGGCCAGGGCGTCGCCGCTCTCTCCTCGTCGTGAGTCTCGCCGCTCCCCTGCCGCAATCGCTGGAGGCTGCCCTGTCATGGCTTATCGCGGGCTTTCACGATGCCGGCGGCGAAGTCGTAGGCGTTGCGCTGGGGGAGGGCGACGAGGAGCGGCTGGCCTGGCAGTTCGCCAGCGCCGGTTTGCCGGGTCTCCCGATCGTCGCGGCACGAAGCGATCCCCGCGCCTACCTTGGGCTCGTTCAGGGGGCTTTGTGCGTGGTTGCCGGCAGACTTCACGCGGGGATTCTTGCCTGCTGCGCAGGAGTACCACCCATTCTGCTGGCGCACCGAAGCAAGTACACCGATTTCGCTGTATCCATGGGGTTGGAAGACTGCCTCGTCCCCGTCAGCGAGGAAGGGGGCGCCGCTCTGAGACGGCTGTGGGCCCGTCTTCGCGATGCGGACGGCAGCTTCCGCGAAGACCTGATTGCCCGCGCCCGGCACTGGCAGAACGTGCAGCGGGATTATGCACGCGGGATTCTGCGCCGGTTCTCAGTTGCCGAGGTAGACAACGGCGAAACGAGGGCAGTGTCGTGAGACTTCAATCCTTGCCATCTTCCGACGCCAGGACAGCGCCAACTATGCCTCGAGCTGACTATTCCGTTGTGATCCCGACCAGGAATCGCCCGCAGCTCGTCGGCCGCCTCCTGGCAGCCTTGCGCACGCAATCCAGACCGCCCAAAGAAGTCATCGTGGTGGACCAAAGCCTTGCGCCGTCTGCGCTGCCAAGTTCGCAAGAAGGCCTTACAGGCGAAGGCACGGAAAGCCGTCTGATTTACCTGCACGACCCGAAAATCGAAGGAGCCGCGGCGGCACGGAACGCAGGCCTTCTGCTTGCAACCACGCCGTACGTAATCTTTCTGGATGATGATGCGCTGCCCCAAGCCGACTGCCTCGAACTCCTCGTAGACAGCCTGGAACGACATCCGCATCTCGTGGCCGTGGGAGGTCTCATATCCAATTACTCACCGCCGCCATGGCTGGTCCGCTTCTTCCGCCGGTTCTTCTACCTCGGAAGACTGCGCGACGAGCGTCAGGCCTGGTATTGGAGGGCGAGCGAGTCCCGGACGGGCGGTCTCCTGCCCACGACCAAGCTGAACGGCGGCTGTATGGCCTTCCGGCGCGAGATTCTCGTGGAAATCGGAGGGTTCGACCGTCGTTACTGCGGCGCGTCCGTGGGCGAGGACGTCGAGATTACCCAACGGCTGATCCGGCACACAGGTCGCACGGACGCTGTGGCGCTGGTCGGAGGTGCGCTCATCCATCACGCCTCCGAAGGCGCCTGGAAAAACAACGACCGTGCGATCGAACTGGAGCTGCTAGCCACACACTACTGGTTCAAACGCAACGTGCCCTGGAACCTGGCCAATCGTTTCCGGTTCCTGTGGATGTGTCTCGGGTTGTTCTTGTGGTCTGCGGCCAGCGCGGCCAGGAGGCGCAAGGTGGCGCCGGTTCTGCGTTTCCTGGCCGGCTTGGATTCCATCCGCCACGACTACCGCGGCTGTCCTTTCCTGAAACCACAGCAGCCCTCCAACCGCGCCCAGCCAGCGCCCTGAGAGTTCGCGCAGTGAGCCCAGCAGTATCCACAGTTTCTCGCCGAGGCCAGCGAGCGATCGCAGGCGCTTTCCTGTGGCTGTTCTCCGCCAGCGGCTCCCTCAAGGAGCAGGCGCTGCGAGGAACCATCTGGCTGGTGCTGGCCGAAGGCCTGAGCCGCCTGGCCGGGGTCGTCAAAGTGGCGGTGTTGGGCCGATTGCTTTCACCACGCGACTTCGGACTGCTCGGAGTGGCCTTGCTCGTCCAGCAGTGGATCGGATCTTTCACTCAGACCGGCATCAGCGCCACGCTGGTTCGAAAGAGAAGCGACATTCGCGACGACCTGGATACCGCCTGGACCATCGGCCTGATCCGCGGTTCGCTGGTGTTCGTTCTGATTTTCCTGCTCGCCCCTTGGGGTGCGACCTGGTTTCGCAGTCCCGAAGCCGCGCCCATCATTCGCTCGATCGGGCTACTCACCCTGATGTGGGAACTGGTCAACCCAGCCGTCATCTACCTGCGCAGGGAGCTGGATTTTCGCAAAGATGTAGCGTGGCGGTTGAGCGGCGTGCTGCCGGGCCTGGTCGCAGGCGTGATTCTCGCGCTGATGTGGCGCAACGTCTGGGCGCTGGTGGCTTCCCTCGTCGCTGCGCGAATCGCCGAATTGGCGGCCTCCTACTGGATCCGCCCTCACCGCCCGCGCCTCCATCTGGACCTCGGCCGCGCCCGCGAACTCTTACGCACCGGCAAGTGGTTTTCCTGGATGAACGTCGCGGCTTTTTTCGAGTACCAGTTGGACAGCCTCTTTACGGCACGCCTGCTTGGCGCGGGCGCCTTGGGTTATTACCAGGTCGCCGCTCAGCTTGCCCTGCTGCCCACTGTCGGTTTGGGCAGCCAGGTGGCGGCAGTCTTGTTTCCTGCGTTCTCGCGCGTGGAGGATCGGGCGCGGCTCAAGCGCGCATTCCTCGGCGCGCTGGGCGCTCTGGCGCTCGTGACTGCGCCGCTTGCGTGTGCCCTGAGCCTATACTCAGAGCTCGTCGTGAGAGTTGTCCTCGGGCCCAATTGGTCTGCCATCGCGCCCGCTCTTGCGTGGCTTGCCTGGGCCGGCCTGGCGCGGGCGTTGGGCGGCGCCTCGGCATCGCTTCTCGACGCCGCCGGCTCGCTGAAAACCGCCATGTCGTTGCTCCTTCTGCGCGTGGTGTCACTGGCCGGGCTTTTGTACGCCCTGGCGCCGCGCTTCGGCTTCACGGGGACCGCGGCGGCCGTGGCGGCGGCCTCCGTCATCGCCGCAATCGTCCAAGTCATCGTTGCGGTGCGTAGCGTGGGGGCAAGCTGGTTCGAGCTACCCGCCGTCCTCAAACACGCCGCCCTGGCATGTTTACCGTTCGTGGTGCTGCGACTCGTGGCTCTTCCGCTCGATGCCGCGTGGCAGTTACCGGCGGCGCTGACCTCGGGCGCCGCGTCCCTGTATTTCGTGGCTCGAGGCCTTCAAGCGCACCTCGGCATCGGGTTCACCAGCGCGCCTTCGGCCGATCCGGTGCGGACCGGCCGCGCCTGAGCCTGCTGGGGCGCCACCCAAAGGCAGCGCCCCATGAGGCTCGGTTCAGCGCGGACTGATCACGTACACGTGAGCTTCCCACGGGCCGAAGGAGTCGGTGAAGCTGGCGCCCGAGGGCATGATGTTCCGCGATTCCCCATGCACGCTCACCGTCGCCGGGACGAGACTCATCCCGAAAGTCGCTGTCGCCGGCGCTGCCGTCGAGTTGTAGGCGATCACGTACGCCTTGCCTTCCGCGTACTTCACGCGCGTCCGGATGGCCGGGTTGCTGTTGGACACCAGCAGATCCGGCCGGTCCAGCGCCGCAAGCGCGGGCTCCAAGGCCTTGATCTCTTCCAGCACCGCCTTGAGCCGATTGAAGTATTCGACCTTCTCCTCGCACCAGCCGCTGCAAACGTAGGCCAGCGCGTTGGCGCCCAGGCTCCAGTAGATGAGAGCATTGGCGCCCTCAGCTATTGCCATGTAGCTCATGTTTCGCAATTCGCTGCGAGTCGGCCAGCGACCCCTGGAGGTAAACTGAAAGAACTGGAGCACGCTGGCGACGGGTCTGCTGTCGCGCACGGCCGCGCGGGTGCGGCGGGTCCAATCGGCGACGAGGCCGAAGTTATATCCCTCTGCGGGCTCCGCCCCGTAGAGCGGATACGGGTCGGTAGCCAGCAAGTCCACGGCTTCCGGCCAGAGTACAAGCTGGCTGTTGCCCAGCAGCGTCCCCAGCACCAATCCGTCTCGATCCAACGATTTCATGCGCTGATAGTGTCCGAAGACATTGGAGGCCAAATCCCCGCGACACTCGTCGGCGGCATAAAATCCCAAAAAGCCGGGGTGCGAAGCTCGCGTCTGAACGTCGGCTTCGCTCGCCTTCAGGAACCAGGCATTGGGCGTAACCCGCTCCACGGGCGAGGCGTCGAAGCAATTCGCATTGGTGAGAGCCAGGATCCCTCGTTGCTGGAGAACATTCATCATGGGAATCCAGGCGGCGTTGCCGGCCTCGCCGTACCAGTAATTCAGGTAGAGGTTGATGGGCAGCTCGAACAACCGCCGCGCCGTGGTGAACAAGTTCTCCCAACCGGATTCGTAATTGTAGTAGCCGAGACCGGAGTCGTATACCCCCAGGAGGAACGTAGGCCGCCCGCGCAGCAGGATGCGGTTGTGCTCGTCGAAACTGGCCGTCATCTGCTGGCGCAAGGACCCACTTGCTTTCGCCATCCGAAAGGCCGGGTACTCGGAAACCACGGATCCGGACGAGGTCAGCAGCCGGAAGCGCGCCAGGTATGTCCGATCGTTCATCAAGCCGCCCATGTCAAAATGGGCTGTGAACGTGGCCTGCGCCGGATAGGATGTCTGCCGCAAGATCTGACCGGTAAGCTCGTCACTCAGCGTGCCGCTGACTTGATACCCGGACAGTGGAGCACCGCCGGGCGGATCCACGCTGACCTCGAAGCGAGCCACCTGGGACTGGTCATCGAACAGGATGCCGCGGTAATTGGGGTAGAGCATGAACACGCTGAGCGGCATCTGCTCGCGACGCACCTGGGCGTCGTCGAACCAGGCCGTCCCGTCCGGTTCGCCGTAGGCCTCCAGAGAGAGCGCGGCCGTCACGTCCTGCGGGAGCACGATCTTGTCGAGACTGAGCTGCTGCCAGTCCGACGTTCCCTTGACCAGGGGCGTGCAAGCCCTCACGATCTGCCAGGGATACGACGGTGGCGCCGAGAAACAGACTCGTACGCCGCTGCCCTGCGTCGCCGCCAAGTTGCTCAGCTTGACCCACACGCTGAACTGGTAGACGCCTTTCTTAAGCACGAGTTCCTGCAACGCGGCCTGGGAGTAAGGAATGAGGTGCGCGTCCGTGAGACGGTAACTGGCGTTCCCCGTGCGGGCCACGCTCGTGTCCATGACGAAGCCGTTGTCGTACCAGCCCATGGGCTTGCCGTTGGTCCCGGCCGTCTCGAAGCCGCCGTTGACGAGGACATTCGGACCCAATTGACTTTGCGGGTACGCCGTCAGCCCTCCTACGTGCAGCACCGCCGAGGTGCTTACAGGCGCAGTCTGGAACGTGAGATTTGCGGAGAGAGCCAGATTCCCCGCCGCGTCTCGCGAGCGTGCCCGACAATGGTAAGTCGTACCGGGCATTAAGCCCGTCAGCGTCACGCTATGGTTCAACAGGAGCCGCGCGTCCAGCGGCGATTGAGAACCGTAAGCTGTGGTGGTCCCATAATCGAGCTGAGTGTCGGCCGGTTCATCGGTGACCCAAGTGATGGTCGCCGTGCTGGAGGTCACCGAGGCGACCGCGAGAGCCGAGATCACGGGCGGTATCGTATCCAGCGTGGTGAAGGTCTGGTTGGCAGAGACGGCCAGATTGCCCGCCGCATCGCGGCTTCTGACTCGGAAGTGATACGTGGTTGCAGGCCTCAACCCTGAAAGCGCGACCTGATGAGAAGTGGACAACGTCGTGTTCAGGGGCGTTTGTGAGCCGTAGCTCGTCGTGGTCCCGTATTCCACCTGCCGATCCGCCGGCTCATCGGTCCGCCAGGTGATCGTCGCTCCGGTGCCGCTCACCCCGGTGACCGCGATCGCGCTGATCACCGGCGGAGTCGTATCCGTCTGCACCAGTCGCAGCTCGATGTCGTCGAACCACGCGGTGCCGTCCGGCTCGCCATATGCCTCCAGCACCACTGCTGCCCTGGTGTCCTGGCTCACGACGATTCCCGATCTTGACAGGTAACGCCAGTCGGCCGTGCCTTGAATGATCGTCGTGCAGCCCACCGCAATCGCCCAAGGATAGGCGGGCGGGGCTCGCAGGCAAATCCTCACGCCGCTGCCCTGCGTGGCTGCGAGCTTGTCCGTTTTCACCCAGCCGGCGATGAAATAAGTACCCTTGGTCAGGTTCAACTCGGTACCCGCGCTCTGGGCGTAAGGAATGGTGTGTGCATCCCGCAACCGGAAGCTCACGGCGCCGCTGCGCCTGACGGTGCGGTCCACGGTGAAACCGTTGTCGTACCACCCGACCGGCTTGCCGTTGCTGGCCAGTTGTTCGAAGCCCGGGTTGCTCAGGAGATTCGGACCCCACCCTGGCGGGTTGGTCTGAGCGGATGACAGCGACCCGAGTGCATAGAGCACGATGACGCAACGCATCGCGCTCCTGGTGAGCGAAGTCGGCATTTGACCTCCATCGGGACCGATGAATCCAGTCTTCATGCCCCTGTCTGCTTATCGGACGAGAAC
>Ga0209017_10000925_pt1 | contig 25353 bp, 22 predicted proteins | sample YNPBryunderm2012_FD_185812 | JGI IMG/M metagenome (GOLD analysis project Ga0209017, IMG submission 185812) | Anoxygenic and chlorotrophic microbial mat microbial communities from Yellowstone National Park, USA - YNP Bryant MS undermat 2012... ...
GCTCCTTGCGCGGAGCCGGAAACCGAAACATTCAGGTTGGACATATGTCACTCCTTGTATCGCAAATCAGTGTCCAACGAAATCGTGCTGCGGGAGAGAAACGATTATAGGGGAACCGCCGTCCGCGGTAGGATCACGCCAGGATGAACACCCTTGGCAGGCCGCAGAGCTTCTGTGCACGCCCCGTGGTATCGAGGCCGGCGGTCATCAGCCCGATTCGCTACCAACCGGTGCTCCCATCGCGCGTGAGATCCAGCCAGTGGATCGTCTTTCGGATGAGCGTGCGCGGGCTCCGTACCGGACTGCGTGCCCACTCGCGCACGACCTCATGCGGATTAGGCATTCCGTTCAACGGCCCGTAGCAGCTTTGATAAAGATCGACGATCTTACCGACAAGCGTTCGCGCGACGGCAGGGGGCATCGGCGCGGGCTTGAGCCTCGGAAACCGCCCGTTGACCCAGGCGTCGAGAAACCCCAGCGCGCTCTGCGACAATCCAGGATCGTGCAGCGTGCCTCTGAAGCTGATATCCCAATCGATCTGCCGGCCGAACCGATCGGTGACGGCGAAGAACGGCAGCACGTGGTTCATGGCCGTCAGGCGGCCGAGGATTGAGTAGGCCCCAAGCCGTGAGCGATAGTTCCAAAGCTGTTCCAATGTCTCCAGCTCATCGAGTTCAAGTACCAGCCCGCCCTTCCCCACGGCAGTCAGCAGATCCCCGAGATCCCCTATGCGCCCAAGCGCCTTTTCCCGCTTATACGCGTAATCAGCCCACACAAGATCTGCACCCAGCACCACCGACCACGCCTGCATCGGAGCAAAGTCCCCCTTCTCGAAGCTTCGAATCAGTTCGTCCACGGCGGCGGCGAGCTCGCTCCGATAACTGTTCGCCGCAGCCCACCGGGTGAGTGCTAACCTGGTGTCCTCGCGTGCCGCCCAACCGCCGATCAAAGACGGCAACCCGATCGCCCCTTCCGCCGTGCGAACGCGGGTGGCAATCAGATGATAGAAGCGTTGGGGATGATTCAGCGCGGCAGTCTGTCCGTTCAGATTCAGATAGGCTGTGGCAAGTCCTTCGTCAAGAGCCAGACGTCGTGTGAGTGCAAGCAGGTGCGTTTTGCCGGTGCCCCACTCCCCGTCGATGAAGCACGCCTGTGCCCTGCCGGCCCTGAGCAATCGAAACTGCCGCCTCACCTCGTCCACAAGGGGTTCGGCGCCTACCGTCAGCCTAACGATGTGGGTCGATGCGACGACCCCGCGGCGAAGTCGGCGGACGGCGGCACGGTCCAGGCTTCTCTGATTCATGCTTCCTGTTCGCGCTGCAATCGCTCGGCAGCTTCGCGTACGGCGGCGTCATGCGACGGCCGAGGAACGTATCCGGCGCCCGAAAGGCGAGCCCGCTCGAGCTCGCTGACAACCACGCGACACAGGAGTCGGGGTTTGGCAATGCGGTATCGAGCACTGAGAACAGCGTCTACGATGCGGCCGAGCACGGCGTCAGTCACCGCCAGGCTGCCATCCCAGGAATAAGCAATATTGTGGACTTCGCGGATCTTCCGGGCTAGCAATCGGAATTCTTGATCGCTCAAAGGAGTGCGGTCGAGATCGATGACCGGACTTCGCCAGTTGATATCTTCGCCGACCGGCTCGATCCTGCTTGCCAGCGCATCATAGCGCCGGAAGTAGTCCGGGCTGTCGAACATTTCCGGCGTTGCGGCAAAATAGGTACAGAGGTATCGCAGGCCGAGTTCGCCGTCGGCGTTGTCGACGAATTCCCGGAGAGTCTGAAAACACTGATCCTGGCGCCGCTTCGGGCGGAGTTTGGCGATCTCCTCCAGCTCATCGACCGCAAGAACGAGCCCCTTGTGACCGGTCTGGCGGATGACCCAAAGTATTCCTCGAAGCATTTCCAAACTCGCTGCGCGTGATATCGGCGGGAGATCGACCGCCGGCGCGGACTTGCCGAACGAGGACGGACCTCGGACTCCCAAGCCGGGCTTTTGGAGGAGGCCGGGAGGTATCTTCACATGACTCGGTTCCCCACGAAACCAGCCGACCAGCTCGGTGCACAGGTCCGCGTTTTCGACCAGGGTCGCGCGCGCGTACGCGCACAGAGCACGTTGGAAGCTTCCCGGCAGGTTGCGTTGCAACACCGTTGTCTGCAAGAGGCTGTAGAGTCGCTCCTCAACTTCCATGAGTCTGCGAACCGAACCTTGCCCATGACCGGCTCGGCGCAGGATATCCGCCGCCCACCGGTCGAGGATCCATCGGCCGCCGTCGATTTCGGCGGGGTCGAGCCCCTGCTCTACGGAATCCTCCAGCATCCGGCGGGAACGGAGCTTGTAGAGAATGCGGGCATAAAGGGTTTCAAACCGATCAAGCTCGATCTTGTCCCGCCGGCATTCGAGGTGGGCGGTGACCCATCCGGCCTCTCGCGCACGATCTTGTACGCAGCCGAGAAAGTGCGTCTTCCCGGCCCCGTACGCCCCGCGCACGAAAAGAACATCGCTGTCGTGATCCTCCGCCAGCTCCTCGAGGAGTTCCGCCTGGGCGTCGATCCAGCGGGTATGGCCGACGTGGATGTATCGAATGCCCTCCATCACCGGAGTGCCGTCGGCGAGGCTGCGGATGAGGCCCCGCGCAATTCTCCGGGGCACCTGAGTCCCGAGCGCTTCATTCATAGGGGCGACTCCGGATCGGCCGAGACGAAATCGATGCGCCCCACAAATGCGAATCGCTGCTCTGCGGGTACGAAGATGTACATCGCTTCTTCCGCCCTAAGCGGCGGCAGGAGCTTAAGCTGCCGTCCGTCCTTGGCCTTCGTGACTCCTTTCTCCAGCAGGGTCGTCAGCATTGCCCGGAATCGCTGCTCGCCGAAAGAGCGAAACAGCGCGGAGCGTCCGTCTCGCCAAAATGCGCGCGGCTGTTGACCGAGCAGCAACTCTCGATACACAAGCCAGATAGGCGCACCCTGCTCCTGGGAGGATGTGAGCCGCCCGAAAGCACCGGCTAGCGCCTCCAGGAATCGCGCGGGATCAAAACCCTGGGGAAGGAGACCTTTCAGTTCGGTTTCCAATGCTTTAACCAAGGTCGGCATATGAAGCGTAGGTACGACACGGTCGCCGACCTTCGCCCTACCCTCCCTTTCACGAACTTCAATGCGAACCACTCGCTGCACATAGTACTGCGGCCATTGCCCGTCGACCTTCCAGTTCCGCCGCGCGCATGCGTCGCGAAGGTCGGCGTCCAAACGCAAGATCGCTTCACTCACCGCTTCATCCGCCTTCTGAACGAGCTGACGAGCGTGTTCTGTAAGTCCGTCCTGAGACGTAATCTGCTCGATCTCCCGGAGCCACATCCTGAGGTGGAAAGGATCTGCGCCGGCTCCGATGCGGACGAGCCGTCTGTAATGGTCCAGCCTCTGTTTAACTCGCCTTTGCAGCCCTTCGAGCGTCCGCACGAAGTCGATCACCTCCGCCTCAAGCCCGTCGGAGCTATGCAATTCCGGCTGCACCGGACGTTCCTCATTGGCCATAAGTCCTCCTGACTGCCTCGAAGAAATCGGGTCGGATGTCGATGAACATGCGGTCGAGCTCGTTACCGCTCGCGAACTTCAGGTGCTCCGAAAAGAGTCCTCGGGTCTTGTACCGGATGAAGAGCTCATGAATCGTCGCCATCTCGCATTCCACACCCCGTTCCAGGCCTCGGATCATGGCGATTAGGGCGACGCTTTCGAACGGCGTGTGGCCCACGGGCCTACGCACCGCACTGAACGCCTCGCGCACCAACTTGAGAATTCTAGTAGCACCGTCGTCCACGGTGATGTGAGCGGCCGGCTGCAAATTGAATGCGGGCGCGGCGCATCGAGCAAATCGACTCCATAGAAACTGTCGGTCGTAACCTGACGCTTCACCGACGGCTTCCCGCCAATCGCGTAAGCCGCTACCGGCAAAATACCTCCACTCCAACCGTCGAAGCCAACTCTCTTCTGTTTTGGGAGAAGTTCGTTCGTCAGCGCTTTCCTTCGTCAGTAGGCCGACGTCAACCAGGTTTTCAAAGCGCGGTATCGCCTGATCGTCCGCCGTATTGCGCTGCGGTTGGGCCTGCGCTGGGCGCAGGTGCAAGCCGGTTCTTATAGGCCCTCGACTTGCAACGGCCCGGCGGTAAGCCTCTGCGTCCTTCAGCCCCAGCGACGCCGCCATGTGAGCTTCGAGCTCCCTAAGGCGGCGGAGAAGGAGCATCTCACTCCCGGACAGTCCGGCCCGAGGCGCTCTAAGCAGATCTTGCAGCGCCTGAGTCGTAAGAACATCGGCATCCCTTCCCGAAATAGGCTTGCCGTCCGGTATCTCGCTGATTCGGCGTATCAGAAAAGGCCAAAGTGCGTCGCGCTCCAGCAGCGTGTACCAAAAGAAAATGCGCTCAACCAGGCTAAGCCGGAAAGGATTGTATTCTGCAAGTCTTCCTGCGCGGACGGCCTCGACCTGGTCGCGCCCCATCAGGTGTTGCAGAAGGAGGCCGCGTTCGGTGATCTGGTTCCCACTGCCGACGAACCCAAAGATTCGCGCCCACTCTCGAACCCGGGCCACCATTTTGGCGGTTACTGTAAAAAGGAGCGAAGGGGCGTCGGCAAGCTTCAGCAACTCCTCGGCTTGGTTGTTCGGGAATCTGCGCTTGCGGGCCCCGAGCTCAATGCTGTTCGACGGTTCGGAGACCAACAACGAAAGAATCCGCCGATCGAGTTGCTCCGAGGACGTGCTGCGACGCTGGGAATCCAAGAGGGCGACGAAGACCTTGAGCGCGCCCAGCCGCTGCTGGCTTGAGTGCTTATAGCGAAGAAACGCCGGAACGGGCACGTTAGAACGCCTCCCCTCCGTGGGCTACCATCCTCGGGCGCAAGGAGACCGCCACGAGTCGCGAAACACTCGCGGATGCACAGGATATGATCGCTTGGCCGACATCCAATGTTCTAATCATTTCCGGGAGATCGATCTCGCGGTTGAAAAGGCGGATCTTATCGGGACGGGCGTTCTGCAACAGCCTGCAAACCTCATTGATGTCATCCGCCACGCTGAGCCGGTGAATAATAAACGTGTCGATCTGACTGACGGCGGCATCGGATACCGCGCCCTTCGGTCGCTGCGTTGCAAGCCATAGCGAGAGCCCGAAGTTCCGGCCTTGTAAAACGTAGGAATTAAGGGCCTGCCGTGCCACATCTCCCCCTCTTGCCGGCATAAGTATTTGGGCTTCGTCCAGCGCAAGAACGGTTCTCGGCACATGCCGTGCCAGTTCCTGCTCGAGTTGCACCCGCTCATCCGAGGACATGGGTTGAAGCTGAAGGCGGCGATGTATTTGGCTCGCGATGCTTCGATCTTGGTAGAGTTTGCGCACGACCACCGACGCCACCACGGTTCGAAGATCCTCTCCGAGACGGCCAAGACATAGCACGGAAAGTACCCCGGCCTCAACAAGGTCGGTCATCGGTGTGCCGGCACGGGCCGAGAACAAAGGCATCCGGGCGAGGGATTGCAAGGGCTGGACGACGCTGCGAATCGTCTCGTCATGGTAGAACTGTCGGATATCGTCGTCGTTGGAAATGCAGTCTATGAGATCCTGGACACTGTAGTCCTGACGCGGCTGGCGGCGCGTGGGACCGGCGCGCCAACCGAGCTCGGTCACTTTCTGGTGTGCTTCGGCGATAAGGCGGCCGCGAGGCTCCAAGATCAAATCCGTCGACAGGAGCAGCGCCCAGTCGGCCGCTTCAAGGTCGCTCACTGGGACGTAGTAGGGACGGAACTCCGGGTGGTCGATGGGCCATTGGTAACCGGCGGGCACCCATGCCCTTGCTTTGATCGGCTCGACACTTAGGTCCTTCCATCTCCTGAGTGCCTCAAATTGCCTCTTCAACCCTTCCGGACCTTCTTCGGCTAGAGGGATCAGTGCGGTCCAATGAATGTCCAGCGGGTCAAGCAACAGGATGCCCCGGCGTTCTCTATGCCTGCCTACGATCCCGTCGTCTGCAATCGTGGCAAAGCCCTCCAGCAAAGAGCCCATCCCGTAAGACTTGCCGGAACCGCGCTTGCCCACCTCCAACACGACAAAGTTGTCGCTACCGTCAAAGTAAACCCGGCCTCCGACTCCTCTTTCAGCCAGCTCACCGGCGAGTATCACCGACTGACGCCGTCTGTCGCCGAAATAAACATCGCCGTTGATCCGCGGTTCCACATCGTAGATCGGCATCCGAAACCTCCGAAGTCCGGCCTAGACACCGGCCTCCCTGACGATCTCCTGCACCGTCTCTAGACGGATGGGCCGTTCGCTCTTGCGCATCGCCTTTGTTGCGGCTCGCTGCAAACGTATCAGCAGCTCGCGCGGCTTGTTGGCCAGATCCGCCTGCGCACAAGACTCGACAAACTCATCCAAAGCGTCCGGGGTGAACGGGAAAGCTTCCAGAGCAACGTCGTCCGGCGCAATCGCTTGAAGCTCCGCGGGGCGATCGGCCGAGACGTCGACCCCGAGATCGACAAGCGCCTCGTGATGCTCCGACGGGACGGGCCCCTTTCGCACCAGGGTTCGGGTCAGATCGGTGACGAAGTCACGCAATGCGGTTCTGTCGGGATTCCAAAACTCAACATAGTTAATCACGCCTATACGAGTGCGAACTTCGTCTATGACGAGCATCTCAGGGATCACGTCCTGCGTCTTTGCCCCGACGAAAAACACAATTCCCATGCCGTTGATCTCAGTCAGCTCACGCAAGGCCGCGACCCAAGTCCAGTAAGCGTCGACGTTCGTTATGGTGCTGAAACGCTCGGCCTCGTCCACTAGAAACAGAGGAACCCTGGCGCCGTTGATGCCGATTTCACGGAAGAGGTGAACTAATCCTTTCATTACTCCGCCGAACTCTTTGCTTACGTTGAGGCGAGGCGGCAAGGCATCACTGATGGAGCTCAGACTGACCTTGTCCTCGCCGCCGAGATATCGTACACAAAGTCGGACCAAATCGAGATTCGGGGCGGCTAGACCCTTTTCGAAGATGAGTCCAAGCTCCTCGGACCCTGTCACGTTGCTCATGCGTGGGGCGCCCTGGCGAATCCGGCGGGCGTATTCCTCCGCCATGGTCTGGATCTCGGCGGTGGGTAAAGCCAGCAAGAGCTCCTTGAAGAAGCTGCTGAAGGGCTCTTTCGCTTTGTACTCGGTGCACTTCACATAAACCGGATACACAGGGAGCTTCATGCGGCCCACCCGCCAGATGATGTTCTTGCACTGGTGAGTCTTGCCCCGACCGAAATCGCCATATACCACGCTTTTGTGACCCTCCAGCGAGTAGCATGCCTCCTCGATCTGATTCAACACGTGATCGCGCTGTTCTCTGTCAAGGCGGCCGAAGAGAAGCTGTCGATGCCTGTCGGGCTCGAGACGGAAGCTTTCGAACCCATTTCGCAAGAAAAACCATGCATTAAGGGATTGCATTGAGACCTCCGGTCCAAAGTGTGGCTGGCCCCAACCGTTCGGGGCGTACCCTGCGGATGTTCATATGGTTGTCCTCCTGCTGCTGCGAACCCGGACCAGATCGCTGAGCTGTTCCTTCAGCTTGCCGGGTTGAATTCCTACGCGCTCCGCGACTCGCCGCAGCTCGACTTCGTCGGCGCAGAGTCGCTCGCGAATCCTTCCCCTGACCATACGCTCAACCTCCCTGACACATTCTGAGAAGCCCTTGCCGGAAGTGCCTCCGCGCGGCAGCAGTGCCAGCATCCCTGCGACGAGGGCGTCGAGTCCGTCAACAGCGTCCTTCCGAGTTTCGGCCGGCTGTTGACGTTCCAAGGCTTCCGCTAACGGTATGCCATCGTCCAAGGCCCGCTGCAGGACTTGACGGAGGCCGCGCAGTTCACCGCTTCGGGACCAATCGTGTGCGGCCAAAAGTTGCATGTCCTCGCCGGTTAGCGAGAGGCGGGACGAGTTCAAATGGCGCAGGCGAGCCCGGTCAATCGACTGGTCTTTATCGCTGACATTCATCAATCTTTGAATCTCTTCCTGACGACGGCGATGTATGTCCTCGACCACGAGAGAGACGATCGCCGGAATGTCTTCCTCTCTGCTGCTCAAGCTCGGGATTTCAATGACGCAGTCGGACAACCGAGACAGCAAGTCCGGTCGAATCGGCGAGCTGTCGGCCACGCTCCGCCACGTCGCCGCGATCGTTACGCCGTTGAACGCGAATGCCCATTCCGGGTTGCCCTCACCGCCGATTCGGAACACTTCGGCGCCGGTGAGCACGGAAAGCAGCTTCGGCTGCAGCGCGGGCGAGAGGTCCCCGATTTCGTCCAGGAGGACGACGCCCTGGGTGATCCTCGCTCCTAGGGTGACCTCTTTGCCTTTTGGCATGTGGCCTCGCCCCGCGATCTCGAAGACCCCGGGCCGGTCGCCGACATCAGTCGCCACTCTTGGAGCAATCCCAAAGAGCTGAGTTTCGGCCAGAGATTCCGTCAACCCCGTGAGGTTCAGTTCCTCATACCAGTTCAAGAGCTGCTTACTGATCCGCATGGGCCCGTCGAACTTCAACGTTTTCAGAAACGCCTCTCGTATCTCCGGTCGTAAAGGGAGCAGATATCGCAGTAGTGCGACGATCCGGCCTACGTTGGACTTCCCGATGCCCACGGGGCCGATCAGCAGCAGGGTCTTGCACTGGAGTCCCGCGCAGAATTGAAGTACCTGCCGACGAACGCGCTCTATCGCCGGACTTGTGCCCGGCAGCAATAACCTCAATAGTGTTGCGGGGTCTTTGGCGTTTGCGGCCAGCCGGTCAGCGAATCCAGTGGCAGAGCCCGTCATGCGTTCTCCTCTCAAGCATGTTCCATGCCAGCTTGCAACTCTTTGATTCTACGATAAGTTTTAATTGAAACGAAGGTGGCTTGGCGGGCGAACGCCAAGGAATCCCGGCAAACGCCGGAAGTGGACTGCCTGCGCGAGGTCCGCCGTGGCGCCAGGATCAGTTTACCCGCGCGCGGACTCGCTAAAGCAGCTCCCGAAAACTTGGAAAGCTCATCGTAAACCGCTAAGCTTCAAGCTTCGCTTTATCGCGGTCCGCCTCCTCAACGGAGAGCAGGCCGGCTTCTATCGCGGCCACGTAGATCCCCGGCGTCGTCAGAATGCTGCCCCGGCCCAGCCGCGCGAGGGCCTGGCGGCGGAAGGCCTTCTTCTCGTCTGACGCGATCGCCCAACCTCTCTGGCTGGCGAGGGCCAAAGTAGCCGCCTCGCCCGCGCCCATCTGTCGTCGAAGTTCAGCGAACAGGACAACGGATGCGGGGTCGGACAGCTCCTCACGTCTCAGCGTCCCGGCTGCCAGCGCAGCCTCGATCTGCCGCTTCTGATCCGGCCGGACGATCTCAGCGACGACGTCCGGCGTCACCGCGAATTCATAGCCCGGCAGCCTGCCGAGAAGATCAAGGCGCCCGACGTGCATCAGGTTGATCAAGACGTTGGCATCGACAAGGACGGTTCGCGTACCCGAGTCCCTCCGACCTCACTCCCCCGGAATGAGGACGTCCGCCGGTTCATCGCCGGCGAGACCTGCGCGTTCCAGCAGGCGCGCGACCTCCTCCCGCTGCATAGACAGCAACGCCGCCAACTCCATGAGCTTCGCCCGCGTGATGAGCTCGCGCCGGTACGCCTCCAGCGCCAGGCTCAGAACGCGATGGCGAAACCCGTCCTTGTCGTCCTCGTCCTCATCCGGTAACGAGAGCAGGGTCGCCAGCTCGCGCCCATAACCCGCCTCGTCGGCTGCCTTCAGCTGCTCGAATTCAGCCTGCGTCACGAGTTTCAGATTCAGCAGGCGGAACAGAGCCGCCAGACGGCTCACCCCGAAGTGGTGCGCCAGGTGGACGACGTCATAAAGTTGAATGTCCTGCGTGCCGGGCTCGGTGCGGCCTTCGACCGCCAGGGCATCCTCCTCGTCAAAGACCTGGGCCTTGGTACGGCTGGGTTTGCCTTTGCCCAGCACGGCTACAAACCGGCGCACGCCTTCCTCAGGCATCAGAAACGCCGCGGCGAAGGCGTTGGCGCGGACCTCGATCAGATCGTCGCGGTTCTCCGTGCGGCTCACCGTGCCGGGCAGGCGCCGGTCAAACAGCGTGTGGGCATATTCGTGGGCGAAGGAGAACCGCCGGCGCACCGGAGCGTGGCGCCGGTTGGCCAAGATGAAAAGCCCCGCCCTTCGGTTGCTGATCGTCAAACCTGACACGTCATCGGGGAGATCAACCACTCCGGTGCGAACGCCTTGGGTCTCGAAAAGTTCAGGCAGAGGAGGGGCCGGAGCGAACCCCAAACCCATCCGGCGCCGCTCTTGATCCGCCGCGCGTTCACCCTGCCGGATCGCTTCCCACCGGGAACGGGGCGAAGGCACTTCGAAGCTGACCGCGCCGACCAGCTCCCGGTCGATGCCCAGCAAATTCTCGATATTGTTGATCTCCCGGCCCAGTGCGACGGCCGCCCTCAGGCTCTCGGCGACTTCCGGCTGTCCGGCGATCTCCGGCTCGGCACGGAACAGCGCCGCCAAGGCATCTTCTTCTTCGAAAGTCTCAGCGAAGAACTCCCGAAGATCCCGGCCGAAGAAGTGCGCTAGCTTCTCCAATTCCAGGCTCGTGACCGCCCGGTTGCCCAACTCCATCTGCGCCACGGTGGGACGAGACACGCCGAGGAAACGAGCGACGTCGTCCTGCGTAAGGCCGCAGGCCTGGCGTGCGATTCGTAGCCTCCCGCCAAGTTCTTGAGCGGTAATGGGCACAGGTCCTCTTAGGCGCTAGTGCGCTATCTCCACGTTAGCATCCTAAACACTAGCTTGTCAAGATGTGGACCACCGTGTTATGATGATCTGGTGACTTCGGGTGGCCGTGGGGGCTGTCGCACCAGGGGCTGAGGTCACGCACACGAAGGGTCATGAAGCTCGAGTACAACCAGAGGAACTTTCTTCGTCTCGTTCCTGCCGCGTTGCTCGGCAGGTATTTCGCGAGCCGCGGGGTTCTCCGCGAGATCGATTGGGAGGCACCTCCCGAAGTGGACGAGATCAACGCGGCGCTCGTCGCCCTGCCGCGGGAGGAGCGGCAGGCGATCGCCGTCGATTTCCAGAACGTACACCGGCTGGCTTCGCGCCAGGGCATCCTGACGCTGCTCGATGTCGGCCGGGCGCGCCGCGTGGATCTGGTACCGGTGATGGGGAAGGCGCGGACCAACCTCGAGAAGGTCTTTCGGGTGCTGCTGGAGCACCCGCGGATGTTTCGCATCGCCGGCCAGTTCGCCTGGGCGGATGGTCTGAAACGCTACTGGCACCGGCGCAGCGACCTGCCGAAGGTTGCGGCGGACAGCGGCCCCGCTGCTCTCGCGGGGCTGCGGCAGGCGATCTCGGCCTACTACGTCAAGAACGAAGGCCGCGGGGAGTTCGGCACCGTCGAGGTCGAGCTTCGCGGCGAGGCGCTCTACTTCATGGTCTACTTGGCGGACTACCCGATGGCCGTCGTCTGTTTCGAGGATTCAAACGAGCTCAAGCGCAACCTCCAACAGCAGGCCTTCGACGTGGTCTTCATCTACCACGAGCAGGAGGGGCGGCTGGACCTCTACGCCGAGGGCGGCTGCGAGAAGCGCAAGGAGCTGGCTCAAATGTTCGCCGAGCACATCCTGGGGCAAAAGGTCGGCTTGGATGCCACTGCGGCGCCGGTCTTTGATCTCGAGCGGCTCAAAGATCCCGCCTTCCGCTTTCGGATCGAGGCGGCTGACGGCATCGCGGCGATGCAGCCGCGCTCGATGCGCTTGAGCGAGCCCGACGGGGATGGTCGGACCGTGACGTTCTCCACCAACGGCCGCCGCCGGGACGGCGATCTGCACGGCTGGATCGAGCGCGGGCTCAACCAAGCCAACCTGCCGCTTGACAAGCTCAAGGTCGCCTCGGTTACCATCCAGGCGATCCTGGCGACCGGGAATCCCCGGCCGAAGACCGTGACCTTCACCATGACCGCGCGGAACTCCTGCAACCTGAAGGACACGCTGGACCACCAAAAGATCCGGGACGTGCTGCGCCGCTCCGAGGTGATCTGTGCGTAGCACGCTCGAGCAGATCTGGATTCGCAGCAGCGTCGAAGGCCATGTTTTCACCTACGATGAGACGTTCGCCTGGCCCAAGGCGGAACGCGAGCGGGTGTTCTCGCTGGGGCTGCTTCGTCGGGTCGAGGACGCCGACTGGGCCGAGTGCGACGCCTGCGGCGAGGCGCACTCGGAGGATGTGGTCTTTCTGGATGAGGACGGCTCCTATCCGGTGATCTCGTGCCCGGTGGTAGGCTTGGTCCGGATCAGCCCGGAGCGGCTCCAACGCTGGGAGGTGGATTTCGGCGTCGTGGCGAAGCTGCTTGCGCAGGCGTTCGGCCTCACGGGCACGCTCCAGGAGTTGAAGGCGGGCCGAGTCTGGCTGCTCGGAAGCCGCCGTTTGGCGGGCAGGCTGGCGGAGTTCTTCCTGGTTCAAGGTGTGGACTGGGCCGCCGGTCCGGAGCTGCTTTCATCGACGCCGCGCCTTCAAAACTCCCCGGCCCCGGTGGTGCTGTTCCCGAGCAGGTTGCCCGAAGACCCGGTCTGGCAGGGCAACGGCCGTGCACTCTATTCCCTGCGGGAGCTGGTGCAGCTGGGAGAATCCGGCTTGGTCGTCACGCTTGAGCCGCTCGAAGACCTGTACCGCCAGATCGCTCTGCGCCTCGAGGAGCCGATCGCGCCGACCGCGGTCAAGGAGCGGCCGGCGCTGGTGGAGCGATTCCGGGAGCGACACACCTGCCGGGTCAAGGATGTTTACACCTGGGCCGGGGTGGTGCGGGAGGACTTCTACCGCTGGCAGCGCGGCGATCCCAAAGTCCCGGATGGCGGCGACAAGGCAAACCGCATCGAACGGCTCCTCCAGCACGACCGAAAGACCCGGTTCTGAGCAGCACTCACATTTTCACTCACATCGCTCACATTGATCACTCACATGGGTCGTCCCGCATGATTGGGCTGTAGCGAGCGCGAGAAGCGCCGCCGGCAGCCATGAAAGCGAGTGGGAGCCAGTCAGCCACACCGAGCTTCGCCGACGTCGAGGCCGGAAAGATCATCCTCCGGACGCCGTTTGCGAACCTCCTGCTCTGCAAGCGGATTCCCGGCGCTTGGTGGGACGCCTCGCGGAAGGCCTGGACCTATCCGGCCACGCCTCGGCACGCCGCGCTGGTCCGAGCCACCATCCCCCGGCTGAGCGCGTCGGATCGTTTCGCTACGCTCATGGCCACCAAGCCGGCGCCGGCGTCTGCCAGCCTGCCCGTCGGCCTCAACACCCGCCCCTGGCGGCACCAGATCGCCGCCTATGAGTTCGCTATGGAGCGATTCACGGGCGGCTCACCAGGCGTGATGCTCGCCATGGGGATGGGCACGGGGAAGACCCTGGTCGCCTGCATGATCCTCCTCGGGTTGCGCGCCATGCGCACCCTCATCGTGGCGCCTCTGCGCGTGGTCCCGGTTTGGATCGGTCAGCTTGGGCACCACCTCTCGACGCCCATGGTCGTGGTGGCGCTCGATGAGGATGCCGGCAGCGTCGCCGACAAGCGGCGCCTGGCCGAGGAGAAGCTGCGGCTGGCTGAGACCACGGGCGTCCCCTTCGTGGCCGTCATTAACTACGACTCCATCTGGCGCGAACCATTCGGCGCCTGGGCCGAGCAACAGGCCTGGGATCTGGTCGTCGTTGACGAGTCTCACAAACTGAAGCGGCCCGGCGGCAAGGCGTCGCTCTACTTCAAGCGGCTGCGCAACCGGGCGCGCCACCGCTTGGCGTTGACCGGGACACCCCTGCCGCACAGCCCGCTCGATGTTTACGCACAGTTTCGATTCCTGGATCACACCATCTTTGGCCCGTCCTTCAACGCCTTTAAGCAGAAGTACGCCGTGATGGGCGGCTTCCAGAACAAGCAGATCACCGCCTACAAGAACCTCGACGAGCTCGAAGCGCTCATGCGCCGGGTGACCTTCCGCGTAGGCAAGGACGTGCTGGATTTGCCGCCCGAGACCCACGTCACCTACCGCACGACGCTCTCGCCGGAGTGCCAGGCCCTCTACCGCGCCGTCGAAGAGGACTTCATCGCCGAGGTCGAAGGAGGAACCATCACCGTGGCCAACGCCATGGTCGCCCTGCTCCGCCTCCAGCAGATCGCGGGCGGCTGGGTCAAGACCGACGACGAGCGCTACCGGCGCGTGGATTGGGCCAAGCAGCGGCTCTTGGAAGACACGCTCGAGGACATCGGGGCGGAGGAACCGGTCGTCGTCTTCTGCCGTTTCCACGCCGACCTCGATGCGGTGCATGAGGCTTGCGCGTCCCTGGGCTATACGAGCCTCGAACTCTCCGGCCGGCGGGCGGAACTCGCGCGCTGGCAGGCCGGCGAGGCGCAGGTCCTGGCGGTGCAGATTTCAAGCGGCGGCGTGGGCGTCGATCTGAGCCGCGCCCGCTAGGCCGTCTACTACTCACTCAGCTTCTCGCTGGGCGAGTACGACCAGGCGCTAAGCCGTGTCCATCGGCCCGGCCAGACGCGCCCGGTCGAGCACATCCACCTCGTCGCCAAAGGCACGGTCGACGAGAAGATCATGCGCGCGCTCGAGCGGCGCGCCGAAGTGATTCAGGCGATCCTCGCCGAGATCAAGGGGTAACTGCCATGAACATGGACCAACTCAAAGAATTCGTCGCGCTCGAAAAGCGCAAGCGGGAGCTGGATTCGGAACTCAAGAGCATTGCTGCCCGACTCGAGGACCTCGAGCAGGCGCTCGTGCCGCAGTTCTTGAACGACGGTGTAGCCTCCATGAAGGTCGATGGCCGCACCGTCTATCTGGCTCAGGACATCTACGCCGGCCCGCTGAATGACCGCAGCGAGGTGATCGCTGCCCTCAAGGCCAGCGAGCTCGGCCAGTACGTCTCGGAAAACTACAACACGCAGTCGCTCAAGGCCTTCGTGCGCGAGGTGGCTGAAGAGGTCCGCCTGCGTTGCGAGCAGGAGGAGCGGCTGTTCACCGAGGAAGAGGTGCGCGCGGCGCTGCCGGCGCCCCTCGGCAACACCTTGAAGATTTCGTTTGTGCATTCCCTTCGCAGCAGAAAGGCATAACCATGACGCAACAACTTGCGCAACCTAATTCTCAGGCCGTGATCCTGGCATTCTACACGGACCTCGACACCATCAACGCCGCCCTCAGCACCAACATCGGCGCGGGCGGCCTCTCGGAATTCGATCTGCCGCGCATCAAGATGCCGGCCGGAGGCGGACTCCAGTGGGCCGTGCCGACGCTCGAAGGCGAGGCGATGGAGCCTGCGATCGAAGGCGTCATCGTGCTGGCGCGTGACACGCGGGCCTATTATTCCCAGCCGATTTCGGAGACCGGCGGCAGTCAGCCGCCGGATTGCTGGTCCGCCGACGGCACGACCGGCAGCGGCAAGCCGGGCGGCGCCTGCCTGGCCTGTCCGCTGGCGCGGTACGGCAGCGCGCCGGGCAGCCGCGGCCAAGCCTGCAAGCAGATCAAGCAGCTCTTCGTTCTGCGTGGCAGCTTGCTCCTGCCCGAGGTAGTGACGCTACCGCCGACCAGCCTCAAGGCCGCCAAGCAGTATCTGCTCAAGCTCACCTCGCAGGGCGTGCCCTACTACGCCGTGGTGACGCGCATCGGCCTCGAGCGAACGAGGAACGCCCAGGGCATCGCCTACAGCCGTGCGGTGCTCAGCTTCGTGCGGCGGCTGGCGCCCGAGGAGGTCGAGCGGGCGCGGGAGTACCACGAGATGCTCAAGCCGCTGGTCCAGAGGATGGCGGTCGATCTCGATGCCTCCGAAGTGCGGGACGAGTGACGCGATGACTGGGGAAGCTCTGACCGCGAAACTGGCTGAGCGCATCATGGGCTGGAACGTGGCGCCGGACCGGTTCCTGCTCGGCAACCGGAGCTGGATTCCGCGCTGGCGCTTCCAGCCCCTGGAGCGGCTCGAGGACGCCTTCCGGCTGCTCGAGAAAGCGCAGCCGGAGCACTACAGCATGGGTCTCGACGACAGCGGGCGCTTTTTTGCCGAGGTGCGCATCGGGGGTCGTTTGGGCAAGGCGCGCGACAACTCAAAGCCGCGCGCCATCACCCTGGCCGTGGCTCGAGCAATGGGGCTGCGGGAGGTGGAGGAATGAGGAACCGCTGCCGCGAAGCTGCTCTGGTCGCCGAGATCCTGCGCGCCTTACGAGCGCTGCCCGGCGTGATTGTTCGCAAGCGCCACGGCAGCGCGTGGGGCGTGGCCGGGGACCCGGACCTGTACGGCTCGATCCACGGCTGCCACTTCGAGATCGAGGTCAAGCGGCCGGGCGACCGACTGACAGCTCTTCAAGAAGCGCGGATGAAGCAGTGGGCCGCCACGGGCGCCCTGGCGGGCGTGGCTCGCAGCGTCGAGGAGGCCCTCGACATCGTCGGCGCAGACGGGAGGGCTCGATGAGGAGTGCACCGTACAGCCTCGCGGCTCTCCGCGAGTATCGCCGGCGCAAAGAACAAGGCAAAGCCACTCCGCCTCTGACGCTCGCAGACATCCCGCCCGACGCGCCTATGGAAGAAGGCATCGTGCTGGGCTGCTGGAACGGCCAGGCCTTTGTGAGCTGGGAGAGGTGGCTGGCCTCACAACCCGCTGAAGCGTTCAGGGTATCGCCGGAGGAGGACCATGCCCGAGCCCGGTAGCCCGCGCTGGTTTCTCCGAGAGTTGTTCGCCGGCAAGCCGGAGGAGCTGTATCTGCTCGTTTGGACCCTGGCCGACAAGCGCTCCCGCTGGTTCCGCGACCTGGACGCCGCGGCCTCCGCCGTCGAAGCACTGGCCGCCCAGGACGTCTACGTCGGCGTGGGTCTCGCGGCCAAGGACTACGGCCCCTCTCAGCGCTGCCCCTCGGAGGAGATCGCCGGCATCGTCGGCTTGTGGGCGGACTTGGACCTCAGATCGGAGGCGCACAACAAGAAGGCGCTACCCGCAACCATCCAGGACGCGCTCACCATCATTCCTGCGCTAGTTCCACCGACCCTGGTGGTCGCAACCGGCAACGGCGCCCACGCCTGGTGGCTGTTCAAAGAACCGTACATCTTCGCGAGCGACGAGGAGCGCAAGGCGGCGGCGCGCCTCATCGCCCGCTGGCAAACGCTGTTGCGCCTGAGGGCTGCCGCACGCGGCTGGGCCTTCGACCGGCTGGCGGATCTGGCCCGCGTGCTCCGCATTCCGGGCACGGTCAACGCCAAGGATCCGGCCAACCCGAAGCCGGTGACGCTCTTCTCACACACGGACCGGCGCTACAACCCCTCCGACTTCGAAGAGTGGCTTGACGAAGCGGCGGTCCCCGACCCAGCGGCCGAGGAACAGGCCGCCCGCGACTGGGCCGAGCGCTTCAAGGACAAGCCGATTGTGATTAACTTGAACGCCCGCATCCCAGAGGAGATGCTCGAGCGCTGGATGGAAGCCGACCTGCGCTTCCGCAACACATGGCTCAAGCAGCGGCACGACCTCAAGGACCAGTCCCAATCCGGCTACGACCTGGCGCTTGCCTGCTTCGGCGTGGATGCAGGCCTAACCGAGCAGCAGATCGTAGACCTGATCATCCACCACAGGGCGCTCCATAACGAACGGCAGCGTACGCGCCTCGATTACTTCCGTCGAACCCTCGGCAAGGCAGCCTCCCGCACTCAAGCCTCCGAGCCGACCTCGCCGGCTCCACTGCCTCCTCGAGCGCAGGTTGACGAGGCGTCGAGCCCGAACGAACAAGCCCATCCCGAGGCCGATTCGCCCACAACTAAGGCGCTGCTGTGTGAGCGCGTCTCTCAGGTGCTCGGCATCCGCATCCTGCGGCTGGTAAAAGTCACCGGCAAGGAGCCGACCTATCAGATGGAGCTGGAAAACACCACCATCGAGTTCCCCAACTTTCGGAAGTTCGTCGACCAGACCAGCGTCCGCATGGCGATCGGCAGCGCTACCAACAGACTGATCCCCAAGATCAAGCCCAAACTCTGGGAGCAGATCGCCCAGACGATGCTGGATGCCCTGATCGAGGCCGAAGGAGGCGAGGAAACCGATTTCAAGGGAGCCATCCGGATGTACCTGAACCAGTACCTGACCGATACTGCCTTCATCGAAACCATCGAAAACCAGCCCGCCGGCACTCTTCGTTGTCCCACGGTTTTGGACGGTCGTATCGCGATCTGTTCCAGCGACCTTCAGCAACATGTCAACAAGACGTTCTCGCAAGCGCTGTCCGTCAAAGCCGTGGCCTCCATGCTTGCCGCCATTGGCGCCGTTAATATCACCGTGAAGGGCAATACGTTCAAGCCGCAGAGCCGCTGGTTGCTTCCGCTCGAGGAATTCGATCCCTCTCAGTTCATCGCCCAACGCGGGGTGGAGGAGGCTGCCCATGTCCAATGAAAGCGCCGCCGGTCGACTCGAGCAAATCGGCAGTCGGGATCACAGCGTTACGTCCGAATACCGTATCTACGGACCACCCGGAACTGGGAAAACTACAAACCTCAGTCGTCAGATCCGTCGTGCGGTTGAGCGGTTCGGTCCGGGGTCTGTGCTGGTCACCAGCTTCTCCAGGGCTGCTGCCGCCGAGCTTGCGGGTCGCGACCTACCCATCAGCGCCGAGCGCATCGGAACTTTGCACTCCCACTGCTACCGTGCGCTCGGCGCGCCGCAAATCGCCGAGGCCAACGTGGAGGAATGGAACCGCCGCCACCCGCAGCTCCGGATTACCCCCGTGCGCAAGAAGGACAAGCTGGAGGGACAGGACGCCGGCGAAGACAGTGTGCAAAGCAACGCCGGCGATGCCTGGCTCCAAGATCTGAGTCGCTTCCGCGGCCTGATGATCCCGCCTGAAGCCTGGCCGGCGAACCTGCGCGACTTCGCCGCGCGGTGGCAGCAATACAAGGACGATCTGGGGCTTCTCGATTTTACGGATCTGATCGAAATCGCCCTGCGAGACATTCACATCGCACCCGGCAACCCTGCGGTGATCTTTGTGGACGAAGCGCAGGACCTCAGCCGCATGCAGCTTGCGCTGATCCGCAAATGGGGCCGCCACACGGACTACTTCATTCTCTCGGGGGACGAGGACCAGACCATCTATTCGTTCCATGGCGCCTCTCCGGATGCGTTGCTGGACCCGGATATTCCCGATGACCACAAGATCATCTTGAAGCAGAGCTACCGCGTCCCGCGCGCCGTGCACGCTGCCGCCGATAGGTTTATACGGCAAGTCACGCGTCGGCAGGAGAAGATCTATCTGCCGCGGTCGGCCGAGGGGATCATCGTCCGCGGACCGCTCACCGCGTCCTACAAACGGCCTGATTACTGGCTGCTCAAGGCGGCAGATGAACACCTCGCTCGGGGACAAACGGTGATGTTCCTGGCAAGCTGCGCCTACATGCTCGAGCCGCTAATCGCTGTACTGCGAAAGAATGCCGTTCCCTTTCACAACCCGTACCGGCGCTCCAACGGCTACTGGAATCCGATTCGGCTCGGGCGCAAAGGATCGACGGCGAACCGGATTTTGGCTTTACTTGTGGCGCACCCTGATTTCGGCGACAGCCACCGCCCCTGGACGCGCGGTGATCTCGCCCTCTGGGCGGAGTGGCTCCAGTCGCGAGGCATCTTGAAGCACGGGGCCAAGAAGTGCCTCCAGGGTGCCAGTCCGACCGAGCCGGCAACGATCGACACATTGGATGAGGTTTTCGAAGACGGTGCCTTGGAGTCGCTGCTCGAGACTTTCGAAGGCGATTACCGGGTTCTTCTCGAATGGTGGCAGCGGCGCGTGACGGCCGAGGTGCACCACCGCGTTCAATACCCGGCGGGCATCACCATGGCGCGCGGACCGAAGGCGCTCGTGGAGACGCCGCAAGTGATCGTCGGAACGATCCATTCGGTCAAGGGCGGGGAGGCCGACGTGGTCTTCTTATTCCCCGATCTCAGCGACAGTGGCTTTGCGGCCTACCGCCGCCACGGTGCGCCACGTGATGCAGTGGTGCGCACGTTCTACGTGGGCATGACCCGAGCGCGGGAAACGCTGTATCTGTGCGCCCCGGAGTCGGTCTTCGCGGTAACGTTTTGAGGCGTTAAGGTAGCGGGGATCGGACTTGATGTCGGCGTTCCTCGAAGGTACCCTGCACTGGCTCACCGGAGGCCTGCGAGTGAAAGCGCGCGTACAGCATCCCACGGTAAAGCAGCGAAAGGATCGTCCGGGCTGGCCGTGGATCTTCCGCTACTGGGCCGAGGAGACCGGCCCCGATGGCAGCGTCCGGACCGTGCGCAAGTACCGCGAGATCGGACCGAGCAAGGGAGACGGCGCGCTCACCAAGAAGCAGGCCGAAATCGAGCGCGACAAATTCCTGGCCAAGCTGAACGCCCCGACCGAAGAAGAAGCTGTGAAACAAGTGACCGCGACAGGCGCGGCGCTGTTCGGCGAGGTGGCGCGCATGTACGAGGAGGGCTACCTCGGCCGCGACAAACAAATTGCCAAGCCCACGCGCGAGAAGGAAACGTTCTACCTGCGCGAATACATCATCCCGCGCTGGGGCGCGCTGCGCTTGAACCAGATCCAGCCCAAAGCGGTGGAAGACTGGCTCCATACGACCTTCGACTCTTGGTGGACGATGCACGGGGTGCGGGCGATCATGAGCCGGATCTACTACTACGCCGAAGGCCACGGCCTCTGGGAGGAGGGCCGCCGCAGCCCGGCCAGCAAGGCCAAGCTCGGCAAGCGCCGCTACAAGTACGAGCGCCGCATCCTGAGCTTCGAAGAGACCGCCCGGGTGCTGGAGCGTATGGCGGAGCCCTATCGGCTAATCGTCGAAACCTGCATTGCAACCGGGGCGCGGATCTCCGAAGTGTTGGGCCTCAAATGGAAGCATGTCGATCTCGAAGCCGGCACAATCCGGGTCGAGCAGCGCGTGTGGCACCAGGACGTCGGCATGCCCAAGAGCGAGGGCAGCCGGCGGGTCTTGGGGATTGGGGATCTGGTAGCACGGTTTCGGGCCAAGGCTACCGAGGAGGGTGCCCGGCCGGAATCTTGGGTGTTCTATCAGAAGCGCGACCCGTCGAAGCCTCTTTGGGACTCGGGCGTGCGCGACGCGCTCCACCAGGCCGCACAAGCCGAGGGCTGCGACTTCCCCGGCCTCGGGCCGCACTCTTTCCGCCGCGCCAACATCACCTGGCGGCAACAGGTCGGGGGCAGCGCCATCGAAGCCTCCAAGATCGCCGGCCACAGCAGCCTTGAGATGACGGGCGAGTATACGTTCGTGCCGCCGGAGCGGCAGAACGAACTGACACGCCGGATTCAGGAGCGGCTCGCGGCGGCCGGTAGCAAGAATACCGAGAAAAGCGTGACGAAATCGCCGATACCCGGCACGCCGGAGGTTCCACCCAGCCTGGCGGACACGGAGCCGGCGACCGGGATGCTACAGTGAGTAGGGACCTGGCCACCAGGTTGCTAACGGGATTGCAGTCAGCCGCCTGTCGAGCACAGGGGCCCGGTATCATCGCCTTTCCATCGCGAAACTCTGCGGGGCTTGAGCGGATTTCGCTCGTTTGGGCGGTGTCCGAAAGTTGCATTGATTGGGCTCACGCCGGTTCGTACCGACCAAGCGAGACACGCCGGAATCGGGGGCGCCTCCCGCGACGAACTTGATCACCGTTGCACTCGTAGTTGGCCAGCACGGTGTTGATGTGGGTCGGCGCGAATCCTCGAACGTGGGGCCTGATGTCGGAAACCCCAAACGGAGTCGGGATTATTCCTCTGCGGGCAAGTTCCACAATCTGATCTGCGAGCGCTTCGGGTCGATCCCGAGCCATACGGCGTACCCCTTTCTGGATTATACGCTCGCCTAGCCTCGCGCGCGCCCTTCTTCGTGCTCTGGCCTCATCCATCGCCATCGCAGTGGCACCACGCCGCGCAACGTGGGCTAGGTGCGCTCGGACGAGGCGGCATCCTGGACGTTGTCGCGGTGCCTCACACCTGGGGCTGGCACAGGATTGTACCCAAGGGCGTTAGGTCGCGCGACTGGCGGGCCGTGCGGTGGTGCGGTGGCCGCCAGCCGCCCGGCGGGTTCCATCAAGGGGCTGTGGAAAGCGGCACGCCCCTCCCGCCGCCGAAGATCGCGTCGTGGGCTTTGGAGGGCTCGGCCCCACTCCCTCCGCCGCGCCAACATCACCTCGCGGCAGCAGGTCGGCGGCAGCGCTATCGAAGCGTCAAAGATCGCCGGCCACAGTCAGGATGTCTGAGATGAAACTTCCGACCTCCGCCGGTGCGCAGGCAGCCCCCAGGGTGCGGGCAGCCGAACTCGAAAAGCTTGAGCCCTGTTGGCCCAGAAGCGGCGCCCGCTTCGTTGCGGTACACGCCCTCTCACGATTAAAATTGCCTACATGCCAACGTGCGGAGAATGTGGGGCCCGGTACGAGGGCAAACAATGTCCCATATGCACAATCACCGAAAGCACATCCCGCGCCGCTGACCAAGTCTCTGACGCCGTCAGGGAGGCGGCATTTCAGTCTACCCTTGCCGCGCTAAAGGCTGCTGCCACTGTCCGAAAAGCAGTCGCGGAACAAGCCGCGAGGGTTCAATCGGCCCTCGAAGCCCAAACCGAAGCCGTCCGGGACGCTCTGGCGCGCGCAGATGTCCTCCAAGCTAATGAGAAGATTCGCCAGGCGATTGACCTCCTGGCGCGAGACCTTGTTGACGAAGCGGCGCGACTTCTTGAGCGCGCCATCGAACTACATCCTGGCTCCTTTCCCGGGCAGTACTATGCCCTCGTCTGCCGACTCCGACGCGGCCCAGTCGAACGCCTTACCGAACAACTCCAGAAGCTATTCAGCATCGCGAGCCTCCCGGGCAACCGTGGACAACCACTGTGGCTAGCGCAGGTCTGGGAGTTGCTCGCCACGCTAAAAAAAGAATCGCTCATAAGCGCGTCGGACTTCACGCAGCTGAAGGCATTCGGTACTGATTGCACCTTCGAAACCTGCGAAAAAGAAGCTGATGCGTGGATCCGCTCTGGGGAAACCGCCTCGCTGCTACGGGCGATTGCAGGCGCAGAGAGTAGCTTTCGTAGCGCGTTACGCCTCTTTGAGCAAATTGTGGCCGCGGTTGATTCGGACACTGTAGAGAGACACTGGAAATCGTTCTTGGACCTCGCCAGCTACTGCAGAATAGTCTTGGCAGCCCAGAATGACGAAAAGGCTGAAGTCACTAGGCGGCTGGAAACGCTGCTCGACGAGAAATTGGGCTTTCTCAAAACCCATTGCCCGCAAACTCTTTACCACCTTTTTTTGCTTCAAATCGAGGCATCTTCAGCCCGGCTCCAGCTCCGCCGCTGGCTCGAGTCAATGTTTCCGAAGCGCCGTGAAGAGGTTCTCTCGGAGTATCTGGCGCTCAAAAGCGAGGTGCCGTACCAACTCAATGGCATAACGAAAAAGGAATTTGAACAGGCTATTTTATTAGCCTATCGTCAACATGCGGCAGAAATTCGGGCTGAGCTTCTCAGCTTTGCGGACTCCATAGTAGCATCTGATAGGAGTTTCAGCAATGTTGGTTGCGGATGCTTGACAACTATCCTCTCGTTCGGCTTGGCCATCGCCATAGAATCTTTCTTCAACACGGCTGTTGCTCTTATTTTTTTGGCAGTAGCCATGTTGGCAATCTGGGTCGTTAGTCCAGCCATACTGATGCTCGAAAAGCGACAGGAACGCCGCCACCGGTTCGCACAATTGTTGGCTCAAGAGGCAACGAAGTGGAAGCCCATTTTCGGAACCGAGGACGCCGTGCTTTCGGTGTTTGAAAATGAGTCGCGGCTGGGTGGCGATCTCGATAGCCCAGGTCTACGGCCGTAACAGGACATTACTGAAAGTGCTCCCAGCGGTCTTAAGGCGCTCAAGCAGCCAGTTTTTTGGTGGGCCTCTTTAGTAGCGATTCTGGTGATTGCCCTTTTGGCCTATTTCACTGGTGGATTACGAGAGCGAAAGGCGAAGTTTTTCAGAGGTGAAACCACCTCGCGATCCTTCGTGGACGAGCTCGATGGATCCACGATCGGCGAGGCCCACGGGATTACATTTTCCAAGGGCTTGCTTGGAGAAGCTGCCGTCTTCACTCGGGAGCGAAGCAGCCGAATTGTCTATCCGCAAATCCCCCCAGAAGGCACGTTAGAAATGTGGCTGCGAGTTGACGAGGGATACAGATATGATAATTACGCTCTACGGGTCAGCCAGCCCTGCGCGCTCGTTTTTACCACAGACTGCGATGGGGGCGACGTGTTTTATCCCGGCAGCACTTGGTTGAAGGTTTGTTCCAACGGCGACATATTGCTAACCATGGCCACGGCAAAATACGGCAAGGCTCCTGCGCAAGAAGCCGCTGCTCGAGGCACGGGCTTCCGTTTTGGAGAGTGGCATGCTTTGGGCGTCAGTTTCGGAGATGAGGGGCAATATATCATGCTGGACGGGGTTTTATTAGCCAGCGAGCCGATGCACTCGCAGCGCCTCGGTGCCGGGGGAAATCATAGCAAGCCTCTGGATCGGCCCACGATTGGTGAGGCTCCTTGCGGATTTTGGGGACAACGGCAGTACAGCGGAGGGTTCATCGGGGCCGTGGACCGTTTCCGAGCTTCATCACGGCAAAGAGACTGGGTGCTAGCTGCTGGAAAGCCCAGCCGGGGGGGCCTCCGATAAGCAGTCCTTGTCGGGTGGCCACAAAGGACCGTAGCAGATCCGGACGCATTGGTTTTCAGCCGGAGGCGCGACCCGTCGAAGCCGCTCTGAGACTCAAGCGTGCGCGACGCGCTCGACCAGGCTGCACAAGCCGAGGGCCGGGACTTCCCCGGGCTCGGCCCACACTCCTTCCGCCGAGACAACATCACCTGGCGGCAACAAGTCGGCGGCAGCGCCATCGAAGCCTCCAAGATCGCCGGCCACAGCAGCCCCAGCTGACGGGGCTCGCTCGTCCCGCCGGAGGCTCGGCTTCTCGGGGGGGGGCCATGGCAGCCATGAAGTGCATGTATAGGGAAAACGATGTTGTCTTCTCCTCAGGAAGCAGAATCGAAAAAAATGCATGTTATGGCCTCCATGGCCTCCCGACGGGGAGCTTGAGAACGGGGAGCATCGCCCTTTGGCGTCCAAGTTTTGGACGCCACACTGACACCAAACGTAGTTCTGGGTGGGATTGGAGTCTGTGAGTCTTTGAAAACATTGGTCGGGCCGGCCGGATTTGAACCGGCGACCTCTTGCACCCCAAGCAAGCGCGCTAGCCAGGCTGCGCCACGGCCCGCAAACCTGTATTGTAACGCAG
>Ga0209017_10000929_pt1 | contig 25303 bp, 10 predicted proteins | sample YNPBryunderm2012_FD_185812 | JGI IMG/M metagenome (GOLD analysis project Ga0209017, IMG submission 185812) | Anoxygenic and chlorotrophic microbial mat microbial communities from Yellowstone National Park, USA - YNP Bryant MS undermat 2012... ...
CGGGATCACCTCCTGGGAAGGTGTGATCCCAAGTTCACTCGATCCACTACTTGATACTCGCAGGAATATCCTGCAAGACGGTCTCGCTGTGAGTCACCGTGATTCCGCCTTCGTGATATGTTACTGATGAGTAGCTGCGGAAGACGCCCAGCAAGCTACGGACCTGGTTCGCCAGCGTGGCCACCACCTCCGGGTTCCCTCCCCCGGTGAGTGCCTCGGCGACCTCGCTCCAGGGAGTCAACATCCCCATCCAGCCGGCCCAGTTAAAGTGAAAGGCCGATTCGAGCATCAGCGAGCGGTTCGCAAACGGTCGATCGGTGACGGCCAGCGGTGTCGATTTCAGCAAGCGGTTCGTGTGCTGCCGAGACAATGTCATCACGGCCAGGCTCGGTGACAGCCCGGCGGTCGGCTGAAATTGCCGATCGAGGCCGAGTTGCTCGGGAACCGGGTAGAATGCATACCGGTTCGTTCCGGCCTTCTCGATCTGGGGTCGGGGGAGTTCCCAATCTTTTAGCTCGCCGTCTTTATCGTGCTTTTGCATCGTGGCATACACCCGGTTAATTAGCAGACGGAATTGCTTGAACGCCTCCGCGAATTTCTCCGCATCGCTAACCCCCAGCACCAGTCCGAGTTCCGGTAACGGTAATGCTCGGCCAAGTGGCGGCAAAGCGGCGTGCCATTTCTCACTCGACCACTTTGCATCGACGACCACGGCCATTTGGCCATCCGCGAGGGCGGGGAGCAAGAGCGTTTCGATGATCGTTCCAAGTCGTTGAAGCAACGGCTTGACATCTTGTCGATAAATGGTCGGGGCCTCTTCTGCATTCGGAGATTTCAGGGCGATCACCGATTCGAGGTGCCCGCCGAAGATACCGAGCCAGCGGGCCATTTCTTGGTAATCCGCCACGGTGGTCCGAGACCGGCCGGCGACAAAAAGCAGGGGGTGGCCGCCGACATGATTGAGAATTGTGAGCGGTTTTTGTGCCGGGGTGGTCACGAGTGTGTGATCATGGCTGAATGTTTCCCAGCCCGTTGGTGTCCGCAGTGTGATGCTCGTGTAGGCGCCAGGCACGACCACGTGTCGAGCCATTGATTTGAGAAACGCTTCGATGTCGGTTTCGATTTTGCCTTCCAAGTCGTCGGGGAGTTCCGCGTTGACCAGTATCATTTTGAAGAGTTCCACCAAACCGCTCAGATCGTCGCTGGTAAGGCCAATCTTGCCAAGCCATTTGCTGCTGGTGTAAGTCAGGCCGATGACCGGCTGACCAGCTTCGGCATACCGAGCCAGCTTCTGAATTTCCGGAACCGTGGCCAGTTTCGGGCCAGGGCCGCCAAACTCCGCCAGATGCTCTGGGGAACGGCCCACGGAGAAGAGGAGATAGCCATCTCGGACCCCGAAAGCAACCGATGCTGTCAATTTCGGTAAGAGCTTGGCCAACTCGGCGAACTCACCCTTGTGATCTTCATACGGCCGAAGATCGAGCACTTCTTTCGGAAGCAGCGAACCGTCGATGGTTAGTGTCAAGAAGCTGTCACCAGCGATGGTGACCCGCCGAGAACGGCCGGCAAGAGCAGTTTCTTTCAGTGCAGCTTCGAGCACAGGATCAAGTCGGCGGAGTTGCTGAGCCACTTGTTCCGGTTTGCTCAGCTTTAAAGCAAGCACCATTGAGGGCAGCGTCAAGCGATTCGGATTTTCCGCGAGGGTGGCCAGGACAAAGCGGATCCGAGAACGGAGTTCACCCGCTTCGCTATCGCCGAGGACTTTGGCCAATCGCGGGCCATATTGGAGAGAACCGATCACTTCTTGAATGAGCGACAGGAAGTCGGCTGAGCCGCTACCAAAGTAAATGACCACCTCCTGACCGAGGGCGTCCGCCAGCAGGGCGGGGAGTGGCTGGTTTTCCCGCTGCTGGAAAAATTCCAAAATCGGGGTCCAGGCGCTTCCTTTTTCCTTGGCTTCGGCCAACACCTGTTGACGCTGGGCCTGGATCAGCGGATGGTTCCAGATCAGGTTCCACGCCCGGGTCTTGCCGATCAACTCGATGCTTTCGGCCAGCCGCAACGAAGCACCGTAAGATTCAGCCGAAGCTGGAACTTTTGTTAACGCCCCCAGTGGAAGCGACGGCTCTGCTGCACTGGTGATGCTGGAGCCCATCAGGATCAGGATCAGCATCGACGGAAACCGCCAGCCACCGGCATAACTGAACATGATCAGCCCCCGAATCGTGAATCGATCTGAAGCATCGACGCCTAGGCGTTATAGAGATCGTTCTGGAATTCGACGAGTCGAGAGGAAGAGCATTACGACTTGATTCGTGCGGGTTCGTCCCAGGGCACGGCTGATCGAAAGAAGGAATTGCGTGGGCTAGTTTGAAGAGAGTCTTTTAACCTCCGCAAGCCCTCCTCGATGGAAATCAGCGGTTCGTAGGCAAAATCGCGCTGAGCCGCGGTTATCTTGAACCAGTGAGCCGTGCTGAGTTGTTCGACAACAAATCGGGTTAGCGGGGGCTCCCCGGCGAGACCCAGCCAGCGATAAGACCACTCCAGCACTCGCCCGGCCAAGCGGGCTTTCGCCAGCGAAATGGATTTTTCAACGGCAGGCAAGCCTTGATCGGTCAGCAAGCGATTGATGAAGGTCCAGAGTCCGATCGGTTCCCCGTTTGAGATGAAATAGACTTTTCCAGCCACTGGGGTGCCCGGGGCAAGCCGATCGGCTGCTTGCAGGTGGGCCCGAGCTGCATTATCAATGTAGGTGACATCGACGAGCGGATCGCGATTGCCGATCCGCCACAGTTTACCGGCTTTGGCGCGAGCGATGAGTCGGGGAATCAAGTGGGGATCCCCTGGACCCCAGACCAGATGCGGGCGAAGTGCCAGCGTGGCCAAAGCCGGCCCGTTTGCGGCGAGCACGGCTTGCTCCGCCATCGCCTTCGTTTGTGGATAGGGGGCAAGATAATGCTCGGCGTAAGGGAGCGACTCATCCCCACCCTCAATATCTCGACCTGCATGAACCACGCTGGGGGTGCTGGTCAGCACAAGCCGGGTCACGCGGTGCGTCCGGCAAGCGGCGATGACATTTTCCGTGCCCACGACATTCGTAGCATGATACTCCGCATAACGGCCCCAGACTCCCGCCTTGGCGGCGACATGAAAAACCATGTCACAGCCGGCCACGGCTTGCTCTACTGCCGCACGGTCGCTGAGATCGCCCAGCAATTGCTCAACGCCGATCTCGTCTAGCCACGGGTAGCGAGATCGGGTGAAGGAGCGGACGGCATCTCCACGCTCACGGAGCATTCGGGCAATTGCCCCGCCCAGAAAGCCGCCGCCACCGGTGACGAGAGCTTTCATCCCGACCCCTCCGTTGACGCCACCTGGGTAATCACTGGCATGGAAGGCTGCCACTTCGGACCAAGTTTCAGATCAGCCCAGGCTGCTAACTTCTCCCGGAAGATTTTCGAATTGTGTCGAATATCAACGGGGAATCCCGGATGAGCCAGAAACGTTTGTATTTCTCGTGTCATTTCAAACGATTCGGCTCGACGAAGCAGTTGCTCGTCGACACCGTTGGCCGTTCGCGGCGGAGTTTTATATTCCACGCACACAACGGGGTAGGTCACGCCGTTGCGTTGAACCCCGACCAGGGCGGTCCGGTTAACGCCGGGCACCGCGTTAAAAATCCCCTCAATCATCTCGGTGAACAATGTTCCAGTCGGGGTGATGACACGATGACTTTTACGGCCACAATACCAGAGTCGGCCTGATTCGTCAAAATACCCGACGTCTCCCATCCGATGCCAGAACGAATCACCATCCTGGATTTTTGCCAAAGTGGTTGCTTCCGGTCGATTCCGATAGATCCGTGTTACCACCGGACCGCGGACAACGATCTCGCCGATTTCTCCCTGGGGGAGAAGCAGCAAATCATTCCAGACGGGGATCGACTCATCGCTGATGCGAATCACGCGGACCTCCAGGCCAGCGAGCGGTCGACCGACACAAATGCCTCGGCCACACTCGGTCTGATACCGGGTATCTGTCAAAATCTCTCGACTACCGATACAAGCTACCGGTAATGCTTCGGTAGCACCGTACGGGGTAAAGATCTCCGCGGTATCCGGCAACAGTCGCGAGAACGCCTCGATCACCTGTGCTGGAACCGCAGCACCTGCGGAGATCACTCGCTTCAAGGACATCAGTTTGTTCGGGACTGATCCTGCAGTCGCAAGTTTCCGCAGAACAGCGGGCGAGCCGAACAGATTCGTGATTTCAAATTGCTGGATTTGTGCGAACGCCTTTGCGGGATCGATTCGCGCCGGTCGGGTAAAATCCATGTCGGGGATGACGCAGGTCATCCCCAGGGCGGGAGCGAACAGTGCGAACAGCGGGAAGGTGCATAAATCCATCTCGCCTGGTTCGATTCCGAAAGTCGTTTTCAACAATTCCAGCTGGGCGGCAAAATTGCCGTGCGTGTACACTGCCCCCTTGGCGGGGCCGGTGCTGCCGCTGGTGAAGACAATCGCCGCGGGATCATCGGCGGTCACAGCCGGAGCGGCAAACGGCTTTCGCGGTTCCATCGCCGAGACAAAGTCAGAAAACGTCTGATCACAGAAACAGCGCCAATAGCCGACATTCACAGTCAATCGGATCGTCGATTTTCCCCATCCGAACAGTTTTCGTGCAAGTTGTGCCTTTGTGATCCCGATAAATGCAACCGGTTTGGCATCGTCCAGACAGCGACCGATGCCACGCACGCCGAGGCCGGGGTCGATCAGCACGGGCACGACTGCCGCCTTGAATAAACCGAAGACCAGTGAAAAAAACTCCAGGCTCGGTGGGACCATGACGGCCACACAATCACCGGCGCTGATCCCGGCGCGTGCAAGACCGTACGCGACCGCATCCGAATGTAGATCCAATTGCCGGAACGTTAAGGTCTGATAACGCGTCGTTCCCGTCGGATTGACTCCGTACCGAGGGAAATAGATTGCCACTCGATCCGGATGCGTCTTCGCCATCCTCCGCAGGTGCGATGAGACATTCACCGAAGTCGCGTCAACCACGCTCGTGTCCACCGGGATACCCTCAAAAGCGGAGAGGATAGCGATCGAGAAATTCGCGAATGCGGAGAATCACCTCCGGGCCGGCATCTTCGAGGAGATAATGGCCGCAATCAGGCCAGGTTTGTACCTCAGCATGGGGGAAATACCGTCGCCATTCTTTGAGAAAATGCCGATCAAAGACAAAATCGTTCAGCCCCCAGAGCAGCAACGTCGGAACCCGGGAAAAACGGGGCAATGCTGCGGCTACTTCGGTCACAATGTCGTAACCGGGATCGCGCGGACTCAACGGAATCGTTTGCACGAATTTTAAGATGGCAATCCGATGTTCCGGGGAATCATAAGGCATCAGATACATCTGGCGGATATCCTCTGGCAACGGTTGCCGCGTGACACACCAGCGAACCGCGGCCCTGCAAAAAGCATTCCGCCGAAGAATCAGCCACGCTCCCAGCCGGGTGTTCCGCCCCAGCCACAGCGACCAGGGAAACCGTTTTGAACGCGGCAACGGAAAAGCCCCGGTATTGCTGGCGATGATCCTGGAAATCCGGTCCGGATGCCGCACCGCGTAGGCCATCCCGATCATCCCGCCCCAATCATGCAGGACCAGCGTCAGATTCTCCTTCAATCCGAGATGTTCGAGGAGTGCTTCGAGGTCGTCGATCCGGGATTTCAGGGTGTAATCATAAATCGATTCGGATGGCTTTTCAGAGAGCCCGCAGCCAATCTGATCTGGAACAATGCAGCGATACCGATCACGCAAGGCAAGCACGAGCTGCCGGTAATAAAAACTCCAGGTCGGGTTGCCATGAAGCATCACCACGGGATCGCCAGCCCCCTCGTCAAGGTAACTGAGTTGAAGATCCCGGTGCGAAAAACACCGTGGCTGAAACGGATAATGTGCGAGCAATTTGCTGGGTAACGCCGGGCTCGCGGTCGACGTCGACACCAGCAACTGTGACGATTCCGGGAGTTGCGGGTCGGCGGTCACCACTCGACTCCGAGCATCAGGCAGTTCAGGCCGCTGCCGATCCCGAGGAAACCGACGCGGTCCCCCCGCCGGAGGAAGTCACGCTCCTCGGCAATTGCCGCCGTGATCGGCAGGCTGACCGTGCCAATATTCCCCAGGTACGGGAAAGTGGAAAAATCTTTCTCCGGGTCGATGCCGAATCCTTTCAGCACCGCTTCCCGATGCCCCGCACCGACCTGATGGCAAATTACCCGATCAATTTGATCGCAACGCCAGCCCAGTTTCGACAAAAAGGCAATCCAGGTCTTGATGCCAAGCTCCACACCATGTTTGAGAACATCGCCAGCGTGGGTTTCCATAAACGGCAGCATGACGTGCCGCATCCCGAAATCGAAACCTCGCTGCAGAATCGCCCCAGCTTGAGTCTCGAGCGCCCGCTGCATGGCCACGGTCAAATTTTCTTCCACGGCTCGGGCCACCCCCGAGGGAAGCAAATGTTGCACCCCCCAGCGACAAAGATCGTGGAATTGCGGAGCATTCTTGACCGCTCCACCGACCAGCCGCCGCCGTCGCTCGGTTGCCAGTTCATCATTCGTCACAAGCACCGCCACCGCCCCGGACCCACCCGTGAATGTGGCCAGCGACTGACGAAACACCTCCAGGGACCTTGAGCGAACAACCCGATCAATCGTGGTTTCGTTGATTTCCCGCGCCGATTCGCAAGATACCACCAGCCCGGCTTTCGCTTGGCCCAGTTCAATACGATTTGCAACTTCCACGACACCGTTTAACACACCCAGGCAGGCGTTACTCAAATCGTACATCGTGGCATCGGAACTGACCCCCAGATTCGCGGCCACGGAACAGGCGGTGGCTGGCTCAAACTGCTCCCGACAGACTCCTGCATAGATCAGAATATCGATGTCCCGGGCATCCACCCCGGATTGTGCCAGGGCTTTCCTTCCTGCACTCGTCGCCCCCTCGGACAGCCGGAATCCAGGTTCCCACCACCGGCGTTCACTGATGCCCGTCAACAGTTCCAGTTGCCCACTCGGCAGCTTGAATGCGTCGTACAACGGCTTCAACCGAGCTTCGAGATCCGCAGTGCTGACCACCACGGCTGGCAACTCGTAGCCAATCGCATCAATATAGACCCGATTGTAATTCATGACTCAGGTGGGCCCGGGCGGCAAGAACTCCACTGCTGTCCAAGCAGACAGCATTCAGGATAGACATTCTAGAGTAAACTGATTCATCTGGTAGATGATCCGGCCATCGACTGTCAGATACCCACGTGCGGTCAGCCGGCGGGGCGTTTCCTCAACCCGGGTAATTTCCAGTACTACCACGACTTCCTTGTCGCTTGGAATCACTTGACCACGGTAGGTCCATTCATGAGGCACGGCCAAGGCGACGGTTTGCCAGGTTCCAGCGGGTGGGGGTCCCCAGCGTTTCCACGCCACATATTTTAACAATTGCAAAAACGATTCGAGCCCCAGAGAGCCGGGCCAGACCGGATCCTGGTAAAAATGGGCCTGAAAAAACCAGAAGCTCGGATCCACACGAATCCGCCCTTGAACAAGCCCCAGCCCCGCTTCTCCCCCCGCTGGCAAGTAGCCATCGATCTGATCGATCATGCGCAGCATGTGTCCGGGAAACGGAGATTGTTCCGGCAGCCGGCCCGATTCTGCCATCAAACGCTGTTCCACGCTCAAAAATGGTACCCGGGCTTGCGGCATCCCCACTTGCTTGGCGAGGGCTTCGGCCGTGAAAAAGCCAAAATAAGTTGTTCCCTCATAAACGACTCCCCCGGCTGAAATCACGCTCATCTGGAAGTGCTGAATGATCATTCCTGCCGAACGAGATACGCTGGTCAGCTTCGCCTGCACCGTCAACGTGCCGATCGTCGGCGTCACCGGAAGAAACTGTGTCGCTTTGCCCCCCAGGTTGCGGAACGACAAATCCACGTCACTGACAAGAGCTGAGCCGCAATAAGCGGCCAGCCAGCCGCACGGTTGCAAGGCGATTTCCAGCAATATACTGAAAGGCATTCGATCGCCGCGGTTTTCTTGGAAATACCAGGCATCCGGCGGGACATCATACTGGCATTCGCAAGCAGCTCCCGCTTGCAAGACAAAAGGTTCGCCGCTCACTGCCGTCACCCGATCCAGAAACTGGAAAGGGGGGCCAGGCAGCCGAGCAATACGCCGCTCGCTGTCGAAAATGCGATACGGTTCACCGAAGGCCTCGGAGGGATTTCCATTGGAAAATGCCAAAATTTTCGCCGAATCATACAGCGCCGGCTTCCGCAGCGACACTCCTGCTTGGACCGCCACGCTCCCTGGTTGCACACCACTGGCCGGGGTAACCGCGAGCGTTCGCGGAGCCCAGATCGTCAGCAGGCGTTCTCGACTCAGCCCGGTCATTTGCAATGACATGTTGGTGATTTCGACGATCGGCTTACCATCCGCATACATTAACGCATCCGCAATCGCGAATGGCTCGGGACCGAAGCCGACTTCTTTGACACTGACTTCATAGGCCACGACCCGCGTGGTAGGAATTACCTGGCCCCGACACTTCAAACGACTGCTCACCCCCGGCACCGGCTCGGTCGCTACCTCACCTTCCTCGCCAACCCAGCCGAAACGCATCAGCAGGACTCGCAGAGTATGCAGACAGCACTCATACATTAAGGTGCCCGGCATCACCATGTCATCGACAAAGTGACAGGTTAAGAACCAGTCGTCCGGGTGGATATCATATTCCGCACGAATGAAGCCCAGTCCGAAGCGACCGCCAAACGGATCCAGCCGCGGAACCCGATCGATCAATCGGAGCATTCCTCCGGGCAATCGCATCGGCGTATGCAGGTTCGCCAGGGCGAAGACCGGTCCGAACGCTGCGTCAAGATCCCCCTGCCGCAATGCCTCGACCTGGTTGGGGTCAAGGGCACCAGCTGTGAGCGGGACCAGTTCCGGCCAGTCGCTCGGTTTCTTACCGGGTATAGCCTGCCGATCCAGCCGACTCTGCACAATTCCTTGCCCCGAGGCCAGCGCCGCCGCCGTAAAGAAGCCCGCTACACCGTTTGTCATACTCAACAACGGCCGGTCGTTGACTGTTGATTCAAAGCGAAACCGGAACAGCCAGGCATCTCCTTGATGGACAAACTCGTCGATGTGGATGTCGTAACGGATCGTCTCGCCAACGCGAGGCAAGCCCTGATGAAACTGCACCACCGCGTCGATAAGCCGGTAAACCGCCAGCCCCCGTGTTACAAAATCGATCCCGAGAAATGCCGATAAAAACAGGTCGGCTTGTCCCGCTTCCACTGCCACACACGTCGGAATCCGCCCCGCATCAAGATACCACCGCCCCGCATGAACATGATGCTCGGTAATCACCCGGCCGGATCGCAGCGATCGTGGTTCCCCCTCAATCTGCACGATCCGATCGACCAGCATCAGCGGACCGTCGGGCAATCGCACGCGAGTCGGGAACGAATCGACCTCGGCATACAAAGGGCCGAGCACATTCCCGATTTTCCCGCGGGCAAATTCATAACATTGCTCGATTGACAGAGAACGGGGGACCGACGGTCGAGCAGTCCCGTCAGGTGCCGATCGTGAATCAGCTCGGACGGGGGAACGCTGAACGGAATCGCTCAGCAACCGGTTATGAAGTTGCAACGTAGATGCCATCACCTCGTTCAATCCCGATTGCACACGGAGAAACGCCGCATGAGCCTCGGCAACCGCGGTCTGACTGTTTGCACAGGCCTGAACAACGGGGATCAGATCAGTGCTGAACGATGGAAATGCCCCACTCGGATTGTGACCGTTCCCCGAGGTACGAGCAGCGTCTGTCATCGGCTCAACATACGAATTTGAGGTCGACCTGCTCTCTAAGTTTTCAGTCACGGCATTCGGGAACTTCGCGGGATACGATTGTGACGGCACCGATCCATTATCACCATAGACAGAACGAGGCTCGCCATTCTGTTGAGACGATGTATTGGTAAATTCGTACTGATCATGACGGGACGATAATGATTCGGTAGGTGTTTGCAAATTTCTGTCAATAGTCACATTCAACGATTCTTTCCCTTGAATGCTTGATGCTTTTAATCCGACAGGTATTCGTATGCATTGCCGTTGTAACCACCGTGGCTCATCCTGATGGCCGGCCGCCGGCGATTCGCCGCCGTAAATCGCGGATAAGTCGACTGGCAGCCGCTCAGCCGCCAAGACGGCAAGGGTCCGCAACAGCAAGGAAAGCGAATCCTGACGCGGGGCCGTGAGCGCCCGAGCCAGATGCGCGCGATCCGCAAGTACCGTCGTAATCATCCGCGTCGTGGAACTGCCAGGGCCGACTTCCAGAAACACGCGCACTCCCTCAGTATAAGCTGCCGCAATTGCCCGAGGGAAATCGATCGTCCCGAGCAATCCTGCTGTAATCGAAGCCGCGCATTCCTCCGGCATCGCCTCATATCGCCGACCCCAGGCACCGCTAATCACTGTCACATCACTGTCTCGTGTTGTCGGCAACGTGTGCAATTCACGGTACGCTGCCGCCACCGGTGTTGCCGCTTCGCAGTGAGCTAAGGTCACGCCATGAAGCGGGAAAAACGGGGCCGAGATTTGCTTCACCAGTGTTTCCACCTCGGCGCGCAGACCGCCGATCACGCATTCATTCGCTGTCGTTACAATCAGCACATACGCTTTCCGCTGCGGATCGAGCAGCCTGCGGACAGTCTCGGCCGGAGCCCCCAGCACACCGCTGATCCACTCCAGCGGTTCCGAATCGGGCCAGTTCCAGAATCGCCGGGCCGCTTCGTACGGTGGTGCCAAATCACTACGGAACAGGCTCGAGGCTTGAATCCGTTGATACATTTCATCTCGATCCCGCCAGATCCGCAGTCCGAACAACCCGGCTGATTCGCCGAGGCTTTGACCCAGTAAGACATGCACGGGCACCCCGAGTAAGCGGAGGATATCGGCAACCAGCGTTCCGTGAGTTACCTGTCCGAATAAAAACTGCCTTGCCGTAGTATCCTCGGGAATCAATTCGCCCCAGAAATGCTCGGGCGAATACTGGCTACGGAGCAAGCGATTTTCCTGCTGTTGCTGCCGAAGAATCTGTGGAAACAAAACACTCAGGTCGCGTCCCATCCCGGCATAGGCATTCCCCGAGCCCGGAAAGACAAACGCCACTCGGGCTGACCCACCGACTGGTCGCGGCGAATAAAACACCCGATCCCGGACACCCCCACGCAAGTCTGTTGAGCCCGGTCCCGGAATCGGCGTCTCGGGTTCTTTCTCTATCGATTCCCGAGCCAATGCCAGTTGCTCTTGAAGTTCCACGGTCGTGCGGGCGACGAAACTGACCGCTACTTGCCCGTTCATGGCCGATGTTTCTCGCCACCACTTCCGTGCCAGAAATTCCACGGGACGATCGACCGCTAAGAATGTCATATCAGCCAGTTTTGCTATCCCAGATACCAGTTCCCCCGGGGTTTCTCCCTGAATCACAAACAATGCTTCCGGCCTCGCCCCGAGCGGTTGCGGATCAAAACCGCTCTGCACCGTCAGCGCTTCTTCCAGGATCAAGTGCGTTGCCGTGCCGTCGGCACTGGTTGCCGCGACAATGGCTCGGCGGGGACCGTCGGCCTCATCCTTCAACCAGTACCGCGGGCCAAATCGGATCGTGCTTTCACCTGTCCGGATTTCTGAAGGAGGTAAAATTTGTCTGGACAATGCCAGGCTCGCTTTGATGACCCCGGCAAGCGCCGACGCTGCCCCGGCATGACCGATTTGTTTGCGGACGGCTCCGATCGCCAGCGGAATCGATCGCTGTGTGGCGCTCAGGAATGCCCTCAAAGCCTCCTGCTCGGCCCGATCTTCGCCTGAATCCCCGCTGCTGCCGGCGTCGAGATAAGTCGCTGTCGCCGGGTCGATCACCGCATCGCTACAAGCACGCAAAAACGACGAAGCCACCGTGGCTGCGTCTGGCCCCGCCGCCATGGCCGGCCCGCCGACAGCAGAGCCAACTCCACGAATCACCGCATAGACCCGGTCGCCATCCCGTTCCGCGTCACTCAGCCGTTTCAAGATGACTGCTGCGGCTCCTTCCCCGGGGAGTCGGCCTACCGGCTGAACAAGCACATTCCTCGGATCACCTGCAATATCCACGCCGCCGACCACGGCCCGAGCCAATTCTCCTCGACGCAACGCTCGCACCGCCAGTTCAATCGCTCGAGCCGCAGAGCCTTCTTCGCTACAGCAGGTAAAGCTCGGCCCGCCGAAACCAAACGCCCTGGCAATCCGCGAGGCTGTAATACTGCCAAGTGCCCCCATTGTCCGATTCGCTGTCAAAGCCGGGCCAACCCGGGCTGTGTCGGGCAATGATGCCCAGCGAAGATGAAAATTCGTCGTGTTCGGGTCAAGCCCCAGACCGATGAATACTCCGGTTCGCGGATCCCCCTGAATCGAGTTTGCTTCAGAGCGGCCCGCCCGCGAGTCCTCCAGGGCATCCGCCGCAATTTGCAGCATCAGTAATTGCTGTGGCAGCATTTCCTCCAGTTCTTTCGGAGGAATCCGGAAGCGATCCAACGGGATCGTCAACTCCTCCAGATAATGCCCCGGCGGACAGACGCGTTGAACTTGCCCCCAGCCGTTGACCCGCTCCCTCGCCGGCACCACGACACCACCACCGAGGACAAATTCTTGAAACTCGCGAAGGGTCTTCCAAGGTCCGAAATGTGCTGCCATCCCCACAATCGCAATCGGATCCTGTCCTTCAAGAGCATCCCCAGGCGATGATGGACCTACGCTTGTCCCAGGCCGTCGGACCGGCTGCCCGACATACTCTTCGACTAGCAAGTGAGCATTTACCCCGCCAAAGCCAAAGCCGCTGAGGGCCGCCCGGCGAGGAGCCGTCGGTTTCTGAGCTTCCCACGGTTCCGGCTGCTGAAGAATGCGAAACGGGCTTGTCTCCAGGTGCCAGTCCGGATCAGCGGCCTCGAAATTCGTTTGTGGCGGCTTCACCCGGGCTTCCATGGCCAGTAAAACTTTTGCCAGACTGGCTATTCCGGCTCCGGTCAGCAAATGCCCCACTGTCGATTTGACCGAGCCGAGCACACATTGACCCAGTTTGCTGACACCGGCGGAATCCCACAACTGACGAAGGCTTTCGAACTCGATGGCATCGCCAACCGGGGTACCCGTCGCGTGACACTCAATCAAATCGACATCACTCGGCGTCCACCCGGCACGATCGTAAGCGGCACGCATCGCCCGCAGTTGCCCCTCTACTGCCGGTGCCAGCAAGTTGCCAAACTGATCGTTTGACACGCCCCAGCCGGCCACCAAGCCAAGGATCCGGTCGCCATCCCGAATCGCGTCGCTGGCCCGCTTCAGCACCACCACTCCCGCTCCTTCACCCACCAGCAGGCCATCCGCCCGGCGATCCAGCGGGGCACAACGGCCGCTCGCGGACAATGCCCGAAGCTGGGCAAACCCCATCTGCGTGTATTGCGGGTCAGCGCCATTCGCCCCGCCGGCGATCATGGCATCGGCCCGCCCCGCAAGCAATTCATCGCAAGCAAGTTTGATCGCATATAACGACGAAGCACAGGCTGCATCCAGGGTAAACGCACAGCCCCCCAGCCCCAGTGACCGGGCGAGCAGCCCGGCCGGCAACCCGGCCACGTAACGATTGCGCGGATCAGTCTGCTGACCTACTTGCTGCGAGCCAAAAATCTCACGCGCCAACCGGGCGGATAAAGGCGTGGGCAGGCAAATATTTCCCAGGATCACTCCGACCCGCCGACGATCCAAACCTGCTGTTTGACACTGCTTCCAGGCGCGGTGACCGACATCCAGGATCGTATGAAACAATCGATCCAGCCCGTCGAGCAGTTCTGCTGGCAAATTGACCGCACCTGCCTCGAGGACAAACGGTTCGAGATAATAACCTCGGCTGTGCGGAACCCGATCCGGAAACGGTCCACCCGGACTGACACATGCGGTTGCCGGTAACTGCCAGCGGCCTGGCGGCACTTCACTCGAACCATCGATTCCGCTGACAATCCGCTGCCAAAATTGACCAAGATCCGCAGCCGATCCCGGAAAGCGGATCGCCAAGGACACAATGGCGATTTTTTCATGCACGGCCATGGATTACCCACCTGCCATCGATCAAGAATAAGCAAAGCCCACGGAGTAAGATCCGCGGGCTTACCAATCGAGTTCGCTAAGGCTTTGATTCATGAAGTCAGGATGATCAGGTTCGCGCCTTTGAACTCAGTTGATTCCGGCGGAAGGCTTGATCCAGTTGGCGGTCGATCACACATTCGTAATCTTGCATCTGTGCGATCACCAGCCCCTCAGCATCGCGGTACTCAATATCGGCACGAGCAAACGAGCCATTGTCTCGGGTCACCCGGATCACGATTTTCACCGGCCCCGTCGGAAATGCACGGCGGTATTGTCGATAACGACCGACAAAACAAGGTAGACTACCACAACCATGCTGGGTGTAAGTCCAGAGAATCATCATCTGGAAACTGGTGTCAACGACCAGCGGATCCGCGACCCAGCCGCTTCGCAGCGGCTGAGCAAACCATTCACCCGGCGGCGGTGCTGGATAGGCACTGCCCAGAAAAGCGGTCTCGCTGACGCCATCGATCTTCTCGATCCCGTGCAGTTCTGGACCGTGGAACAAAAAGTAACGATAAACTTCCTCAACCGGATGCGGGTAGGGCTGCACATCCGGAAGCCGTCTTGGCTCAGGGGGCTTCGGCAAGGCCGCCGTCAGAACGACTTCAGCACGGCTGTGAATGACTTCTTTGCCATCGCGCCGTTTGCTTCGTAATTCCACGGGAATGTAGAAAAATTTCTCCTGCTTCACTGCTCGGCCGGCGAAAGCACGCAAGGTTGTCGGCAAGCCAACCTCCACCATCACCCCGTGTGTGATCCTCAAATCGTTCACACCATGAAAAACAAGTCCTGGATTCCCGTGTAACCCGGCGTGCGCCAGCCATTCCAGATGCAACGCCAAGGGCAATACCGCTCGGCCATCCAAGACATGCGATTTCAAAATCGGATGAGTCGCGATTTCAATGGCTCGTTCAAAGGCCACAACCATTGCCGTACTGCTCGAGGTGGAACTGCTCGGGGGCGGTACCTGACTGCTGGTGTTACTCAGCCCGGAAAGTGGCGGCATTGCCGTCGGACCGGAAAATGGTCGATTTGTCGAACCCGGTGTCGCCTTCTGGCTTCGAGTTAAGGTTCCCAGCGCAATCACCTCCACCGCTTTGGCACCGACCACGAGTTCGTTCACGGCGAATCGCCCACCATCCTCCAGGGGGATCAGGCCGACACCCTCGGCTTCAAAGACTTTCCGCAACGCCGGAGTTACCATGCCGCCTTCCCACGGCCCCCAATTCACTGCTACCACCCGTGTTCCCGGGCGTTTTCTCGACTCCACTTGAGCAATCTTGTTCAGAACTTCGTTGGCAACCGCATAAGCCATTTGACCGATCCGGCCAAAACGAGCCGTCGTGGAACTGAACAGCATTATTCCCCGGAGTTCCTGTGCACTCAACAACTCCAGAAGGTGCTGAAGCCCAGAAACTTTTGTGGCATAAACATGCTCAAACTGATCCAGGGTCAGATCTTCAATCCGACGATCAGCGAGAACACCGGCACCATGGATTAAGCCCGTGAGGGCACCGTAGTTCACCTGAATCTGTTGCAGCAACTCTCGCGTCGACTGAGGTGAGGACAAATCGGCGGAGAGATACACAGCACGAGCACCGGTGGCTTCTATCCGAGCCAGTGTCTGACGGATTTCCCGCTGTGCACTGAGGCGTGCATATTCCTCGCCCACTGTTTTTGGTGTCGCCAGTTGACCGAGATGCTGTGCGATCGCTTTTTTCAATGATGCCTCGTCCAGATGCGGCTTTGCCCAGTCGGGTTCGGGGCCAGTCGGCACCGGGGTTCGCCCCGTGAGAATCAACATCGGACGACAAGCTTTTGCCAGAGCCACAGCGACCTCGGCGGTCACCCCCCGACCACCGCCGGTGACCAGGATCAGATCATCCGCTCGAAAGACAGAGGGGCGGTCCGTCGGCCGACCGACGGATCGTGCCAATTCCAGGCGACAACGCCACGATTGCGACAGCCCGACTTCCATCGGACCGGCGCAAAGCAGTTCTTCCACCACCGCGGCGGCCGCTTCGGTCGGTTGCTTGACAGGATAATCCGGAGCCAAGTCGAGCGCTTTGCAGGCAATGTCGGGCCATTCTTGCCGGGCCGTCTTTACCAGGCCGGCGAGTCCCCCCTGGCACGGATCAGTTCCGGGTTGTAAATCTCCCAGACCGAAACAGCCGTCCAGCCGACTGATCGAGGCCAGCAGCGGGGTCCCAGACTTCCGACTTGCTTGCCGTAACCACGGCATCGCTGCCTTCAGCCACTGAAAGCCGAGCCGCAAAAGGCTGCTGCCGCCAAGCGATTTCCCCGGCGCGACCAGCAAAAGCCCGACGGGCTCGCTATCGGCAGATGCCTCCACGACTTCGGACCAGTCCTTGCGAATCGGCACCAGCCCACGTTGCTGAAGTTCACGGCTTATGGCTTCGCTGAACGGATCCGGATCGGCTACTAGCCACAGGACGCCTCCACCGATGATCGGGAGTTGCGGGCGATTTGTCGGCGGCTCCAGATCGATGATTTGCAAAACACTTCGTTCGATCCGTTCGCTGGTGTTCCCACTCTGAAGCGGCGTCACGCTGACGGAATCATTGGCGTTCGGTAACGACGGCGTCCCCGTGCTAGCTGCTGTCGAACGACTGCCGAGCGACTCGATGTCCCGCGAATTTACTGTATTCAACGCAGGAAACTGATGCGTGTCGTTACCGATCCGATTCGCCGGCGGAGATTGATCCAGCTTGACTTCACTCGCTGCCGGGGGTTCCGGAAGGCGATGTTGCCGCAGTTTTGATGTGCTTGGAGGTTCTTTCAACCCGGATGCAAGAAATACGGCGACATCGTGCAGCGTGTGCAACGTTCCGAGATGTTCCGGCTTGACCTGTGGTGCCTCTGGAAGCCGTTCTTGCAAAGCCGACAGGATTTCAACACGTTTGATGGAATCAATCCCCAGGTCGGCATCGAGCGCCATTCCGAGATCAAGCATATCTCCCGGATAGCCAGTCTTCTCTGCCACCACTTCCAGCAAGATCTTTTCGATTTCCGGTAACTTCGCCGGGGTCGATGGATGCAAAGAACCCAGCGAAATCGTCAGCGAATCGGCCACCGATGGCAACGGCATATCGAAAGTAATCTGTTCAGAAGCAACTTCTGACCCTTTTTCCGAAGCCCGTACCGGTGAGGATGAGCTTGCCAGAAAGTTCGCGACATCGGCCAGCGTATGGAGTTTGCCGAGATGTTCCGGTTTAACCACCGGTGCTTGCGGGAGTTTTTCTTGCAATGCTGAAAGAATTTCGACTCGCTTGATTGAATCGATCCCGAGATCCGAATCGAGCGTCATCTTTAGATCGAGCATTTCCACTGGATAACCAGTTTTTTCCCCAACGACTTCGAGAAGGATTCGCTCGATGTTGGATACGCTCGGATTACTGCCGTTCCGATCCGCTGGCATCGTGGGGATCGGATTCACCGTGGGGGGGGCAGCCGAAGTCATCTCCACGCCAACGCTCGGGGACGGTGAGACCGAGCTGGCAGGTGAGCTGGAGCCGATGCTGGCCACCGCGGCAGCATCGGCCGACGCAGAATCTGTTGCAGCCTGAACCCTTGCCGACTTCGGAAGCGTCGCTGTGATAGCAGGTTCGGCCTGTTTGTTCAAAGCGCCGCCATCGCCGGGCGATTTCGCTAATTTCCACGGCTCACTGGCTGGATTCGCAACGGATGGCACAGCATCTGGAGGGGAACATGGCTGCGTGTCGGCAACGGGCGAAGCCTCACTCAGATGCCTTGCCCCGGCGAATAACAAAGTTTGCTGTTGCTGGACGAGTGCATACAAGGTTCGCTGCGCCTGTTCTTGCGACTCTAAAAACTGCCGATGCAGCTGCGCGGTTTGTTCCTGCATTCGCTGCAACGCTGCCAGGGTCTCTTGCGTCATCTTGATTGCTGGCAGCAAAACAGCTGGATCAGAAGCTGGAACCGGACGAGGCTCGGACATAGAAGCAGTTCCTGAAGGGACCGATGGCGGATCGGAGTGTTTCGGACTGGTCACGACGAGCGGCGGTCGCGGTGGCCGCTTCGGCCGGGCTGCTACCAGATTGGCACCGGAAATCGGCACCGTGTACCCCGGCTTCGGCTGATACGGAAAACGCTGGTGCCAATCCGCTTCCCAAGCCGACAAGCGAACGGGGTGGCCACGGGCGGCAAGTCGAGCCAAGACATATGCCAAATCGAGCAGACCCGGCCGTTTCCCCGAGGAACGATCCAGTGCAAGCGTCGCCGAGTCGGCAATTCCAGCAGCTACAAGATTGAGTTCTGCCAGCCGAGCCAGAACTTGACCCGGCCCGACCTCGAGAAATGTCCGGGCACCTGCGGCAGCCATCGCTCGGATCTGGTCAGCGAACGCCACAGGGTTCGCAAGTTGATAGCCCAGCAACTCCCGGGTCGCGGCAGCGTCATCGGGGTAGGCCGCTGCCGTCGTATTCGCAAACACGGTGGCTGTCCCCACGGGCAAAGCCACGCTCTCGAGCGCGGCACGAAACGGCCGTGCTGCCTCCGCCACCAACGGACTGTGAAATGCTGCGGCAACCGGCAGTCGCATCGTCCGGATCCCCCGATCGCGAAACCGCGACTCCGCCTGCTGCAAATCCGGATTTGCACCGGATAACACGGTCTGTTCGGGGGCATTTTTGTTCGCGATCACCAGTGGAAGCTTCTCCACTCGGATCACCGCTTCAATCTCTTCAAGCGACGCAAACACCGCCAGCATTCCACCCGAATCCTCGATCCCACGCTGATCCGCCATCAATTTTCCCCGGAGGCGCGATAAGCGGATCAATTCTTCCGGCGTTAACCGACCGGCAGCAGCAAGAGCGGGCAATTCCCCGTAACTGTGCCCCCCCAGCACCTCTGGCTCGATGCCGAATCGCTCTCGCAGCAGCCGGTATGCAGCGAAACAGACTGCCCCGAGAGCGGGCTGAGCCGTTTCGGTCGCTTGAAGCATCTGAACTTGCTGCGAACGAGAATCACTCGTCCACGCGGCTGCCGGGTAGATGCGGTCTGACAGCCGAATCACATCCGGCTCATCGGGGCTGAACTCGGCGACGATTCGATCGGCCAGTGTCAACGTTTCCAGGAATTCCGGAAAGACCACTGCAAGATCGCGGAGCATTCCGGGATATTGCGAGCCTTGCCCAGGGAATAAAAACGCGAGCGATCCTGTTGGCGATCCCTGACCGAAAAAGACGCGATCACCGATCTGCCATTCCGCCTCGGTGCCAGTGTTTTCCAGCCGTGACTTCACGGTGGCCGCGAGTTCCGGCAAATCAAATGCTTCCTGGGAGATCACCAGAACGAGCCGGCAGGGCTGCTGACCATCGAACTGGCGACGCGACTCAGCAGCAAGTCGGCAAAACCCGGGCCAATCTGCCTGGAATAACGGCGCAATCGCGGCTCGCAACTCTTCCGGGCTCCGTGCCGAGGCGGCCCACAGTTCCACGGTGCCGTCCCAGCCGGGAACCTGACGGTGCGGTCGATATTCCTCTAGAACCGCGTGAAAATTACTCCCCCCGAAGCCGAAGGCCGACAGTGCCGCCCGCCGAGGATGATCGGATCGGGGCAGCCACGGCCGCGATTGCGTATTGACGTAGAACGGCGAGTCGGCAGAACGAAGCAACTCGAGCGGCTCTGTGACTTTAATGGTCGGAGGCAGCACTTTGTGATATAAAGCCAATGCTGCTTTGATCAAGGATGCTGCCCCGGCCGCGGCTTTTGTGTGCCCGATCTGCGATTTCACAGACCCGATCGCACACCATGGCCGGGCTTTTCTGGTTGCCTTAATCTCCGCGTAAATCTCGGTCAATGCGGTAATTTCCACCGTATCACCGACTCGTGTCCCGGTGCCGTGCGCCTCCACCAGTTCGATCGTATCTGGTGTCACCCCGGCAAGTCGGTAGGCATTTCGCAGCGCTTTTTTTTGCCCGGCCGCACTGGGAGCATAAATCGCATTGCCTTTGCCATCGCTGCTAGAGCCGATGCCTTTCACCACCGCATAAATCCGATCACCGTCGCGCTCGGCGTCGGCTAGGCGTTTCAGAATCACGATTCCGAGACCTTCGCCGAGGATGGTGCCGTCACCAGCAGCGTCGAAGGGGCGTGCATTTCCCGTCGGCGACAACGCCGGGGTCTTGCTGAAACACATGTACATGAAAATATCGTTAAATGTATCGACACCTCCGGTGACCGCCACATCGCAACGTCCCGTCGCTAGTTCCAGCGCCGCCAAATGAACCGCTGACAATGAACTCGCGCAGGCGGCATCCACCACGCAATTCGTCCCACCGAGATTGAGTTTGTTTGCGATTCGACCGGCCACCACGTTGCCGAGTAACCCGGGGAAGCTATTTTCCTGCCAGGGGACATACGAGTCGGCAATTCTTGCCACGGCGTCGGCGGCGATTTCTTCGGGAATGCCGGCCTCACGCATCGCCTGCTTCCACCTCGGATGTCCCAGTCGGGCCCCAAGCGGAATCACCAGTTCCAGCGTCCCGGTCACTCCGAGAATCACAGAGATGCGGTTCGGATCAATCGAAGAACCACCCTCGGCATCGAGAGTCGCGGCTGAATCTCGAAGCAGCCCCGCATCTTGCAACGCCATCTTGGCGGCGACCAGCCCGAGCAACTGAGCCGTATCCGTCGCTTCCAGATCACGCGGCGCGATCCCAAATTCCAGGGGATTCAGCGGTACCGGATTCAAAAAACCACCCCGCCGAGCGTAGGTCATATCCGGAGTTTTCGGATCCGGATCAAAATACTCCTCCGGGTTCCAGTGCGTGGGCGGCACCTCGGTGATACAGTCCACGCCATTTTTGATATTCGCCCAGTAAGCAACCGGGCTGTCGGCTTTCGGAAACAGACAGCCGATGCCGATAATGGCCAGCGGTATCGGCGGGGTTTCAGCTACCGGGGCAGTGCTCATTACCGGAGGAATGCTTGTCACCTGGATCTCTCGGTTCAGATGGTTGAGGCTGTCGGGTATTGCTGCCGCGGCAACTGATTCATGTCCGCGAATCGCTCGGCAAGTTCCCGCTCGGATCGTGGCCGGGTGGAACACAGTTCCATCGGAATGAGAACCCCCTGCATGCGAGCCGATTGCTGACGCAAGTGCAGGCAAGCTCCATACAGCAGGTTTCGGGCCACCCCGACCACCGTCCGCTGTTGGGGAAGTTCAAGGGGTGATCCTTTGACCCACTCGTTAAACGCTCCCATCGCCGGGCCACACCAGATCTGGTAATCGACTTGCCGACCGGGTTCACCCGCATTGGCCCAGCGGCTGCTCAAGCCCAGATACCAGCGAAACACCAGGGCAAGCTGATGATGCGGATCGCTCTCGGCTTTAGCCAGTTGCCCAGGTTCCCGTTGCTGCCAGAACGACCGTGTCTGCTGCCAGACCTCGTCAAAGGTTGTCCGAAACAGGTTCTTTTCAATCTGGACACGTTCGGGTTCAGGAATCGCCGACCAGCAGGAATATTGCCGATACAATTCGTACAACTTCCCGGCCCGCATGGCAAACATTGTCCCTCGTTTCAAGACTTGCAATTTCACTCCCATCTCGAACATATCGGCGGCCGGAGCCATGGCGACATCAGCTTGTCCAGCTTCAGCCAGCAGTTTGCGGACCGCATCCGATGTCCCCGCTTCAACACAGGCTTGATTGATCGAGCCCGTCACAACGTAGGCTGCTCCCATGCTGAAGGCCGCTGCGACGGCTGCTGGCGTGGCGATGCCTCCAGCCAGCCCGATCCGCGGCGGAACCGAATACTGATACTGGGCCTGCAAGCGATCGCGAAGGGCCAACATCGTCGGCAGCAGGGTAATCGCCGGGCGATTGTCGGTGTGACCGCCGCTATCCGCTTCCACGGTCAGATCATCACACATCGGAATGGCTTTCGCCCACTCGGCCTGTTGCGAATGGATATGCCCTCGTGCTAGCAATTCTTGGACAATTCCGGAAGGCGGTGGTGATAAAAACCGTGTGGCCACTTCCACCCGTGACACCTTGGCGATGACCCGATTGTGGGGAATCACCTGGTCATTCGGACCAAGTTCGAGTCCTGCCAGGCGATAACGAACGATTGCTGGTGTCAGATCGAGATACGCGGATGCCTCCACTCGTTGCACACGGCGATTCAACAAAAGTTCGGCGATCGCCATTTCATGTTCAGGCTCGCCGGGGCTGTGGATCAGATTCACGCAGAATGGCTGATCTCCCAGCGATGACTGGAGTTGTTCGATGGCCTGAGCCACCCGATCGCGGGATAGACCTGCGGCTCCGAAGCTGCCGAGCAATCCGGCTCGGCTGATCGCTACCACCAGTGCCACTGAGGCAATCCCGTTAGCCATCGCCCCGGTCATGTACGGGGCCACGATCCGATGTGTGGCCAGAAAGCCAGGATCTCCGAGCCGATCCGGCGTGATCGGGGGCAAAACGGCCAACAGCGGAAAGGTTTCCGCAGACTGGCTTGGGGCACTGCCAAGATGAATTTCGCCACCCGTCGCTACTCCGATACCGGCTGGTGTCTGGACAAGAACGACTGTTTCGGCAAGAGACTCGAGATGGTGGCGGATGCAAGCAGGAGCGGTGGCCACCGGAGTTGCTCCCGGCTGCCACTGGGCCCGGATTCTCGTGCCAGAAAACTGGGGAATAGCGGCCAGCAACCCCGGTTCAGAAAATTCGTCAATCCAGACTGGAAAAGTCATTGTGGCTAGGACACCGGTGTGGTTCAAGGTCGCTTTTATCGGTATAGCAAGCACTGCCGAGAAGGACAACCTTGCCGTCAGAAATTGTGTCCTAGCTGCACGTTACGACAGAAGTTGGCGAAGAATTTTAATATATTTTGGAACTGCCACAAACGGATCCTCGGCTGCTTCATATTCCAGAGCCACGTAGCCGTGATAATTGGCATCGCGAAGGATCTGGATCATCCGTGGCAGATCAGCCTCCATTTTTTTGTTGTTCGGTGCCACCTCCGTTTTGAGCTGGACTGAGACACCGTAGGGGGCGATTTTTGCAACATCGGCATAAGGATCGGCTGTGTGAAAGTTCCCCGTGTCAACGTTGACACCGAGCGCGGGGGACTTGATCGGATTGACCAGCGCCAGGAGTTGCTCGGGAGTGGCCGTAATTCCGCCATGATTCTCCAGGGCCAGTAGGACTCCGCGTTTTTCCGCATAGGCACAAACGATTTCGAGAGCAGCCACGACCCGTTTTTGAGCTTCGGCGAGTGTGTCACCTTTCTGCAAAGCACCAGCAAAAATTCGCACGGTCGGAGCTTCCAAGAACGCCGCACGGTCGGTCCAAGCTTTGACATGATCAATATCTGCCTGCCATTTTTCTCGCTCCCGGACACAAAAATCACTCCGGACCGGGACACCGGAAATGGCGAGCTTCTTCGCCTGGCAGTGGCTCTTTAGCTTCCTGAGATAATCCTCTCCGGTTTCCGCAAAATAATACGACGTGAGTTCGACCGCATCGAGTGGCAACCGCGAGGCAAAATCGATAAACTCAACCAGGGTCATGCTCGGATTTTTCAAATTCAACTGCCGATTAAAGCTGTACGCTGCCAGGCTGAGCAATAATTTTGGCTTCCCGGGTGGTCGGCGGATCGGTTCGATCGCCAAGACTGCCGATGGTGAGCAGGACACTGCCACAGCGGTACCAAGAAACGAGCGGCGGGTCGGATGGAGCATCGGGATACCTCAAGCTTCGGGGTGATCAAGCTACTCTTGGCAGGGGGCTGCCGTCGGCATTCGGGCACGGCATCGCCATGATTTCTATCGATCAGGCAAACATCAAATCGAAGACACTCGTGCATGCTGCGAAACGCGGCTGGAAGGTCGCCACGTGGCAGAAAAGGACAGTTCGATCGTGAGACTGATTCATGACGGCCTTCATTCAACTAGTTTGGTCCAGTCAATAAAACTGGTAATACCATCAATCCGGGGGTGGATACTCCGCCGGCTTCGACTTCAGGGCCGGTTATCGCTGGAGACGGCCATTTCAGATGCGTTCCATGGTCGAGGTCCGTCTCTGCCCCGCTGATTGTCATCAATCCGCGGCCTGTCGGTATCGTTTCGGCTAACCGCGCGTAAATTCCAGGGCGGTGTGACTTAGTTTTCGCCCTCAATTAAGAATACTGCCAGTGACGCTGCTTCCCGAACGCTTTGATTTTTGTCAAACTTCAATCGTTTGAGCAGAGGGAGTAAGGCTTTGGCCTCGCCTTTATAAGAGGCGAGAGCTTTGATGACTTCCGCACGGGCGTCGGGGTCTTCATCATTCAGGCCGGAAACCAACGCTTTGTAAAATTGTTTGCGATCAAGGGTCAATTTCGGGCTGAGTTCCACCGCTTTGGCACGAGCAGCACTGCCTCGGGCATTCGGCCCGGCAAAAGTGATGGCTTGCAAAAACAGCTGTGGAACTTCGGGTTTGTCCGGGAAATGATCGGCCAAGAACTGTAAGTAACGGGGAAGCATGCCCGATTCAGCATTTGAGCGGACCCGCTCGGCCTGATACGAGCGAATGATCACCGGGTAAAACGCGGCCAGTTCCTGCATCGGTAACTCGGCAATTTGTTTCAAAGCTTCTTCCCGCTTTTCGATCGATTCATCCAAAAGCAGCGTCAGCATCGGCTTGTAAACAGCGGGATTGATCTTCTCGAGTGCGGCTAGCCCCGCGGATTGCAATTTCGGCGACAATTTCGGCGTGGTAAGCAAATCCAGGACGGCCGGGGTGGCAGCACGGCCTTCTGGCCCGAGTTTTGCTAACATTTCCAGGGCTTCGATCCGACGGCGAGGATCAAAGTTCTTGAATTGTTTAACCAGTTTTTCAAGCGTTGGCGACAGCTTTTCATCTTCTGGCTTCGAATCGTCTTGGGCCAGAACGCTTGACAAGGGTAGTGAAGAAAAAAGGATTGCCAAAAAAACAACGCGGAGCATCGATATGTCTCCAAGAAGGCTGTCCTTGCCTCGGATGTGCGGTCTGTCGGCAGCAACCGCAGCGGTTATTTTGCGAGAAG
>Ga0209017_10000930_pt1 | contig 25275 bp, 20 predicted proteins | sample YNPBryunderm2012_FD_185812 | JGI IMG/M metagenome (GOLD analysis project Ga0209017, IMG submission 185812) | Anoxygenic and chlorotrophic microbial mat microbial communities from Yellowstone National Park, USA - YNP Bryant MS undermat 2012... ...
ACCCGCCCAGCTTGATCGCAAATCTGAAGACCCATCAGGGTGCCCACCCAAAGACGACCATCACGGTCCACCCGGATTCCATCGGCCAGCGAGTCGTCGGCTGTTTCGGGAACATGTAAATAATCAAACTTCTGTTTGTGTGCCAACGAGCCGTCGGGTAGGATTTGGTAGCTGTAGACCCATTTGGATCGGCTGTCGGCCACGTAGAGCAACGATTGGTCGGGCGAGAGGGTCACGCCGTTGGGGGTTTTGGGCTCCGCGCCCGAATCGACGACGCTGGCGGTTCCGTCGGGGGCGATTCGCCAAACCCGTCCCTTGCCAGGGGCGGCGAAATCGGGGTTGGTCACGTAGATCGAGCCATCGTGACGCACCACCAGATCGTTGCCTCGGAAGCCCTGAGCGACGACCTTGGGCTGGGAAGGATTCTCGAGGTCATAGGCCAGGATCGTTTGGTCGCCGGCGGCCACGGCGTAAAGCTTGCCGTCGGGCCCGAACGCCTGACCGTTGCCGCCCCGCGAGTCGGCCAGAAATTCACTTACCACGCCGTCGAGTCCGACTTTGTAGGTCTTGCTCGCCCCTACGTCGTTGAAGAAGACTTCCCCCTTGGCGTTGACGGCCGGTCCTTCGGTGAATCGATGGCCTTGCGAGACTAATTCCCAGTCCTCGCCGGGCAAGATGAGCTCTTGGTACTGGGGCGAGCCTCGACCGGCCTTGATTGGTTGGGGCCAATCCTTCCAGAGGAACCGCATCGCCTCGGGAAAGATCTCGGTGGGCTTGGAATTGTTGTGCTGGCCGTCGTCGAACGAGTGGGCCACGTCGTAACCGGCGAAGGTCAAAGCCCGAAGCATGGTTTGGTTGGCCATCCACCAGTCGCCCGCGTAGATATTCAAGTCGTTGGAGCCGTCCTGGAGGAAGATTCGGATTGGTTTGGGTTCTGTTTTGCGGATCAGGGTGGGGTAGCGGTCCCCGCCACGCAGACCAACGTAGGTTCCAATACCGGAAAACACCCGCGAAAAGGCGTCGGGACGCTCCCAGGCGGCGGTGAAGGCGCAAATTGCTCCGCTGCTGGTGCCGCCGATCGAGCGGTCGTTGCCGTTTTGGGACAACCGCAAGGGACGGCCATCGGCGGTTCGGAGGGCTTCCACGGCGGGTAGGATTTCCTCAAGAATCAAACGGGCGTAGGCATCGCCCAGACTGTCGTATTCAACGCTGCGGTTGAAGCGGTCTAGCGCCCCCTTCGGACCGGGCACCCGCCCGGGCGCGACAAACACGCCGATCGTCACCGGCATCGCCCCTTCGTGGATCAAACGATCGAACACCTCGGGCGCGTTGAACTGAACGCCGTCCTGGTTGACGTGAACGCACGCCGGAGTCTTGGGGTCGTATTGGCGGGGCACATAAACCTGAACCTTGCGGGTGGTACCGGGAAAAATCGCGCTGCGGTCGAACTCGAACGACAGCATCTCCCCACGCGGCGGCTCGTCTTGAACGCTCGCGGTCCCTGGTTGTTCGGCCCGAACCGACGGGATCAGGGCTAAAGCGACGAGCGCCGTTGCCACCAGTCCAGCCGCGGCGAATTGTCCGGTGAGTCCGTCGCCGGCCTCCGGCAGGCCCGATCCCGCCGATCGATCCCAACTGGATTTCCAACCTTGACGGCTCCGATCGAAACGCGCACGTTGAAACATCGACACAGTTCCATTGCAGAGCGAAGCAGTGACGAGCAGGCAAAGCGCGGCCCGCGACGCTCAGACCACGACCTTGGAGAGGAGATCCGAAAACGCAACGAACATCCTCGGACTGGTCCGGAGTGGATGACGACTTGGACTTGAGTGTGGCCCACCCCTAGGTCTGTTGTCTAGACCCCGCCGGGGGACAGGGCTTTGGCCGGTCGCGGGCCGCCGCTTCGCGCTTGCGTGCGTTTCGAATGAGAAACTTCAGGCAGGATGACCACGAGATCGCCCTGGCCGTGGTCGCGGGATGCCCCCAAATCGTGCCGTATGCGTCGCGTGTTCCCCTTTTCCAATTCGGAGTTGAAACCATGATGTCGTTGGTTTGGTTCCTGCTAGTGGGTCTAGTGGCTGGGTCGGTAGCGGTTTGGATTCGTGGTGGCCCTGATCGCGGCTGGATCGGCAACATGGTCCTCGGGATCGTCGGTGCCCTCGTGGGCGGCTTCCTCTTCCAGTTGCTCGGCTTCACCACCAATAGCCTTCTCGGCGAACTGATCTCCGCGGTGGTGGGCGCGTTGGTCTTCCTCTGGGCCCTCAAGGTTATCTCGAAGTCCACCTAACTTAGTCGATAAGACGTGGACCGAGGGACGTGGTGTAACAAACGCCACGTCCCACCCTTCCCAACCCACTCCCCGATCGCGTCTCTCCCACGCCAACCCTCACTCCCTAGCCTCCCACCCCCCTTCCCTTACTCCCAAATCGCCTCGCCGACCAAACGCGATCAACGACTCGTTGGTTCCGAACAACCCCTTTCCCAAAACGCCTCGCTTCATCCCCTTGGCTTGAATGGGTCAACCGTTTTTTGTTGTTTGTTTTCGTATTCTGGAACAACCCGCTAAAAAATCGAAACGCTCTGAAGGAAGTTGTCCTAGATTGCGGTTGGTGTCAAGCGCGGTTGAATGTGAAGTGAAGTTGGCGGGCGAAATCAATGGCTCGCGGTTGTGGGTCGTTGCTGCGGCGGAAGAGGGGACCGACTGAGCGTCCCAATGAGGGAGCGGTCCGATGTGGATGAGGGCAGTGGCGCGGGTGGTGGCGAAGCTGGCGGCCGATCGTTTGGCCGAGGGGCGTCTGCGTGGCACCTTGGAGGAGGTGGCGGCGCGGTTGTGGGCCGAAGAGGGGCCGGTTCGCTCCGACGCCCAATGGCGTGCGGCGTTGTCAGCCGAGGCGCGACGGGACACGGAGGAAGCGTTGCGACGCGCCGACGAGTTGGCCGTGGAGTTTGGCGGGAATCTCAGCGAGGCGGCGTCGCTGGCGCTACGGTCGTATCTGGGGGTGGTGCCCTCGCGCGTGCGGCTGTCCCAGCGTCGTCCCGACGACCCTCAAGGATGGACCACTCCCGATTGGTTGATCCCGCGGCGCGCGCATGACCTGATGCGGTTTTTGCCGCCGGCGGTGCCCACCTTCCAGCCAGGCGCGATGCCGTGGGACTCGGCCGACTGGGAGTTGACCGACCTGTTGGGCATTGGTGGCTTCGGCGAGGTCTGGAAGGCGCGCAATCCGCTGTTTCCGGCGGTTCCTCCGGTGGTCTTCAAGTTTTGCACCCTCAAACGCGCTGAGCAAATGGCGTTTCGTCACGAGGCGGCGATCTTGTCGCACGCAATCCGCGAGCGGGTCCATCCCGGGTTGATTCCGCTTCGGGCCACCTTTTTGGAGCGTCAACCTCCGTGCCTGGCGTTTGAGTACGTCGAAGGGGGCGATCTTCAGCAGTGGTTCCTGGGACGGGCCCACCCGGAGCGTCCCTTGAGCCTGCGGCGGGTGACTCGGATCGTGGCGCGTTTGGCGGCGATCTTGGCGTTTCTGCATCGTCGCAACCCACCCGTGGTTCACCGCGACCTCAAACCAGCCAACATCCTGGTGAGGCGTCGTCCGGGCGGGCGGGGTGGTTTGGAGTTCCTGATTTGCGACTTCGGCATCGGCGGCTTGGCGGTCCCAAGCGACCCAGAATCGACCATCCAGGGCCGCGCAGGGCGGTCCGCGGCGGGGCTGGGCGATTCCACGGCAACGACCGCGTCGGACAAGCTGATTCAATCCGCCCGGTTTCAGGGGTCGTTCACGCCTGGTTATGCCTCGCCTCAACAGGCCCGCGCCTCAACCCCCAGCCCGCGCGACGACGTGTTCGCCCTGGGGGTGGTCTGGCACCAGTTGCTGGTCAACGACCTCAACGCCTTCCCGCCCAACGATCTCTCTTATCGACGCATTTATGAGCGCTTGGATCGTGGGATGACCCAGAGTCAGATGGAGTTGGTGGGATCCTGCTTCTCGTCGCGCGCCGATTTGCGTCCGCCCGACGCCGGCGCGTTGCTTCAGGCCATGCGGAAGGAGTTCGCCGACTTTTTCCCGCCCCCGCGGCGGCGGGTCGGTCAAGGCGGTGTCCAACCGGAGGGGTCCGGCGGCGGTTCCCCATCGAGCGGCTCCCGTCGCCTCGTCGAAGGGGGGACAGCGATCCGTAACGGCATCCGACGGTTGATCGGCGGCTCGCCCAGGTCGGACGGTGGGACCTCGGCGACTTTGGAATCGCCTCGGTCTTCATCTTCCCCACCGCCCTCTCCACCGTCCGCCTCTGCCACGACTTCGACAGTCCACGACGCGCCGTCTCTTGAGGCGTCGGCGGACCCAACGGCCAATCTCCTCGCGGCTGAACCAGAGTCCAGGGCCAGTCGGGAGGCGCAAACACTCGCGTCCACAACCTCGGCCGCCGGCTCCACGTTGCCTCACCCCTCTACATTGCGCCATTCCTGGATTCGGCGTGCGGCTGGGTCCTCGCCCGGTTCGTCTTCAACGTCCACGATGGCCGTGGCCACGCCGCCGACGCCTCCAACCTCTCCACCTTCGACCTCGCGGCGACCGTCGCCCACGCCGTTGCAAGACACAGCCTCCTTGTTGAATCCGCCCGTCGATCCAACAACGTCCGACTCGACGCGCGGGGTGTCCCATCCGGCTTCCGACCCAGGCCACGAGACCCACCCTCCTTCGACGATCGCAACCGAGGGGTTCACCATGTCCGCGCGTTTCGACCCACCGCCTTCAGGCAGTTCCTCCAGCGTGATCCGTCCTGAGCCACCGACCACTCCGCCGCCTCCTACGGCTCCTCTGTCCTCCTTCGAGAGTTCGGACGACTCGTTGGATTCGTTGAGAGGGTGGGATTCGGACAGCTCGCTGGAGGCCGCCAGTGAACTCGGCTCGGTTGATCCGGGAGCCGTCTCGGTCTCGGAAGTCAATCTCATCGCGCCGATGCCTGGCGTCTGGCGCGAAGACCCCGAAGGCGGGTTGAGATTGGATCAGCCCGACCATCCCCGGATCGCCTCGGCCAAGATTCACCTCTCGGCGTTGCGGACTTGTGGTTCGGCTCGGGTCAAAGCGCTGGCCAAGACCTTGGAGGCCGGTCTGAATCAACGGTTCATCACCCAATCGGCATTGATCGAAGTGACCATCCTCTGTCACGGCGGCGGCGACGACGAGGAGTTGGTCAAAAGCGCCACGGTCAAACTGTTCGGTCTGCTTCCCCCTGCCCTGGCCGATCTCAAGGGGCGTCCCCTGGTCGATGACGTGACCCTGGCCGCGTTGTATCAACGCTGGATTGAAGCAATCGTTTCCTAATCGCGTGACGAAGCGATTCGTTCCAGTCAACCGCGACGGAGCGGAACCAAAGGGGAATTCTCCTGGTGGCGCTCCGTTGTCGTCTCGACTCACAGAGTTTTTCAATTGTCCAAGCCAACCGCGTGGGCCGAAGCGTTGGTCAGACCGGCCAGGCTTCGCGGCGAAATGCCATATCCCAAAACATCCATTCATAGCGGCTTGAGAGTACGAACTGCTGGGTCATGGCCGCGCGTTGGTCGGGGGTCAGGGTGGGAGCCAGGCGGTCGGTCAGGTCGAGAACCTGGCGCGTCACGGCTTCAAATTCGGCTCCGCCGTAGGTGGCGATCCAGCGGGCGTAAAGCGGGTCGGGGGAGCCTTGAGCCGCCAGACGTTGCCCCACGTCTTGATAAATCCAATAACAGGGCAGCACCGCGGCCAAACCTTCGTGAAACGGACGACCCAGCACCGTGGACTTCAAATGACTGACGTAAGCCCGGCAAGTCGGCGCGAGTTCGGAGGCCTTGACCTGGGCCGAGTCGAGTCCCAGATCAACGATCAAGCCGCCGTGAAGCGCGTTCTCGACAGCGATGGCGTCGGCAGCGTGACGGTTGAACATCGCCGAATCGGCCGGGTCGGGCGCGAAGGCGGCCAGGGCCGACAGCGCCTGGGCGAACTCCACCAAATAAAGAGCGTCCTGCACGATGTAAAACGCGAAACGATCCCGCTCTAGGTCGCCGGTCGTTAGTCCAACCAAAAATGGATGAGACTTCAAGGCGTCGTTGATCGGTTCAATCGCTCGCCATAACACGTTGGTGAAGGGTTCGCAGGTCGTCTTGACATCGAGAGCTGGATCTCGCATCATTGATCAATCATCCAAAAAGGTAATAATGCTTGAAAGGAACCCAAGGAGCCGCTTGGGATGGGAGGGAGCGATGGCAACTCAACGCCGCGGCGCGACGAGGATGCCGCCCGACTCGCGGGCGATCCGGGCCAGTTCGCGGCTGGGGAGACCGCCCGAGAGGTCGATGCAGTGGATCGGCACGAGATCGCCGCCATTGGCCTGAGCCGCGCGGGCGTTGAGTTGGGCGGTTTCCTGGGCCGTGCCGGGCGGCAGTTCGCCATCGGTCAGCAGAAACACCGCGTCAGGACGAATCGCCAGAGCCTCCGCCAAGGCGCGTCGGGGCTCGGTCCCTCCCTCGGGAACGATTGTCCCCAGCCAACGCTCGAACTTTTCCTTCTCGCGCTCAGTGGCGGTCGCGGGCAACGACTGACAAACGCGGGTGACATCGTTGAACGCGATCACTTGAAACCGTTGCGGGAACTCCAGGGCCCGGATAGTAGACCGCAACTCGCGCTTGGCCCGGCTCATCCGATCACCCGCTTCCATACTGCCGGATTGATCAATAATGAAGACGAACACTTGTCCGGGCGCTTCCACTCCGAAAAACCGCGTTTTGTGGTGCGAGGGCAACGCCGAGGTGGAAACCACCGGACGCCCCCGCGAGTCCGTCACCCATCCCTCCGCGCCCTCCTGGGCCGCGGCTTCCTGGTCAGTTCGTTCGGGGAATAGATCGACCTTGACGGGAGTTTTCAAAAGCTCGGCCGTTGTGGGTTGGCGGCGACTTCCCACACGGGGCGCGACAGGTGGCAATCCCGACTCGCCACGAGAGGCCGACTCGCTAGGTTGTCTCAACGAATGACGAGCCGGCTCGCGCTCCACATGGTCGTTCGCCGCCGGCGAGCCGATGTTGGGCCGCGCGGATCGAGACGTTGAACGATTGGTCGAAGACCCGCCCGACTTGCCCGCCGCGGCCTCTGACTTCCCTCCCACCGCTGACGGGTCGAAGCCGATTCTTGGGGAACGGGGTTGGGATGGGGTCGAAGAACGGGGCGTCCCGCGTTTGGCGGGAGTGGAGGAAGGCGATGGCGAAGCGGGCGGGTTGGGTTGGGGGCGAACAATGATCGGAGCGGGCACCGGCGCGTTGTCGGGCGTCTCCACGTCATTGGTCGGAGGCTGCGCGGGAGCGGAACGGCCCAATCCCCAGGGGACCAGCATCAACAACAACGCCGCCGGCAAGACCCACCTGAGACTTTTGGAAGAGTGCTGCATCACCAATGAGGCCGTTTCCCGACGAGTATAAGGAAACCCGCCGGACTGCCTGATCAGATTCTGGTAAGATGATCTATTCATCATCGAATCTCACCGGAATGAACGCGACGAGCAGGAGGCGAACCACCATCCCGATGAGCAGCCCGACTCGCAATCACAACGAGGTCGTGGGACCGAAGATCAGATCGAGAAGGCGTTTGAACATCGCTAGAAACAGAAACATCAGCGACGAGCCGAAGAAGCTCAGGAGGAACAGCGCGATGAGTTCGGAGGATTTGAACGAACCCCGATCCCGGAACATCCGTGCCATGATCGCCTCCCCCTTCGATCCGATCCGGCCGTGTTGAGGTGATGCATTGCGACGCGACAACCGCCTTCGAGGCGAGTCGCCGCATGGTCGCGGTTCTCGTTGGGTTGCGTCCGCAGGCGCGGTTTCGACTCCGGCTCGTTCCGGCTAGCCTAGCCGATGGAGGGCGTCTTGACCAGAGACCCAGGGCGTTTGTTGGGTGACGAAGAAAGCAGGAGCGAGGCAAGGCCAAAGCAGTGGGGAGTGAGATCGGGCGGGGAAGAAGAGGAGTGGGACATCACCTGGGATCGGTGCGTTTGTTCCATGATGGAGGTTGGGGGGTTGACGCCGTCGCAAGCCCCCCGCGATCATCAACCATGTCGGGGCGGGGAAGCGGGAGGGCCGACCAACCGTGGAATGTCCGCCCCTGGGATGGGAGGCCGCCGACCTTGAAACCGATCGCCGATTCCGACGCTTCGAACGCCGCCGAATTCACCCCGCCGAGATTGGGGTATGTGATTATTTATGTCAACGATGTTCCCGAGGCGCTGAGGTTCTACGGCAAGGCGTTCGGCCTGCCGACCCGGTTTTTGCACGAATCCAATCAGTACGGCGAACTGGAAACCGGCGGCACCGCCCTGGCTTTCGCCTCGCACGCTCTGGGTGCGGCCAACTTGGCCGTGTCACTCCCCGAAGGCTATCAGCCGGTCGAGCCGGCGGGACGGCCTTTCGGGTTGGAACTTTCCCTCACCGTGGCCGACGTGCCACTAGCCTACCAACGCGCCTTGACGCACGGCGGAATCGGCGTGACCGAGCCCACCATCAAACCTTGGGGACAGACCGTCGCCGTGGTACGCGACCCGTTCGGCCTGCTGGTCGAGATCGGCACGGCTATCAATGAGTGATCCAATATGTGGGGTGTGGGGTGTGGGGTGTGGGGAGTTCGGAGTGGGGAGTGGGGTGTAGGGAATGGGGAATCAGGTATGGAGAATTGGGCGTTTGGAGTGGGAAGTGAGAAATTCCTCGATTCGCAGCCCCGCCAGGTTCGCTCCCTAAGCCCAGGGCACAGGCCCTGGGAACTGGGTTGCATAGACCAGACGACCTCCCATCAAACCATCCGAGGGCCACGCGACATTTCATCTCATCCCACCATACCAGTTGATAACGCGGCCTCCCGGACCCCGGTGCGGTCGTTTCCAAAGGGACACTGGCATCATAGCAAATGGAATTTCAACACGTCGATGTACTATCAAACCAGAGAAATGATAACGTCTTTAATTAAGAGAAAACTAAACTTAAAGTCCCGGTTCTTAGGGCTTTGGGAACCACCCCGGTCGAGTTGGGCAAGCATGGATAGATGAACTGGAGTGGTGAGATGAGATGTCACTTGGTTCATCCTCTTGTTTCCCAGGACTATGCCCTGGGCCAGGGGAACGATCCGGGTGGAGTTGGGTAATGGGCGGCAAGAGATTCGAAGCCCCTCTTCGATCGTGTGGATCGAAGCGAGGCGCTCTTGTTTGACGGCTTCGGTTCGATTCGCTGAGGCAGGGGCGGGGTGATTGTGGTTCGATTGCTCGCTATCTTGAATCGTCTACAGCCGCGGCGGGGTTTCCACGGACCAAGCGGCCCACGAAGAGCGACGACCGGACATTTCAATTTTGACGCATCCCTGAGGATGGAGTGGTTCACGGACCAAATGGCCCACGAAGAGCAACGACGGTGGGTTTGGGGAGGGCGTCGCCGCCGTCGGGCCAGTGGCTGGTGAGCTTGTCGAGCGAGGAGCTGAGTTCGCCAGGGTGTTGGACCGAGAGAAACAGGGTTTGGCCGTCCTCGGTAAACCAGGGGCCGGTCAGTTCGCAGTCGTTGGGGCCGCTGGCGAACTGGAAGGCGTCCCCGGCGGAGGGTCCGGTGGTGGGCACGACGAACAAGCCGTTGTTGCCGAACGGTCGATAGGCTCCCGCGCCGATCTTGTCGGACGACATGTCGCAGACCACCCAGAGATTGCCGTGACGGTCGAACGCCAGATTGTCTGGGCAGGCCAGGCCGGATTGGGGACCACCCGCCAGGAAAATTTCGTAGCGGAATGTTTCGGACGCGGCGTCGTCGCCATCCTCGACGATCCGCACGATGTGGCCGTAAAGGTTGCCGTGCTTGGTGTTGTTAGTCATCGCCACATACACCGAGCCGTCCAGCGGGTGGACCTCGCAATCCTCGCAACGGTCCAACGGGGTGGCCCCCAACGCCCGCGCGGCGACGCGGGTGTGGATCAGCAATTCAGCCTGGTTGGTGATCCGCAACGACGGATCGGCCGCCTTGGCCGCCGCGAAGGCAGGCGAGGCCTCGATGAGCCGGCCCACCTTCTCGGTATACACCAGAGGAATCCAACGGCCATTGGCAAGATCAGCCGCGTAGAGCGTGCCGTCCTCCAGCAAACGGCGACGCTCGGCGCGGGAGGCATTGGGGTGATCCGTCCCATTGGAGACGTACTTATAAAGGTGTTGATCGTTCTCGTCGTCGCCCATGTACACGACGACGCGGCCGCTAGTGGTTCGGGTGACGGCGGCGTTTTCATGCTTGAAGCGCCCGAGGGCGGTGTGTTTGACTGGAGGCAGTTGGCCGAAGGGATCGACCTCCATGACCCAGCCGTAGCGGGTTTCGTCCAGGGCCAATGTAGGCTGGTCGGACCAACGGAACTCCGTGTTGTAGTCGGGATAATTTTCTTCGCAGGAAAGCGCCGTGTACCAGGGGGTGCGTCCCCCGGAGCAGTTGGCCAGCGAGCCAATGGCCGTGGGCAGCAACGCGGCGGCCGGGCCGGTCAGGGCGATGGGGGGGTAGGCCGCGGTGATCCGTCGGGGATAAGGCGAGTTGAAGACCCGTTGCCAGCCTTGGGGACCTCGGCGCACATGCAGCACGCTGCCGCCCACCGAGCGGCGCTCGGCTTCGATCTGGGTGAGGGTCTTGGGTTTATTGGCCTTGAGATCGTCCGGGGTGTAACCCGAAACGAATAGCGGGTTGGGATACTCGTGGTTGACCCAGAGCAACCCTTCGTTGGAGTTGACGCCGCCCTCGAGCGCGTCGATTGGAAAATACGCAATGAAGTCGTTATTGAAGCCAAAGTGCTCGGGCAAGTTATCGGGGTCCAACGATCCGAGGGGGTCGTTCCAGGAAATCACGCGGTCGAAGCTGAACCCCTTGGGCAACAGCAGGGCGTCCTCGCAGCTAGGGGCGATCGGCTCCAGCCAACGGGGGGGAGCGGCCTTCCCGCGGGGCAGCGGGAAATCGACACGACGGGTAGCCCCGGCAACCAGCGCAGCGTACCCCCCCATGCCCAACGACGTTAAAAACGAGCGGCGTGTCAAACTCATGACGACCTCTCCAGGAACCAACAGGGACACAACAAGAAGGAAATCATCTGTTGGGGGCGGCGTTCCCCACTGAGTTTGGGTCAGTTTATCCCGACACCCGATTCACGGCCACGACGAATCACCATCCCGCGCGCCGTTCGCTCACCTCGACCTCACCCCACAACCCTCCCCCATTCGCGCTTCACACGCGGCCCCGCCCACGCGCGTGTTTCAACCCGTCGGAGCGTTCATACCGGAAAACGCGGGGCGAACCTCCACTCGATTTGAACAACCCTTTGAAATCTCACTGATCAACCAAACCGAACATCAACATTGGCACCCGCTCAAGCTACGACCTGAGATTCACGCCGATTTCATCGAAGATTCATCCATTTTCCTAAGTGTGAACCGCCGTCCGCCAGCGAGGTGGTCCGGGAGACCCTCTTGCCGGTCGCGCTGCTGATCAGTACACTGAGGCTTTCCTTTCGGCGCAACCGCGTCAGCCGTTTCGATTAGAGAAACCCGATCTCCGCGCGTGAGTAGAGTGGGGACGGAGTTCGGGAAACCTCGAAGCGCGACGCGATTGCGACCGCGTCACATCGGGTCGTGGGAGGAGGGGAAACATGACCACCGGCATGGGGGCCGCCACCAACGCGGCCGCGGCTCTGGGAGGCGCGACGGCCTCAACGTGGGGTCAGGAGGCCGTGGGTTCGGCCACGACGCCCAGCGAGGTGATCGAGTTGATTCAACGCGGTCGGATCATCCTGGACGTGGCGGCCGCTGATCTCGACGCTGCCGAAGCCGGTCTGGGTCCGTTCCACGAGGTCTCTTGCCACTTCCGCGACGCTCTGGCCGAAGCGCGGCGCGCCTGGGAACGTCTGCGGGCACACTATGGTTCCCGCGCGGTGACTCAGGCATTAGAAGCGCCGCCCCACGCCTTGATGACCCTGGGACTGCCGCCTTCGAACGATTCAGCCCCTCCCAGCTGCGCGGGCAGTGAGCGTCCCAAGGTGATCCTCCTGGTGATTGCGGGGTTCACCTACGCCGTCCGTCCCCTGCCTCCCTCACCCGAAGCCCCAGCGCTTTGGCGGCTCGACCGCCTGCCGGCCTCCGAGGACGGTCCGCACCAACCCGCCCGCCTGGCCGACGGCTCTTACCAATGCGACTGCGCCCAGTGGATTTATCAGTTGGCCGACCAGCCAGATCAACCTCAACGTTATTGTAACCATTTGCAAGCCCTGCGTTGGCTCGGCTGGCTCTGACGTTGATCAACCTCCCTTCCGATGGACGCGCGAGTTCCTCCGCCATGATGTTCCCTGGTCACTTTCCCGACGTCCGCCTGAGGCGGAGCCGACGCTGGGACTGGTCCCGCCGTTTGGTGCGTGAACACATCCTAACGCCCTCCGACTTAATTCTGCCGCTGTTCGTGCGCGAGGGCTCGGGCGATCCCGAGCCGGTCCCCTCGATGCCCGAGGTGGTTCGCCACACGGTCGCCGGAGTCGTTGAAACCGCCCGCCAGGCCCGCGATCTGGGCATCCCGTTGGTGGCGATCTTTCCCGCCACCGACCCCAGCCTCAAGACTCCCGAGGCCGATGAAGCCCTCAACCCCGAAAACCTGGTGTGCCGAACCCTGCGTGCCCTCAAGGCCGAACTGCCCGACCTAGGACTGATGGCCGACGTGGCGCTCGATCCCTACTCCAGTCACGGCCACGACGGCCTGGTGCGCGACGGCGACGTGGCCAACGATGAAACCGTTCAGGTGCTGGCGCGTCAAGCGGTCCTGCAAGCCCGCGCGGGGGCCGATGTCATCGCCCCCTCCGACATGATGGATGGGCGGGTCGGCGCGATCCGCAAGGCACTCGACGCCGAAGGGTTTGAGCGGGTGATCATTTTGTCGTATGCAGCGAAGTATGCCTCGGCGTTTTATGGGCCGTTCCGCGACGCGGTGGGTTCCAAGGGGTCGCTGGGCGGCGCAAGCAAGGCGACCTATCAGATGGACCCCGCCAACGGCGACGAGGCGCTCCGCGAAGTGGCGCTTGATCTGGGCGAAGGGGCCGATTGGGTGATGGTGAAGCCGGGAATGCCATCTTTGGACATTGTGCGACGGGTCAAGGAAACCTTCGCCACGCCCACCTTCGCCTACCAGGTCAGCGGCGAATACGCCATGCTTCACGCCGCGGCCGGTCATGGCTGGCTCGATCTGGACGCGGTCGTCCTGGAGAGCCTGACGGCCTTCAAACGCGCGGGGGCCGACGGCGTGTTGACCTACTTTGCGCTTCGTGTCGCCCGCCTGCTGAACCGGTGAGAGGGGCGCGGCTCCACTTGCAGGGGCGCAGACTGGTTACTCCAAGGCGTCTGCCAGGGCGATCAGGTCGGCGGCGCAGTCGTCCCACGAACGTTTGCGAAGGTGTTCGCTCAGGGGAGTGAACCCTTGGCGGGCCTGGTCGAGGTTGGCCCGCCAGTGTTCCAACGCAGACGCCAGGGCGTGGGGGTCGCGTGGTTCATCGAGCCGATAGGGCCGCAACGCCTCGGCAACCTCCCCTCCCAGTTCGTCGTAGCGCTCGGCAACCCCGGCCGATCGGCTGACGATCGCCGGCAGGCCTGCACAAATCGCCTCATGCACATTCAAGCCGTAGGCTTCGTAACGGGTTGGGCTGACCAGGAGGTCGGCGGCGGCCATCAAGTCCGGCACGTCGGCGCGATAGCCCAGCTCGACGACGGTTTGGGAGCGATCCAAGCGGGGCGTGCTCAAGCTCAAGGGAGGAAGATGAGGAGGGCGGCGTCCAATAATCAACAGCTGTGCGTCCCAAGACTCGCCTAACATCTCAAATGCGTTGAAAATCCGATCGAGACCTTTGCGGTGATCTCCAAGCGCACCGACGAACAACACCCAGGGGCGGGCGGGATCAAGGTGGGCCGACGGCCCGATGGAGGCGGCCAGTTCCTGACGCAAACGGACCCGGGTTTCAGCTGGGACTGGGTGAAAGCGGTCGGCGTCAATTCCGTAGTAAACCACCCGCACCCGGTCAGGATCGAGAGAATAATGCGTTAGCAGATCTGTGCGGGTTCGTTGCGAATTGACCACAACCAGCCGCGGTCCATCGGAGATACGTCGGGGAGCCAGGGCGCGGCGTTCCAGGTCTAGGAAGAGCCAACGGGCGATTCGCCGTTTGGCCAGGTGGGCGGCGTGAAGGCGACGTGGGGGGGTGTTCGGATCATGGTCGGGGAAAGTGTCGTCGCGATCCTCGGGGTTCCAGGCGCGATGAAGGTAGTGGACCCAATTGAGGTCAGGGCGACGGACCAGACAGTTGCCGCCGTTGACCACCACGACCGCATGGGGGCGGGCCGCCGCCGCGGCCCAGCGTCCGGCTTGGTCGAGCAACGGGCTACCTAGAAGGTGGCTCCCCCGGGGTCGTGACACCCGCCAGACGCGAGTGACAGGGGACGGATCCGTGGTACGACGCCATTGAACATGGTGGGTGACCAAGCGGTTGGGCCTCGCGCGGTCGGCAAGTCCCTCAGCCAAAGCGAGGTTGGCCCGATCCATGCCACCGCCCACCGCGAAGTCGCCCGCCACCACCACCCAAGTCCGCGGCGAGGTCTGGGCGTTCATGTCAGGCCAGTCTCCGGCGTCGCCGCAATCGCCCGTGCCGACTGGGTCGTGGTGGAATGGTCGCCGTCCCAAGTGGTCAGGTCGATGACTAGACGACGCAATCGTTCCGGGTCGAACGGCTTGGAGAGATGTTCGTCGCACCCAGCCTCCAGCGCAGAGAGGCGGTCCTCGTCGGCAGTCAGGGCGACGATCGGCCCAGTGTAGCCGGCGTGTCGGAGGGCGCGGGTAGCGGAGCGCCCATCAAGAATCGGCATACGAAGATCCATGAGAATCAAATCGAACGGTTGGCCCGCATCCTGTTGGGCCAAGGCTTTGAGAATGGCTTGGCGGCCGTCGAACGCCATGACGACCTCAGCCAAGCCGCCGAGCCAATGCGCCACCAGCATCCGGTTGTCCTCCCCGTCGTCGGCCAGCAGGACCCGCGGGCGTCTGGCGGTCGGCCGATGGACAAGGTGTTGGACATCGGCGAGGTGTTCCTCGGGCAGGAAGTTCCAGGAGGCGCTCGAGGGGTCATCGCCCGGATACTCGTCCTGGCCAGGGAGCGGGGCCTCGAAATCGAGGTCGTGTTCGAGGTCATCGGCGTCGGCGTCGTCGCGTTCCACCTCGCGTAGGTCGCTGGGTTCGGAGTCGGGCAGGATTTGCCGTTGGGCCTCGTCGGGTCGGACCGGCAGTTCCAGGGTGAAGCAACTGCCACGACCCGGTTGGGACTCGACCGTGATGTCACCGCCAAGCAACTCGGCTAGACGCTTGGAGATGGCCAGCCCCAGTCCCGCCCCGCCTTCGGGGTCGTCGGTATTGCCCAACCGCGTGAATGGACGAAACAGCCGTTCGAGGTGGTGCGGTTCTAAGCCGCGTCCGGTGTCGTGGATCGAGAGGGCCAAAATGTGACGCTCGCGAAGGTACTCAACCCTGAGCGTCACGCCGCCGCGCGTGGTGAACTTGACGGCGTTGCCCAGCAGATTAACCAGGATTTGCCGCAGACGGACCGGATCGACCCGCACCACTTCTGGAATCGGCCCAGCGAACTCGACCCCTAGACTCAACCCCTTGGCCGAGGCGCGGGGACGGATCAACGCGGCCGTCTCACGCACCGCCTGCGCGATCGCCACCGGTTCGGGATCAACACGGATGAGGTTTCGCTCCACCTTGGACATGTCGATGATATCGTTGATCAGAACGCTAAGATGCTCTCCACTTCGTTTGATAATCTCGAGACGTTTAACGCGGTATCCCAAGCGTCGTCGGACTTTGGGGTCTTCGAGCAGGATGCTGGTGTGTCCCAAAATGGCGGTCAAGGGGGTGCGGATTTCGTGGCTGACGCAGGCGAGGAACAGGCTTTTGGCCTCGTTGGCCTCGTCGGCCAGCCGCCAGGCGCGGGAAAGTTCCTGTTCGCGGGCGGCGTTACGCAAGGTTTGCCGCCGCAGCATCCAAGCCCACATACCGCACAGCGTCGCTTGGAGGATGGCGATGGCGAAATGGAAAACCAGTTGCCAAAAGCCGATAAACGCCTTCTCGAAGAACTGGAACCCCGCCAACGTCCCCAGCATTCCACCCACTAACGGAGCCGCGGTCAGTTCCTTCAACTCCGCTGGACCCAGGTTCTGCAACCAGGCAAAGAGGATATGCTGCAAAATGATCAACACCGTACCCGGCCAAAAACATCGCCAATCTTGATAGACGATCAACATCGTCATTGATGTGAAATACCAAAAATGCATTTCAGACAAGCCATGCATTTGATAAATATGAAGAATGACAAACAAATTCAATGCAATCCCGGCCACGCAGCGGGTCGTCAGGCTGCCAGGCAGCAGCAGCCGGGTGCCGAAGAACATGGCCGCGGCGCAGAAACTCACCCCAATCGACAACGCCCAGACCTCGCTGAAGGCGGCCAACCACAACGCAATGACGAGATGTGCTAGTACGAACCACCCGACGATCCGATCGCCTCGACGATGGATCGGGGTCATGATCGCGGCGATTTCTGCCGGACTGAAGTCATTGGTGACACTGTCCAGCGCCATCGCCTCGGCGTGGTGGCTGGTGGATCGGTGGGGCATCACAGTTCCCAACCTTCAGGGGGATGGGATGAGGACGGAGCGGTCAAGAGGCTCCCGAACGGTGGCTCACCTCGCCTCCTCCAACGCCAGCAGGGACGTCTGGGACGACCTGGCGGCGGCCAACCGATTCGCCTGGTTCTGGAGCATCGGCAGGGGACAACCAATCGAGCTCAGGGCTTGCGGAGGAGGTTGAAAGTCACGACGCCCCTCCAAGAATGCTTCGATCGCCTGACGGGCATATTGCGAGGAGACCGTCATGCAGAATCGTCCCTGATTGTAGTTGCCACGATACACCAACCGATAGTCTTCGTCGAGAAGCACCGCCGTGGGGGTGGCGTAGACGCCCATCGCCCGCGCCAAAATCCCTTCGGGATCGCTCACCACTCGGAAGTGAGGGAACAACCCCGAGACGCCGCTTTGGTAGACCGTTTGGTCGTGGGACGGCAGCACCGCCACGAATCGCAAGCGATCGCCGAACATCTTGTAAAGTTCCCGCACATGTTCTTCCATGTATTTCGAGCATGGGCAGTCGGGGTTGGCGAAGTGGAACAGGGTGGCCTGCCCCGGATGCAACCAATCCTGATCATCCGGCCCAAGCGGGCGAGCGGAGATGGAATCGGCGGTGTTCCTTGACAGGTGGGCGGCGAGGTGGTCGAGTTGGATCATTTGACCCAGGGGCACGGACGGCAACCAGGAGGGGCGTGGTACGGGGAGGTTGTCCTTCCAGCTTTGCCACCAGAATAGCGCTGCGCTCACCACCAACAGCGTCGCGTTGAACACCACCGCCGCCGCCAAGCGACCCCACGACGATGGAACCACAGCGTCTGAGTCAGCGGGCCATGAACCGGGTTCCGCAGCCCAGCGAGGCGAGAGCGAGTGGAGGGAAACTTCTCTGGAGGACCGGGGGGGGTGAAGCGCGGAGGGAGGAGGAACCATTGAGGTGATTCCTGACACGGCTGTGGGGGCGGACGCGGTTGTGGGGTACGTCGGATGAAACGCGAGGTTCCACAAGGCGGGGCACGTTTCATGGATTGTCGTCGATTCGACGGAATGGATCAAGGGGTGATTCGCTCATTCCGTCGGTTTTTGGGATGACGTCTTTGCGTCGTGATCTGGCTCCTGCCAGCCGTGACGGATTCCCAACGGGCCGTGGCCTTTGCCCAGACCGGGAGGACGACTCAACGCGCGGGTCACGAACTGTTTGGCCCAGCCCACCGCCTCCCTCAATTCCAGGCCGCGGGCCAGGCCGACGGTCAAGGCGGCCGCCAGCACGCAACCGCTGCCGTGGGTCGCGGTGGTTTTCAACGGCGCGTGGGGTACGGTAAAGCGGGTCACGCCCTCGGCGTCGATGAGCCAGTCCAGCGCGCCGGGGAGAGCCGCTCCGCCTTTGACCAGTACCGGGCGGCGCACGGTCTGGAACACCAGGCGTCCGGCCTTCTCGAGGTCATCGGGATGAGCAAGGTCGGGGATGGCGTCGAGGTCACCAACCGAGCAGCCCGAAATCCAACTGGACAGCCAGGCCGTCTCGCGGCGGTTGGGCGTCACCACGTTGGCCAAGGGGAGCAGGCGTTCCACCAGGGCCTCGAACGCCGCGGGGTTGAGCAGACGGTCTCCACTCCGAGCCACCGCCACTGGATCGATCACGATCGGCAACGTGGGGCACTCGGCCCTCCAGAGGCGCAACGCCTCGGCCACCGCTTCAATGGCCGGGGTATCGCCCACCATCCCCACCTTGATCGCCGCCACCGGCAGGTCGTCGCGCACCGCTTCGATTTGACTGCGGATCAGCGCAGGGTCGATCAGGCCGACCCCACGCACCCCTTGGGTATTCTGCGCAGTCACCGCCGTGATCACCGAGGCTCCGAAGACGCCGCACGCTTCAAACGTCTTGAGGTCGGCTTGAATTCCGGCTCCTCCCGAGGAATCGCTGCCAGCGATCGTCAAACAGACACGTGGTGGGGTGGTCGGTGCTTCGACCCAATCATCATGGCGACTCACGGGTGGTTGAGTCCTGGGACAGGCAATGCGGCTGAGCTTCGCCGACCCGCTGATTATCTTGATCTTGAAGATTGGCGGGGGCGATTGGATCGGAGAACGGCAAGGCGACGCCCCATCATCCTCAAGGGGAGATCGAGCGTTGGTCGCGGGGGTTGGTCTACGGGGTCTAGCAACCCGCCCACTCCTCCACAACCGCGTCAGCGGCGATCCGAGCGGGCTTTGATCTGATCGCGGAGGACCGCGGCGGTCTCGTAATCCTCACGCGCCACCGCGTCTTGAAGCTGCTCCAACAATGTGCGGGGCACCTCGAAGGCGTGACGGATCTCGGCGTCGAGCTTGCGAAGTTGCGCCACCAGGCTACGTGACGAGACGACCTCGCCTTCGCCCAACTCGCTGAGCGTGTCGTCGAGTTCGTCGCCGCTTTCCGACGTGGACAACGGCAAGCTGAGCGCGTCCTCAGAACCGGCAACCGCCAGACCCGGCGGCATCGCCAGATCTTCCTCGTCGCCGAGAAGTCCCAACGGAGATCCCTGGAAGCGGAGGCGGTGTTCCTCGATTCTCTGCATCCCTTCGGCCAGCGCGTCGAGGGCGTCGTCAGGACGATGCTCCTCCAACGCCAGAGCAGCTGCGGCTTGGGCGCGATGAAACAGCACCAAAGGCCGGAATCGCTCATGCAGAGGCGGCATCTCCGGTGCCGAGTGCCGGGTCACGAAATCCATCAGCGCCAGCGAATGTTCCGCGTCCTTGAGCGCCTGGTCGTAGCGCCTCAGCGCCAGCCAGGCGATCCGACGGTGATAGAACTGGAGGAACTCGCGGTCCACCTGGCGATGATGATCCCGATTCATGGTCCAACGGTCGTGAGCCTGGGCGCTTCGCGTGGAATCGACCTCGGGGGGTGGGAATGGGTCGAACAACGGTTCGGATTCGGAGTCCAAACCCGCGATCCCCTTCCCTGCCTCCTCGCTTTCGTCCCAATCCGGCCCCGAGACGCTAGCCCAATCTAGGTCCCGAGGACGGCGACGAGCGGAGCGACGATCCAGTTCATACTCCCGCGCGCGAAACCGCAGATAGTCGAGATAGGTCGGAAAGCCGTGGGGACGGGTGCCGTCGGGGCGTCCCTGGACCTCCAGTTGCAGAATGCCCAGTTCCACCCGGATTTGGAGCAACGTCCGACCGTTGCGGGCGCTGATTTCTCGAACCGCCAGACCCGAGGGGTTCGGATCGGACGGCCAACCCCGCAGCGCCTCGTCGATGTCGCGTCGTCGCATTGGCGACCCTCCTTCCCAACCCAGCTGAACCCATCATCCCAGTCGGCCATCGCTTACGCCAAATCAAGTGAACCCCATCGCTCCGGGGAATCAAGCCGACTCGTTGGTTCACTCCTCCCGCTCCCTCCCTGAAATCTCCAGCGGTTCCCAGCTTCCCTGATCCAACACCAGAAGCGGCGGGAGGCGGCGAGGCGATCGTCTGGCCGAGTCAACGTCGTGGGCGGGGTGGATCAACCGGCGGGGCCGACGATCCCGCAACCTCCGCTCATTGAACGTCAACGCGGGCCGCCTTGTCGCGCGGACGCGGCGCGACCAAAGCAACCCGCGCATTATACACCCAGCCCCCACTCACGTCACCCCGCGGACCTCACCCAGGGTTCCCCAACCGAAACGAATGCGCCGTTTAAGCAGGAATCATAGAACGATCGGTGCTGTATGTTCAACCGCTGTTCCAAGCGCGGCCAGGCTTGAACTACCGCCCAAGTTCCGGGGCGATGCTCAAAGCCTGAACAGCGCCTTGGCGTTTGATCTGCCCTAAGCAACTGATCGCTTTATTTAGAATTTCGAGGACCCTAACCATCGATTGCGAATTTGTGTGGAGAAAGCGAATCTAATGTGGATTGGACGCGATCATCGCCGTGAGTCCGACGAGCCAGGCACGGGCGACCGGGTCGCGCATCGGGTGACGGACCAACGCCGCGGCCACCTTGGCGTCAGATCGAGACCCTAAAGGCCCCGTGGTTTTGAAACCATCGACCGGGATGGGTTGACGGTCAATGAGGACGGACACGGAGCCAGACCGCGTTCTTGACCTCGGTTCGCCACACCCTTACCCTGGATTCGCGCGGATCATGCCTCGCGGGACGACCTCGGGAACGGACTTCCGCGTGGTTCGGCCGACGGTGGATGAGGCCACTCGGGGCGTGATTGGGAGCGAGGGCCTTTCGTCGGGAATGAGGATGGGAATCAAGCATGGCGACCGCGACCGAACCCGCGACCCTTCGGGTTCCCAACGCCGACGCGCCTTTCGACCTGACTAGCGACCTCTACTCCCGTATGGTCGAAGCGGGCCTGATCCCGAGGGATCGACGAGTCTATCTCCGGGGTGGGAAGCTCTATGAGAAAATAGCCAAGACCAAAGCGCACGGGTCGATCGGGGCGGCGATCACCTGGGCGATCACTCGTCGATTGCCCAACACCTGGAGCCTCTGGCCCGAAAGCACGATCGTTCTGGACGCCATCAACGCCCCGTTGCCCGACTTCGCCGTGATCCGCTCCGGAGAACTCATGGGCCGCGCCAACCCCGAGCGCTACCCCGGACCCAACGACGTGGCCCTCATTATCGAGATCGCCGTCACCAGCCTCCGCGACGACCTCACCACGGCTCTCGAGTTGTACGCCCGCGCGGGGATTCCAGCGTACTGGGTGGTCGATGTCCCTAGCCGTCGCATCCTGGCTCATGGCGAGCCGCGGATCGTCGAGGGCCGAGGCGAGTACGCGCGGGTCGAAACCTATCGAAGCGGCGACACGCTTCCCCTGTTGCTCGATGGCGTCGAGGCGATCCGCGTTCCCTTCGACGAACTCCTCCGTTGATGGGGGCGGCCGCATCGAGTTCTCAGCGGTGCGAGCTTCCGTGCGGATCGGACGGCGGAGACGACTCACGGGTCAAACCGGCTTGCGCGAGTTGAGCATCGGAGAGTTCCCACAAGCGTCTCAAGAGCGAGTCGCGGCCCCAGTCTTCGTTCTCGATCGCCTCTAGGGGAGCCAGATCGGTGACGCCGAAGGTGTCGCGCAACAGAACATACGCCTCTTCGACCCCCAGCTCGAAGATTGAGGTCAGCTCATTTCCTGGTTGAGTCATGACTGAGGGTCCGGGGTCGGGGGGGCCGGGATGAGGACGGCGTTGAGGCGGAGGTTGCCGTTGTGGTCGGGGTCGGGCCGGGGGAAGACAAAGACAACGCGGCCATCGCGGGCGTCCAACCCCAGGTAGTCGCCCAGGAAGAGGCCGGGGGCGGGTTGGAACGGCGGCACTTCGCTCAAAACGCGGCGGCGGAAAGAGTTACCGCCGTCGTCGCTATAGGCCAGCACCGCGACGAGGTCACCCGGTCCATCCCCCTGACGCTCCAGGTGGGCGACGATCACTGCGCCGTCAGTAGGATCGACCGCCAAACTAACGAACACCCGTGAGGGAATGGAAGCGGGATCGGTCCCCTCGGGAGTCGGATGAATCACCCGGGGAGCCGTCCAGGTCGCGCCCCGGTCGTCCGACCAGCAAAGACGGGCATCAGGACGACCGTTGCCCCGGTGGTCGTCCAGCCAGGCCAGATAGAGCCGTCCCCGGTGAGGCCCGGACGAGGCGTCGAGCTTCAAGGTGGGCAAACCGTTGTGGACCGCCAGACCTTTGAGTGGCAAATCCCAACCTCCCGGAGCCTCGGCGGCGCGTTGGTCGTTGCCGAAGTTGCGGACGCCGGGTTCCCGACGATCAAACCAGATCGCCCCGTCCCGCGCCCAGGCGACAAACACCGCGCCATCCTCGGCGACCTCGAGCGTGGCCCCCATGACGGTTTGGTCCGAATCCCGGGCGTCGCCGAAGCCGTCGGGGTCGGTGATTGTGAGAGGGGGGGTGAAGGTTCGCCCGCCGTCATGGGAGACGGAGTAAACCAAGCGGGTGCGATGTTCGGGACGATCCGACCCATAGACATCAAACCGGGACCAAGCAACGTGGATCGTGGGCGGTTCCCCCTCGCGGTGGGGCGGCCCCAACGCGAAACCTGGCTTGTCCTCAAACGGTTCGACTGTGTTGATATGATCGATCACTGGAATCGGTTCGGACCAGACGCGCGTCGGAAGATCGCCCTGGAGGTGTCCGCGTTGGAGAAAGACGCCGTTGCGGGCGCGACGGGGTCGGGTCTGACGAATCCCCTCAAAACCGATGAACCCATGCCAGGCCACGCCGTCGGGACCGATCAGCACCACGTCGTCGCCCTGGTTGCGTCGGTCGGGGTTGGGCACGCTTTGGTCGTCCCAGGTCAGGCCGCCATCGCTGGATTCGGAGAGACCGGCCACCGAATAGGGACCGTCGCCGTGGCGCGCCGTCGCCAGCCTCAGACTGGCCACCACGATCCGCTCGGGGTGGGTCGGGTCGATCGCCACTGACGGCTCGACCGCGTGGAATGGTCCCGGAGGCGTGACCACGACCATCTTGGCCGGTTGATCCCGCCACGAGCGTGGCGACGGAGGCGTTGGCGGTTCGGACGCCCCCACCCACCTTCCCCCCGTGATGGCCGTGCCCAGCATGATTCCAAGCCAGGTGATGAGAGTCCGTTGCGAATGGGTCCAGACCATGAGGATCGTCTCTTAGGGTGCCTGATACGTCTTCGATGGTTGATGGTTCAACCGCGGCCTGGACCTCGTGTCGAGGAGGTAGGCCGTGGGGCTTGCCGATCACCTGCCCAGGGTTCAAAGTGAGCCGAGCCGTTGCGTCTGCGATCCGAGCGGAGCCGGGGCGGTCATCGTACCATCTCGACCGACGCGCTGTCTCCCGCCGCTCACTTCCCAAGGTATTGGTATCATCCCTGAATCCCCCACACATCCACCCATGTCCAACTTAGATTCTCCCTCGCACGGGTTCGCCGCCTGTTCGTCTCAGACGATCTTCGACCTGACGGGAAAACGGTGTGCGGTGATCGGCTCGACTTCGGGCATCGGTCACGCCACCGCCTGGGCGTTGGCGAGGGCCGGAGCCGACGTGGTGGTTCATGGCCGTTCCAAGATCGCCGAGGGGGAAGCCCTGGCGCGGGCGATCGCCGGTTTGGGTCGCCGCTGCCGTTTCATCGCTGCTGACCTCGCCGATCCGGAGGGGCGTTCGCGGTTGCTCGACGACGCTTGGAACGCCTTCAATGGTCTAGACGCTTGGCTGCACTTCGCTGGGGCCGATCTGCTCACGGGACCCGAAGCCCATTGGTCCTTCGAGGCCAAGCTGGAACGGCTTTGGCGGGTCGATGTCGAACCCGCGATTCTGCTTTGTCGTGCGGTAGGCCGACGTATGTTCGAAGACCCTGCCGGCGGCGCGATCGTGACGATGGGCTGGGATCAGGCCGAGACTGGCATGGAGGGCGATTCCGGCCAAGCCTTCGGCGCGACCAAGGGAGCAATCCATGCCTTCACTAAGGCGCTGGCGGTTGAACTGGCCCCCAAAGTGCGGGTCAACGCTGTGGCCCCTGGCTGGATCAAGACCGCCTGGGGCCGTCACGCCTCTGACGCCTGGCAGCGTCGCGCGATCGCCGAAGCCCCCCTCGCCCGCTGGGGCACCCCTGAGGATGTTGCCCACGCCGCGTTGTTCCTGGTCTCTCCCGCCTCTTCGTTCTGGACTGGCCAAATCATGAGGGTCAACGGCGGCGCAGTGCGATAAGAGATAAGAACGGTTCACTGTTGATGGAATCGGTGAATTTGCATTCACGTATCAACCACGGTTGAGAACCCGTCAGCTTCATCGAAGCAACGACGACTCTGTTAGCATAGCGCGCCATATGGCCGCGGAGAAGTCCGGCAGTTCACCTAGACTTCGAACCTCTTTGAATGAAGTGGGAAGGACAGGATTGAGCGGCTCCATTTCCTTCTCCGGAGAGCCGCCCAACGTCCAGGAAAGGGTTCCGTTGGCGAACGAGCTGGGAGCGAACGTGGAGGTGAACGCCCAAAACATTTCCCCCGAGACCGCGATTTGCGATGAGTTCACCGCGCCCACGATCGGCAAGGGAACGCGATAAGGAACCGTGTTGGTCGTCGTCAGGACGACTTGCCAGTCCGGTTTGGTCGCGGTCAAACACGCGAGGAGCAGTCCCGATTTGATTGAAGTGATCGTCCATGAAGTAGAGTCGGGGATGATTTGGGCGGCGATCTCGGACGAGGGCGTTTGCCAGAAGGCGTGAAACTCGTCGGTCTGCCACGAATCTAGGGAGGATGTTCGGATGGTGGCCGCCTGGCAGGGGAACGCCTCGGCGAAAACCAACAAAGTCAGCACCAACAAACAAACCAATATCCTTGAACAAGCAGATCGCAACCATAACCATTGTCGAGTCATTGCGACTGGCCTTTCGCTCGATTCCATTCCACGTCGTCGAGTCAGCTTCGAGGAGCTGCCGACCTCAAGCGGATGAACTCCCCTCCGAACGGGAACCAATCCTTCGCTCAAGACCCCAAAGATAAGTCACCTCGAAATCGGTTTGCAAGGTGATACCACATAAATCAACTGTGGGGTGTGGGGAGTGGGGAGTGGGGTGTGGGGTGTGGGGTG
>Ga0209017_10000933_pt1 | contig 25197 bp, 19 predicted proteins | sample YNPBryunderm2012_FD_185812 | JGI IMG/M metagenome (GOLD analysis project Ga0209017, IMG submission 185812) | Anoxygenic and chlorotrophic microbial mat microbial communities from Yellowstone National Park, USA - YNP Bryant MS undermat 2012... ...
TCACGTAGCGACGCGATGCTCAAGGCCTTAGAACTTGTCGGATTCAAGAGCTTTGCCGACCGCACCCGGTTCGAGTTCCCGCCCGGGATCACGGTCATCGTCGGCCCGAACGGCTCCGGCAAGTCGAACATCGTCGATGCGATCAAATGGGTGCTGGGCGAGCAGAGCGTGAAGAGTCTGCGTGGGCAGGAGATGTCGGATGTGATTTTCAACGGTTCGGGGACGCGGCGGGGGATGAACTCGGCCGAGATCACCCTCACGCTGGACAATTCCCGACGCCTGCTGCCCATCGACGCCTCGGAGGTGCAGATTACCCGCCGCATCTATCGGGGCGGCGAAGGCGAGTACCTGATCAACCGCAACCCTGCCCGGCTGCGCGACATCCGCGACTTGCTGGCCGGCACAGGCCTTGGCGCGCTGGCGTACTGCGTGATCGAGCAGGGCCGGGTGGATGCCCTGCTTCAGTCTTCTCCGGCCGATCGGCGAGTGATACTCGAAGAAGCAGCCGGGATCAGCCGTTTTCGGGTCAAGAAGCTCGAGTCGTTGCGGCGGCTGGAGCGGGTAGAGCAGAACCTGCTGCGGCTGAAAGACATAGTCGACGAAGTGGAGAATCGTCTGCGCACCGTCCGCCAGCAGGCCAGTAAAGCCCGACGCTACAAACAGTACGCCGACCGCCTCCAGCAGCTTCGCACTCAGGTGGCGCTAGTCGACTGGCGGCGGTTCAGCCAGCGGCTGGCCGATCATCAGGCGCTTATCGAGTCTCTGGGGCAGCAACGCGACAGCCTGGCGGCCGCGGCCTCAGCCGTGGAAGCTCGGCTATCGGAATCCGCCCTGCACACCGAACAGCTCAACGTGGCGGTGCACCAGATCGAGGCCCAAATCTCCACATATCGGGAAAAGATCGCTTCGGCCGAATCGGCGATCGCCCATCAGCACGCCCGACTGCGCGACCTGGAAGAGGAGATCGCCCGGTACCGCCGGCAAAGCGTAGCCACAAGCGTTCGCGCAGACCAGCTCGAGCAGCAGTTCAGCACTGCTGCCGCGGAACTGGATACGGCCAGGCAGCAGCACGAGCAGATCGCCCAGCGGCTGGCCCAGCACGAGCAGCAGTTGGCCGAACTGATCGAGCAGTTGGAGGCGGTTCGGGCCGAAAGTCACCGCCGCCGCGCCGCACTGTTGGAGAAGATGCGATGGACGGCATCGCTGGAAAGCCAACTGGGCAGTCTGGAAAGCCGGCTGGCAGCGGCCGAGTCGGCCCGCCAGCGCTGCGGTCAACGTCTGGCCGAAGTCGACAGCCAACTGGCATCGATCGAGGAGGCGTTGCAACATCTTGGGCAGCAGGCCGAGCAGCTTTCGCAGCAGGCCGCGCAGCAAGAGTCGGCCCTGTCGGCCGTCGCCGCAAGGCTTGCCGAGTTGCAATCGCAGTACGCCCAGGGCCAGCAGGAACTGGCACAGCTTCAGCGCCAGCGCACCGCACTGGCCGAACGCGCCGCAGTGCTGGAGGAACTTCAACGGCGCGAGCAGGGACTTGCCGCTGGGGTAGAGGCACTGCTCAACGGCGCGCGTCGCGACGCCAGCGGCCAATTGACCGGTCTGTGCGGGATGGTGGCCGATGTAATCAAAGCCCCGGTGGAGACAGCCCCGCTGATCGACGCCGCACTCGGTCCGGCCGCAGAATATCTGGTGGTCGAGAGCAGCCAGCCGATCCGCCGGTTCCTCGAAGACGACGCCAGGGGGTTGTCTGCGCGGGTGGGTTTCGTCTTTTTGGATAGCCTTCCGAGTTTGCCGGTGAAGCCGCTGCCGGCCGAAGACCAGCCCGGCGTAGTCGCCCGCGCCGATCGCCTGGTGGAGACCGAGCCGCGCTTCCGGGCATTGGCTGAACATTTGCTAGGGCGAACCTGGGTTGTCAGAGACCTGGCGGTGGCTTTCCAGTTGGCCCGAGCGCTGCCCGGAGAGTTCTCCTTCGTCACGCTTGCCGGCGAACTGCTGGCCGCCGACGGTACGCTGATTGCAGGCCCCCGCAGCGACAACGCCGGTCTGATTTCGCGGCGCAGCCAGCTTCGCGCCGTGCGAGCACAGCTTGCCGAGCTGGACGAGACGATCGCCCGCGCCGCGACCGCGGCCGAGCAACTGCAACAGCAGATCGCCCAACAGCAACAACAGTTGCAGGCGGCCGCAACAGCCCGGCGACAGACCGTCGAGGCGCTGGCCGAGCGCCGCTTGCAAATCACAACCACCCAGGAGCGCCGCAGCCAGACCCACCAGCAGCGCAGTCTGCTGGCAGCCGAATTGCAGGCTGCCGAAGAGCAACATCACCAGATCGCCCAGCAGCTTGCCCAGCTCCGTCCCCAGCGCCAGCAGGCCGAGGCCCTCGTGGCGGAAACGGAAGCCGAGCTGGCTTCCCTGGGCAGACGAACCGAACAGCTCGAAGCACGCCGCCAGGAACTGGTCGACCTACAGACCCAGGTGCGCGTCGAACTAGCAACAAGCCAGCAGCGTCTCAGCGGCCTGCGGGCTACAATCGAGCAACTCGAGCGGGCCCGGCAGGAACGCCAGCAGGCGATGGTTGAGATCGGACAGCGGCTGGGCGAGAGCCTGATGCGCGCCGAGCAGTCGCGGAGGGAGATCTTGCGGGCCGAATCGGAAATAGCGGAGTTGTACCTGGCAAAAGAGAAGCTGGCCGCGCAAGCAGTCGGTCTGCTCCAGCAGCGTCAGACGCTGCGAGATCAGCACGGACAATTGCAGAACCAGTTGCAACAATTGCAGGCCGAGCTGCGGAAGATCGAGCGACAGCTCCACGCCGAGGAAATGGCCGCCGGGCAAGTCGGCTTGCAGCGCACTGCCCTGGCCGATCGGCTCCGCGAAGAGTACAACATCGACTTGCCCTCGCTGGAGAAGACCGATTCGCCCGAAGACCAGCGGCAGCGCGAGGAAGTGCAAGAGGAAATCGACCAGTTGCGTCGCAAGCTGAACAACCTGGGCAATGTCAATCTGGAAGCCCTGGACGAACTGGAACAACTCGAAAGCCGCTACAAGACCCTCTCCGACCAGTACAACGACCTGGCCGAGGCCAAGGCCTCGCTGGAGCGGATCATCCAGAAAATCAACGCCGACAGCCGCCGCTTGTTTGCCGAGACGTTGGAGCGGGTGCGGGGGCACTTCCAGTCGCTTTTCCGCGAGCTATTCGGCGGCGGTTTCAGCGACATCGTGCTGGAAGAAGGGGTCGATATCCTCGAAAGCGGCATCGAAATCGTCGCCCGACCCCCAGGCAAAGAGCTGCGCAGCATCTCGCTGCTCAGCGGCGGCGAGAAGACGCTGACGGCCGTGGCCCTGCTGCTGGCCATCTTCCGCAGCCATCCCAGTCCGTTCTGTGTGCTGGACGAAGTGGACGCGGCACTGGACGAAGCGAACATCGACCGCTTCACCCATGTGTTGCGCGATTTCCTTTCCGCTACCCAGTTCATCATCGTCACCCATTCCAAGAAGACCATGACCTGCGCCAATACGATCTACGGGGTGACGATGCAGGAGTCGGGCGTGTCGAAGCAGGTGTCGGTCCGCTTCGAGGACGTCAGCGAAGACGGCCAGATTCTCGTCCCGGCAGCGTGACGGTTTTAAACCGGCGCTGGGGGCCTGCACACTCTGGGGGAAGTGCTTGGACGGGCGAAACGCTCCGTGGGCGATGCGCGCCGGCACTATCGGTGTAGATGAGCTGGCTTGTACATCTTGCCTGTACGTCGCGATCGGCAGGGTCGCTGTTTACGATCTGCTCGTTACGACGCGACAAACATTCTAAAGTATTTTGGCCGCGCTAATCGAAGCTAATAATCGGAAGGCAAATCCTGCCGCAGACGGATTGTAGTTGCGCGGTGGGTGGTATCGAAGGGGGGATCTGCCGTAGAAGGTCTCGCCGGGGCGACCCGTGGCGACTCTCCAAGACGGGTGGTCTGGTCGGCTCTCCCCGACCGTCTGTAACTGGCCGGGCGACCGCGAATGTAAGCACAGCGGGAGGTATTCGCTATAGGGTGGTGAAAACGCACCTTCTCTATTTTGCGGATTTTCTCTGGCTTCCGGTTGCCGGGATTGCCGATGTAATAATTGCGGCGCGGGTCAGAAGGAGCTGAACCACAGCCAGTTAGTAGCGCGTTATGGAACACCCCGACCCAGATGCCCGTAGGCTGCCGACCGCAAGCACGCCGGCCTGAAGGAACGAACAGCGGTCGAGCCGCAGCGGGCAGGGGGTGCGAGAATGTTTTGAGTCGTGGCCATCGGCCAACTCAAAACGCAACTTTGCACACGTTGAGATATTCGGAGAGCCTGCGATGAAGGTCTTCACAACTGGTCAGGTCGCCAAGATCTGTAAGGTGGCCCCGCGCACCGTAAGTAAATGGTTCGACTCGGGCCGGCTGAAAGGCTATCGCATCCCCGGTTCCCAGGACCGCCGTATTCCGCGAGAGTACCTGATCAAGTTTCTCAAGGAACACGGGATGCCGTTGGGCGACCTGGAAGACGAAGCAATGGGCAAAGTGCTTATTGTTACCCAGGACCAAGTCCTGGTGGAAAACCTTAAGCGCGAACTGCCCCTGGAAAAGTCTTTCAAGGTCGCTGCTGCCTCCAGCGGTTTCGACGCGGGGATTCAAGCCGAGAGTTTCCATCCCGATTGCATCATTGTCGATTTTTCGATCGGTCGCACCGAGGCCTTGCAAATCTGTCAGAACCTCCGCCGCAACAGCGAGTTCGCGGAGGTGATTCTGATCGCCTTGCTGCCCGACGACGGAAGCTCGTTGAGCTTCGACCGTTCGGCAATCAACGAGACGTTCAAGAAACCCTTCGATGTGGCCCTTTTGGCTGAGCGGCTCAAGACGCTCATCGGCGCCAAGAAAGAACTCGTGTGAGTTCCCGCCTGCCAAGCCATTGCACACCTAACAATCCGCCCAAGCTGTCGCCGTCTTACCTAACCCGTCGCGGCTAGACCCCCGCGACGGATAATTTTTTCTTGGCACTCCGCTTTTTGTTGGCCATCCACCGCGCTTGTTGCCCCTCCACTGCGCTTCTCGGACGCCCGCCGCGCGCCGTGGCCACCACTGCGCTTCTTCAAGCCCAAAGTTCGCGCCAAACGCCTGAAGCACCGCTGCCAAAGGCTTTACCACGCATTGCCGCCGGCGCTGTGCATCGCCCATCGACTGCCCCCGGGCCGTCTGGATGGTGGGCTTTCCGCTTCGCCCTGTGCGCATTAACATGGCCCTTGTGGCATCTCTGGTGTGGCAAAGCACCCGAAGTTCATCAGGAGCACGGATCGCATGGCCACCACACAGCGATTGGATAGTTCGCACGCCCCCCGGGTAACGTCGGAAATACTCGATCGCATGCCTCCCCAAAGCCTGGAGGCCGAACGAGCAGTGCTGGGCAGCCTGTTGCTTGACCCTCGGCTTTGCGACGAACTGGTACTGATCCTCAAACCCGACGATTTCTACGCCCAGCAGCACGCCAAGCTGTACGGGCATATTCTGGCCATTTACGACAACTACCGCCGCATCGATTCGTTGTTGCTGGTCGAACGGCTCAAACAGGCCGGCGAACTGGAGCTGGTCGGCGGGATGGCATACGTGGCCGAACTGATGCAGTCGGTCCCCTATGCGTACAATGCGGTGTACTATGCCCGGATCGTCCGCCACAAAGCGATGCTCCGCGCGTTGATCGATGCCTGCACGGCCAATCTCCGCGACGCCCACGACGATTCCATCGAACCGGAAAAACTGTTGGACCTTGCCGAGCAGCGGGTATTTGCCGTCCGCGACGCCCGTAGCACCGATCAGATCACCAGCGCACACGACTTGATGCTGCAAGCCTTCCAGCGCATCGACGCCCGCTTGCAGGGCACCGAGGGCCACGGCATTCCCACGGGCTTCAAAGACGTCGATCGGCTTACCGGCGGCCTGCACGATTCGGAACTGATAATACTTGCCGCCCGGCCAAGCATGGGAAAGACGGCCCTGGCCACGAACATCGCCGAGTATGTGAGCATCGATTGCAAGCTGCCGGTGCTGCTGGTGAGCCTGGAGATGGCCAAAGCCGAGGTGGCCAACCGGCTGCTTTGCTCGCAGGGGAAGATCGATGCCCACAAGTTCCGCGCCGGTTACCTGTCGCAGGAAGACCGCGACAAGCTGGCAGAGGCGTCGGCCAGGATCAGCCAGGCGCCGCTTTTTGTGGACGACACGCCCTCGCGCAGCGTCACCGAGATTGCGGCCTGCGCCCGACGGCTGCGGAACCGCGAGAACCTGCGGCTGCTGATAATCGACTACTTGCAGCTTATCCAGCCCGACAACCCCAAGGACCAACGCCAGGAACAAGTGGCCAAGATCACCCGTCGTCTGAAACATCTGGCACGCGAATTGCAGATCCCGGTGCTATGTCTGGCGCAGTTGAATCGGCAGGTGGAGGCGGGCAAAGAGGGGCACCGCCCACGGCTGAGCCACCTGCGCGAATCGGGCGCAATCGAGCAGGACGCCGACGTGGTATTGTTCATCCACCGCGAGGAAATGTACCACACCCGGGAGGAAGCACGCGAAAAAGGAATCGCCGGTCAGGCCGACCTGATTATCGCCAAACAGCGCAACGGCCAGGCCAACGTGGATGTAAAGCTGACTTTCCTGGAAAGGTTCATGCGCTTCGAGGATGCCGCGCGGGAACAGTACGGCGAGTTCCAGGCCTACGACGACCCCGCGGTAGAACCGTTCTGAACCACGTTCCGACAATGCACAGCTGCACTTTGCAGCTCACGTGGCTTTCGCGCAACTGAGTAACCTTCACGTTTCCAGGCCAGCGCAGTACTTGTCAACGCTACCGGGCCGCTATAGACTTCAGCAATGTTCTTTTTGGCCGGCAGGCGCTTCGATGAGCACCAGTTTCGATTATTCCCCGCCACGACAAACCCGTTCCAGCGCCGCACCGTGCTGTTGCGGGTGCGTTGTGCTGATGATGGCGGTTGCGGTCGCGGCTGTCCTGGCCTTCAACGCGGGCGTGGGATTCAAGCAATTCTGGGACTGGGTGCAACAACACGCTTTACAGCAGCATCCGGCGGTAGGCAGACAACTGGATCGGACCGCGCTGTTGAAGCTGGAGCCGCTGACCGGCACGGCGGCCCCGCTGGAAGCCGAGGACCTGAACAATCGCGTGCTGCTGGTGAACTTCTGGGGCACGTGGTGCCCCCCCTGCCTTGCCGAGTTGCCGCACATCGCCGCACTGGAGCGCAAGTACCGCCACGATCCGCGGGTGCGCGTGTTGGCCGTATCGTGTGCGGCGGGGCTTGGCCCAGGTATGCAAGAAAATGTACACAGACTGAAAGAGGAAACCGAGGCCACGCTGGCCGAGCGGAACGTGGATCTGCCCACCTATGCCGACCCGCGCAGTATCGCCCGGGCGGCCGTCGACGCCGTCGCCGGCTTCGACGGCTACCCGACCACGCTGATCCTTGACCGCCAGGGCGTCATTCGCGGCGTTTGGGTAGGTTACACCCCGGCAGCAGAGCGACAGATGCAGCGGTTGATCGAACAGTTGCTGGCGGAAGATTGAGGCGGTCAAGTCACCACCGGCACTGATGTCCGGTTCGGCAACCGGTACTCATTCGGTTCCGTAAAACGGCTCAACTGTCACAGCGACTGTGTTTATTGCATCCGAGATTTGTTCGCCAAAATGGGCTCGAGCGGTTCGACACACGCACCACGCGACGACTGGCCGCCATACCAGCGCGGTCAGACAGTTGCGCTTTTCATCCCTTGCTACATCGACCAGTTCTACCCGCAGGTCGCCCAGGCCACTGCCCAACTGCTGCGCAACCAAGGCGTACCGGTCGTGTATCCCCAGGAGCAGACCTGCTGTGGGCAGCCGGCATTCAACTCGGGCTATTGGGATCAGGCCCGCCGGGTGATACATCATTTTTGCCGCGTGTTCCGCGACTTCCGGTGGATCGTCTGCCCTTCTGGGTCGTGTACCGCCATGTGCCGCGTGTTCTTCGAGCATGTCGATCCCCGGCCGGAAATCATGGCCGTCGGCCGCCGCGTGTTCGAGCTGACCGAGTTCCTGGTAGACATCCTGGGCGTCAACGACACCGGGGCTGCCTTTCCCCATAAAGTTACGCTGCACAGCGGATGTCACGGCCGCCGCGAGCTGGGGCTTCTGGAGGCACCGCTGACCCTGCTGCGGAACGTGCGTGGATTGACCTATTGCGAGTTGCCCAACATCGAAGAGTGCTGCGGATTCGGAGGCACCTTCAGCGTGAAGATGCCGGGGACATCGCTAGCCATGGGACGCACCAAGGCCGACAACATCCTCCGCAGCGGGGCCGAAGTGGTGGTTTCCAACGACATAAGTTGCCTGATGCACATCGGCGGCATCCTTCAGCGCAGCCCCGCTACACGACATATCCGCACCATGCATATTGCAGAACTGTTGGTAGCGGGGGTGGACTGACCGGCGGCACATATCGTTCGCCGCAATCGAAAAAGCTCACGGACAAGCAGGCCGCTGGCCCATGGGATGAACGAAGATGGCCCACAACAACCAACAAGGCCGTTTCGACGTTACAAGACCTGAGGCAGCCCAGGGCGGCAACCAAATGGAGAGACGGGCTCCGTCGCGTCCGCAAGCACTAGGCACACGGCCACGACGGAGCGTGGCCCTCCAGAACACCCAAAAACATGCGCGCAAAAAGCGCACAAGTTACGCCGTGAGGGACTGAATGTCTGATCAACTCCAGCACATAACCGGGGCGAAGTTCCACGACCACGAGACCAAGGGACTCTACGAGCCGGCCGCTCCGCCGGCCCTGGGCGCTACTGCCGAACGCTCCAGCAAGCACAACATTGCCGAAGCGGCCAAAATTCCCTGCTTCCAGCAATGGCGCGAAGCAGCACATCGCATCAAGCGCTACGCTATCTCCAACCTCGACAAGCTCCTGGTACAGTTCGAACGCAATCTGGCAGCCAAGGGCGTTACGGTTCTGTGGGCCGAAAACGCCGCCGAAGCCAACCGGCTGGTCCTCCAGATCGCCCGAGAACACAATGTCCGCTCCGTCGTCAAATCCAAGTCGATGCTCAGCGAGGAACTGGAGCTTAACCAGGTGCTTTGCGAAGCGGGCATCAGGCCGGTAGAAACCGATCTGGGCGAGTACATCGTGCAGTTGGCCGGTCAGCGGCCAGTACATATCGTCACCCCGGCCATCCACATGTCGGCCGAAGATGTGGGGCGGCTGTTCGCTTCGCGGCTGGGCGAGCCGTTTACCGCCGAACACCAGCAACTGACCGACATCGCCCGCCGACATCTGCGCCAAGAGTACTTGCAGGCCGACATGGGCATATCGGGCTGCAACTTCGGCATCGCCGATACCGGAACGATCGTGATCATCGAGAACGAGGGGAACGCGGGCCTGTCGACCGCCACGCCGCCGGTGCATCTGGTGATGATGGGCATCGAGAAGATTCTGCCCAGCATCGACTACCTGCCGGTGTTTCTGAACCTGCTGGCCCGCAGCGGCACCGGCCAGAAGCTGACGACTTACACGCACTTGATCCACGGGCCAGCGCCGGGTCGAAAACTCTACGTGCTGCTGCTCGATAACGGACGCACCAACGTGCTGGCCGATCCGCCGGCACTGGCGGCACTGTTCTGCATCCGCTGCGGGGCGTGCTTGAACGCCTGTCCGGTGTACCGCCGCACCGGCGGTTGGGCCTACGGTTGGGTCTATCCCGGCCCGATCGGAGCGATACTCACTCCGCACCTTGTGGGCCTCGATCAGGCTGGCATCCTGCCGTTTGCCAGCTCGCTGTGCGGGGCTTGCGGAGAGGTCTGCCCGGTGAAAATCGACATACCCCACCAGTTGGTCCACATGCGGCACCGGGCCGTCAGCGAGGCGTCGCCCGCTCGCTCGCCGCTAGAATGGCTCACTTGGACGCTTTGGTCGTGGTTTATGTGCGGGCCGAGGCGATACCGGTTTGCGATGTGGGCGGTGCGATTGGGCATCCGCCTGGCGGCCTGGCTGCCATGGCATCCTGGAAAGCTGGGCGCATGGACACGTGGCCGCGAATTGCCCCGGCCACCCAAGACCACCTTCCGCCGTTTGTGGAAGAGCATCGATGGCGAGCAACAGGGCGAGTAATAGTCGGGAAGCGATTTTGCAGCGCATTCGCAACGCTCTGGCCAAACCGCGACCGCCAGGCAATCTGCTGCTGGAGCGGCCTGCGGCGCCCGAGGTCTGGCCCCGCAACGATCCCCCAGCCGAGGATTTGGCCAAGCGTTTCCAGGACGAGTTGGCAGCGGTACATGGCCAGACGATCCGCTGCCGCACGCCCGAAGACGCAGCCAGGCAATTGCACGACCTGGCTACTGCTGGCGGCTGGCCGATATTGGCGGCGATAGACGCGCCGCTCGCGCGACAGGTGTGCAACTGTCTGCCGGCAGAAACAATCGCCTGGGTGACCGACGACTGGTCCAAACAGCAGATTGCTGCCGTGCCGGCCGGAGTGCTTGTGGCCGATCTGCTGCTTGCCGACACCGGCAGTTGTGTGATCCGTTGTCCCACGGCCGCTGCACGTCTGATGTGTTACCTGCCGCCGGCGTGCGTAGTGCTGGCGCGGCTCGAGCAGTTGCGCGAGCACCTGCCGGCTGCCTGGGGCGAAATCGCAACGGCCTGCGCCGATCCAAACGCCCGAGGCGAATGGGTAATCGTCACCGGCCCCAGCCGAACCGCCGATATCGAGAAAATATTGATCCTCGGCGTCCACGGGCCGAAGCGGCTGGTGGTGTTGCTGATTGGCTAACCGGCTTGCCTCTGGGCTAATTGACTTCCCACTCGGCGCATTGGCTTGCCTGATTGAGAACCCTTGTGCGATAATCCTGGACGGTATTGCTGGCGATATTCGGTTTGTTCGCCACACGGGTTGTGTACGACGCCCGGTCGGCTCGCCTGGTTCGTGTCATGGCTATTACCTGCCCGCGCTGCGGGGCTGGTTTCGACGTAACATTGTTTCAGTTCGGCCACTGCGTCCGTTGCGACTGCGGGGCCTGGGTCGATCTCAGCAGGGGACATACCGCTGCGGATCGTTTGTTGCAAAGGGGACTGGTCATGGCAGAGTCCGAAATCGGTCGGGTGACGCACTACTTCGGCAAGATCGGTGTGGCAGCCATCGAAATTACCAACGGCACGCTATCGGTGGGAGATACCATCCACATCAAAGGCCACACCAGCGACTTCGTGCAGACGGTCGAGTCGATGCAGTTGGATAACCAGCCGGTGCAGCAGGCGACAGTCGGCCAGTCGGTGGGCATCAAGACCGTCCAGCACGCCCGGGTACACGACACCGTGTACAAAGTCCAGTAAGTACATCGCCACAGTGATGTATACTGGGTGGCGCTGGGTAAGCGTGCCGCTCAGGTTACTACGCTTCAACAACGGGCAGGCAATTCTCTGCGCGCAGCAATATCGCGTTTTCGGACGAAAAACGTCTCAGTTCAGTGCGCGCAATGCGTATCTTCTTGTCGGCGACACTTATCGATAACTCTGCCTAGGAAAGTGCGAAAGTTTTTCCGGATTCCGGCAACAAACTTATGTCCAGTGTCGTCTAATAATAGAGCCTTGTGCCGTATGAGTGTGCATTGTGCGCGCATGTAGAGGGCGACCGGAGGGTCACGCTCCGTCGTGGCCAACAATCCACGGGTGCCACTGCTGCCTTGCCCGCCAGTGCCGCGTTATTGGCAACTATCTGCGGCTGTTGGAGGGCCACACTCCGTGGTGGTCGCCTGCGCGCTGATGATTGGATGGCCATCGACGAAGACACAACCCGAGGCGACCGAAGCGCGTCGGTTGTATGTTTTCCGTAGTGCTCCATTTGATTGCCGCCACAGGCCGTGTTAGGTACGCTAGTCCACAGGTGCTTGCAATACTGGCGAACGCGATGCAATAACCCGATTTTTGGAGGACCTGGTTATGTTGCGTGCTCGTGCTGGTTCTTTGTTGTCAGTAAAAGCTTGTGCATTGTTGATGGTTTTAGCCGGCGTGGGGTTCTCGGCCGACGAAGCTGCCGGGCCAGCACCGGCTGACATCAGCAAATGGATCGAACAGCTTAACGCCGAGCGGTTCACCGACCGCCAGGAAGCCAGCCAGAAGCTGGCCGAAATCGGCAAGCCGGCCATTGCGCCGCTTGCCAAGGCAGCCGTGGGCGACAGTCTGGAAGTTACCATCCGGTCGATCGAGATTCTCAAGAAGTTCTATCAATCTACCGACGAATCGCTCAAAGCGGCAGCCAAAGAAGCGCTGGAGCAGATCGCCTCCAGCGGCAAAGCGGCCGCTGCCCGCCGTGCAAAAGAGGTGCTTGCCCCCAAAGAGCAGCCGCAAGCCGACCCGAACGCGCCCGGCCAGGGGATAATCATCGGCAACATTCCTGCCGGTGGGATCATCCAGGGGAGGATACAGCTTGGCGCTGGTGGGCGAAAGATCACGATGAAGAACGTCGGCGGCGTCAAGGAGATCGAGGCCGAAGAAGACGGCAAGAAGGTGCGCATCGTCGAAGACCCGCAGAAAGGAATCAAGCTGGAGATCACCGAGAAGAACAAGGAAGGCAAAGAAGAGACCAAGACTTACGAAGCCAAGAACGCCGAAGAGTTGGAGAAAAAACATCCTGAAGCGTACAAGGTTTACAAGGAATACTCGCAGGGGCAAGTGGGCGGAATCGCGCAGATTCAAATCGCTCCGAACATCGTGCCTATCCCGGTGCAGCCGGTTCCCGCCCAGGCTGCGCAGGCAAGGGCCAGGGCGTCAGTCGATCTGGCCAATGTGATGGCGCGTTCGCTGCTGGCGCGTTTGAAAGAGGCCAACAGCGACGAGGCAATCCGCAACGCCACGCCGGAATCGAAGGACCAGTTGCGCAAGTCGCTCGAGGAACTCAAAAAAGAGATCGCCGAGATGGAAAAACGGCTTCAGGAGGACGCCAAAAAGCCGGCCGAGGCGACTCCCAAGAAAGAAGATGCTCCCAAAGCCACCGACTCCGAAAACAGCACCGACGAAAAGCCTGCCGACAAGCCCGCCGTGCAGGCCGTCCCCCGGCCGGTAGGCGAGAGGCTCCGTCCGATGATCGAGCTTCATTGAGTTCGGCACCTTCCGGGTAGCCCTTGTTCGACCGCAACACGGCCTATCAACCGTGTAGGCCGAGGAAGATACACCAATAAAAACCGACGAATCTGCACCAACCAGCAGCTCACGGCCGATGTTGTGGCCGGCCGTTCCTTTTGCGCCGTGGGCCGATGTTGGCCTGGACACCCCTATTCCCACCTGGCCACGCCGACTGGCACCCGGTTGGCCAAGCCAGCAGTGCAACCGGGCTATTGTATCTGCAATAATGGAACAGCTTTCGGCAATCGCCTGCCCGACGCGCCGAACCGGAAATGTCCAGCAATCGGCGGTACCAATATTGTTCAGCTTAACAATCCATTGCCGCGTAACTAAGCAACGCGGTCTGGCGAGCCGCCGCGAACTGCTACGTTTAATGAAGCGTGAATAAGATCAAAAGGGAAATGGCGTTCGTTACAATCTTTTCTGGAGTACACTGATGATGTTTCACCGGTTGAGCATCTATGGCGCTGTGGCGGCATCGTGCCTAGCTCTGATGGCCACCGCAGCCCAGGGCGATCTGATGAAGGATTCCCCTGTCAAGTTCCCGGAAAAGGGGGCGCTGCCGAGCAAGTATCCACCGGACGTGAAAACCAAAAGCTATCCTGCCGAAAAGGAATACTTCCTGTTCGAGTCGCCCTGCCGCTCGCTGGAGCAAATCGAGAAGATCCAAGCCGAGATGATCAAGGGCCAGTTCACGCCCCCTCCGACCGACTGGCAACATCTGCGCCGCACTCGCCGCATTTTGACCGAAGGAGGCGATCTGCACATCTTGGGTCTGGGCGACAGCATCATCAACGACACGATGCGCAGCGGCTGGCTGGCCAAACTGCAACAGGCGTATCCCAAAGCCCGGATCAAAGGAACGGTGTACGTGCGGGGCGGGGGCGGCTGCCAGCACTATCGTGAGGAAGGACGCATTGCCAAGTACGTCGTGCCGCTGAAGCCAGATTTGGTGCTGATCGGCGGAATCAGCCAGCGCAGCGTGGACGACATCCGCGAAGTGATTCACCAACTGCGAGCCGGCTTGCCGGAGGTGGAAATCCTTCTGGCAACCGGGCCGTTCGGCTCGGCTGACCCCCGCGATGCCGACGCGCTGGAGAAGATCAAGGATCCGGCCGGCTACAACCAACGGCTGAAGAAGCTGGCCACCGAAGAGCACTGTGCATTTCTCGATATGCGGACTGCCTGGATCGAATATCTGCTTTCGGCGAAGGTCCATCCGCACTTGTTCTATCGCGATCCAGTCCACGCTAACGAGTTCGGAGAGCAGATTCTCTCGAAGATCCTGCTGTCGTTTTTCCGGCTTGAAGACGGACAACGATAACCTTTCATCTTCCGATGGTCAGACAGGAGTTGCCCGCCATGCACGCCACCGCCAAAGCGGCGATTTCAAGAAGGGATTTTGTGCGGCAGGCCGGATGTTGGGCCGGAACGATAGGCCTGGCGGCCAGCGCGGCGGCCACGGCAGCCGAATCGCCGGCAGATGCGCCTGAGGGTGCGGAAGCGGCGAGCATGCCTCAGCGCATCCTCGGCCGAACCAGGGTTCCAGTGCCCCTGCTCACCCTGGGAACTGCTCCCTGCGGCAGCTTTCCGCCACCGAGAATCGCCGAGCTGGTCAACGTGGCCTTGGAACACGGTGTCACGGCGATCGACACCTCGGAAAAGTACGGCAACTCGCAGGAGGGCGTAGGGTTGGCTCTGGGGAAACGTCGCAAGGATGTGTTTCTGTCCACCAAGGCCTTCGCCAACACCATTGCCGAGGCGGAAGCATCGCTGGCCAAGTCGGTGAAACTGCTCCGCACCGACTACTTCGACGTACTGTATTATCACAGCCTGGGCAACCTGAACGTGGAGCGGGCCTTGGAGCCTGACGGCGTATTCACCTGGTTGCTAAAGCAGAAGAAGGCCGGAGTGTGCCGTTTTGTGGGCATCTCCGGACACAATCTGCCCGGCCGATTCGCCCGATTCCTCGAAACCGGCCAGGTCGATGTCCTGCTGGTGGTGATCAACTTTGTGGACTGCTTCACCTATCGCTTTGAAGAGGAAGTCCTCCCCCTGGCCAGGAAGCACAATGTGGGAATAGTGGCCATGAAGGTCTTTGGTGGTGCTGCTGGCGGGAACTACCAGGAACCGAAGGGACCGCAGCTCGATGAGCAGTATCTGAGTTTGGCACTTCGCTACGCCCTTGGCACTGCTGGGGTGGCCACAGCGAACATAGGGGTACACAGTGCACAGCAGGTCCGCAGCAATGCCCAGATGGTAAGAAGCTTCCGCCCGCTCTCGCCCGAGGAATCTGCGGAGCTGTCGCGCATCGGAAAGACCCTGGCTGCCAAATGGGGAGAACACTTCGGGCCGGCGAAGGAACCTAAGCCGACCACTACCCACGGAGCGGCTAAGACGTAAGGCCACCAACGCAGCTTGCGACCGCAACCTAATGACATTTCAACCAGGCCGCGATGGCCTGGGCGAATGCTTTTGCGGCGGGTGGATGGAATCGCAGCCACAATTCCGGCTCGATCACCTCCAGTTCCATCACCGCGTAGTGCCCCTCTTCCAAACGCACCATGTCCACGCGGCCGTAAACTGCCGGTGGCCGGCACGCTGCGATTGCTAGTTCGGCCAATTCGATTTGAGCCGCAGACGGCTGAAGCGGATGCACGGTACCCCCGTGGTCGTCTTGTACCCGGAAATCGCCTGGCCTGGCTCTCTTTCGCACGGCATGAGAAAAGCGCCCATCAAATATCATCAAGGAATCCTCGCCATCATCCACCACGGTTCTCACGAACGGCTGAAGGATCAGGTCTTCGCTGCGAACTAGCCGGTGGACAACCACATCCATCTGTGAGGCGTTCGCGGGAGTGATACGGTACGTGTGCCGCGCAGCCCCGGAAACACAGGGCTTGATCACCGCCTCGTCCCAGCCGGCGTCGCGAAGCATCTCGGGCAACGAGAACTCGGTTCCACGGTCGATAAAGCGCGAGGGAACAATGGGGATGCCCCTGCCCTCCAGATCGGCCAGATAACGCTTATCCATGTTCCATCTGACAAGGGTTGCCGGATTGCACAGGGACGTGCGATGTTGGACCTCATCGAGCCACGAGGAAAACTCCTCTTTGCGGTCGAAGTAATCCCAAGTCGTCCGGAACACTGCGCAGCGGAACGCGGACCAGTCTTGGTGTTTGTCGCTCCAATCGACGCGCACTGCCGAAAGCCCAAGCTCGGCCAGCGCCGTCTGGAGCAACTGGTCTTCCTGAAGAATGTTTCGCAGATACCAGTCGCCTTCTGCGGCGCTGGCGGCGATGTATCGGCGCTCGGTCAGCAAAGCTACATCGGCGTTCACTTGCTGAAGGTCTCCATAGGGGCCGCAATTGCTAACCACGCGGTGGTCTTGCCAACCTAACGCGGCCTACGGCCGCAACCAAATGGCGCTATTGGAGGGACGCGCTGCGGTCGCGTCCGTTAGCGCGGGATGCACGGCCACGACGGAGCGTGGCCCTCCAGATAACCCGAAAACATGCGCGCAAAGCGCGCACAAGATCAACCATAACGCACTAACGAACCAAGACGAGTAAAGGACCCAGTGTGTCTGGCGCCGCTACAACTTCAGTTCCTGCAAGCAGTCTTCTTTTTTCACGCGCCACTGGCGCAGGCTGTCGCGGTCGCGGATGGTCACCGTGCCGTCGACGAGCGTTTGGCCGTCGACGGTAATGCAATACGGCGTGCCGATTTCATCCTGCCGGCGGTAGCGCCGGCCAATGGCCCCTTTCTCGTCGTAGAACACGTTCATGTGGGGTTTGAGAGATTTGTAGATTTCGCGGGCCACCTCGGGCATACCGTCTTTCTTGACCAGCGGAAGCACAGCGACTTTGATCGGTGCCAGCCGCGGGTGCAACCGCAACAGCACGCGCTTGGTGGGTTTTCCGTGTTCGTCGGGCACTTCGTCTTCGCAGTAGGCCTCGCACAGGAAGGCCAGCGCTGCCCGGTCGGCCCCGGCCGACGGCTCGATCACGTGCGGGATGTATCGCTGCCTGGTAATGTCGTCGTAATAGCTCAGGTCTTTCCCGCTGCCGCGGTGCCGGGGTTTGCCCTCGGCGTCCAGTTCCACCACCAGCGGCGAACTGGGGTCCTTGGGGTCCTGGTGCACCAGTTTGCCTTCCATGTGGCTGCGGAGGTCGAAATCGCCGCGATGGGCCACCCCTTCCAGCTCGCCGAACTCCCCCGGTTCTAGAAACGGGAAGGCGTATTCGATGTCTGCCGTGCCGCACGAGTAGTGGCTAAGCTCTTCCGGAGAGTGGTCGCGCAGTCGCAGCCGCTGGGGCGAAAGGCCCAGATCGATGTACCACTGATAGCGCCGCTGCCGCCAATACTGGTACCAGGCCGGCGAGCTGTCGGGATGGCAGAAGAACTCGATCTCCATCTGCTCGAACTCGCGCGAGCGAAACGTAAAGTTGCGCGGGGTGATCTCGTTGCGAAAGCTCTTTCCGATCTGGGCGATGCCGAAGGGAATGCGCACCCGCGTGCTATCCAGTACATTCTTGAAGTTGACGAATATGCCCTGCGCCGTTTCGGGTCGCAGAAAGGCCACATCGTCTTCGTCGCCCAATGCCCCCACGGTGGTTTTGAACATCAGGTTGAACGGACGCGGTTCGGTCATGTCGCCGCCGCAGTAGGGACAGGGCTTTTGCAGGCCCACCGCGTCGTCGCACGTGGCTGCCAGATGATCGAGCAGGTCGGCCAGCTTTAGCGGCGCGCCGGCCTGGGACAGTCGTGCCGCCAAGGCCTGGGCGGTTTGTGCAGGGCTGCGCACCAGCGCCAGCCCAGGGGCCAGCTTGCGCCCCTGGCCCTGCGCCCATTTGACCAGCGCGGCGGCGTCGACTCGAACGGCCTTGTCCAGGCCGGCGGCTCCCAGTGCCGCGCCCAGCGATTGCACCCAGTCTGACTCACGCAGCATCTGGCCGACCTGATCCGCCCGCACGAGCTTCTTGCAGTGCCGGCACATCTGCATCATGTCGATGAACAGATCGTAATGCCCGGAGCACTTCCACACCTGCGGGTGCATGATAATGGCGCAGTCCAGGCCGACCATCTCGTAGGGTTCCGGTGCACCGGGCGGACATTCCAGCTCGTTGTGCGTGGTGACCATGTCGCGCCACCAGCATTCGCGGACGTTGCGTTTCAGTTCCACGCCCAACGGGCCGTAGTCCCAAAAACCCTGAATGCCCCCGTAAATCTCGCTGGATTGGAATAAGAACCCGCGCCGTCTGCACAGCGCTACAAGCTGATCCATTTGCATAATGGCGATCTCTTATGATTTCTGCAAAGAAAACCCTGTTCCCGGGGCAACTTGAGGTCGTTTCGCGAGCCCCACCGAGAACGCACGTTAAAGGTCAAATATGTTAAAGTCAGACCACGCCCGCATTTTTTTCGCTATTGCACCACATCGCAGAAAACACCGCCGGCGAGCTTGACCGTCCCACAATCGGCAGAAACAGCGACATTCCGAATCTGATATCTCGCTACTTGCGGCGCGACCGGGCAAGTATGCGGTCTTCGGCCGCGAACCGCGACAATCCCATGTGTTGTGCGATCTTCAACCACTACTGAATTACCAGTGTAGTGGTATCCAACTGGGGAACACACGCGAAGCGGTCCACTTCGGCGGCCGCCAGGATGTCGGCGTCCATCCCGATGGCTGCCAGATTGCGCCCGCCCAAGCTACGCCGCAGCTCGCCCGCCAACAATTGCGGCGCCAGCGGTTCGGCGCCGATCGACTGCGGCAGCGCAAAGCGGTGCAGCCAGGTTTCGCGTGCTGTCAGTGCCTGCGCGTTTTGCTCGTGGGCCGGTCCGCAATCGCGCACGATCCGGTCCACGAGCATCCCGGCCAACAGCACGTCGTCGTCGCTGATCTGGCCATCGGTTCCGGCACATACCAGATGGATTCTGTCTTCGACCAGCAACTGTTGGCAGACTGCCGAGGCGTTGACGAAGGCGGCTATCAGCACGCGGTCGGCAGAGCGACAGTGCAGCATCGCCTTGGTGCCGTTGGTGGTGGCCAGTACGATCGTCTTGTCGCCAACCCTCTGGGGCGTGTACTCTTGTGGCGAGTTGCCCAGGTCGAATCCGTCGATCGGAAGCCCCCCTTGCTCTCCGCCAAGCAATACCGTGCCGGGCGGGAAGTTGTTGGCTGTGGCTCGGGCCTCCTCCACGCTGCCGCAAGGGATGATCTGTCTGGCCCCGGCCGCCAAAGCATACACAATCGTCGTGCATGAACGCAGCACGTCGATAACCACCGCCGTGCCGCCTGAGAGTTCTTCCGGCTCGACCAGCTTGGGCAATGCGTAAACCCTCAGAATCTTCGACATTGCACTGTTCCTGTAACTTGCGTTTGCTACGGCTACCTGGCAGGTCCGTCAGCGGCAACTCCTACTGCTTGACGCGACGCGCGCCGCAACCAAATGGCAGGGACGCACTGCGTCGCATCCGCTACCAATCGGCAGACGGCCACGACGGAGCGTGGCCCTCCAGATCACTTGAAAACATGCGCCCAAAACGCGCACAAGTTACGCCGCAAGGGACTAAAGTTGCCTTCGGCGGCAACCAACTGGATCGACGCGCTGCGGTCGCCTCCGTCTGTACTGGGCAGACGGCCACGACGGAGCGTGGCCCTCCAGATCTCCCGACAACTTGCGCGCAAAGTGCACACATCATACACCACCCTATCCAAGCTTATACTCCGCACAGTCAGAAATGCACCGTTCGTCGGTGGAAAAACATATCATTTCACCCCGGGCGAAGCTTAGCTCGGCGATAACCAAGCGCACTGCGGTGATGATCTGCCAATGGCCCCGACTGGAACTGTCGGCCACGCCGCAGCGGAAAATCATTGACGTTCCCGGTGCGTACAGCGGACGGTGGCACGCAAATGCGTATCTATCAAGGCACACAACCGGCGAAGAGCCGCTCGGCCTATCTTCCAAGAATGACAAGTATCTGCAAGTTGCCGGCTTTCGCCAAGTGGCCAGCAGCGACAAACTGTGGTGGCTTCTTGGGCCTGCTGCGGTAAAATATGCGTTGTGCGGGCTGTACAGACAGGTTTTTGCTGCAAAGTACGCTCCAATGCCGCCCGCGCGGCGTGTGATGCCATCCTGCCTTTAATGCCCAAACCGCTTCCGCACGCTTTTTGCAAAGGGGAGATTCTATGAAGCAAACAGCCCAACTCACCCGCCGGACGTTTGCCAAAGCCGGTCTGGCCGTTTTCGGCACGGCGATGCTGCCATGTGGGGCGCTGGGCGATCAGGCGTCGTCGGTAGCGCCGGGATTGCCCACTGTCCAATGGGGGAAGTACCAGATCACACGTTTGCTGGTCGGCCATAACCCGATCAAAGGGACTTCCCACTATTCGAAAGAGCTTGACCAGGAGATGCGGGAATACTTCGCCGACCAGAACAATGGGCTGAAGCTGCTCCGCCGGTGCCAGCAGTTGGGCATCAACACGTGCCAGATGGGCGGGCAGAACATCGAGGCGTTGTTACGGGCCTTTTACGCCGAAGGGGGCAAGATGCAGTGGATCGCCACCTTCTACTCCGCCCCAGGGCAAGGCAAAGAAGAACTGGCGCGAATCTTGAAAATGGACCCCAAGCCCATCGGCGCCCAACATTACGGGGCCACCAGCGACCGGCTGATGCGCGAAGGCAGAATCGACCAGGCGCTGGATACCCTGAAGATGCTCCGCGACGCGGGGCTGCTGGTGGGCCTGTGCTCGCACAACCACGAGGTGATCGACTACGCCGAGAGCAAAGGCTGGGATGTGGACTTCTACCAGTGTTCGCTGTACCACAGCACCGATGGGCTGAATCCGAAGCAAAAAGGGGAAGTGTTCGAGGAAGAAACCCGGCAGGCGATGCTAAAAACCATCCGCCAGGTTTCCAAGCCGTGTATCGCGTTCAAAGTGCTGGGCGCCAATCGGCACTGCGGCAGCCCGGCCGAAGTGGAAGCGGCACTGCGCCTGACCTTCGAGAGGATCAAACCGACCGATGTAGTGCTGGTCGGCATGTGGCAGAAGTACAAAGACCAGGTGGCCGAAAACGTCGGCCTGGTCAAGCGGATTGTTCAGGGTGCTTGAAAGCGACAAGTTGCTTGAGGGCAACAAGCCGCGTTACGACACTCGGCGCGGCTGCCCACGCAGTTGGCGTCCGCCTGATGCGGCACGCCGGAACAATGCAGCGTTCCCGGTGCGAAACCGTAATCATTCCACCCCGCCGGAAGCACAAAGCGCTCAGGTGTGCAGGCCGCACTCGGTCTTGGCCGTTCCGCTCCAGCGGCCGGCGCGTTCGTCTTCTCCCTCGCCCACCGGTCGCGTGCACGGCCAGCAGCCAATGCTTGTGTACCCCTGATCGTGCAGCGGATTGTAGGGAATCCCTTCCTCCATGATGCGGCGCCACACGTCTTTGCGGGTCCAATTGGCCAGCGGGCTGATTTTCACCAGTCCGAACTTGGCGTCCCATTTGACGATCGGCGTGTTTGCCCGGGTAGGACTTTGATCGCGGCGGATGCCGGTCGCCCAGGCGTCGAAATTGGCCGCCACCCGATGCAAAACCCGCACCTTGCGGTCGAAGCAGCAGCGATCGGGGTCGGTCTTGTAGACCGGGCCGCCATTGAGGGCCTCGTACTGCTGGACCGATAGCTCGGGACGCTGAAGATCGACCACGATGCCGTACTTCTCGGCTATGCGCTCACGCAAAGCCAAAGTCTCGGGGAACTGGTAGCCGGTATCGAGATTGAACACATACACCCGCGGCTCGATCTTGGCCAGCATCGATATTATCACGCAGCCTTCAGGCCCAAGTCCGGTGGCCATGGTAAAGCGGGGGAAATAGCGCTCCACAGCCCATTGAAGGATTTCCTCGGCCGTGGCCGACTCCAGACGGCGGCTTTGCTCGGCAAGCCACTGAATCTCTTCCGGCGACGCAGTGCGAACTGTGTGCTGGCCTGCCGTGCTGGAGTTGGTTTGGCCTGGAACTGTGGCGCAGTTGCGACTGGACCCGCACGCCGATTCCGGCCGAACCGGCCGGTTGTTGTTAGCGGCCATGGCCGGGCAGAAGTTTTCCGGTGGTTTTTCGGCTGGTTCGCTCATTGGTTCAGTGCCGCTCAGAGTGGCGGTGGCCATTTTCGCCTCCGTATCCCAAACGCAGCTTCGTGGTTTGCTCAGATTGGCGTCAGACCTACCATGCACGCCGACCGCTTGTCGTCCGAAGCTGTCTAATCTACGCCAATTGCGTATCGAAGCGAAGCTTGTTATCGCTTCTCGCCGGTAAAAACGAGGGCTGCCAGCATGCCGGTGGTGCAACAAACCTCGTCCGATCAATAGCGGACCGAGTCCCGTGTGATGTTTACTATGTTTACCGCCAATTGATAATATCGGAAAACCGAATCGCTGTCAATACTATGTTTATAAACATGGTGATGTATTGGCTCGGCGGCTAGTCCCCTACGGCGCAACGTGCACACGATTGTAGGGGATATTGGCACTTGGTCTGGGGGCGACGTTCCGTCCTGGCCGTCTTCCTTGGCGATAGCGGACGCGACCGCAGCACGTACCTCCATAACAACTGGTTTGTGTGGCCAGCAATGGCGGTCGGTCAGACCACAGTCAAACGTCATTAACCAGAAACGGGCTGCAAGCAGCAGAACAAGTTCGCCCAAGTGTCGTACGGCAGGCTGCCCGAATCGTTCGCCGCAAGCAGAAAAAGTCGCTTTTGGTGTTTTTCTAGCTTTTTGCAAAGCGCCGAGCCGCATACAATCAATTCCGAAATTTCGGTAGCGCAAATTGGTGATCCGACATGGGACAGTTCGTGCAAATCAGTTTTCAGTGTTTGCCGTTACGGGCCGTCGGCCGCTTCGACCCTCCGCCCGATATGGCCGAAGAATTGCAGGGACTGCATCGGCGCATTCGCTGGGCAGCCGAAAAACACGGCTTTTTCAACAGCTACTACCTGTACGACGGTCGATGCATATTCCACTTCACCAACGATGAGCAACTGGGCACGGTGGAGTTCGGCTTCGAGGGCACCGTTCTGACCGACACGAGCGACTGCAAGACGCAACATTGCGACCTGGCCGTGCAGTTGCGCGGCGAGGTGTGCCCCTGGCTGACTGCCGCCGCCGCCCAGTGGCTGGCCGAAACCGTGCCCCTGGCGGTCAAAGTGGAATTCGACCGATATATCGCTTCCGGGGATCTGCAAAAGGCCGTCCAGCGCCTGGAGCGTTTGCAGGCAGAAAGCGATGCCCGCGGGGGCTATCTGGGGATGGGGTTGTAAGACCTTTAGAATAAGAGCACTGTATTGCCTTGATCGTCGGGCGGAAACGGGGCCGGCTATCTGGGCGGATGGGCTGGTTTGGCCGGACGCTGCAAAGCCGACGGCCGCTGGCGCCGGTATCTGGTTGTCAGTCCGTGCAGGCTCGATGTGCGCCGAGAATATGCCTTACAGCGATTTCGATGTCGAAAGCCTGGCCCGATACTTGCACCTGACGCCGCAGCAGGTGGTCAAGCTGGCCGAGCGCGGAAAACTGCCGGGCCGGAAGGTCGGCGGCCGCTGGCGGTTCGCGCGGCCCGACATCCATCGCTGGTTCGAGCAGCGCATCGGGCTATCGGACCAGGAAGAGCTGGTCGAGGTGGAAAGCGTGCTCCGGCAGGCCTCGCCGGCCGAAGAGAGAATCTCGATTGCGGCCATGCTTCCTCTGGAGGCGATCGCCATCCCCTTGTACGCACGCACTCGCAACTCGGTAATCGATTCGATAGTAGATGTGGCGGCGCGCACAGGCTGGCTGTGGGACCCCAAGGCCATGGCCGATGCAGTGCGCGCCCGCGAAGACATTCATCCCACCGCCCTGGAAAACGGCGTGGCGCTGTTGCACCCCCGGCGTCCGATGCCGCAGATACTGGCCCAGCCGTTCTTGGCGCTGGGCTGCACCACTTGCGGGATACCGTTCGGCAGCGACGTGCCGTTGACCGACGTGTTCTTCCTGATATGCTCGACCGACGATCGCGTGCATCTGCGCGTGCTGGCCAGACTGAGCCGTCTGCTCAGCACAGCGGGGTTTCTCGGTGCGCTGCGCCGGGCCGCCGACGCCAAACAGGCCCATCAGTTGATCGAGGAACTAGAACAGAAGTTGTGAACCCAGCCAACCCACCGACAGGTGTCCAGCTCGGCCATGCCAGCCATAAGCGTGCTGTTGGTAGGCGATAGCAAGTCGGCGGAGTTCCGCTATGCCTTAGCGGCGCAAGGCGACTGCTGGCAGCTTGCGGCAGCCGAGGATTTCCAAACCGCCGAGCGACTGATAGCTTCCGGCAAGTTTATCCCCGACGTGCTCGTTGTGGCGCAGTCTTTTCCGGGGCAATTCTCTGCGGCTGCTGTGGAGCGGTTGCGACGTCTGGCGCCGCTTGCCCGCGTGGTCGGCTTGCTCGGCAGTTGGTGCGAGGGGGAACAGCGAACCGGTCGCCCCTGGCCGGCGACCATCCGCTGCTACTGGCACCAGTGGCCTGCGCGTGGTGCCAGGCAGTTACAGGCCATCCGCGAGCGCCAGCTTGCCGCCTGGAGCTTGCCGCACACCGCTTCCGAGGAGGAACGCTTCTTGTGCGAAGCCAAACCCGATGCGGCCAGTCGGGCAGGGTTGGTGGTCGTCTGGTCTTGCAACCGGGCGGTGGCCGAGTGGCTGTGCGACGCTTGTGCGGCGCGCGGCTGGGCCACAGTATGGCTCAGGCGCAATTGGCACGCTGCGGTCAGCGGGGCGGCATTGGGTATCTTCGATGACGCTAATCTTTCCGGCCCGCAACAGGACCAGTTGCATCGGCTGTGCAAACTGGTCCAGCCGGCGCCGGTACTGGCGCTATTGGATTTTCCGCGGATCGAGGATGTCGCCTGCGCAATGCAAGCCGGCGCAGCCGCGGTGCTTTCTAAACCGGTGCAACTGGCCGACCTGTACTGGCAATTGGATCAACTGGCCCATAGCGCGTAACGCAACCTGCGGCCGCAACC